>Ga0207674_10000930_pt1 | contig 38072 bp, 33 predicted proteins | sample KBSCornC72_FD_184303 | JGI IMG/M metagenome (GOLD analysis project Ga0207674, IMG submission 184303) | Corn rhizosphere microbial communities from Kellogg Biological Station, Michigan, USA - KBS Corn C7-2 (SPAdes) (version 2) | ecosystem: Host-associated > Plants > Roots > Rhizosphere > Soil ... | reverse complement strand
CGAGGATGTCGGTGAACTGAAGCCGCAGGAAGCGAACGTTGTGCTTCCGGGCGATCTCGAGGACGTCCTTGGCGGAGGCGCCCTTCAGGTCGGGTAACAGCGCACGTGATTCAGGCACGCTCAATGGTCGCCGCCGAGTGGCGTGGTGTCAATTCAGCGTGGCGCCCGGCACGCGCATTGCCCGGTGGTCTGCCCCGACTCGCGCACGCGAGCCGAGGCCACGCACCTCAAGCGACGAGGACCACGATGAAGATCTCGGAGATCATGTCGAAGAATCCGCGCTCCGTGTCCCCGGACACGCCCGTGTCCGAGGCGGCGCTCGTGATGAAGGAAGAGGACGTCGGGCTCGTGCCGGTCGTCGAGCGGGTCGGCGGTGCGGAGACGCGGGGGCGCCTCGTCGGCGTCGTGACCGACCGCGACATCGCCATCCGCCATGTGGCCGAAGGACGCGCGGCGGATGCGCCCGTGAGCGACGTGATGTCCGGCGGCGTGAAGACCTGCAGCCCGGACGATTCGGTCGAGGATGCGATGGCGCTCATGGGGCGCGAGCAGGTGCGCCGCCTCCCGATCGTCGACGAGCGCGGCTCGCTCGTCGGCGTGGTCGCCCAGGCGGATCTCGTTCGCATGTCCGGTAAGGACCGGCAGGCCGAGCGGACGGTCGAGCAGATCTCGCAGCCGGGCGGCAGCCACCAGACCTGATCGCGCGCGGAGGCGCGGGCGTCCCCCCGCGCCTCCGCTGCCAGGGGGCGTTGCCGCGATGTAGCTTTGACGCGATGACGAACCCGCCGGCTTCTCCGACTGCGCCCACCCCCACCCCCGACGGCGCGAGCACGTCGCGCTGTCCCAATTGTGGCGCGTCGGCCTCCGGCCGCTTTTGCTCGAGCTGCGGAACGGCGCTCGCCGGCGCGACCTGCTCCACCTGCTCCGCGACACTCACGCCCGGCGCGCGGTACTGCCACCGCTGCGGCACCCCATCCGGCGCCCCCTCGGCCGCGCCCTCGCGCGGCTTCGCCAGCGCGCTGCCCTGGGCCGTGGCGGCGCTGGCGCTGGTCTCGCTCACGGCGCTCGTCGTCGGCCAGCGCTTCGGTGCGCGGTCGCAGCCGGCCGCGACCGCGGACGTGCTCGATGGCGCGAACATGCAGGGCGCGACGCCGATCGGCCCCGGTGCGTCCGACGCGGGGGGAGCCGCCGGTAACCCTGCCGGCACGATGCCGCGCGCGCCCGACATCAGCCAGCTGACTCCCGAGCAGCGCGCCGAGCGGCTCTACGACCGCATCATGACGGAGCACGAGGCCGGCCGGCAGGACGCCGTTCGGTCCTTCCTCCCGATGGCGCGCGCCGCCTACGAGATGCTCGATTCGCTCAACCTCGACCAGCGTTACGACCTGGGCCGGCTGGGCGAAGTGGGAGGCGACACCGCACTCGCGCGTGCCCAGGCCGACACCATCCTTCAGAAGCGCCCGACCCACCTCCTCGGCCTGATCCTCGCCGCGCGGATCGCCCGGCTGGAGAAGAACGAAACGCAGGCCCGCGCGCTCGATGCCCGATTGGTCGCCGCGGCGCCCGCCGAGCGCTCTGCTGCGCTCCCTGAATATCTGCTCCACAAGAACGACATCGACACCGCGCTCGCCGCGGTCCGCTCCTCCGCGAAGTGACTTGATGACCACGATCCACGTTGCGCACAGCCCGGATTCCGACGACGCGTTCATGTTCTATGCGCTCGCGGCCGGGAAGATCGACACCGAAGGGCTCACCTACGTCCACGAGCTGCAGGACATCGAGAGCCTGAACCAGCGCGCGATGCGCGGCGAGCTCGAGGTCACCGCGGTCTCGATCCACGCCTACGCGTATCTCAGCGACCGCTACTCGCTCCTGCCGCACGGCGCCTCGATGGGTGATCGCTACGGCCCGCGCCTCGTCGCGCGGGATCCGGCCGACCGGTCCGAGGTGAAGGGGAAGCGCATCGCCATTCCCGGCCCGCTCACTAGCGCCTACCTCGCGCTGCAGCTCTACGAGCCCGACTTCACCCCCGTGTTCACGCCCTTCGACGCGATCGAGGACGCGGTCGTGAACGGCGACGTCGACATGGGGCTGCTCATCCACGAGGGCCAGCTGACCTTCGCCGAGCGGGGCCTCCATCTCGTGGCCGACATGGGAGAATGGTGGTTCCAGGAGACGGGGCTCCCGCTGCCACTCGGCGGCAACGTGGTCAGGAAGGACCTCGGCCCTGAGTTGACGCGCAAGATTTCGCGCCACCTGCGCGACAGCATCGCTTACGGATTGCAGCACCGCGTCGGCGCGCTCGACCACGCAATGCAGTACGCGCGCGGGCTCGATCGCTCGAAGGCCGACACCTTCGTCGGCATGTACGTCAACGACTGGACGCTCGATTACGGCGACCGCGGCCGCCAGGCCGTCCGGCTCTTCCTCCAGCGCGGTGTGGAAGCCGGCCTCGTGAAGAAGGCGGTGACGGTCGAGTTCGTGGACTGAAAACGCAGGTGTACGGTTGAGGGTTGATGGTTGTCGGCCGGCCTCGGGAAGCAGGAGCTTCCCGAGGCCATTCCTCATCCCCTCATTCCCCCATCACCCCATTCCCGCAACTCCAGCCCCGTCTCCGCCTCGATCTCGAGCATTCGGTTGTACTTCGCCAGTCGTTCCGATTGCGTGATCGAGCCGACCTTGATGTGGTCCGCCGACCAGCCGACGGCGAGATCGGCGAGCCAGTCGTCCTCCGTCTCCCCACTGCGCGCGCTGACGGTCACGCTCCATCCCGCCGCACGTGCCGCGCGGCAGGCGTCCGCCGCCTCGAGCAGGGTGCCGACCTGGTTCACCTTGAGCAGCAGCGCATCCGCCGCCTGCGACTCGACTGCCTGGCGGATCCGATCCGGACGGGTGCACAGGAGATCGTCGCCGAGGATGCGAACGCGGGCGTCGGCCCGCCGCCGCAGCTCGCGCCAATGCGGCCAATCCTCCTCCGCCAACGGGTCCTCGACGCTGACGATCGGATAGCGGTCGATCCACTCGAGGATCAGTGCCACCATCCCCGCCCCATCGAGCTCGCGCCCTCCGACGCAGTACCGGCCGTGCGAGTGGAAGTGGGTCGACGCGACATCCACCGCCAGCGCCACGTCCACTCCTGGCTCGCGGCCCGCACGTCTGATCGACTCCACGGTAAGCGACAGCATCTCGTCAGGATTGCCAAAGGGTGGCGCCAGCCCGCCTTCGTCGGCGGTGAGCGCGCGCATCCCATATCGTGTTGCGCTCAATTCCGCCGCCGCCCGGTAGACGTCGAACGTGGTCGCCAGTGCGTCGTCCACACTTCGGGCGGCGAGTGGCACCACGAGCACGTCCTGGATCTCGACCTGACCGCCGGCGTGCTTGCCCCCGCTGAACAGGTTGATCATCGGGCGGGGGATCGACGTGACCGGCCGATCGATCAGCTCGGCGAAGTACTGGTAGAGCGGGAGGCGCCGCTCCGCCGCCTGCGCGCGCGCGAACGCGAGCGACACGCCGAGCAGGGTGTTCGCGCCGAGTCGCGACTTGTTCGTGGTGCCATCGAGCGCGATGAGCGCCCGATCGAGTGCCGGGCCATCCTCCAGCTCGCGGCCGACGAGGCCCTGCCGGATCTCCCCACGCACGAGCCCGACCGCTCGACGGCATCCGAGGCCGGCGTATCGGCGCGCATCGCCGTCCCGCCGCTCGAGCGCCTCCGCGGTTCCCGTCGACGCGCCCGAGGGCACCGACGCGGTCCCCGTGGCGCCTCCCGCCAGCGCGCACGTGACGCGGATCGTCGGACGCCCGCGACTGTCGAGGATCTCGAGCCCGTCCAGCCGGTCAATCCGCGACATCCTGCTCCCGCAGCTGCGCCTGCCATGACGTGACGAGCGCCGGCATCGTGGCTGGCGGCGCCTCCATCAGTGAGAGCGCGGCGGCGCGCTGGCGCCGCCGCGCGCGCTCGTCGAGGTACTCCAGCGGGGACCGTCCGTCGACGCGAGCGAGCAGACAGGCCAGGGTGTGGCGCACCGCACGACTCTCGACGGCGTCGGCGAATGCCGTCGCGTCGACCTCGCGGCGGTACGCCTGCCAGCTCTCCGCCGCGGCGCGGGCGAACGCGTCTTCCAGAGCCCGAAGATGATTCGCCTTGCTCAACAGGTGCGTCGTCGCGAACCCGACGTCGAAGGCGGGATCGCCGAAATGGGCGACCTCGTAATCGAGCAGCACGAGGCGCCCGCCGTGCACCAGGACGTTTTTCGGGCTGAAGTCGCCGTGCACGAGCGTTTCCGTCACGCCGTCGGTCTGCGCGATCAACGCGTCGAGGAAGGGCGCGGCCGCCGGGACGCGCGATGCCGTGTAGTGATAATAGGGCTCCACGCGCAGCGACTCGAAGAAGGAGCGGTCGGCAAAGTCGCGCCGGACCTCCGCCCGCCGTTCCCACGCCCGCCGGTGCATGGTGCCGAGCAGTCTGCCGAACGCCTCGGCGTGCTCCAGCTCGTGCCCCTGGAGCAGCGCCGTCTTCCAGTTCACGTGCGGCTGCGGCACGGCTGTCATGGCCAGCACGTGCGCCTCCGGGTCCTCCCAGCGCAGCGACGGTGCGCTCCCGGCCGGTACCAGCTCAGGCATCCAGCGCAGAGCGAGCGCCTCGCGACGCATCCGCTCCGGGCTGCTGAACCAGTCTACCGCCACGCGCAGCTTCGGAAGCGCCTGCTTGAGGACCCAGGAGTCGGCCGGCGCCTCGCGCTCGACCAGCACCGCGCGGCTCGAGACGCCGCCCGCGAGCCGCTGCAGGCGCGGCTCCTCTCGCGGCTCGATCCGCCCGTGCGTGCGCAGGTACGCGAGCAACGACTCGGGCCGTTCGATGTCGAGCGCGTCACTGGTAGCCACTGGTACGCGGCTCAGTGGTGGTCATGATGATGGTGCGACCGCGCATGGGTCACCCAGCCGACCACGTCAGCGACCCGCTTGCCCATCTGACGGCAGGCATCGGTGCTCGCGGCCCCGTCGTCCGAGAAGGGGAGCGGCACGAGGATCATCCCGCGGTCCGCCATCGGGGAGAGCGCCGACCAGAGCACGGCGGTCCGCCCCGCGCCCGATCCCGTCGTGAAGGCGGAGCCGACCTTGTTGGCCAGGCTCCCGCCGAAGCGGGCGAACGTCTCGCGGACAGCCGTTCCGTCCACGTCTCCGGCGGGAACGCCGACGACGATCCCGTCGTACGAGGCAAGGTCGTCGATTGCCGCCAATGGCTTGCGGTTCGACGTCGCGTCGGCCGCATCGTCGAGGGTGCGCACGTCGACCTCGGCGAAGCGGACGCTGCGCGCTCCTTCCAGGACCGCGTCGGCGAGAGGCGCGAGCTCGATGCCGCGCGCGGGAACCAGCACGAGAAGCTTGGGCATTGGCGAAGATCGTGTTCCGCGAGGATCCGAGTGGCCGCGACCGGTCCGGGTCGGATGCGTGCGCGGTGCGTTGGTACAATCTGATATGGGAACCGCGGCGACGTCACGGACGCCAACGATCGCACGCCGGAAAACGTATATTCTCGTGATGCATCACTTTAGCCGCCTCTCCATCGGGTGGGCGCGACCGTCCGTCGTGCTCGCCCTTCTGCTAGTCGGCCGCGCGGTCGCGGCCCAGTCTCCGAGTTCCGCCCCGCCGGACACGATTCGCGGACGCGCAGCGCAGTCCACGCGCGCCGCCAGCAGGGATACCGTTCGCCTGACGCTCGAACAGGCCGTACAGCTTGGTGTTCGCCAGAGCGATGAGGTCGGGCTCGCCGCCGCGCAGACCGACGTCGCCGACGCGCAGCTCGCCAACGCGCGCGCGAACGTGCTGCCGCAGCTGCGCTTCAACGGCGCCTACACGCACGTCTACGAGAGTGCACGCGGTCAGGCCGTGGGTCAGCTGTTCAACCAGCCGAACACCTACACGTTCAACACCAACCTGTCGCAGACGCTCTTTCAGGGTGGTCGTCTCGTATCGGCCGTCCGCGCCGGCTCCGACGTGCGACAGGCAGCACGCGAAGACGAAGCCGAGCAGCGCGCCACGACGACGATGCAGGTGCAGCGCGCCTATCTCCAGGTGCTGTTCGCCGCGCGCATCGCCGAGCTGCAGGCGGGCAACCTCTCCCTCGCATCGAATCGCGTCACGCAGCTCGAGCAGCTGGAGAAGGCGGGACAGGCGGCGCGCTACGACGTGCTCCGCGCGCGCGTCGAGCGGGCGAATCTCGAGCCGGTCTCCATCCAGGCCCGCAACGATTACGAGCTGGCGCAGCTCGACCTGAAGCGCATCCTCAACCTGCGCGTCGACCAGCCGCTCGTGCTGGTCAGCCAGATCGATACGTCGGCCGCGACGGCGCTCCTCAACGCGCCGCTCGATACCACGGCCGCGCCGGACCGCGCGACGGTGCGATCCGCCGAGCTCAGTGCATCCGCGCGTCGCCTTGGCGTGAAGGTCGCGCGCGCCGACTACTGGCCTGCGCTGTCGGTCTTCTTCCAGCAGGGCTACTCCGCCTTCCCGCCGATCGGGTACGGCATTCCGACCTCGCGTGGTGCACTCACGGCGCAGGACTGCCCGCCGGGTAGCGCCGCGGGCCGCCTCTGCCAGAACGGAGGGTTCTTCTCCGACCGACAGATGGGATTGAACATCTCCTTCCCGCTCTTCGACGGCTTCCGCATCAAGTCGAACGTGGATCTCGCGCAGGCGCAGGCCCGGGTCGCCGACTTGCAGTTGCAGCAGGAGCGTGAGACGGTCGCGCTCGACGTCGCGCGGGCGCGCGCCGAGCTGCGTCGTGCGCGCGCGGCCTATGCCGCGAGCCGGCAGAACTCGAGCGAGGCACACGAGGCGTTCCAGCTCGCCTCGCTCCGCTTCTCGCGCGGCCTGAGCACGCAGCTCGAGGTCTCCGACGCGCAGCTCGCCCAGCTCACGGCGCAGAGCACCGAAGCGCGCGCCACGTACGATCTGTTCCTTGCTTCCGCGGACCTGGCGCGTGCGCTCGGTCGCCCGATTCCGCTTCTGGCGACGACGACTGCAGCGTCGCCGTCCTCGAGATAACCGATGCGCTCGATCAATCAGACGCTCCGCACCGTTCCCGTCGCACTCGCGCTCCTCTCGCTCGCCGCGGCCTGCTCGAAGGACGCGGCCGCCGATGCCTCCAACCCGAAGAGCGCCGGCGGCTCCGTGCAGCAGGCCGGTGCAGGCGCCGGTGGCGCGCGCGGGGGCGGCGCGGGCGCCGGCGGGCGTCCGAGTCCGTCGATCACGCTCGCCCCGACGGACGTCGCCACCGTCACCGCGACGACCATCGAGGACGGTGTCGCCCTCACCGGCGATCTCCGGCCGAGCGAGACGATCGACGTCCGCTCGCGGATCGAAGGGGACCTGACCGACGTCTACGTGCGGGAAGGTCAGGAGGTGCGCGCCGGCCAGCTCCTCGCGCGCTTCGAGTCGAGCACGCAGGAGTCCAGTCGCGCGAGCGCCGACGCGGACCGTGCCGCGGCGAATGCCGAGCTGACGAACGCGCAGTGGACGCTGGACCAGAACGAATCGCTGTTCAAGGCGGGCGCGATCGCCGAGCGCGATCTGAAGGTGTCGCAACAGGCCGTAGTCGCGGCGCGGGCCAAGGTGGCCGCCGCGGAGGCCCGCCTGCGCGCGAGCGGGAACGAGGCGCGCGACACGCGCGTGCTCGCGCCGGCCAGCGGCGTGATCGAGAAGCGGCTCGTGGATGGCGGTGTGCACCTCGCTCGGGGCGCGCCGATGTTCACCCTCGTGCGCAGTGGCACGCTGGAGCTCGCGGCGGCGGTGCCGGCGCGCCAGGCTTCGGCCGTGCGCGTCGGCCAGGTCGTGCACTTCGTCGCGGATGCGCGGCGCTTCGACGGCAAGGTCGCGCGCGTCAGCCCGACGATCGATCCGGCGACGCGCGCCGTGACCGTCTATGTCCAGGTGCCGAACCCGGGCAACAACTTGCGCGGTGGCACCTTCGCGACCGGACGGGTCGTCAGCCGGACGCTCACCAACGTGATCGGCATCCCGACCGGTGCGCTGCGTCAGAGCCAGGACAACGGGCAGCCGTTCGTCTATCGCATCGACGGCAAGACCCTCCAGGTCGCGCCCGTGCAGATCGGCGCCGTCGACGAGCAGGCGGGTATTGCCCAGGTCACCGAAGGGCTCCAGGCGGGCGATCGCGTCGTCGTGGGCAACGTCGGTACGCTCGGCCGCGGCATGCAGGTCACCATCGCCGGCGCCGAGAAGCGTAAGTCCTAGACCCGCGGGCGCACCGCGCCCGCATTCTCGCATCAGGTCAATCGATGTTTCTCTCGGACATCTCCATCAAGCGGCCCGTGTTCGCCACCATGATGATGGTGGCGCTCGTGGTGCTCGGCGTCGTGAGCTACAAGCGGCTCGCGATCGACGAGTATCCCGACATCACCTACCCGGTCGTCGTGGCGCAGACGTCGTATCCGGGTGCCTCGCCGGAAGTGATGATGCGCGAGGTGTCGAAGCCGATCGAGGAAGCGCTCAACACCGTCCAGGGCATCAAGGAGATCACCTCCACCTCGCTCGAGGGCGTGTCGATCGTCCGCCTGCAGTTCAACCTGGGCGTCGACGTCGCCGTCGCGCAGCAGGACGTGCAGGCGAAGGTGGCGCGCATCCGGCGCTCGCTGCCGGAGGACATCCAGGACCCGATCATCCAGCACTTCGACCCGAACGATTCGCCGATCATGTCGATCGCGCTCCGGTCGAACGAGCGATCGATCCGTGAGATCACCGACCTCGCCAACGAGGTCGTGCAGACGCGCATCGAGTCGATCGAGGGAGTCGGTGGGGTGAACGTCGTCGGCGGCAACGCGCGCCAGATCCGCGTGCAGGTCGATCCGGTCGCCCTCCGCGCCTACGGTCTCTCGCCGGCGCAGCTCTCCGACGCGCTCCAGCGTGAGAATCAGGAAGTGCCCGCCGGCCGCATCGAGCGCGGCGCCACGGAGCGGCTCGTCCGCGTCACCGGCCGCATCATCGATCCCGCCTCGTTCGCCGACATCCCGGTCGCCGTGCGCAACGGAACCCCGATCCGCATCGGCGACGTCGCCAAAGTGGTCGACGGCGCCGAGGAGCGGCGTACCAGCACGGAGATCACGGATGCTTCCGGCTCCTCGGATGCCGTGTCGCTCCAGGTGTTGAAGATCTCGGGTGCCAACACCGTGGCCGTCGCCGATGCGGTGCGCGCCGCCGTGAGCGACCTCGAGCGACAGTTGCCGTCCGACATCAAGATGACGGTCATCAACGACGACTCGCGCCGCATTCGCGAATCGCTCGCCGACGTGCAGCTCTCCATCATCCTGGGAGCGCTGCTCACCGTCATGATCATCTACCTGTTCCTGAACTCGTGGCGCTCCACGGTGATCACCGGGCTCACGCTCCCCGTCTCGATCATCAGCGCGTTCTTCATCATGTGGGTGTTCAACTTCACCGTGAACACCATGACCCTGCTCGCCCTCTCGCTGGCGATCGGGCTCCTGATCGACGACGCGATCGTGGTGCGCGAGAACATCGTGCGCCACCTGGAGATGGGGAAATCGCACGACCTCGCCGCCAAGGAAGGCACCGACGAGATCGGCCTGGCTGTCATGGCCACGACCTTCGCCGTGGTCGCCGTGTTCATCCCCGTCGCCTTCATGGGCGGCGTCATCGGGCGGATCTTCTTCCAGTTCGGCGTCACCGTCACCTTCGCGGTGCTCGTCTCCCTCTTCGTCAGCTTCACCCTCGACCCGATGCTCTCCAGCGTCTGGGCCGATCCGGAGATCGAGCACGCCGCGAACGACGGCGGTGAGCATCAGGCGGCGCAGCGCCGCAAGGCCAACCCGATCCGTCGCGTCGCCTTCGCCTTCAACGACTGGTTCGAGCGCACCGCCGACCATTACCCGGGCTGGCTCGGCTGGGCCCTCGGCCACCGGGCGATCGTACTGGCCATCGCCTCGTCGACGATCGTCGTCAGCTTCCTCATCCTGCCGAAGCTCGGCTTCACCTGGATGCCGGACGTCAACGGCGACGAGTTCACCGTGAGCTTCCGGACTCCGCCCGGCTCGACGCTCGACTACACCGTCGCGCGTGGGCGGGAGATCTCCAGCTTCCTGATGAAGCAGCCGGAGTCCGATTTCACCTATTTGTCGATCGGCGGTGGCTTCCGGGGCACGCCGAACCAGGGCTCGGTCTTCGTCTCGCTCAAGCCGGGTCACAAGCGCACGCTCGCCGAGATCCAGAACGATCTGCGCGGCAAGCTGCGCCAGATCCCTGGCGTACGTCCCCAGATCCAGGGGCAGCGCTCGATCTTCGGCGGCTTCCGGCAGCCGATCCAGGTCAGCGTGCAGGGGCCGGAGGCGTCGCGTCTCAAGCTCGTCGCCGACCGCGCTCTCCAGGCGATCCGCACCGTCCCCGGCGTCGCGGAGCCCAACTCGAGCGAGGAGGGGGACATCCCGCAGCTCGACGTCCGCGTCGATCGTCAGGAGGCCTGGCGCGCCGGTCTCGGCGTCGGCTCCGTGGCCGCCACGCTGCAGCCGCTGTTCAGTGGCCAGCGCGCGACGACGTGGGAGGATCCGCAGGGCTTCTCGCACGACGTGGTCGTCGTCTTCCCGGATACGCTGCGGACCAACGCGGCGGACGTGTCGGAGCTGCCGGTCGCCAGCACCTTCACGTCGCAGAGCGGGCTGCCCGCCATGGTGCCGATCTCCCAGGTCGCGGACGTCCGCGCCGGCGTCGGCCCGCAGCAGATCGAGCGGCGGCAGCTGGAGCAGCAGGTCACCCTCTCCGCCGGCGTGATGCCTGGCTACGTCATGGGTGACGTCGCGAACGCCGTCCAGAAGGCCATCGACGCACTCGGCCTGCCTCCGGGCTACCACTCCGTGTTCGGCGGCGACGTGCAGAGCCTCGAGGAGACCAAGGGCTACGTGCTCGAGGCCCTCGTGCTGGCCGTCGTCTTCATCTACCTGATCCTCGCGTCGCTCTTCGGCTCCTTCCTCCAGCCGCTGGCGATCATGCTGGCCCTCCCCCTCAGCTTCATCGGGGTGGTCCTCGCGCTCCTCGTCACCGGGGGCAACATGAACGTGATGACGATGATCGGGATCATCATGCTCATGGGATTGGTGACGAAGAACGGCATCCTGCTCGTCGACTTCACCAACCAGCTGCGTGGCGAAGGGAGGGAGCGTGCCGATTCGCTCCTGCACGCCGGCCGCATCCGGCTCCGCCCGATCGTCATGACCACGGTGGCGATGATCTTCGGCATGATCCCGCTCGCCCTCGCCCTCGGGGCTGGCGCCGAAGCCCGTGCGCCGATGGCGCGCGCCGTGATCGGAGGGCTGATCACCTCCACTCTCCTCACCCTCTTCGTCGTGCCGGTGATGTACACCTTCCTCGACGATCTCGGCAGCTGGGTGAGCGCTCGCCTCACCAGCGCGAGCGAGCACGACTCGCACGCCGTACGTCCGGGCCAGGCGCCTGGAGCGGCTCCGGAGCCGACGCCCGCCGCCGGCGATTGACCTCGCCGCACGCCGACGACTCGTACACGCGCGCGAAATCTGCTTGACGGATTCCGCGCGCGGCTTTACAAGGGTGCATGTACGCGAAGTCGTCTGCGCGACACCGGAGGGTGGCGCGCTGGATGCCGGCGACGATCCGACGCAGGGCATACGTTCTGCAGCGCGCCGCCGCGCGGGTCGCACGTCCTGCACGACCCACTGCCGGGACGATTCGCTGGTCCGACTTTCCTATCTCTAAGAGGAGGCGGTGATGCCGCGCGGTGACGAAATGAACGAGGAGTTGAGATTCTCCGATCGTGACGATGACGTCGACGATCTTGGCTATGGTGGCGGCGGTTCGTCGTCATACGACGACGATGATGAGGAGGACGGCGGCTGGACGACCCACAAGGACGACAGCGACGACCTCTGGGACAGCACCGATGATTCCGACGACGACGAGGAAGAGGGGCTTGGTACCCCGGTCGTCGAGGACGAGGAGGAGGAGGAGAGCCCGCTCGTCGTAGCGCGCGCTCCGCGTTCGGCCGGCCGGCCGGCCGCCACGGGCGGGGGCGCCGCTGGCGCTGGCACCTCGTCTGGATCGAGCGCTCCGGTCACCGCCTCCAAGCACCCGGCCATCAAGGAGCCCGAGCGCGGCGCGACTGTCCGCGGCTCGGCGTTCCAGGGCGGCGGGACGGGCGGCGCGAAGAAGGCCGCCAAGAAGTCCGCCGGCACGGGCGCCGCGAAGAAGGCGGCACCGAAGAAGGCGGCAAAGAAGGCGGCTCCGAAGAAGGCAGCCGCCAAGAAGGGTCCCGCGAAGAAGAGCGCCGCCAAGAAGGGTCCGGCCAGGAAAGGCGCGACCAAAAAGGCGGCGGCCAAGAAGGGCGCCGCGAAGAAGGGTGCCGCGAAGAAGGGCGGAGCCAGGAAGAGCGCGGCAAAGAAGGGCGGTGCGAAGAAGAGCTCGGCGAAGAAGGCCGGAGCCAGGAAGGGCGCACGTCGGCGCTGACCTCCGCGACCAGTTCGCGCAGATAGCCGGGGCGTGGCCGATCGGCCACGCCCCTCTGCATTTGCTTCCGTCCTTCATCGTGCGCCCATAATATCCCGCCATGCCGCCACTCGAGCGTCAGGTGCTCGACGCCCTGCCCTTCTCCGTCTACACGGCGGATCTCGAGGGGCGCGTCACGTACGCGAACCGTTCCTCGCCGCGCGTCGCACTCGGGAACGGCGCGCCGCAGCCCGGTGAGGAGGAAGCCGTGGTCGGCGTCCCGGTCTGGGAGGCGATCGCGGACGCAGCGACGCGCGATCAGTTCGAGCACGCGATGGCGACGGTGCGGGAGGGACGAGCGCCCTCTGTCGCGTGGGAGTTCGCGCGCGGCTCGTCCGCCGAAGAGCGCGTGTACCTGCTGCAGGTGAGCGCGATCGGCGAGGGACGCGCCGTGACGGGATTCACCATCTCCACCGTGGACATCACCGCGAGCCATCGCGGGCGCGAGGCGCTCATCGATGCCGGCATGGCGCTCGCGCGTACGATGAGCGCCGATCGCGTGTTCCACGAGGTCGCGCAGCAGCTTCGGCGTGCGATGGGCTGCGATACCGTCGCCATCGCGCTCGCGGATGGCGAAACGGATGCGTTGCGGCTCGTTCACCACTCCGGCTTCGCCACCGGCCCCGATCTCGTCGCCGACCGCTTCTCGCCGACCTGGGACGAGGCGCTGCGACGCGGCCATGTCGTCACGCGCACCGCCGAGGAAGGGACCGAGCTCACCGCGCCGATGACGAGCGGCGAGGGCGTGCGCGGCGCGATCACGCTGACCTGCTCCCCCATTCCCTCGCACCGTATCGAGGAATCACGACGCGCGCTCGAGACCATCGCCGCCGAGACGGCAGCGGCCCTGGGACGCGCACGGGTCGTTCAGCGTCTCGAGCACAGGGCCCGCCTCGATGCGATCGGCGAGGTGACGACCGGCGTCGCGCACGAGCTGCGCAATCCGCTCTTCGGTATCTCCTCCGCCGCGCAGCTCCTCCGATTCCGTGTGCGAGAGGACCCCGTCGTCGAGAAGAACGTCGGCCGCATCCTGCGTGAGGTCGAGCGGCTCAATAGCATGGTGACCTCGTTGCTCGAGTATGGCCGTCCGGGCCCGATCACCCTCGCGCCGGGCGACCCGGACGCAGTGTGGGACGAGGTGCTCGAGAGCCAGCGCGGTCTGCTCGAGAGCCGCGCCGTCCTCCTCGAGCGGTCGCGCGCGCCCTCCGCGTCGTGCGCGATCGACGCCCAGCAGCTCTCCCAGGTGTTCACCAACCTCCTCGTCAACGCCACCGACGCCGCGCCCGAGGGGAGCGATCTCACGCTCACCTCGAGCGTCCTCGCGAACGGCCGGTGGCGATGCCGCCTCCGGAACGCCGGTCCGCCCATCGCGCCCGACGTCCTGCCACGGGTGTTCGACGTCTTCTTCTCCACGAAACCCGGTAGCTCCGGGATCGGGCTCGCGCTCTGCAAGCGCATCGTGGAGGAGCACGGCGGCTCCGTGTCTCTCGAGAGCGCGCCGGAGACCGGGACGGCGGCCACCGTCGTCCTCCCCCTCGTCAGGGCGTGAGATCCGGGCGCCGCGCCCGCGGCGCCGCGCGTCTCTGACGCGTAGACACCTTCTGCCCGCTGAATCGTATCGGTGTAGTGTGCGCGGCACGTCGCGGACGTGGGCGCGATCGCGAACGGTCACGGAGCAGTGAGGCGACAGCGATGCAACGGCACGACGTAGCGATGCTCGGCGGCGAGTCGGGGGAGATGCTCTGGCGCGGCCATCGGGTCGCGTTCACGCGACATGGTCAGGGCTCACCGGTGCTGCTCGTCCATGGCGTGTACCCTGGGGCCTCGTCGCTCGAGTGGCGGCATACGATCCCCGCGCTGGCTGAGCGCCACACGGTCTTCGCGCTCGACCTGCTGGGGTTCGGCCGCTCCGATCGTCCGGCAGCACGCTATTCTCCCGGATTGTACCAGGCCCTGTTGGCCGATGTCGTCGCGCGGGTCGTCCGCCACGCCTGCACGGTCGTCGCCAGCGGCCTGTCCGCCGCGCAGCTCATCGCGCTCGCCGCGCGCGACCCCGGCCGCATCGCCTCCCTGGCCCTCGTCGCGCCCACGGGCGTGGCGCACCTTCGGGAGCCGGCAGCGACGGGCGGCGGCGCCACGCGACGGCTCCTCGGCGCGCCGCTCGTCGGCAATGCGGTGTACAACCGCCTCACCTCGACGGCGAGGATGCGCGCGCAGCTTCAGGCGATGTACTTCGACGACCGCCTCGTCACACCGGAGCTCGTCGAATGCCACGTCCGCTCTGCCCAGCAGCCCGGCGGCAAACACGCGGTCCGCGCGCTCCTGGATGGACGACTGAACGTCGACGTGCGCGCCGCGGTGCGTCGGCTTCGCCTTCCCACCCTGCTGCTCTGGGGCGACGTCGCGCGCCGGAATCCGGTGGCCCACGCCCATGCCTTCCGCGTGCTCAAGCACGATCTGGAGTGGACGTTGGTCCACGATGCCGGGGACCTGCCGCACGACGAGCGTTCCACCGAGGTCAATCTCACGCTCCGCTCCTTCCTCGAGCGGACTCGGCGCTGGTCGGGCTCGCCCGACCAGCGGCTGGCGATGGCCTGACGGTTCTACGACCCGATCGCGACACCGATTCACATCGATTGGCGGCGTTCGTTATCTTCCGCCCCCTATGCCGGATTCGTCGATGACCCCCGTCGCGCTGCTGCGCGCTCACTCGCGGCACGCCCCCTGGAACGCGCGCGGCCTTGCGGCCCACGTGACCGCGCTCGTGGACGCGGCGGGGATCCGTCCCACCAACGCGTCGGCGCGGGTCGCGCCCAGCGCGCGGTCCGTGCGCTTCTACGTCGCCAGCGGGCTGCTCGATCGGCCCGAGGGGGCGGGCACGGCGGCGACCTACAACTACCGGCACCTCCTCCAGCTGCTCTCCATCAAGATCCGCCAGCGCGAAGGGGCGACGCTCGAGGGGATCAAGAAGGAGATGAAGGAGGTCACTGGCGATGCCCTCGAGCGCCGCGTGGCCGCCTCCCTCGCGCCTGCCCTCGGCGCCGGCGCCGACCACACCGTGCGCGACAGCGATGAGGAGCGCTCGGCCAGCTGGCGCCGCGTCCCCGTCGCCGACGGGATCGAGATCCACGTGCGCGACGATGCCCCCGCCGCCCGCGACGAAGCACTCGTCGCGATGCGCGAAGCCGTGCGGGCGGCGCTCGGGAGAGCGGATATCCGGTAGCGGCTGTCGCTGATCGGTTCTCGGTATCCTACAGCAGCCTCGAAAACACCGCCGCGCCGTACTCGATCAACCGGTCGTACCAGGGCCGGCGCTGGAACTCCGCGAGCGTGATCTCCTTGGAGCGCGTCAGATCGTCGAGGAAGACCGAGTCCATCTCCGCGCCGAGTGGCTTGTCGAGGAAGACGAAGTTCGACTCGTTGTTGAACGCGAGCGACCGGTTGTCGAAGTTCATCGAGCCGATCGATCCCCAGAGGCCATCGATGATGAATGTCTTCGCGTGCATCATGCTCGGCTGGTACTCGTAGATCCTGATCCCCGCGCGGAGCAATTCCTCGTAGCGCGAGCGGCCCGCCCACCACGTCGTCTTCACGTCGGTATTGCTGCTCACCGTCAGGATGCGCACGTCCACGCCCCGCGCGCGGGCCTGCCGGAGCAGCTTCCGGAAATCGTCGTCGGGGACGAAGTACGAGTTCGCGACGTACAGCGTCTTGCGCGCACCGGCGATCGACAGCGCGATGAACCGCTCCGCCGGCGTGCTGCCCGTCGTGGGTGAGGAGAAGAAGACGCCGGCGTTCACCCCGCCGTCCACTTGCGTGAATGCCTTCTTGGGAAAGAAGATGTCGCCCGAGATCAGCTCCCCGGTGCATTCCGCCCACGCGGCCGCGAATGCCGCCTGCAGCCCCATCACGGACGGTCCTTCGAACCGCACGTTCGTCTCGCGCCACTGGCCCTCGTGGCGCCCGTCGCCCAGCCAGTAGTCGGCGAGACCGAATCCGCCCGTGTACGCGATCTGGCCGTCGACCACGACGACGCGCACGTGTGAGCGGTCGCTCGCGTTGTGCAGCGAGTACCAGTGGAGCTGGCGAAGGAGGGCGAGCTCGACGTGCGCCGCGCGCAGACTGTCCGCCCACTCCTCTTTCAGGTTCTGCGAGCCGAAGGCGTCGAGCACGAGGAGCACGCGCACTCCCGCCCGCGCACGTTCTTTCAGGATGGCCGCGAGCGTGTCGGCCACCGCACCAGGCTGCGAGTAGTACATCTGCACCGTGATCGTGCGCCGCGCCGCGCGCAGATCCCGCCAGAGCTGCGGATACAGGCCATCGCCGTTCAGCGCGAGCTCCGCCGCGTTGCCGCTCGTGAGATGGAGGCCCGTGTAGAGCTCGATCGATTCCGTGAAGAGGGAATCACCCACGGCCGGTGGCCCTTCGTGGTCGCCGATCGCCACGACGGCCTTCACCGGCGTGCCTCGCGTGATCGAGAGGATGCCGATCAGAGAGAGCACGATGACGAGCAGGACGCCCAGCACCACACCGACGCGCTTGACTCGGAGCATTTTTCGCATTTGCTCGCTCCCTTCCACATACTTCATGCCAAGATGCCGAGCCCGGTATTGCCCCGTTGCACACGCGGGTTCGGCTGGGACGGACGGAGGTTCGCATGGAATTCTCTGGTCGCAGCGTGGTGCTCACCGGCGTCGGACGCGAAGGCCAGGTGGGCGAGGCCGTCGCGCGGGCGTTCGCCGAACGCGGCGCGCGTGTCTTCCTCGTCGATCGCCAGGAGAGCGAGGCGCGCGCGCGCAGCGAGACGCTCGTGGCCGCGGGGCTGCGTTCGGCCGCGCTCGGCGCTGATCTGACCGACGTCGCCGCCGTGGACGCGCTCGCCGCGCGCGTGCGCGACGCCACCAGCGGTCGAGTCCACGCGCTCGTCCATCTCGCCGGCGGATTCGCGGCGAGCGGCCCACTCGCGGACAGCGACCCGGCGGCGTGGGCACGCCAGTTCGCCATCAACGTCACGACCGCCGCCCTCACGGCGCGCGCTTTCATTCCACTGCTGCGCAGCACGAAGGGCGCGATCGTCTTCTTCGGCTCGGAGGCTGCGCTGCCCGGCGCGCGTGTCGCCGGCATCTCCGCGTACGCGGCAGCGAAGACGGCCGTGCTGACGCTCACGCAGGCGATCGCGCAGGAAGAGCGCGACAACGGTGTCCGCGCCAACGCGCTCGCGCCGACCTCGATCCGTACGGCGGCGAACCTCGCCGAGATGGGCCCCGACGCCGCGTACGTCACGCGCGAAGCGGTCGCCGACGTCGTGCTCTGGCTCTGCTCCGACGCGGCGCGCGCAGTCACCGGCCAGATCGTCCGAGTGCGGTGAGTAGCCCCTGGGTCGTCTTGCCCCGTGCGACCCGGCGCTCCAGCTTGCCCACATGACAGTCGTGACGCGCCGCCGGGCAGTGTCCCGGGCAGTTCGGCTCGACCGGTCACTCGAGGCGCTCCCGCTCTTCCGCCTGAGTGACTCCGCCGACGACGGCGTGATCACCTATGCCGATGCCACGGGCGGCCGCTGGCGGGTCATCCCCAGCCCTGGCGACCGCCTCCCCGGCACCTTCGATCAGGACGTCTACGTCGAGCTGCTGCGCCGCTTCCAGGAGGCGGGCGAGCCCACCGACGGCGTGATCACCTTCACCCTCCACGCCTTCCTGCGCGCCATGGGGCGGCGCGTCGACGGCCGCACCTACGAGCAGCTGCGTGGCGCCCTCGGACGGCTCGAGCGGACGACGCTCGAGTCGGTCGGCATCTACGAGCTGGCGAGCGGCACGCGCGCGGACCTGCGATTCACCCTGCTCACCTCGGTCGCCGTCGAGCGCCGGCGGACACTGGATCGCGAGCAGCTGCAGCTCTTCAACAGCATCGCGACCGGCGAGCCCGGCGTGGCGCGTGTCGTCCTCGCCGCCGTCGTCCGCGACAACCTCGCCGCGAACCACGCCATCAGCATATCGGCGCCCTGCTACTGGGCACTCGGCTCTCCGGTCGCGCGCCGGCTGTATCGCCTTCTCGAGGTCGCTCGCGCCGATGGAAGGCTGACCTGGCGCGTCGGCCTGGATCAGCTCGCTCAGCAGCTGCCCCTCGCGCAGCGATACCCGTCACATCTCCAACGCGTGCTTCAGCCGGCCCACGAGATGCTCGTGGCGCAGGGTGTGCTTCGAAATGCCGCCGTTCGGCAACATCAGCGCGACTGGTTCGTCGATTACGTACTGGGCTCGCGGCCAGCCTGAAGGCCCGTCCCCCGGAGACCGCTCCGCAATTCGGCAGGGGAACACTTCCGCTCGGCGGGGCGTATCTACTGAAAAAGACTTCCTCTTCACGCAGAGTCGTTCATGCTTCGTCGCCGCTCCGCTCTTCTTGCTGCTGCCATGCTGCCGGTCGTCGCCGGCGGCTTCCTGTATCAGAACCGTGCGACGACCGACGGCGCGCGCGTTCTCGATCAGGTGCTCCAGCTCGTGTCCACGCGCTTCGTCGACACGGTCAGCCAGGGCGCCCTCTACGAGAAGGCGGCTCGCGGCCTCGTGAAGGAGCTCAACGATCCGTACAGCGAGCTGTTCTCCCCGAAGGAGCTCGCGAGCTTCTCGCAGCAGACCAACGGCAAGTACGCCGGCATCGGCATGCAGATCGAGGAGCAGCAGGGCGCGATCACGATCAGTCGCGTCTTTCCGCACACCCCGGCGGAAGCCGCGGGTGTGCGTGAGGGCGATCGCATCGCCTTCGTCGATACGCTGTCGACGCGCGGGTGGAAGACGCAGCAGGTCTCCGATTATCTGATCGGCGTGCCCGGCACGAAGGTCACCGTGAAGTTCCAGCGACCGGGTGTCACCGACCTCATCACGAGCACCTTCACGCGGCAGGTGATCCACATCCCCGCCGTGCCGTACGCCATCCTGCTCGACAACAAGATCGGCTACGTCCCCGTGCTGCGTTTCAACGAGACGGCCACGGAGGAAGTGCAGGAGGCCGTCGCGCGACTCACGCGCGAGGGCGCGAAGGGCGTCATCCTCGACATGCGCGGTAACCCTGGCGGCATCCTCGACCAGAGCACGGCGATGTCGAACCTCTTCCTCAAGTCGGGTCAGGAGATCGTGAGCGTCCGGTCGCGCACGAGCGACACGCAGCGCTTCACGACCGCGGGCGACGCCGTGTTCCCGACCGTGCCGCTCACCGTCCTCACCGACGAAGGCACCGCATCGGCGAGCGAGATCGTCGCCGGCGCGCTGCAGGACCATGACCGCGCGCTCGTCGTCGGCAGCACGAGCTTCGGCAAGGGGCTCGTCCAGACGCTCTTCCCGCTCGACGGCGGTTACGCGCTGAAGATCACGACGGCGAAGTGGTACACGCCGAGTGGGCGCAGCATCCAGCGCGAGCGGAAGTTCGTGAACGGTAAGTTCGTCGAGGCGACGCCCGACTCGCTCGAGACGGAAGCCAAGAAGAAGGCGCGTCCCGCCTATCGCTCGGATGCGGGCCGCATCGTGTACGGCGGCGGCGGCATCACGCCGGACATCCTCGTGCGCGACGACACGCTCACCACCGCCGAGCAGACGCTGTCCAAGGCGTTTGCCCCCAAGAGCCAGGACGTGTACGTCACGCTCGCCGACTATGCGCTCGAGCTGTCGCGCGGCGCGAAGAAGGACTTCAAGGTGCAGCCACAGTGGCGCGACGAGTTCTATCGCCGACTCGTCGCCAAGGGCGTGACGCTCGACCGCGCACAGTACACGGCGGCGGGCCGCTACGTCGATCGCCTGATCGAGCAGCGCGTCGCGCGATTGGTCGCTGGCGACTCGACGGCCAAGCGCCGCGACTTCCCCTTCGATGCGCCGCTCCGCAAGGCCGTCGAGGTGATGGAGAAGGGCCAGTCGCAGCGCGATCTCTTCACCATCGCCGCGGCGACGCGGCTGTCGGACAGGACGACCGCACCCTGACGACACCCGCAGGACAGCGATCGAGAACGGGCGCCTGCATGGGCGCCCGTTTTACATTGTCGGACATGCCCACGTCGCTGCGCCAACTCACCCTGCTGCTCGTCGGTGCGCTCGCCTGCGCGAGGCCGGCGCCACCCACGCCGCTCGTCTCCATCCCCGCCGAGCCGGGTGAGCGGCATCTCCGCAACATCCGCCAGCTCACGGCAGGAGGAGAGAACGCCGAGGCGTATTTCAGCGCGGACGGACGACGTCTCGTCTTTCAGAGTACGCGGGACGGGCGCGCGTGCGATCAGGAGTTCGTCATGAACGTCGACGGCTCGGGGCTGCGCCGCGTGTCGACCGGCACGGGAAAGACGACCTGCGGCTTCTTCTACGCGAACGACGAGCGCGTCCTGTTCGGCTCCTCGCACGCCCTCGAGCAGGACTGCCCGCCCAAACCCGATCCCTCCAAGGGCTACGTGTGGGGGCTCGATCCCTTCGACATCTACACGGCAAAGCCGGACGGCAGCGACCTGCGCCGACTCACCAACTACGGCGTCTACACCGCGGAGGCCGTGGTCTCGCCCGACGGCCGGCGCATCGTGTTCACGTCGCTGAAAGACGGGGATCTGGACATCTACACGATGAACGTCGACGGCACGGACGTGCGTCGGCTCACGACGACCCCGGGCTACGACGGGGGGCCCTGGTGGTCGCCCGACGGGAAGCAGATCGCGTATCGCGCCTGGCACCCGACGGACAGCGCACTGACGGCATATCAGGATCTTCTGCGTCAGCGACTCGTCCGCCCGAACCGCATGGAGCTGTGGATCATGAACGCCGACGGCAGCAATCAGCGGCAGATCACGCACCTCGGCGGCGCCAACTTCGGTCCGTCGTGGACGCACGACGGCAAGCATCTGATCTTCTCGTCCAACTACAAGCAGCCGCGGAGCGGGAACTTCGACCTCTACCTGGTCGCGCTCGACGGCACGGGGCTCGAGCAGGTGACGACGCACGACGCGTTCGATGGCTTCCCGATGTTCAGTCCCGATGGACGAAGCATCGTGTGGGCCTCGAACCGGCACGGCTCGACCGCCACCGAGACGGATCTCTTCATCGCGGACTGGGCGCCGTAGCGCCGGCGCTCAGCGGGCGTGCGCCGAAGGCGCCGCGTGCGTCGCCGGGAGCATCTGTCGTAGACGCGCCACGCGCTCGGCCACCGCGCCACTCTCCGCCATGTCCGCGCGAGCACGGGCGAGCGCCGAGAGCACGGTCGACGAGTCGCGGTCCCCGAACGCCGCGCCGATCTCGCGCAGCGAGAGCGCGAGCAGCTCGTGACAGAGGAGCATGCCGATGCGCCGCGGCTCGACCACGCGGCGCGAGCGTCCGGCACCCACCAGCTCGTCCGGCGAGACACCCCATTCGGCGGCCACGGCGTCCTGTACCACCTGCGCCGCCCGCAATGGGTGCGTCGCGCTCTCGCTGCGCTCCGTGCGCATCGCGACGGCGCGGCGCGCGAGCACGAGCGTGAGGGGAGACCGCTCGAGGGCGGCGATCGCGAGCAGTCGCGTGAGACTGCCCTCCAGCTCGCGCACGCTTTCCTCGCACTGTGACGCCAGGTGATGCGCCACGCTCGGCGGCAGCTCCACACCGAGCATGGCCGCCTTCGCGTGCAGGATCGCCACGCGATGTGCCCAGTCGGGAATGCCCAGCGTTGCGCTGTGGCCGGACCGGAACCGGCGCACGATCCGCTGCGCGAGCGCGCTCGATCCCGCCGCATCGTCGCTCGTCAGCATCAGTTGGCGCCCCGCGCTCACCGCGCGCGAGGCGAGCGAGAGCAGGGCTTCCTGCGCCGTCGCGTGACGGTCGAGCACGTGCACGTCGTCGACGACGATCAGCGAGGCGCGCGCGAGCTCGTCCAGCATCAGCTCCGGCGTGCCGCGTCCCAGTGCTGTCGAGAGACGATGGAGGAAATCATCGGCCGTGAGCAGCTCGGCGACACGCAACGGATCGCGCAGCGCCGCTTCCGCCGTCACCGCATGCGCGAGATGCGTCTTCCCCAGCCCGGTCCCACCGACGAGCAGGATGGGGTTGTAGAGCGTACCTGGCGCCACGGCCGCAGCCGAGGCGGCAGCGTATGCCCCCTCGTTGCTGCGACCGACGACGAACTGCGGAAAGGTGTACCGAGGATTGAGCGTCGCGGCCACGCCCCGCGTTGGAGCAAAAGCCGTGACGCAGCAGCGAGCTCGACCATCAGGTCCTCCAGCGCGAGGGCTGCGCGCTGCTGGCCGGTTCGAGCGCCGCGCTCTGGTGCATGAAGTGCGGAGGGCCTGAGGCACCGCACCCGGCACCGCCGTATCCCCGTATCCCCGTATCCCCGCGATGTCAGACGGAATCGCCACTCCTGCCGTTCGCGCCCCAGACTTCCCCGACACGCTCGATTGGGTGCACACCGCCGGACGGCGGCTCACCCTCGGCGACTTCCGCGGTAAGCTGCTGCTGCTCGACTTCTGGACGTACGGCTGAATCAACTGCATCCATGTGCTCCCGCAGTTGCGGGAGCTCGAGCAGCGGTTCGGCGATGCGATCGCGGTGGTCGGCGTACTCAGCGGGAAGTACACGGCCGAGCGAGTCACTGCGCGCATCCGCGACGCGTCCATCAGGCTCGACGCGGTCCATCCGGTCCTGAACGATCGGCAGTTCCGCGTCTGGCGTGCCTATGCCGTGCGCGCCTGGCCCACGCTCGTCGCCATCGATCCGAAGGGCGCCGTCATCGGGATGAGCGCCGGCGAGTTCACCGCCGACGGCGTGACCCCATTCGTCGAACGCGTCCTCGGCGAGGCGCGTGTGTCCGGCGTGCTGCGCGAGGAGTCGATGCATCTCGCCGCCGACCCGCCCACGATCCCACCGAACCTCCTGGCGTTCCCCGGCAAGGTGGCCGTCCGCGACGATCGGATCGCCATTGCCGACTCCGGCCACCATCGACTCCTCCTCGGGCGCCTCGAGGACGATGGAAATCGCATGCGCGTCGAGCGCGCCGTAGGCTCCGGTGTCGCAGGGTTCGTCGATGGTGACACCGGTGCTTTCCGCTACCCGCAGGGCGTCGCCTTCGGCGCCAGTGACACGCTCTACGTCGCCGACACCGGGAACCACGCTATCCGCGCCGTCTCGCTCACGGACGGTTCCGTGCGCACCATCGCCGGCACCGGTGGGCAGCTTCGCACGGCGCGCGACCGCGCCGCCGGCGCGATGAGCTCCCCGTGGGACATCGCGTTCGACGGCGAGATGTTGTACATCGCCATGGCCGGAATCCATCAGCTCTGGACGCTCGACCTGCGCGGCGGGATGGCCGCACCATTCGCGGGCACTGGTGCCGAGGAGCTGCACGATGGCACCCATGGCGAGGCGGCCCTCGCCCAGCCGATGGGGGTCGCCCTCGCCCGGGATGCGCTCCTCGTCGCGGATGCCGAATCGAGTGCGGTGCGTGAAGTCGATCTGGGCACGCCTGGCGCGGTACGCACCGTCGTCGGCACCGGCCTGTTCGACTTCGGCCACGTCGACGGCGTGGGCGATCGGGTGCGCCTCCAGCATCCGCAGGGGCTGGCCGTCGCGGATGACGGTCGCGTGCTCGTCTGCGACTCGTACAACGACTCGCTTCGCTGGCTCGATCGGGCGACGCGCGAGGTCTCGACGTGGATCGACGGGCTGCACGAGCCCGGAGGGCTCGCGATCGGGGGGCGGCGCGTCTACGTCGCCGACACGAATGCGCACCGCGTCGCGGTGATCGACATCGGCTCGACGGAGGTCCGGCCACTCGTCATCGTCGAGTGACGTGGGCGCGCGCGCTCAGGCGCGCCGTTGCCACGCGCCGAGGTTCTCCTCCAGGTGCGCGCCATGGCGCATGCCGACGAGCGCGCACGCGACTCCGGGCAGTGAGGTCGCGAATCGAAGCGCGCGCTGCGCATCCGTCGCGCATTCCGGAAAGAGATCGCGCACCTCGTCCGGGAGTCCCGTGGCGAGTCGTCCCTGCATGAGCGCCGCACTCGCGACGACACCGATTCCCAGCGCGTCCGCGGCCTCGAGCAGGGTGACCATCCGTCGCCCGAGTGGCTGCGTCGGCACCCGTGCCGCCTCGGGCATCGCGAGGCTCAGCGGCAGCTGCACGAGACGGAAGTGGTGGCTCGTGCCCGCGACCTCTCGCGCCACGGCCACGAGCTCGGCCAGGGTGAGGTGCTGGCGGTGCTCCGGCCCCACACGGAGGCCAAGCCAGGTCGCGCAGCCGTAGCTCACGATCTCCCCGCGCTGCGCCGCCTCCTCGAGGAAGGTGAACGCCGCACGCAGGCGCGCGCGGAATTGCGCGCGGTCCACGCCGAGCAGCTGCTCCTCCGGATTGTGGAGGTAGTACACATCGATGGTCTGCAGCCGCAGGTTCGCTCGGCTCTGCGCGAGCTGATGCGCCAGGAATGACGGGGCGAGCGAGTGACCGCCGCGGACGAGCTCATCCTGCGTGACGATACCCGTCGCGAACAGCGTCGCTTCTCGCCACGCTTCGTACGCCGCTCGTGATGGCGGGGGCGCGGCATCGAACGCGAGATAGCCCCCCTTCGTGCAGATAATCACCTCGTCGCGACGCGCCCCGCCCGATTCGAAGAGCGCATCCAGCGTTCGCCCGACGGTGCGCTCGGAGCGCTGGCAGCGGTAGTTGCTCGCCGTGTCCACGAGGTTGACGCCCAACGCGATCGCCGCGCGCAAAGTCCGGGCGTATGCGTCGTCGTCGTCGTCCGTGCAATCGCCGAGATATGTGCCTGCACCGAGCGCACCGACCGTCAGTCGCCGCGGGAAGGCGCGGCGGAAGTCTTCGCGGGTCGCCGGATCGCGTTCGAGCGCTCGCCGGGTTCCGGCCGTCGTCGCGCGCGTCGGGGCGCGTGGCGAGCCGCCGACGAGCCGCGCCGGTTGGAGCTCGGCACCGCTCTGGTGGGGGTGCAGGTCCGTCGTACGATCGTGCATGTCAATTGTGACGCTAGAGGCCCAGGGAGCATTGGGCAAGGGTGCCGATCCGTGTGCGGCATTTGCGTTGCGGTGAACCACGGGTGGTATTGGTGCGAAGGGGACATCGCGCTCGCGGTGTCCTCTCCGCGTGGCGCTGTGCCCACACCCGAACCCGCTCCCCCCTCGTGAAGCGCCTCGAGCTCATCGCCTTCCTGGCCGCTGCCGGCTGCGCGGCGCAGCACCCACCCGTGCTGACTCCCGTACGGATCGATACCACGCGCACCGCCGCAGCCGCCGGAGCGGCACCGCTGCCAGCCCCGGCCAGCGCCGGTGTCGGCGTGCGCCGCGTCGAGACCGATCCGCTGCATCGCGTCGATCGGATGGAGTGGCCGGGCCCGAACATGTTTCGCTCCGGGTCGGGAGCCCCTGGTCCCGAGTACTGGCAACAGCGCGCCGACTACACGATTGCCGCGACGTTGGACACGACGCAACAGCGTGTCAGCGGCACGGTCACGATCCGGTACAGCAACAACTCGCCCGACAGCCTGCGATTCGTCTGGCTGCAGCTCGACCAGAACCTGTATCGCCCCGGCAGCAAGGGCTCCATGCTCTTTCCCGCTGACTCCCGCTGGGGAGTACGCGGCTTCCGTGGGGGCTACGACATCGAGGGCCTGCAGGTCAACGGACGCGCCGCGGCCCTGCACGTCGACGACACCATGGGGCGGATCGATCTCGATCAACCGGTGGCGCCGCGAGGTGGCCGCCTCACCATCTCGATGAGCTTCGCCTTCCGGGTGCCCGAACACGGCTCCGACCGGATGGGGCGCGACGGAACGCTCTACGAGATCGCCCAGTGGTACCCGCGCATGGCGGTCTTCGACGACATCCGTGGCTGGAACACCGATCCGTATCTCGGACAAGGTGAGTTCTATCTCGAATACGGGGACTTCGAGTACGCCATCACCGTCCCCGCCGGCTACACGATCGCCGGCAGCGGGGTGCTGCAGAATCCCGCCGAGGTGCTCACCGCCGCGCAACGCGACCGGCTCGCGCGGGCGGCGCGATCCGACACCGTCGTCGCGGTCATCACCAACGACGAAGCGCGCGCCACCTCCACCGCTGGAACGAAGACATGGCGCTTCCGTGCGCAGAACGTGCGCGACGTCGCATGGGCAGGCGCCCCCGATTTCCGCTGGGATGCCACGAACGCCAACGGCGTGCTGGCCCAGGCCTACTACCAGATCGCAAAGGCGGGGAAGGCGTGGGAACAGGGCGCCGAGCAGACCGCGTGGACGATCCGGAACTACTCGGAGCTGTTCTTCAGGTATCCGTATCCGCAGGCGACGTCAGTCGCTGGGCCCGTCGGCGGGATGGAGTATCCGATGTTCGTGATGGTCCACTACGGCAACCCACTCGATGACCCGAAGTCCATCTTCGGCACGATCAATCACGAGCACGGCCATGAGTGGTTCCCCATGGTCGTCGGCTCCAACGAGCGCCGGTACGCGTGGCAGGACGAGGGCTTCAACACGTACATCAACGCGTTCGCGCTCGAGCGTCGGTATCCCGGCACCACCCCCTTTCCAGGCTACGTCACCAACTGGCGACAGACGGTCGAGAACCACATCGACGCGCCACTGCTGTCACCGCCCGACCAGATCAACGCACGCGCGCTCGGTGCACTCGGCTACCGGAAGCCGGCAGTCGTGCTGCTCGCGCTGCGCGACAACGTGGTCGGGCGGGCCACCTTCGACCGCGCGTTCCGCGAGTACACACAACGCTGGGCGTTCAAGCATCCTTCGCCTGCCGACTTCTTTCGCACGATCGAGAACGTTTCCGGGATGGACCTGGGCTGGTACTGGCGTGCGTTCTGGTACTCGACCGACGTGCTCGACATCGGCATCGACAACGTCAGCATGCGTCAACAGGAGGGACAGAACTACGCGGTGGTCGCCATGCGGCGTTACACCTCGGTGCCATTCCCCGTGCGACTCCGGCTGCTGTTCAGGGACAACACCACGGAGGATGTCGCCCTGCCGGTCGAGATCTGGTCGGGCGGCGAGCGCTATGAGGCGGTGCTCGCGGTGAAAGGACCCGTCGTCGGGGCGCGCCTCTGGCCCGACGGCGTCGTGCCTGATTGGAATCCGACCAACGATGCGTGGGGCGCACCGGTTCCCGGTGTACTCGCGTCGCCCCCGGCGACGACCGGAGGCTTGAGCGGGGAGATCCCCGCCCGCGCCGCGCCCTGAGGACGGCTGCTGCGCCACAATGGACTCCGTGGCGAGCGCGACCGCGCCGCTCGAGCACTGTGGGGAGTTGCCCGATGGCTCTCCGGTTCGTCGAGCATTAGATTCTGCCCTTTCCGTTGGTGGCTGCAGCTGGCTCCGGATGTCCGATCGTGACGTCCGGAGCCATTTGTCCCCGTTCAGGCACCGTCGTCGCCTGACGTTGTTTCTACACAGTGGAGTTTGACATGCCAGAGTTTGGCGCATGGGCCAGCCGGTGGTGGATCCCGGTGTTGTTCGTCGTGATCGCGGGACACCTCACGAACGTCTGCGTGACCCTCTTCCTCCATCGCGCCCAGACGCACCGCGGTGTGCGGCTGCACGGCATCGCGTCGGTGCCGATGCGCATCTGGCTCTGGCTGACGACGGCGATCGTCACGAAGGAATGGGTCGCCTGCCATCGCAAGCATCACGCGTTCGCTGATCGCGAGGGCGACCCGCATTCGCCCCTCGTCGAGGGCCTGCGTGAGATCCTGCTCAAGGGCGCCTTCTACTACCGCAAGGCGGTTCGTCAGCCCGGCATGCTGGAGAAGTACGGCAAGGGCACGCCGAACGACTGGATCGAGCGCCATCTGCTGACGCCCCTGAACTGGACCGGCATCCTCGTGATGCTGGCCATCGACATCTACCTGTTCGGCTTCTTCGTCGGACCCGCCGTCTGGGGCATCCAGATGATCTGGATCCCGCTCTGGGCTGCTGGCGTCATCAACGGCATCGGCCACGCCCTCGGCTACCGCAACTTCGAGGTCAAGGACGAGAGCCGGAACATCTCCCCCATCGCGATCTGGCTCGGCGGTGAAGAGCTCCATAACAACCACCACGCCGATCCCAAGAGCGCGAAGTTCAAGGCGAAGTGGTTCGAGTTCGACATCGGGTGGGCCTACATCCGCACCCTCCAGCTCTTCGGCCTGGCCAAGGTGGAGTACGCGCGGAACTACGGCTCCGCCGCGCTCCGCCACGACGAGAACGCGGTGGACGCCGCCGCCTGAGGCGCGACGGCCGCCTACGGCGGCGATGAACGGTTATCAGTGAACGAGGCACACCGGCCAGAGCCGGTGTGCCTTTTTCTTGGTCTCCCGGGGCCAGCGCGCTTCACCGACACCCGTGAACCATCGACCGCGAACCGCGATTTGAGGTATAGATTTGGCATCCCCGCAATCCGTGAGGTCTCATGCCTAGCACCGTCACCTGCGTGCGTTGTGGTCAGACACGCGCCGGTTTCGAACGTCCGCCCTTTCCGGGCCCGATCGGGGCCCGCATCGTCGAGAGCCTCTGCCAGGAGTGCTGGGGACTCTGGTTGAAACAACAGACCATGCTGATCAATCACTACGGCCTCAACGTGATGGATCCGCAGGCGCGCAGCTTTCTGACGAAGAACATGGAAGCGTTCCTCTTCAAGAGCGGCGGCGAGGAGGACGTGGACACCTCCAAGAAGGGCACCATCGCATGGTAGCACGGGTCGCTCGCAGCCTGCTGCTCGGGCTTGGTGCCGTCTCGGCGCTGAACGCGTGCGCGACGTCGAGCCGTGGCCCGCAAAGCGCAACAAATCCGACGGCGGCTCGTGCCGCATCCGCTGGATGGGCCGACTCCGTGCTGGCCACCATGTCGCTCCGCGACAAGGCCGCACAGATGGTCTGGCCCTGGGTGCTGGGCGACTACACCGCAACCGACGACCCGACGTACGAGCGCGTCCTCGGGTTGGTGCGCGATCAGCACGTCGGCGGCGTCATCATCTCGGTCGGCTCTCCGACGGAGATCGCCAGCAAGCTGAACGCACTGCAGCGCGCTAGCGCCCTCCCGTTGCTCGTCGGAGCCGATCTCGAGACGGGCGCGGCGTTCCGCGCTCGCGGAGGGTACTTCCTCCCGAACGCGATCGATCTGGGTGGAGCGACCTGGTTCCCCTACCAGATGGGGATCGGCGCCACGCGCGATACGACGTTCGCGTACGAGATGGGCCGCGTCACCGCGCGCGAAGGCCGAGCACTGGGCATCCACGTCGCGTTCGCCCCGGTGCTCGACGTCAACAACAATCCGAAGAACCCGGTCATCAGCCTTCGGTCGTTCGGCGAGAACCCGCAGCTCGTCGCCCAGCTCGGTGCGGCGTTCGTGCACGGGATCCAGGACAACGGGATGCTCGCCACCGGCAAGCACTTCCCGGGACACGGCGACACGGAGCAGAACTCCCATCTCGAGCTCGCACGCGTCAACGCCTCGGCGGCGCGTCTCGACAGCGTCGAGCTCGTCCCCTTCCGCGCCGCCGTTCGCGCGGGCGTGCGTGGGATCATGACCTTCCATGGCTCGCTGCCCGGCCTGGATACCTCCTCGCTCCCCGCGACACTCAATCCACGCATCATGACCGATCTCCTCCGCGGGAAGATCGGCTTCCGCGGCCTCATTTTCACCGACGCGCTGGACATGAACGGCGTGCTCGGAAAAATGACCATGGCCGAGGTGACGCAGCGCGCCGTCCTGGCGGGAAACGACGTCCTGCTCATGCCGACCGACATCGCGGGAGCCATCGACGCCGTCGTCGACGGCGTGCACCGCGGTCTCTTTCCGGAATCGCGGATCACCGAATCCGTGCGTAAGCTGCTCGTCGCCAAGCAGGAGATGGGACTCGCGCGTCAGCGCTACACCGATCTCCAGGCCTTGCGGTCGGTCGTCGCCGATAGCGCGAACCTCGCGGTCGCGCGCCTGGCGGCAGAGCGCGCGATCACGCTGGTGAAAGATTCGCTCGAGTTCGTGCCGCTCGGTCGCATGCCACGAGCATCGCGCGTCGTCAGTGTGACGATCGCGCCCCGCACCGACCTCGGCGCCGGCGTCGTCTTCAACGCCGAGCTCACGCGGATGTTTCCATCGCTGCGTTCGCTCTCCCTCACGACGGATCAGGTGTTCGACGCAACCGCCGCGGTGGCTGCGCCAGGGCAGGCCGGACGGCCCGCAGCGTACCTCGCGAGCCCGCAACCGCGGCTCGTGCCCGCCCTCGTCGAGAACGCGCTGCGTGGCGCGCAGGGCGCGGATCTCGTGATCGTCTCGTCGTACTTCGGGGCGAGCTCCTCGACCTCGCGACTCTCCGCGCCGGAGGGAATGGCCGATCTGCTCAACGGACTGCAGAAGGCCGGTACGCGCGTCGTCCTCGCCACGTTCAGCAACCCGTATCTCGCGCAGGATCTGCCACCGACGCCCGCGTATCTCGTCGCGTGGGGAAACTCCCCGATCGTGCAGCGCGCCGCCGCTCGTGCCTTGCTCGGTCTCGCGCCGGTTGGGGGGCAGCTTCCCATCACCATTCCATCAGTCGCGCCGTACGGCGCAGGCCTGCATCGCGACGCGTTGCCGCCGACCGCCGCACCCGCGACACCGTAGCGTCTGATCACGCGCGCGAACGCCATCGGGGTTCGCGCGCGCCAGCCCGGTTCTTGCGCGGGACAGCGGCGTGTTCGTCCGCCGCATGCGTACGCACCGCACGGGACAGTCGTCCGTTGACGGCGCTGCTCGTCCACGGTATATCAGCACCCGCGCCGCATCGAATTCTGGACGAGTTGCTACCAAGTCCACTCGGCTGGCGGCAGTGCGCTATTGACATTAGTGACACTTCGTTACTAATTCGCGGTCCTATGCGCGAGCGCCTTCCACCCCTGGTCAAGCCGGCGACCCGAAAGATCACGCTGGCGGTCGACGTGGTGGTGCTCTCGCCGCGCGCCGAGTCGCTCGCCGTCCTGCTCGCGCGCACGGCGCCCGGTGGACGCGAGCGGTGGTCGCTCCCGTGGGATGCGCCGATGCCCGGCGAGGCCTTCGAGGACGCGGCGTCTCGCATCACCGAAGCCGCCCTCGGCTCCGCGCCCGCCCTGCTCGAGCAGGTGGGGGCCTTCGCCGACGCGCGGCGTCATCCCGGTGACGCGGACGTCTCGGTCGGCGTCGTAGCTCTGACTCCACCAGCAGAGCTCTCGTCGCTCGCGAGCGCGGAATGGTTCTCCCTCTCGGCTCTTCCTCCACTGGCACCCCGGCATCGCGCGATCGTCGATCGCGCCATCACCGTGGTGCGCCAGCGGGTGGACCAGTCGCCCCTCGCCTTTCGGCTGCTGCCGCCGACGTTTACGCTCAGCGACCTGCAGGGGATCTACGAGCTCCTTCTCGGTCGTCGGCTCCACAAGGCGAGCTTCCGGCGCGCCCTGCAGGCCAGCTATCTGGTCGAGCCGACCGACGAGTGGCGGAGCGAGGGTCGCGGACGGCCCGCGCAGCTGTTCCGCTATGCTCCCCGCAAACGGCGGGGCGCCCGGCGTGGGGTTCGGTTCGACCTGTTCGCCGAGGCCTGATCGAGGATCGATACCACCGCGATACCCGGTCCTGGCGGCGGGTTGGGCTTGCTTCCTGGCACATTAGTAGCAATATGTTATTTAGGCCAAATGCGGAGCATTGATGCTCGACTATCTCGATAGCCTGTGCGCCGCGCTGCTCGCCCGGAACGGTACCGAGATCCGGCGTCTCCTGCGGCACCCGCTCGCGCGCGCGCTACCGCGTCGCGTCCGCGAGGAAGGCTACGCCATCGCGCGCGCTGGCCCGGAGAGTCTGCGCGCCCCCGTGCAGACGCTTCACTTCTACCACCAGACGCTCCATCTCCTCGGCGCGCGGCCGGCCAATCGGAGTGAGGCGGGACTGACCGGCGGCGCCGAGCGCACCGGCGAGGAGCGACAGATCGAGATGCCGCTCCCCCTCCGCGCCGCCGGCGGCTGATCTCCCGTCAGTCGGCGCGCGGCCGCGTCGCCTGGAGCCGGAGAAGGCTCCGCGCCAACGCCGCGTTGTCCTGCGCCAGACGGAAGAGCTCCGACATCACCTCGTCCCGGTCGTCGCCCGCGAGCTCCGCGATCACCGGAGCCCGATGTCCGAATCGCCGTCCCGGATCCACGCGTCGCTCCATCACGACGCGGCCCCGGTGCGGTCGCTTGCCCGGCGCGTCTTCGGCCGATGCGCGCACGACATCCAGCTCGACCTCGACGTAACCGCCGCCGGGCATGGGGCGCCGGTACAGCGTGTCGCACTGGCCCTCATGCGCGCCGCGCGCGGCGGCTTGATGCTGGTCCAGCATGTGTTCCTCCAACTCGACTGCGTCTCGTACGTTCGCGTCTCGGCGGGGCCGCCGCAGACACGTCCTGCAACGTCGCCATCGCGCGCTCGAGCGTCCGCGCGCTCGGTCGCGTGGCGATCGCATCCCCCCACAGATCCCCGGTGCGCGCCAGGCGCGCCGGCATGCTCTTCACCGTGAACGCCCCGATCCGCAGTCGGCTGGTCAGCTCGCGCGCGCGCAGCGGGGCTGATACGGTCGCGGCAGGCTTCGCGCGCACGCTGTACGGCGCCGCCATGCTCTTTCCTCGCGCATTCTGCTGCGCGTCGACGTAGATGCTCCCCTTTGGACGCGCCTTGACCCCGCGCTCGAGCGTGGCGCGCTCGGGATTGGCCGCGACGACCGCTTCGGCGAGTTGGAGCGCGAGGGCGGCGGAGGTCTCGTAGCTCGTCCGAGGCGGGAGCGGGAGCACGACATGGATTCCACTCGCCCCCGAGGTCTTGAGCGCCACGGTGAGCCCGGACGCCTCCGCGATGCGCGTCACCTCGCGCGCCAGTGCGGCGACCTGCGAGAATGGCACGTCGTCGCCCGGATCGAGATCGATCAGACACCAGTCGGGCGTCGCCACCTGGTCCACGCGCGAGAGCCAGGGATGCACTTCGATGGCGCCGAGCTGCACGGTGTAGAGCAGCGTCGGAAGATCACCGCCGATGATACGCGGCTTCTCGCCCAGATCCGCCGTGTCCAGCGTCTCGACACGCACGACATCCGGCACGTGCTCGCCGGCGTTCTGCTGAAAGAACATCGATCCCTTCACGCCGTCCGGGTACCGCTTCAGGACCAGCGCCCGATCCTCGATCACCGGCAGCAGCACGGGGGCGACGCACGTGTAGTAGCGCATCAGATCGCCCTTCGTGATGCCCGCGGCGGGGAAGAACGTCTTTCCCAGGCTCGACACGGATAGCGTCGCGCCGCGGCCGAACGAGAGCTCGCCGTCACCGCCGTCACGCTCGATCGCGCGCAGCTGCGCCTCGACGCCCGAGTAGTCGACCGAGGAGCGTCTACGCGGCGTCATTTGCGATCTCGCCCGTACCCCAGCGCTGCAGGCTGACGCTCTCGATCGTCACATCGCGCGCTGGCTTGTCGTCGCGCACACCGAGGAAGATCGGTTGGCGCAGTTTTCCGTCGGCCGTCCACTCGGCGAACTTCACTTCGACGACGACGCGCGGCGCCACCCAGTGCGCCGGCTCGTTGGTCCGAGGCGTGTCCGCGAAGGGAGAGGTGCGCCGCTCGATCTTCTCGAGGCGCGCGCGCATGGCGCGAAGTCCCTCACGATCGAACCCTCCGCCCATGTGGCCCACATACTGGAACCGGCCCGCCGAGTCGTACGCGCCCAGCAACAATGCGCCAAGAAAGGGCCGCGTTTTCCGTGGCTCGGTGAAGCCGCCCACCACGAACTCGGCGCGGAATTGCAGCTTCAGCTTGAGCCAATCGTCGGACCGGGCGCCGGCCTGATAACGCGCGTCCGTCCGCTTGGCGATGACCCCTTCCCATCCGCCACGCCGCGCGCGGGCGAGCATCGCCGCGCCGCGTGTGCTCGTCTCGCCAAGGACCAGCGCCGCGTCGCCATCGCTCGCCGCGGCGAAGAGCGCTTCGAGGCGCTCGCGTCGCTCGGACCACGGGCGATTCATGAGCGAGGCGCGCCCCTCGCGAAGGAGATCGAAGGCCACCAGGGTGGCCGGCGCGTCGACGACCAGTCGGGCGATCTCCTGGGCGTTCCTCAGGTGCATGCGGGCCTGCAGTGGCTGGAATCCGCTCGTCGCCACCACGCGCTTCGTCGCCTTCTGCCGACGGCGGCGTGCGACGACCTCTCCATCCAGCACGACCGAGATTCCTGCGCGCGAGGCGAGGGAGCGCAGCGCTCTCACCACCTCCGGAAATTGTGCCTGCTTGTCCTTGCCGTTCCGGGTCATCAGTCGCACCTGGCGCGACGATGCCTCGGCGATCACGCGCATGCCGTCGTACTTGGGCTCGTACGTCCATCCCGCCCCACTGGGCATGCCATGACCCAGCGTGGCGTACATCGGCTCGGTGAGCGCCGCGCGGACTGTCGACACGGGGGCGTGAGGGGCAAGAGAAGTGCCCACATCCCGTGTCTGGTTGGACACTTGCGCCGTGGCGGGCTCACCTCGGACCAGATGCAACAACGCCCGGGACTTTGTCCCGGGCGTTGGCGGAGTTCGAGTGGATTCGCGCCCGCCGAGCGGGCATCGGATCAGCCCGTCTTGGTCACGTCGGCCGCTTGCGGCCCCTTCTGACCCTGGACGATCTCGAACTCGACTTTGTCCCCTTCCGCCAGCGACTTGAATCCATTCCCCTGAATGGCGCTGAAGTGCACGAAAACGTCAGGACCTCCTTCACGCGAGATGAAACCAAAACCTTTCGCGTCGTTGAACCACTTCACCGTGCCGTTGATGCGAGCCATGAACCGTACCTCGTACCGAGCTATGGAGCCTGATCGCGCGCGCGAGGGGATTGGCCGGTCGCCGGCCGCCGCTCGTCCCACGTGATCCCTGTGATGCCCCGTCGCGCCAATGGTCGGCTCTCGGGGCGGGACGTTATCCGAGTAAGCGGGCAAGTTTTGTGCACACGTCGACTTGCGGTCGCGCACGCCAGTGCCGGAACGCGAAAACGGGGCCGAAGTCGGCCCCGTTTCGCGAGAAGCGTACTACGTGTGATGACCTGCCTCGAAGGATCTGACTGTTATGCGGCGCCTGCGATGTAGCGTGCCACCCGCCCGCATTCACGACACTGCAGGGTGACCTGGGATCGCGGTGGAGGCGGGAAATCGTCAGGAGTTCGTTCGATTTGCCCAGAGCAGCTCGGACAGCTCAGCGGGGAGCCGTTCCGATCATTGGCGATCAGGTGGAGCGCTTGCACTGGGTTATACGTAGCCGGGCGCGGCTTGCGCATTGGCCCTCCAGAATGTTGTCGAACCACCCGGAGATCGAGGCGCCGGGCCGCCCTGACGAATAGTAACCCTCTAAGTGCCTAAAGCACAGTGGGGCATCGTCTTGCGAACTAAATTGCGCGTGGTCCTGACTGCCGTGCTCGGCATGCTGTGTGCCTGCGGACCACGCGCGCACGTTCCGCCGCGACCGGTGGTCGTGGCCGGCGCGCTCTCCGATTCGGACAGCGTTACCAGGCTCGCGCATAGACTCGCGCCTCTTCTCTACCTCCAGCGCGACGAATGGTTCCCGCTCGACCGGGCGGTCGCCGTCGTCCACCCGACTCGGCCGATCATCGCCTACCACCTCCTCTGGCGCGACGACGTCCACGGGGCGTGGATCCCGCATACCGTGCCGACCGACGAAGAGGTCGTCTGGGTCGGCTACGATCCGAGCGGGGCGCCGACCGACATCTGGACCTACTGGCACGGCAAGGTGCTGCACACCGATTGGCACCATCGAGGGACGCCGGAGGTCGACGTGCAGTGGGGCAAGCACGGCACCCTGCCGCGCGGTGTCATCGAGAGCGGCCTCCCCCGCTTCCAGACGCTCAACGCGTTCTACGCATTTCACCAGCTGGCGGTCGTGGACATCCTCCTCGGACGGATCACCCGTCCGGGGCCGTCGGGGTTCTTCCATTCCTACGCGCGGTACCGGGACTTCTCCCGCATCCTGCGCCTCACCGACTCGCTCGATGTCGTCGTGCGAAGCGCCACGCCGAACGAGGCGCTGGCCGCGGTCTTCGGCAAGCCATACTCCAGGAAGATCCTCTGGCCCTGACCTCGGCTCGGGCGCCGTTCCGCCGGCATCCGGCCTCCATGCCTTCGCATCCGGATCGCGTGCTCCCTGGGCGATTCCGTCTGCCATCCAGCGGTTGCACGTCGTGACGGCGCGCAGTCGCGTCGTCGCCCTTGGACGGTGTCGGCGCGAACGACGATGATTTTGCCGCTGGCCGGTTGCCTCGCGATGCTCCATGTTGTTGTCCGTCGACATTGGACAAACGGCGCAGCATTGCTCTGACGCTCGAAGCTCGAGCATGAATGCACTCGACGCATCGAATCGATCGCGTCACGTGCTCGCGAGGACGCGACACGAGTGCATCGACGGACCTGTCTCGACGCGGCATTGCAGGAGCAGCACTCGTGCGCAGGATCGCCGGACACGACCGTGTGCCCGAAACTTGCGCAGAAGTTCACGACTCGCGCAGCACCGAGAGCCAACCAACCGGCAGAGGAGACGCAGCGATGGCAGCGAAGAAGAAAGGCGGCAGCAAGCGAAGCGCTGGTAAGAGCTCGGCGCGCCGCGGTGGCGCCAAGCGTGGCGCCAAGCGCGCGTCGGCGAAGAAGGGCGGCGCCAAGAAGAGCGCCAGAAAGGCTGGTGCGAAGCGAGCGGGCGCCGCACGCAAGGGCGCCGCGAAGAAGTCCTCCGCGGGTTCGCGGGGAGCAGCCAAGAAGGGTGCGGCGAAGAAGTCGTCGGCCAAGCGCTCGCCGGCCAAGCGTTCGTCGGCAAAGCGTTCGTCCGGAGCGCGCAAGTCTTCACCGCTGGCTCGGGTGAAGCGCGTCGCAACCACCGTCGTCGAACAGGCGCAGTCGGCGGTCACGCACGGCGTCGAGGCGGTGAAGGACCTCGGCGAGAACATCGTGGAGCGCGTCTCGGGCTGACCCACCCTTCGCGCGCCATGTCGATCGACGTCAGTCGACGTGGCGCGCGAGGAAGTCCGACACCAGCGACGCCACCGCGTCGCGGCAGTAGTCCACCGTGATCACATGTCCGCACCCGGCGACCCAGTGTCGCTCGGTGGGGCCACGGAGCGCCGTCGTCGCCTTTTCCGCGAGCGCGGCCGGAATCCGGTTGTCTTCACGAGAGTTCACGACCAGCGTCGGCACAGTGATCGACGCGAGCGCGCGCCTGCCCGCCGCCGCCGTTACGCAGAGCGCGCGCAGTGCGCTCGGGGGGAAGACCCCGTACGCGTAGCTGGCAGCGTTGGCGACCGGATCGCGTACGGATGCGTCTCCGCGGCCGGCGAGATAGGGCACCGCCAACGACCACACCGGCGCCATCCGACCCACGAGCGTGATGGAGGACGGCGGCGTGAGGTAGGGCGCGAGCAGAACGAGCACGCGCAGGTCGGGGCGTTCAGCCGCGAGTCGAGCGCCAAGTGCACCGCCCATGGACAGTCCCACGATCCCGACCCACCGGAACTGCGCCCGGAGCGCATCCAGCTCCTCGCGGGCAGCGCGGAGAT
>Ga0207674_10000929_pt1 | contig 38077 bp, 35 predicted proteins | sample KBSCornC72_FD_184303 | JGI IMG/M metagenome (GOLD analysis project Ga0207674, IMG submission 184303) | Corn rhizosphere microbial communities from Kellogg Biological Station, Michigan, USA - KBS Corn C7-2 (SPAdes) (version 2) | ecosystem: Host-associated > Plants > Roots > Rhizosphere > Soil ... | reverse complement strand
TTGCGCAACAACGCATTCCTCTTTAAGCAGGACGATGCGATTGGCTACAAGACGCCTTGCGGATCGCACATCCGCCGCATGAACCCGCGAGACTCAGTTGTGGCGGGAGTGGTTCGCATCCACCGGATGATACGCCGCGGCACTTCTTATGGACCGCCGCTTCCGGAAGGAGTTCTGGAGGATGATGGCGTAGACCGCGGGCTGATGTTCGCGTTCGTGGGCGCTCATCTCGGACGTCAGTTCGAGTTTGTGCAATCGGAATGGATGAACGATAGCGCGTTCTTTGGCGGGAGTTCGGGTAGCGACCCTGTAAGCGGAGCAGCCGACGGTAACGGCACATTCGATATCCCAAAGCGGCCTCTTCGTCAGCGATTGCAGGGTCTGCCTCGCTTCGTGGTCACGCGGGGAGGCGAATACTGCTTCATGCCGGGGCTGCGGGCGTTGGACTGGCTCGGGAGACTAACGACCTAGTCTCCTGGATCTTAAATGCCTTTACAATTCTGAGGCGCATTTCTGTCGCACATGAGGCATTGGGGCGGCTCCCCGCTGGGGAGCACACCGAACGCGGGCTCCAATTCACTGAGAATCGCCGACTCGTGCTCGGCAAAGCGTATGTCGAACGCCTGCACGAAGTCGCGGCCGGCGCCACTCCTGCCCCCCACACGGTCTCAAGATTCTTTTGCTTGGCGTGAATAAAGTGCATCCAAAGCAAAGACGGAAGAGTCATCAGAAAGGAGACTTTTGTGGCTACGCAATCGATACCGACAGAACATCCAGTGACCGTAATACGCCAGTATATCGGCGCTTTCAACAAAGGTGACGCCAAGGCAATGGCGGCATGTTTCGCCCTTACCGGATCGATCCTCGACGGACTAGCGCCACATGTGTGGAGCGGCCCTACAGCCTGTGAGAATTGGTATAGGGATGTGCTGGTTGCCGCCGAGCACGAAGGAGCTATGGACTACTTGGTCACGATTGGCACGCCGTTGCATGCCAATGTTACCGGCGATAGTGCGTATGTGGTGGTTCCTGCGACCATGACGTTCAAAGTACACGGCAAGCAGATTACCCAATCCGGTGCGATATTTACAGCGGCGCTTCGCAAGCTTGAGTACGGTTGGCGGATTACTGCTTGGGCGTGGGCCAAAGGGACTGTGGTAGCCGAATAATCTCCTGTCTCTAAGTCTGCTTATACTGCCGAACCTTCGCGATGATTTTGTTCGCGCTAGCCACTCATTGGAATGGCTGGGGAGCCTTGTTGTGCCCCTTGATGTAGTAGCGGATCCCCTCTCGAGTTCCCGTAGCTGCCGGCGCGAGTGGCGTTGCTCGCAAAGTATGATGCCAGACGGCTCTATGATAAAAACACTTCTGAGACAGTAGACCAGCAATGTGATGAGGTGCTTGGCTCCAAAATGGCTCCGTTAAGAGAGCCGCGAAGCCAACCTGCTGAGACTGAGTTGCTTGCTATCGCTTCAAATCCACGTCGTAGACGCTAAATTCTGTATATTCAATCCAAGCTCAGTTTCCCAAGCTGGACGTCGCCGGTTCGACCCCGGTCTCCCGCTCCATTTCTTCAATAACTTGCACGAAATCGATCTTTTGCACGAACTCACTTTTCGAGGTAACGGGGTTCGTGGACGTGCAGAACCCGCTGCAAGGAGTCGGGTTGACGGATTGACGTCCATCGTGCCGGGCTGGCCGTCATTAGATATTGCGGTTCGAGAACGTGGTTCGATGGGAAAATCCTCGGGGCTTAGGGTTACGTCGTAACTGTCGTAATCTAACCCTTTTACCCTCTTCCCCATCCACGACAGCAAAATTCCCCAAGGGGCTCCCAATTATTGAGCGTGCTGTCTAAGAGCTTCCGCACGGAGCAGGAAGCTTCCTTCGGTCACGACCATTTCTCCGGATTTCAACCCTTCTAGAATTCGAAACCCAGAGACAGATTCGTCACCTATTTTCACGGTCCGCTGGAGGAAGCGGCCAGATTCTGCCTCGACGGGTAAGAAGACGACACTCGCTGGACCGATGTACTGGATTGCTTGTTTCGGCACTACGGGTGCCGTCGCTCCGCGAGAATTTGTGAAGAGTACATCCATATACATCCCAAGCCTCAGTGCGAGTCCTGGATTGTCTACAGCGACGCGTACCTTTGCCGTCCGCGTTTGAGGATCGACTTGAGGATCGATGTAGCTGACCACGCCTCGATACTGACGGCCGGCGTACGCTGGAGTAGTGATAATTGCCGGGGTTACAACGCTAACAGCGCCGAAATCATTCTCCAGAAGGTTTGCCTCAATCCAGACGGAGGAGAGGTCGGTTACCGTGAGAAGATCCTGTGCCGCCGTTACAACCTGCCCGAGATTCACGCTCCGCGCAGTGACGACCCCATCTAGCGGCGAAGGAATCGAAATGTTGGTGCTAGCTTGCCGTCCCGCGGCGACGTCGGCAACCTGCCGGTCATCGAGACCTAACAGCAGGAGTTTCTGGCGGGCTTCCTCTACGTGGGCGGCATGGACCTGGTGGTTGGCCTCGATCTCTTCCAGCTCCTGACGGCTGGCGGCACCTAGACGAACGAGTTCCTGGGTGCGTACGAGTTTCTTGTGATCGGCCTCGAGTTCCGCATTGTCGGCGATGTATTTCGTCTGGGCTTCAGCGAGGTCGCGGCTGAATAGTTGCGCTAGCGCTTGGCCGCGCTTGACTGTCTGTCCCAGCTCGGCAGCAACTTGCGTTACTACGCCTCCGGCCAACGGAGTCACATGCACCTGTTTATACGCGTTCGGCTGCACCGTGCCGGGAACACGCACCTCAACCTTGACGGCCGATTCAGTCACTTTGGCGAACTTCAAATGCAGGCGTTCGAGATCCTCCGCGGGGATTGTCACTTCCACCTCCGGAGGCGGAGCCACTACAGACAATGCAGCGGACGTCGGTGCGGCGGACATCGGCATTACCGGCGTACTGGAGGACTTCGATCCGGTTGATGCCCAAGGGTTGCCCTTCACGAGGTACCACCCGGTTCCTGCAGCCACAACGGCGAGACTCGTCAATAACATCGCCCAGCGCTTTCCATTCGGCTGCATTACTTCCCTCCCGTGACGGCGCGCACGCGCACGGCCGCTTGATAGAACCGATTCAACGCTTCCGTGTAGCCCATCTCAATGTCGATGAACCGCCGCTGTTCCGCGATCACGTCGAGCAACTGCGTGCGGCCCAGTTCGTAGGTCTTTCGAACGACTTCGAGATTCTGACTGGCTTGGCCGCGAACGCCGTCCCTGAAAATGCGCAGACCCTCTTGCGCCTTATCGCGAACCAGCAGCGCGACTGACACCTCCCGTGTCGCGACGAGCTCAGCGTATTCGCGACGGCGTTGGGCCTCGTCCATCTGCGCCACGGCCGTCTCAATCGCGCCCTGGTTTTTGTTGCGAACGGGAAGCGAAATCGAAACACCCACTGCCAGAAAGTGAAAAATGCCCTGGATGGGCTGCGGCTGTCCCAGGGCATTCAGACCGTTGACGTTGAAACTGGAATCCATGCGCTGGTAATTTGCCGAGATACTAGCGTCCGGTCGAGCTTCCGTCTCTGCCTGACGCAGCTTGGCGCTCGCAACTTGTTCAGCAGCCCGCAAGGAGAGAATATCCGGCCTGCTTTCGAGCACTCTTTGGATCGAAACGTCCGGGTCGCCAAACACAGCCTCCAGCGAACCTTTGAGGCGCAGGTCCTCATCCGGCTTCATTCCCACCAAGCTCTTGAGTTCGAGAATGCCCACGCCGAGTTTGGAATCGAGGTCCACGCGCAACGCGTCGATCCGATTCACTTCTACGCGGAGCAGATTCGCATCGAGCGGTGGGATTGCCCCTTGGTCAGCGCGCGTCTGAGTCAGTTCGAGGGCCTTTCGGTTCAGATCGAGCAACTCCTCGGCAACTTGAAGGTTTCGTGCAGCCGCCAGCACTTCCCCAAACTTCGTTTCAACTTCGGCGCGAAGCCGGCGTTCACGCTCGGCCTGATCGAACTCCGTCATTTTGACGGTGTTCTGAGCGACTTCGACGCGACGCTCCCGCCTGTGATACAGCTCCAGGGGAAGTGTTCCACCGATCATGAAGTTGTTCTGCCCTCCCGCGACCTCTTGCGATTCGTTGAAGGATAGCGACGGATTCACTTTCAGCCGTGCTTGCGTGACACCCCCCCGGGCGGCTGCGACTAGCCGCTCTCCCGCGAGAAGTTCACCGTTCTGAGCGAGCGCACGGTTCACGAGATCTTGGACGGTCTGTCCGCCGGCAGGATCCAACACAGATGGGCCCGCCCGCTGTCCGAACATTGGAAGCGCAAGAGTAAATGTTGTTAAGAAAATGAGCGGCAGATTCATAATCGTCACCGCACGTTGGTATTGAACGAGGTTGTCCCACTTCCGGCAGGACCGTTCCAGCGCACCTCGAACTTCCAGGCTCCGCTCATCGCGAAGTCGCCTTTCGCAACGTATTGCCCTGTGGTTCCCGCGGGTTCAAGTTCGATCGACGCGGTCATCGGCGCCATACCGGGCATCGCCATGGACGAGCCGACAGCCACAGTCCCAACGTCGACGGGCTTGTTATCAGCGGCTGAGCGAAAGGCGATGATGAAGCGATTCTGCCCCATAGACAGTTCGCCTTTCTCGCTCAATAGGACGATGGTGAGATCCTTCGTGCGTTGCGTCTGAATCTCCTTGGTTTCGGCGACGGGGGCACTTTTGCACGCGCCCAGAATCAGGGCTGCCAGGGCCAGCGCGCCAAGGCAGACGTACATTCTTACTTTCATTGGGTGTCTCCTTGTTGTTTTGCTGCGGTTTGTTTGGATGTGGTCTTGCGAAGTTCCCGCTCTCTCAGCCACAGAAAAATCACGGGTGTCACGATCAGGACGTGAATGAGCGAACTCACCATGCCCCCTAAGACTGGCGTCGCGAGCGGCTTGATAACTTCCGAACCGACCCTCTGGCTCCACATGATGGGCAACAGCCCGGCGACGATAGTCGAGACCGTCATCACTTTAGGGCGCAGTCTCAATAGGGCTCCGTCGATCACGGCCTCTCGAAGGTGCGTCATAGAGAACGCCTCTCCCTTTTCGCGTTGTTTGCGTACGACCGCCTCTTCGAGATAGATCACCATCACCATTCCGGTCTGTACCGCGGTGCCAAACAGCGCGATGAATCCCACCCACACGGCCACGCTGAAGTTGTAGTGAAGCAGGTAAAGCAAATAGACCCCGCCCGTCAGGGCGAACGGGACAGCCAGCAACACGTGTGCGGCCTCAATGAAGGAGCGATACGTCAGAAACAGGAGGATGTAGATGACGGCCAGGACAATGGGAAACACTAGCTCCAGCCGCTTTCGTGCATGTTCCTGGTTTTCGTACTGGCCGCTCCATCCGAGGTAATAACCTGCCGGTAGGCTCACTCTCTGGGGGATCACGCGCTTGGCCTCCTCGACGAAACCACCGATGTCCCGATTGCGAACGTTTAAGAGAACAGCGACGACGAGGAGACCATTTTCGCTGCTGATCATCGCCGGACCACTCGATGGCTGAATGACGGCCAGACGGTTCAGCGAAATCTGCGCGCCGTCCGGCGTGGCCACCAAAACGTTGCCGAGGGCGTGAACATCGTTCCGATATTGGGGTGCGTAACGCACGCGGATGGGGAAGCGTTTGCGGCCTTCAATCGTAGTACTGAGGTTCTTCTCGCCAATCGCCGCCTCAACCACGTCCTGGATGTCAGCCACGGCGATGCCATAGCGGGCCGCTGCCTCGCGGTCGATCTTGATGTCTGTATAGAGAGCGCCCGTCACCTGTTCGGGATACACATCACGCGCGCCGGGGATCTGCCGGAGTAGTTCCGCGATTTCCCGGGCCTTCTGCTCCAGCATCTTGAGATCGGCGCCGAATACTTTGACGCCCACCTCAGAACGGACACCCGTACTCAACATGTCGATACGATTGATGATGGGCATGGTCCAAATGTTGGCGACGCCCGGAATCGCGACCGCGCGGTCCATTTCGGACTTGAGCTTCTCGACCGTCATACCGGGCCTCCATTGGTCTCGAGGCTTCAGATGCACAATGGTCTCTGTCATATTCAACGCGGCCGGATCGGTAGCTGTGTCGGCGCGCGCGACCTTGGCGACCACGGAAGCCACTTCCGGGAACGTCTCGATGACCGCATCCTGGCGCACTGCGATCTTTGTGTTCTCCGACAACGCAATGCTTGGATCGGCGATAGGCATGAACATCAGGTCGCCTTCATTCAGCGGCGGCATGAACTCATTTCCGATGCGAGTTGCAAGGAAGAGCGCTCCACTGAAGAGAGCGAGCGCCAGGGCGAGTGTGATGGCTCGATGCCGGAGAGCCCACCGCAAAACCGGCTGGTAAAGCCATTGCAGAACACGCATGACGGGGTTATCTTCTTCGCGATGAACCTTGCCGCGAAGCAGCAGCGTGCAGAGGATTGGAACGAGCGATACTGCCATCACGGTGGCGCCGGCCATCGCGGCGGTCTTAGCGAATGCCAAAGGGTGAAAGAGTTTGCCCTCCTGGCCGGTCAGAGCAAAAACCGGAATGAAAGCGAGCAGAATGATCGCCATCGAGAAGAAGATGGGCCGGCCCACTAACTTTGTCGAGGTCAATACTATTTGCCAGACGGCGCGCCGGTCCCGTGTGTCGGTTCCGGACTGCTCCAGGTGACGGAAGGCGTTCTCCGTGACGACGATTCCTGCGTCTACTAGGACTCCAATCGCGATGGCGATTCCAGCCAGCGACATGATGTTGGAGGTGACGTTGAGGTAGTACAAGATCAAAAATGAGCTGAGCACGGCCAGCGGCAACGGCAGCGTGACGATGAGAATGCTCCGAAAATGCGCGAGAAAGATAATATGCGCGAGGGTGACAAGCAGGATCTCTTCGAGCAGGGCGTGGCGAAGCGTGTCGATGGAGTTGTCTATTAATTCGGACCGGTCGTAGAAAGGAACGATCTTCACTCCCGCTGGAAGTCCGGTCTGGAGAGCCGTAATCTTTGCTTTCACTCGATCAATCAATTCCCGAGGGTTCACGCCAGAGCGGGCCACAACGACTCCGCCGACCGCTTCCTGTCCGCCCTTGATCAGCGACGCGACGCGAAATGCGTTCCCGACTGCGACGTTGGCAACGTCGCGGACATAAATAGGGACGCCGGCCTTGGCGCCGATAACAATATGCTCGATATCGCCGACAGACTGAATGAGGCCGAGGCCTCGCACGATCGACCACGAGCCGTTCGACTCGAGAACATTGCCGCCGACATTCTGGTTGCTGCGCATGACAGCATCCATAACTCGGCTAAGTGGTATCCCATATGTGCGAAGGCGATTCGGATCCACGTCAATCTGATACTGCTGGACTTCACCGCCGACGCTGGCAACTTCGGCAACGCCAGGCACGGAATTGAGTTGGTAGCGAATGAACCAATCCTGAAGTGCTCGTAACTCACGAAGATCGTGTCCAGAACCCTCGACGGTGTACCAGAAGACGTGCCCTACGCCGGTCGCATCCGGGCCTAGTGTGGGCACAACGCCGGGCGGCATTTGCTTGCTGACTAGATTGAGTCTTTCCAAAACGCGAGTGCGGGCGAAGTAGAGATCGACGTTGTCCTCGAAAATCGCAAAGATCATCGAGAAGCCAAACGCCGAGCTGGAACGTACGACGCGCACGCCGGGCAGTCCCTGAAGGCTCACGGTCAGTGGATAAGTGACCTGGTCCTCCACCTCCTGCGGACTGCGGCCGGTCCAGTCGGTGAAGACGATGACCTGGTTATCGCTCAGATCCGGGATCGCGTCGACGGGACTATGGGTGAGCGCCCAGTAGCCCCATCCAGCGATGCCCAGATAGAACGCCACGACTAGGAAACGATTCCTGAGCGAGAACTCAATGACACGGTCAATCATTTTTGCTTACCAAGGCGGTGCTCCCGAGACATCACCCATCGACAACACGCGCATAAGCGCACGTAATCGGTGCTTGTAACAACAAAAAAGCTAAAGAAGGGTTTGCCGGCACAGAGCGTGTCGGCTCGGGAGGATCAGACTAGGAGGGGAAGCGAGAAATTGCCGAGAGATCCCGGTGGGGATGGGGTGAGCAAATGGCCATGAGGTGATTGGAAATCGACGGTCACCAAAACAGCAGGAGCAGTCCAGGCCGGCAGGACCGCCAATTCGACTAGCCCAGCCGCAGGAGTTCGCTCCTTCGCCTGATCCTGCGTCACGGTGGTCTTGGAACTGACCTGACAGCATGGATCGGGATTCTTGGGGCTGCAGTGCCCTTTGCGGCAGCAATCGTGAGCCTGTTGGTCCGCAAAGAACAGGCTTACGCAGTCCCCGCCCTGAAGAAGGAAGATGGCGGCAACCATGAACAGTGATAAGAGTCGGCCGCGCATGATCTAAATCTACCGATCTGCACGACTTAATGTCAAACAATGCTTCGCTTCATTGCAGATGTCCTTCTGGCTTGACCCGCTCGTACAGTTCGGACGTGACCCTGTTCCCAGGTCACTGTGCCGTTACCCGGTGCAGGTCAATCTAGGTCCAGTACTTGGGCAATCCCCTCAAAGCCAAGGATGACGTTGAGGAGGAAAAACTATTGAAATGGTATGTGTGTTGCTCGTGTTTCTAATGCTGCACCAGGAGGTTATATGAATCAGGCAGAAGCGCTGCCGTCCGGGAACGAAGCATCGACGTTCGTAGTCGGCTTTTGGGGAGTTCGCTGTCAGGTCAAGGATGTTGCGCGCGCAGTCGCGTTCTACACAGATCCGCTCGCTTCAACCTGGATCAACAGAATTTGCTGGAGTTGGTCCGCCGGCTAAATTGGTATCTTCTGGGTCGAAAGGTCGATGGCGTTGGCGTCACCAGGCGCTTCCACTCGACCGGTGCTGCTGGGGCTCGCGTAAATAGGAAGAACCAAACGGAATATGCATCCGGCCTCGGTCGAGTTAAGCTCCAGGAGCCCGCCGTGCGCTTCCGCGCCCCATTTAGCGATCGCCAGACCAAGGCCAGCGCCTCCGGCTTCATGCGATCGCCCCTCGTCAATGCGATAAAAGCGGTCGAACACTTTGTCACGGTGTTCCGGCGGAATGCCGGGACCGCAATCTTCTACCTCAAAGCAAGCGGTAAGCGAATCCCTTCGCAGGACGCGAGCTGTGATGCGGCCGTTGCAAGGGGAATACTTGATGGCATTGTCTAAAAGGTTTATGACGACTTGAAGCAAAATGACATTGTCGGCTTTCACGTAGACGGAATCGTCTCCTTCAATCGACAATGTCTGACCCTTTTCCTCGACGAGTTCGGTGAGAAGAGTGGCGGCTTCATGAATGAGCGGGAGTAGGCCAATCCTCGCTTGCTCCAGCCGGATCTGACCAGAATCTGCACGCGAGACCGACAGGAGACTTTCGACAAGCCGGCTTAGCCGGTTGGCCTCTTCCAGCATGCTCCCGATTGCTTCCCGATACACTTCGCGATCCCCGTCTTTTTGAAGGCCAACCTCACCAACACAGCGGATGGCTGTGAGCGGGGTGCGGAGTTCATGAGACGCGTCTGAGGTGAACCGCTTCAATTGTTCAAACGAACCTTCCAGTCGAGCGAGGGTCTCGTTGAAAGCCTGGGCCAGAGAACCCAGTTCGTCGTGCGGGTTTTCCACGTCGATGCGGGCGCCCAGTCGTTCCGCATTGATTTCACGGGCGCGGCGCGCCATCCGCTCCACAGGACTAAGGGCGCGCCTCGCGAGAAAATAGCCGCCAAAGCCAGCTAGTCCGAGCGCCAGAGGCAAACCGACGACGAGACCTATCACGAGCTGCCAGAAACGCTGCCACATTGGGTCTTCGCTAAATCCCACGCGGATGAGTATCGGAGTACCCGCGATTGTATGGCGTCTACTAATGACCCGGACCCGCATGCCATCCGTCAATCGAATAGACCGTCGTGAGTAGGAGCCCACTCCTTCTCCGGGTTCGGGCTTTCCTCCAAGTACTCGTTCGGCAAGCCCCTCCTCCTTGTACAGGAGAGTTCCATCTTCCGCGCGAACCTCCAGGAATCGTTGCTGCGTTTCGGCCGTGTAAGGATGGTAACGATAATCGTTTCGCAGACCAAGCTTGCCGTCGGAACCAAAGCTGAGGAAGCCCTCGACCGTCTCCAGGTCTTCAATCGCAAGGTGGTCCACCTGCGTCCGTAATTGCAGCAGCACGATAGCGCACGTACTGCCTCCATAGATCAAAAGGACTCCCGCCAGGATTGTGACGTACCAGAGTGTCAGGCGCGTCCGGACGTGTTGGGGCCAGATATGCCTCATAGCGCCTCCGATTTCAGCACGAATCCGATGCCGCGGACCGTGTGCAAGAGCTTGGTTGAAGATCCCTCATCGACCTTGCGGCGAAGGCGGACCATCAGCACGTCAATGACGTTGTCCAGCGGAGTGTGCCGTAATTTCTGTTTCCAGACATCGCGAGCAAGCATCTCGCGAGAAACAACCTGGCCCTGATGTCGAAGAAAGTACTCCAGCAGCTCGAACTCCCTAGCGGTCAGATCAATGAGCCGCGTTCCGCGCTTAACCGATCGGCTCACTAGATCCATTTCGAGATCGTGCATTCTCAGAGTAATTGTGGATTCCGGCTTTCCCCTGCGGAGAAGGGCTCGTATGCGAGCAAGCAGCTCAGGGAAAGCGAAAGGCTTAACAAGGTAATCATCGGCCCCCGCGTCGAGCCCGACGACCCGATCTTCAATCGAATCCCGGGCCGTGAGGAGTAGGACAGGGATCTTGTGTCCCTGCTTTCGGATGGCATCAAGTACCTCGATCCCATTTCTTCCCGGCAGCATGACGTCCAAGATGACCAGATCAAACCGCTCAGAATTTGCGCGGAAGAAGCCGTCCTCTCCCGTCTGGGCCACTGCGACCGAGTAGGAGTTACCTTCCAGCCCTTCCAGGATCGCCTTAGCAACCTTTGGCTCATCCTCTATGACGAGAATTCTGAAGACGACCTGCTCTTCCGCTGGCATGGTAATTAAGCCACGTGCATCCTGCCGGATCGTTTTGTGAGTGGGTTGCATGCTGGTCTCGTCACCATTCTGACTCCTAAGCGAGCTGCCGTGGGATTACTTTGCCGCGGGGCGCAGGGGGGTGCCCTCCCTCATTTCGTCAGTGGCGCGCCGGACGATCATGTCGCCTGCTTTTACGTCACCGAGAATCTCGATGAGGTCGCCATCTGCCGCGCCTGTGCGGACGTCTACCCACTCTGCCCGTCCCTCCTTGTTGCGAATCACAAAGATCCGCTCGGTGGTTGTAACCACGCTGGTCTTGGGAACGAATAACGTAGCGCGAGATCGCCGGACAGGCCATTTCACCGTTGGATACATTCCCGGAGCAAGGGAACCATCGCGATTTACGACATCCAGCTCAACTGCCATCGTCCGAGTTCCCTTATCGAGCGCGTGGGAGATCCGCGCGATCGTTCCCGAATATGGCCTCTCAGGATATGCGGGGACTTGAAACGTCACCTTTGCCCCCTCCGTAATTCCAGCCACATACTCCTCCGGGACCGCGACGACAAGTCTCAATTTCGAGACTTGCTGGATCGTGAGAAGCACCGGATTGGCGCCCGGGCCGACGAGCGCGCCCGGATGGACCAAGCGTTCGGTTACAACGCCGTCAAAGGGCGCCGTGATCCGCAGGTAAGACTGCAATTCTCTTTCTGTTTTCACCGCGGCTTCCGCTGCGTGTTTGGCTTGTTCGCGTGAACGGACCAAGGCCTGCGCCGCCTCTCCTTGCTTCTCCATCTGGACAAGTTCGTTGCCGGCGATCGCCCCGGGCGTTTCAGAAGCCTTTTTCAAGCGCTCATAGGTGCTTTGCGCGGCGGCCACCTGGGCCTCTGCCTGAACACGGTCCGATTCAATCCCTTGTACTTTTGATTCCGCTTCCGCGATCCGAGCGGCCATTTCGGGCGCGCTCAATTCTGCGAGAAGCTGCCCGTCCTCAACTCTGCTCCCGCGGTCGACCAAGATTCGCTCGACATAGCCTGGCACCCTGGCATGCAGGGAGACGCTGAGAAACGGTAAGAATTCGCCCGGCAAGTCCGCCATTCGCGATGTCTGCCTCAAAACTACCGGAACAAGATCGACGGTTTGCGGCCAGGCGAGTGGCGCAATCGCCAACGCCCAGATCAGCAGAGCTAGAGTAGACTTACTTCGCATCATAGTATCGGCTCGCAGGATCCAAGGGATTGAGAGAAGCAGAGGCAACAGACGCCCGCCGCTGTAGGATGGCGTAAATGGACGGCAGGATCGTGAGCGTGGCGAATGTGGATACGATCAGACCGCCGATGACCGCTCGGCCCAGCGGCGCGGATTGCGACCCGCCCTCGCCCATCCCAATGGCCATCGGCATCATGCCGAAAATCATTGCGGCGGCAGTCATGAGAATGGCTCGCAGGCGGCTGCTAGCTCCTTCGAGGACCGATTCCAGCAGCGGTCTGCCTTCATGCCGGAAACGTTCGGCAAACGAGACCAGCAAGATCGAGTTCGCGACCGCAATTCCAATCGCCATGATCGCGCCCATGAACGACTGAATGTTCAAAGTGGTTCCGGTCAGCCGGAGCATGAGCAGGACGCCGCATAGCACGGCGGGAATGGTCAAGATGATGGCCAGCGACAACCGGATTGACTGGAAGTTTGCGGCCAGCAGCAGGAAGATGACCAAGATGGCGAGCAGCAATCCCGTCCGCAACCCGGAGATAGTCAGCTCCAACGGGGGAATCTGCCCACGCATTGCCACGCTGACGCCTCGGGGCAGCACTCCGACGCGGGCTACAGCTGTATTCAGCTGCTTCGCCGCCTCACCGATCGTCATCCCGTGTACACTGGCGGTCAGGCTAACCACTCGTTGGCCGTTGTAACGTTCGATAAGTCCTGGCATAGTTCCCGTCTTCAAGGTCGCAACATCCGTCAGCCGGGTTTCGGTGCGGCCGTTTTGCATAACCGGGATGTCCCCCAATTCGTAGATACCTTGCATACGGCTCTGGGGCAGTTGTACCTGGATCTGGAAGGCGTTGCCGGAGTTCGGATCGCGCCAGTAGTTTGGTTGCGTAAACCGGGAAGACGACGTGGCCGGGACGACAGAGCGGGCAACATCGGACATGGTCAAACCGAACTGGCCGGCCCGTTCCCGATTGATGGTAATGTCCAGTGTCGGGTAGTTGATTTCCTGTGCGAACTGGAGATCGCGCAGGAATGGAAGACGAGCAAGCTGGGCATGAACTTTCTGTGCGTACGCATAGACGTCCTGCAAGTCGCTGCCGAGCACGGCCACTTCGATCGGCGTGGGGGACCCAAAGCTCATTACCTGACCGACGATGTCGCCGGCTTCAAACGAGAATTGGCAATTAGGAAGTTGATCCCGAAGGCTCTTTCGCAATCGCTCGCGCAGGTCTTCACCTCTGGGCGCCTCCGGTTTCAGCGCTACCTGGATGATCGCTTCCTGCGGTCCGCTGGTGAACAAGTGAATCAGATCGACCGGGTAGCTGGAGGGTATGACGCCCACAAAGTCGCTTGTGATCGCGACGTTGCTCTCGCCAGCCTCGTGCTGGATGACGTTCAACGCTCGAAGAACGATGCGCTCAGTCTCCTCGACTCGCGTTCCTGAAGGTGCGCGGAGCCGAATCCGAAAGACCGGAGAGTTGGAGTCGGGGAAGATCTCCGTTCCCATTCGGGGAACCAATACATAAATGAGTCCTATGGATGCTGCGAGGTAGCCCAGTACCAATGGCCACCGCAATCGCAGCATAAAACCCAGATAGCGCGAATAGAGGGAACGCAGCCAGTCGAAGAACCCTGGTTTCTGTTCGCCGTGGGCGTCCTTCAATAGCCATGTGGAAAACACGGGAACCAAGCTGCTGGAGAGTAAATACGATGCGATCATCGAAAAACCAACCGCCAAGGAGAGCGGGACGAAAAGCTGCCTGCTCACGCCGACCATAAAGAAAGACGGAACGAAAACGGCGAGAATACAGAGCATCGAGAGAAGACGCGCAATAGCGGTCTGGCGGGACGCCTCCAGCACCGCGCGCGCCCGCGAGACACCGGGCCGCATTTGTGTGTGAATACTCTCGATGGACACCGTCGCTTCGTCCACGAGTACTCCGACGGCAAGGGCTAGGCCTCCCAGCGTCATGATGTTGATGGTCTGATCGGTCCCCCACAATAAAATCACGGCGGCGAGCAACGCAAATGGGATATTCATCACCACAATCAGGGCGCTTCGCCAGTCGCGAAGGAAGATGAGCACCATCAGTCCTGTGAGGAAAGCACCAAGAAGTCCTTCGATGACGAGGTTGCGAATCGAGTTGGTCACCGTGGGCGACTGGTCGAATTCGAGGCGTACGTCGACATCTTCCGGAACGGCATTCTTGAACTTTGGGATTGACGCCTTTACGGCATTAATGACGGCCAATGTGGATGCATCCGAGCGCTTGGTAACGGGAATATAGACGGTTCGCTTTCCGTTAACGTGGGCGTACGCGCTGACGAGATCCGTGCCGTTCTCGATCGTTCCGATATCGCGCAAATAGACCGTGGTTCCCGACACGGGCCGGATCGGGGTGCTCAACAGGTCGGCAAGATTGCCTCCGAGAGCTGCATTGGTCCTCGCGATGCGATTGATGGTCCCCGTCCACATATTGCCGGACGGCATGACCAAGCTGCCTTTGCTGACAGCGGCGATCGCCTCATCGGGAGAGATCTGATACTGCTGGAGCTTGTCGGGATCGAGTGTCACAACGATCGTTCGCTGGTTTCCTCCAAACGGCGGCGGAGCGGAAACGCCCGGCAGGGTCGCAAATAGCGGACGGACACGGTTGATCGCGTAGTCCTGCAATTCACCCTGGGTGTGGGTATCGCTGCTGAAAACAAGTTGTCCAACAGCCACGCTTCCCGCGTCGAAACGTGTGACAAAGGGTGGCACTGTTCCTGGAGGCATGAAGGCGCGGGCGCGGTTTACATAACCGATCGTCTCAGCCATCGCCTGGTTCATGTCGGTACCCTCGTAGAACGTCAGCTTCATCAGGGTGGCGCCCTGAATACTCTTGCTCTCGACGTGGTCGATTCCCGTGATGTAAAGGAAATGATATTCGTAGTAGTACGTCAGGTATCCTTCCATCTGAGCCGGGTCCATCCCCCCATATGGTTGAGCGACGTAAATAGCCGGATCGCCTCCTTTGGGAAAGATGTCGATCGGCATTCTTCGGACTGCAAGTAAAGCGCACAGCGCGATCGCGACCAGAGCGACAACGATGGTGATCGGTCGGCTGAGAGCGGCTAATACGAGGCGCATTTTCTTTGGCTCCTGACGGAAACTACTGACTTGCCTCGGCCACGAACGGCTGAATATCTCCCGCTGCAGTTGCGACGCCGAGTAGCCCGCGCCAAACACTGAGGCGGGAGAGCGCGTCATCGATCTCGGATTGAGTGAGTAGCCGCTGGGCTTCCGCGACCGCGTCGATGTTGCCAAGTCCCGATTGATAACGGGCCGTCGCCTGCTCGGTCGCCGCGCGCGCGGCCGCTACCTGGAGGGGAGTGTTGGCTGCCACACTTCGGGCGCCGTTCAACATCGCAACCGCTCGATTCCACTGGGCGGCCAAATCTGTCGCAATCCGCCGCGAACGCGCCGTCTCGGCTCGAATCGTGGCGGATTGTCCAGCCTCCCGCGCTCGAATGGCCGGGAGATCGAATACCGGAAAAGTCACTGAAAAACCGAGTGCGGAGTTCTGAATCGTGGGAGCGAGGCCGTTGAGTCCACCTAGGTTATGTCCGTTGATCTCGGCCCCCGTTCCACGGGCATAAGTGGAAACCTGTGCTGAAAAGCGTGGGAAATAAGACCGCTCCAGAATCTTGAGCTGTGCCTTCAATTGCTCTACAACGGCGTTTTGTTCAACCGCGAAGGGATTTGAGGACGAATCCAACGGCACTACAGTCCGATCGAGCGGCAATTGAAGCAATTTGGGTGCGGCCACAACGATTTGGGTCGGCGGCAAACCCACGAATTGAGAGACGTTCACGCGCGCGACTCCAACCGCCTGTTGAGCTTGAATTAGCAAGGTTCGCGCCGCCGCAAGCTCTGCGCCTGCTCGAGATGCATCAGCACCGGGACGCAATTGAGTATTCACCAGCGCGTTGATCGTCCGCGCAATCACGTCGGCTCGTTCCACGCCGGCTTGAGCCGCTCGAACCGTCTCCTGCGTAGCGACCAAAGTAATATAAGCGTCGGCAGCCGCCACCGAGACCTCGAACTGGGTCCTCTTTAGACTGGCCTCGGATTGGGCACGCGCCGCTGTGGCGGCAGTCACGCTCGCCTGTCGCAAACCGAAATCGAAGGGTTCCCAGCTGACCAGCACTCCGATGGCGCTCCCCCATGCCGTCCCGAAGGTGTTGGCGCCCAATACCGGACCAGATATAGAAGGAATGACGTCCTGCGGCAGCAGCAGGCCAAAGACATTGTTTCTTGTAGCGCGATTTACTTGCGCCAACGCATCGACTCTGGGCAGATAAGCCGTCCGCGCGAGTTGAATCCCGGCTGCTGCGGCGTTGATCTGTTCCTGCGAAACCTGGATCGAGGGATAGTTGCGCAAGGCAGCTTCGACGGCTTGTCCAATCGTCAGGTCAGTGATCGGAGGTACCTGCTGGGCCGATAGAACAACGCCGGTAGCGATGATCAGCCTCAAGACTCTCATTGCGTAGCTGTGGCTACCTCTTTGCCTCCTCAGCACGCTCGCCGTTGTCCTTCCATTAGTTCGCCTATGAATTCCCGCACTTTCGCGGCTGCTTTGCGCGTCGCGGCCGGGACTGCTCCTTCCACGGCGGAATGTACCTCCGAGCGGAACATCCCCGGGTTACAGATCGCCCAGAACGATCTCGATAGTCCGCCTGCGAGGAATCCATCCGATTACCAAGGTCGGCATTGCACTAGAGGCCCCATATTTCATGGTGCCGCGGCAGGGAGCGACGGGCCACTGACATTATCGTGAGTTTTGTCTGAACGACTGTTCAGGATTGCCTCCCGGGAATCAGATGTGCACCCCTCTCGTCAAACCCGTCTGAAGCGATGGCTGAAAACGCGCTGCACCTTGAGATAACGAACGCAAGGAGCGTGCCATGCAGATTACGTTGGAACTGCCGGAAGACATCGCACAAGGAATGGAGTCCAAGTGGAAGGGCCTGCCGGGCGCGGCGCTCGAAAGCTTGGCGCTTGAAGCGTATCGGTCCCATGCCATCACGGCCGCTCAGCTTCGCCGGCTACTTACTTTCGAAACACGGATGCAGGTGGACGCCTTTTTGAAGGAGCACGAAGTCTTCGACTTCACGATGACAGACTTCGAGCAGGATCGCGAAACGCTCCGTCAACTTCGGGCGAGAGAGGCTCAGCGCTGAGCCGGCTCCCGAAATGGCTGTCGTTGCTGACACATCGCCGATCGACTACCTCGTTCTGATCGCGCAGATCGACCTCCTCAATCAACTTTACGCGCGAATTTTGATTCCACCCGCCGTGCTAGCAGAGTTGAAGCATCCCGCCGCCCCAAAACCGGTCCGTAAATGGGCGGATAATCCGCCTCAGTGGCTTGAAGTTCTCAGCCCAAAGAGCAGTCTTATTCTGGCGCAGCTCGACCTGGGTGAGAGCGAGGCGATTTCGCTTGCAACCGAGTGGATGCCGACGTGGTGCTCATTGATGAGCAAGCTGGTGGACAGGAGGCGCTTCGCCGACGCTTCCCAGTGGCCGGCAGTGACCACGCGGTGCGGCCAAGTCCCGTACAACTGCCCCAAACTGCTGGGCGTTCTGTGGGAAATGGACAACCCCGACCTGCAAAGGTTTCGGTGCCACACGGGCCATTCCTACACGGCGGCCGTCCTGCTTGACAGCCAGAATGAAAAGATCGAGGATACCGTCTGGTATCTCTTGGGATGCTCGAACAACGCAAGAACCTGCTGAACACCATGGTTCAGAAGGAGCTCCGCGCGACCGGGAAAAAGACTTCCTACGCTGAGCGCGCAAAAGAAGCCGAGGTGCATATCGAATGCTTCCGGGAGATGTTGCTGGGCGCGAGATAAGTGTGCGGTATTCTTCTCCGCTGAGGCGGTTCACGGGACAGCACCCTGTATGACCATGCGGACCGTTTTGAATGCCTGGCTCATCGAATTACCCGTGATCGAGTTCCGGTTTTCTGAGGGTAGCCTGCTCACAGCCAGCCATTCCTAAACCCCGCCCGCCGCAACCCGGACGCCAGATACGGACACTGCCTCATCAGGCGCCAGAGTAATCCCGAACGGTAGTTCTCAATCATCAATACAATCGGTCCCTGATTAAGACCGAAATGGAATGGTGACACCCAGCCGTGCTCACTGCCGGATTCATCGGGGAACGTCGGATTGAAACTGGCCTTGAAACCGTACGACCGGTCTACGCGGAGATCGATATCGTGAAACCATTTCAGGGCCGGCAGCACAATCTCGGGCGCGAAGGGCAAGGAAGCTACAGTGGCCCAGGGAGAGATAGTGCCGTCATCGGGGCCGTAGGGTACGCCCCGCGCGAGGTAACCATAGAACGGTCGCTCGATTCCCTTGATCCTGTGAGTTTGCCAGCCAGGACCGTCGCTCGCCGTAATCCCCCAGCAATGCTCTCCGTAGCCCCTGAATTCTAGAGGATTCCGGATTGCGTACTGCTGTTGGACGTAGGCCGCCCTCCGGCTGTTCTCGAAGTAGTCGATGCCCTTATCGAGCATAAAGGGGTCCTGGATGCCCCGAAAGTCGATCCACAAGTGGGATAGTTGATGGATGAAGAGCGGCCCGGCATAGAGAAACTCGTGGTCGTAGACTTTCTTCCATAGATAAGTAGACATCCAGGCAGGATAACTTTCGTCAGGCAGCGGGTAGGTCGGCGAGCCAAGGCCGAGGACGTATAGAAGCAGAGCCTCGTCATAACCTTCCCATCGGTAGGGCAGAAAACCATTCTCCGGCGTCCATCCGTGAGTGACCGTGGCCCCGCCATTACGCGCCCAGTTCCAATCGACGCGACGGTAGAGTGCGTCCGCCAGCGTGCGGATCTCCCCTTCGTCCTTGGAATCCTCCCCGAAATACGCCTGAGCCAACAAAACCCCGGCGAGCAGGAATGTGGTGTCGATCGTGGACACTTCGCACTGCCAAACGCGTCGTCCGGTGTGCATGTCGAGGAAGTGGTAATAGAATCCCTTGTAGCCTGTCGCATCGGGTTCGTTTCCGTGTGGGCTGTTCCAGAAGAAACGCAGCGTGGCGAGCGTCAACTGCCGCGCGGCGGCGCGTTCGATAAACCCGCGCTCGACGCCGACCGGGTAGGCAGCCAGCGCCAGTCCGATTGCGGCGATACTCGCGGGAGAGCCCTCTTGCGTCTTGTCCGCTACCAGGCCGGTGGCCGGATTATCCTCGAATCGGAAATAATCGAACGCCTTACGCTGCAGGGTTTCCAATTGCTCCCCACTCAACTGCGGGTGATTCATGAGTGAGCGCCTGCATCGGCCTGCCGAGGCCGTAGCTTTACCGTAATGGCAGCGGCGGATTGCGGCGGCAGGTCGATGTCCAGATGAATAGCCCCTTGTTCGTACTTCCACAATTGCCGCTCGGCCACTAGACGTGAGTCCGATTGCAACTGCTCCACTTGTTTGGAGCTTAGATATGTGGGCCTGCCCATTTCCCGCCACAGACTCTTGGGATTTGCATGTTCTTCATCAATGCGCTCGACAGACACGGTTCTAGGCCGGAGCGCGCCAGTTAAGCGGACACATGCGCGCTCCTTTCCGATCGGATGGCGAGGCAGCGCGCAATTCGTGAACAATATAGTTACACCCTCTTTTCCTCGAACGACCCAGACATCCACCGTCTTGTGCGCGCCATGAACCCGCAACTGCTCGGTGCCGAGTCGATGGAGCAGTTCGAAGGCGCGGTACGTCGGCTTGGCTATGCCGTGCAGGTTGAGAAGGCCGAACCCACCATGGAAAGGAACCGACGGAAAGTAGTTCTCGGCGAAGATGTCTGAGAACGTCCAGAAGCTGTAGCCATCGACCAGGCCGCTCGCCTCCATCACAGTCTTCGTCACGAACGCGGCGGCGTAGGGTTCGTCATGCCGCGGATCGCGTGGATTGGAGGAGGTGTTCCACTCGGTGTAATAGACTGGGCGTCCTCCGGCAAGCCGGTGGACATCTCGAGCCCACTTGCACATGATGCTGCGCGGGCTCTGAGCCAGTTGTGCCTCTGTAATGTCCTTTTCATCCCCCAGCGAGGTGCCTTTCACGACATCGGTCGGATAGTTGTGCGTGCTGACAAAATCGGCGGGCAAGTTGTTTTTATCGCAGAAGGCGACGAACTCCCCGATCCATTGATTCTTGGCCGTTGCCGGACCGCCGACGCGCAGGCGATGGTCAACGTCTTTTAGGGCGCTCACGGTGTATCGGTAAAGATTGAAATAATCCTGTTGGGTCCCGGTCCAGAAGGCGTGCAGGTTCGGCTCATTCCACACCTCAAAAAACCACGTGCATACCTCCGCGATGCCATACCGGTCGATCCAGTGTCTTGCCAATTTGCGGATCAGCGTCGCCCACTTCTTGTAATCTTTCGGGGGTGTTACGTTTCCGGCATAGCGGAAGACGGTGTTCCCATCCGAGGCGAGAGTTCGCGGCATGAAGCTCAACTCAATAAAGGGCTTCATGCCGATGCCCAGAAGGAAATCCCAAATCTGATCGGCATTGAAAAACGAGTACAGGTATTTTTCTTTGCGGCAGATCAAGGTGCCCATGTCGTCGGAGAGCACGCCGTGGAAGCGCACGTGTCGAAACCCCAATTCGTCGTGGCAGCGGCGCAATTGCGCTTGGTAATCCGCGCGCAGCGCCATCGGCGCGTGGTCGCCGCCCACAGTATGCTCCCAGAAATGCGGAAACGGAGTGGTCTTCGCCGACAAATCGCAGTGAAAGTGCGGTTTACCCGCTTGGAGCGCGCTGCGATTCCCCATTTCCAGGACCGCCGAATCACCGCCGATTCTATTCCTGTTCGCGCTCACCGCTTCACCTCCGGCACACTGGCTTGATTCTCCCAGGAATGGGAGCGTTGAGCTTGGCCGTATTTTCATTCTCATCCTTGCAATACAGTTTGGCTAGCCGATTGCTCGATTTCCAGGTTGATGGGCTCGGCAAGCATCATGGAGAACACGAATAATGATGGGCCAACCGGATGACCCGGCTGGACGTCAGCACGCTGCCAGCCAGGATGATATTAACGGCTCAACTTATCCGCGGCTGCAACAATCGCTGTTCGGAATGGATTCAATATGCCCAAGACCGTAGCTGATTTGATGATCGAGCGTCTGATCGATTGGGGGGTTGACACGATATTTGGTCTTCCCGGAGACGGCATTAACGGGATCTTCGAAGCGCTTCGGACACACAAAGACAAGATCCGATTCATCCAAGTGCGGCACGAAGAAGCCGCGGCATTTGCCGCGTGCGGTTACGCGAAGTATACAGGACGCCTCGGCGTGTGTCTGGCCACGTCGGGGCCTGGGGGCATTCATCTTCTCAATGGCTTGTACGACGCCAAATGCGATGGACAGCCTGTGCTCGCGATCACCGGCCATACTTTTCACGATTTGATCGGGATGCACTACCAGCAAGATGTGGATCTTGACAAGTTGTTCATAGACGTGGCGGCCTTCAACCAGCGGGTGATGGGGCCCGCGCACGTGGTCAATGTCGTGGATGAAGCCATTAAGACGTCGCTCGCCTATCGCACGGTCTCACATATTACGATCCCCAAGGACATTCAGGACTGGACATCTTCCAAGGAGGACCGTTCTTCGGCGAATGTTCCCATGCACAGCTCCGGCGTCTATGCCGAGTCTCATCCGGTGCCGCCGCGGGCCGCACTGGAGTCAGCGGCCCAAGTGATCAACAAAGGTTCCAGAGTCGCCATATTGGCCGGCCGCGGCTGCCTCAACGCACGCGAAGAAATACTTGAGCTCGCAAAGACTGTGGCGGGACCGATTGTCAAGCCTCTCCTCGGGAAAGCTGTCGTGCCCGACAGGAATCCTTACACAACGGGCGGCATCGGCCTGCTTGGCACATCTCCTTCCCAGGACGCACTGCGGGAATGCGACACGCTCATTGTTGCCGGATCGAGCTTCCCTTATATGGAGTTTTATCCCAAACCGGGCAAGGCGAAGACCGTGCAAATCGACATATCCGCCACCCGCATCGGTTTGCGTCACCAAGCCGACATTGGCCTGGTGGGGGACTGCGGCGCCGTTCTGCGGGCGTTGCTACCCCTGCTCAAAAGAAAAAAAGATCAAGACTTCCTGAAGAAGTCACAGAAACGGATGGCGAGTTGGAACAAGCTGATGGAGGAGCGGGGCACGCGGCCAGACATGCCGATGAAGCCGCAAGTAGTGGTGCATCAGCTCAATAAACTCCTGACCGACGATGCGATCGTATCGTCCGATAGCGGCACCATCGCCACCTGGTCCGCGCGTTACATCGAGATGCGCGGCAGCATGCAGTTCTCTTTATCCGGAACGCTCGCAACCATGGCGAACGGGCTACCGTACAGCATCGGCGCAGCGGTCGCCTACCCTGATCGACAGGTGGTCTGCATCGTTGGGGATGGCGGACTCACCATGCTGATGGGCGAGATCGCCACGCTGGTCAAGTACAACCTCAATGTCAAGGTAATCGTGATCAAGAACAATGTTCTGGGGATGATTAAGTGGGAGCAGATCGCGCAGGAAGGGAATCCGCAGTTTGGGGTTCAGTTGCAACCGATCGATTTCGCCGGGCTCGCGGTGAACTGCGGCGCCGCTGGATTTACGATTGAGCGGCCGGGAGATGCGGAATCGATTCTTCGAAAAGCACTCGCCCACCCTGGGCCGGCGGTGATTCAGGCCGTGGTCGATCCAAACGAACCGCCGATGCCCGGACAGATCAGCACGGATCAAGCGATAAAGTTTGCGGAAGCGCTGCTCCGCGGACAGAAAGACGCCTGGAAGATTATCAAGACGGTCATGGAGGACAAGATCCGCGAGGTTGTATGAACGGAGCTTCCGCCCGCTTTAAGGAAATCCAATGTCCTCGATCGAAACCCAAGTATCTGAAACCCTCATTCGTATCACAACCAAGATCCCGCCCACCCAAATAATTAGTCGTCTGCAAACCGGAACGACTTCGACGATGACGCTCGATGTGGCGGCTCTCGAAAAAGAACTTCGTGCCGGAATGAAGGGCGAAGTAAGCTTCAGCGACGGCGATCGCGGTATGTACGCGTCCGATGCGGGTAATTATCGTATGGTGCCGATTGGCGTCGTGCTGTCCAGGGATGCCGAGGATGTGCGCTCCACACATTAGCCGTGTGCCGGCGTCATGGAGCGCCAATAATCGCCCGGAGCGGCGGCACCGGCATTCCGGGACAATCCGTGAATGTCGCGGTCATGCTGGATTTCTCCAGGCACATGAACCGGGTCAACGAATTGAACCCCGAGGCGAAATCGGCGCGCGTACAGCCGGGCATCGTACTCGATGATCTCCGCAAGGCAGCGGGTAAGCACGGGCTCACCTTCGGTCCCGATCCTGCTACCCATAGCCGCAACACATTGGGCGGCATGATCGGCAACAACTCCTGCGGAATTCACTCGATGATGTCCGGCGAGACGGTCGACAACATCGATGAACTCGACATTGTCACTTATCGCGGAGAGCGCATAACGGTCGGCGCCACGAGCGATGATGAGCTGGACCGGATCATTCGCGAGGGTGGGGCTAAGGGCGGGATTTACAGAAAGCTCAAAGCACTGCGCGACAAGTATGCCGATCGGATCCGGAAAGAGTTCCCCATGATTTCCAGGCGGGTGTCCGGCTTTAACCTTCCCGCTCTGCTGCCGGAGCAGGGGTTTAACGTCGCCAAAGCCCTGGTTGGCACAGAATGCACTTGTGCTCTCGTCTTAGAGGCGAAGACGAAGCTGGTTTACAATCCCCCGCCGCTCGTTACTGGTGGCCGGTTATCCCGATATCTTTGCGGCGGCCGATCATGTTGTCGAGCCCGCCAAGCTTGGCCCGATCGCGTTGGAAGCCCTCCACGATACTATCCTCGGCTACATGAAAAAGAAGGGCCTGCCTATGCCAAACATGGACTTCATGCCGGAAGGACATGCCTGACTTTTGATCGAGTTCGGCGGCAAGGACAAAGCTGAATCTGACGCCAACGCCCACAAATGCATGGCGGAACTTAAAAAGGGAGAGCATGCTCCGGCAATGAAACTCTTCGACGATCCCGCGCAAGAGGAACTGGTATGGCATCTGCGGGAAGAGGGCCTGGGAGCGACAGCCAAGGTCCCGGGCATGCCCGAGAATCACGAGGGATGGGAAGACGCATCGGTTCCCCCCGACAAACTTGGGTCCTATCTTCGCTTGCCGCATTGGTAGTGGCTCTCCCCCTTGGCTCTCTACGTAAAGAGCATGCGAACACCATGGGTTCTCTCTTCACTTGATCAGGACTCCGCGTTTGTTGGACTTGGTATGAGCCTTGACCGCAAGGCGGCGAAAGGCAACCAGGTCATTCTCGGGTGCAGCCATCTCTACAATTTTCAGGGGCAAGGGCTTCAGTTCCGACTGAGCAAGACCGAGAATTCCGTGATCCGAAGAAAGAATGCCTTCATGTGGTTCGACGACGCTCGGCGAGTCGGAGAGACGATCCGACAACTTTTCTGGGAATCCGCGGCGAAAGTATTATCCAGGGAAGCGGCGGATTCCAGCTCCACTTGTTATCCGACGTCACTCGGGGCGCTCGGACCTGACTATGATTGGCGAGGAGATCCTCGGGCTCTCCAAAATGAATTGGAACAGCTTCGATCTATATACGAAGCTGCCTGCCACCGTTGAGACGTCACGACAGATCGCGAAGTGGCATCCACCCACAACCACCTACAATTTGGCCTATGCTGTCGTTCTAAACCTGCGACGATAGGTCGTGCAGTTTCGCGCTGTGTTCATTGCGACCGTAATCGGCTTCGCGCTCGTCGTGAGTGCATTCCTCATCAACAGCAGGCGGCCTGTCTCCGATGTCGGCGGGAAGGGTGCGGCGTTCACACGCGCTTCTGGGAAATGTGCGGAATGCCACTCCCAACTGCAATACTCCGTGGTGCATGAGTTTGAGCTGAGTGCCCATGCGCGGCGTGGCCTCACATGTCTCGACTGCCACCAGCCTGCGGCTAATCAGCGAACAAAGGAACATCACGGGTTTACTCTTTCGGCGAAGTTGACTGCGGGCAATTGCCGCAGTTGTCACGAAGGGATCTATCAGGAGTTTTTGCGAAGCGGTCATGCCGCCGTATCGTGGGCGGCTATCTATGGTGAGAAAGGCTTGAGTGCAGAGCAGGTCTCTTTCGCAGAACAGTATCAGCCCGGTCGCGCGAAACGGCCTCCGCACCCATTCGTTTCGCTCGAAGGACCGGATGCCATCAAGAGTGGCTGCGAACAGTGCCATTCGGTTGGACGTCCCAATGAGGACGGCACGATCGGCAACTGCACTGCATGCCACACCAGGCACACCAGTTCGGTAGCTATTGCGCGCCTGCCCACAACCTGTGGACAGTGCCACATGGGACCAGATCATTCACAACTTGAGATCTACCAGGAATCTAAACATGGAGTGATCTTCGCCGCACAGGAACGCTCGCTTAACCTCGACGCGCCCGCTGGTAGCCTCACAACGCGTGACATGTTTGTGCCGACCTGCGCCACCTGCCACATGAGCGGCTTGAACGGACGAAAGACAACGCATAACCCTTCAGATCGACTGTCGCAGTATCTTGCTGATCCGATCACGAACGAGCGCCCGAACGCCGCAGCGGGCAAAGCCAATATGCAGGAAATATGTAGCCAGTGTCATGCACGCGGCACAATCGAGCGAGTATATTCACAGGCGGAGAAGGTCGTCGATCTCACGAATGATCGCGTGAGAGTGGCCCAGTCGATTGTCGACAACTTGCGCAAGGACGGCGTGCTCAATAGCAAGCCCTTTGGAAATCCAATCGATTTCGTCATGTTCGATCTTTGGCATTACGATGGACGCACCGCCAAACACGGCGCATACATGGGCGGAGCTGACTTCGTGCAGTGGCACGGCAATTACCCGATGTTGCAGAAAACGGTACAACTCGGGGCCATGGCTGACGATCTCCGCCGAAAGCGCTGAACATGGAGCATGGAAAACTGGTATGGCGGGGCGATTACCTTCTTTGGGTAGAAGCCTTCGTGATTTCGAATTTTGCGTTTCTGGTGCTGGATATTTACATGGCTCACTCCGTCAACGCGTTCCGGCACTGGGCGGAGTACATTCCTCTCTATTTCTCGATTGGCGCGCCGCTTTTTCTGACGGCGGCACTTCTAGCACGCTACCAGGGGAAGGCGCTGCAATGGATTCTGATGGGCCATATCGTTGGATGGGGAGCCCTTGCCACGGGCCTGTCGGGTGTTTTGTTTCACCTGCAAAGCGCGTTTTTCCTGGAACGCACGCTAAAGAGTCTCACCTATGCAGCTCCGTTTGCCGCGCCCCTGGCCTATGCGGGCCTCGGACTGCTTCTTATCCTCAATCGCATGATTCCGTCTCAGTCGAAGGAATGGGCACAGTGGGTTTTGCTGTTGGCGTTGGGTGGATTTGCGGGGAATTTCGTTTTGAGCTTGACGGACCATGCGATCAACGGCTTCTTTTACGCCACGGAATGGCTGCCCGTAATCAGCAGCGCCTTTGCAGTCGGGTTTTTAACCATTCCTTTTTTTACTCCCGTAAATCGTCGCTACTTGGTAGTGTGCGCTTTCGTTGTTTTATCGCAGGCGTTCGTAGGTGTGCTCGGATTCGCATTTCACTTAGCGGCTAATCTTAAGGGTCCTTCAACCGATATGCTGCGAACCTTCATCGATGGAGCGCCCCCGTTCGCGCCGCTACTGCTGCCCAATCTGATGGTGCTAGCGCTGATTTCGCTGTGGGCACTAGATGCGGCAGGTCCAGAACGAACGGAGGAAAATACATGACCGAAGACTCTGTCCGAATTGATTTAGACACTGAAATACGCGGTTCAGAATCCCGAAAACCATGGCCATCCGCCAAGCAGGCGAAGACGTTGGTCAACAAAGACGGATTGCGGCTCGTACTATTCACCATGGAGCAAGGCGCCACGATCAACGAACATCAGGCCGATGGACCGATCACGGTACACGTCTTGCGGGGTGAGATCCGTTTTCGTGCACAGGATCAAGAACATTCGCTTCGCGCCGGGCAATTGCTGACGCTGGGTCCCTCGATCAGACATGCGGTGGAATCTGTCGGCGAGTCGGCTTTTCTCCTAACTATTTCCCGCCCGAACATTTAGGCGCGTTGGTTTGTCTTCCCCGATAGTTTCGAACGCGTTTGGGAAGTAGAACTTGTGGGGTTAGGGGCATAATACCTAATCCTCTGCCAGACGGCGGAGTCGGAGGAGGTGCAGGAGGAGGAACGGCCTTCTGCGTTATTCGATTCCCTGGCGACGAAGGAGGCGAAGAACGTTTTGGACCCGTGAAGAACCCGAAGAGCTTCGACTCCGTTTGTCAGAGGCCTTCAGGCGCAAGCGCTTCAAGTTCTTCTTCTGCCATCGGTCCGCACTGACCAATCGCCCACCAACCTCAGCAGACCGCCGCCTTATCGACCGGGGCCCCGTCGTGGAGGGACTCCAAAAGAATCTCACTCTGGGGGCGTGATATTCCGAGGGCTCTTGCGACTACATCGCCAAAGGCTTCGTTCGGCCGCGGGCGGATGCCTCGCTCAATCAAGTAGTTGGTGGACCCCCTTTATGACATTTGCGCTAATCATGCTCCTCCATTCCATCACGGCACATTCGATAGTTATGGATCCGCTCAAGGGTGTCACCAGAATTTCCGCTTATACCGTCCTGTGCGTGTGTCAGTTCCGGTAGTTCCGGTTCCCGTCGTTCCGGTACCAGTTCCTATCGTCGAAGGGCGCGACCCAGCCAGCGCTGTCGCAGTCGTCCCCGGGGTGGTCGTGCCAGTTTCGTTGCCCGTGGCGCTGATGGTCCCGCTGGATGTGGAGGAGTTGGAGAGGACACCCAGATCGATTTCGGCGCCATTACTCAGTACGATTCCCTGAAGCATTGACGAGGTCGTGTTGCCAAACGTGTCCGTTAGGGCGACCGTAATAGTGCAATCTGAGTTAACTACCTAGGTTCCCAGGGGAGGCGAAAGGCATAGTGCCGCTAAGTCCGCCCAACAGAGGACCGACTTCTGAATTGGTAAAAGCAGGCGTCGTACTCGAAAAGTGTGGAATTAGCGTAGAGGAAAAGCGCTTCTGAAAAATGCCAAAAACGCCAGCCGGCTCGCTGGTTCATGCCACGGCGATCGTATCTAACGACAGTCGTCTCATGAAGATTTCCTCCGTAAGGCATGCCAAATGACCAATACAACTACCGATCCGATGACTGCCACAAGTAGACTATAGAGATTCACGCCCGTCACCGGACTCGCGCCAAATGCGCTGAACAACCAGCCGCCTACTACCGCTCCGATGATTCCTAAAATGATGTCTAAAAAGATTCCTTCGCCTTGATGATTGACGATCTTACTGCCGATGAAACCGGCAATGAGTCCTAAAACGATCCATGCAAGAAATGACATTTCTACTCCCTATTTCCTGGACAGGTGTGACATGATTAGCGCCAGTGAGCCTGCGCCAAGAGCCTGTACTAGCGTGGGATGCTGAGCATAAAAGTTGCTGGCTTGCTCCACTATGGACGGGTTCTGCTTTTCGGCGTGCTCCGCTAGCTGTTTTACCGTTTCCGGCGGTATCTGTTCCGCCTGTTCGGGCGTGACAGTGTTTCCACCGCGCAGCAGTACGGCGAGGTTGCCCAATACGCCCGACGTCAGCACTCCGGGTCCTACGGCACTAAGCAGTTGATTCAAAATCCCAGCGCGTTGCTGGCCGTTCGAGTTCCCAAAAAGCGAACTGAGCATTTGCCCGAACGGCGGAGTTTCGTCCGAACGGAAAGCGTTAGCCAGCCCACCGGCCAGGTCCGATTGTGAGGCTTGGGACGCAACTTGAGAGTAATCACGTTCTACAGTGGCGGGGGGGTTGGACGCCGAAGCCCCGCGATATTGGTTTAAGACTCCGATCAAATCATTCAGTGCCATTAACTCTGACCTCGTTCCATGCGATCTTGGGCTGCTTAGTGCATCCACAGCGTCGATACGATCCGCCGCATTGTGTTTCATAGATTAAGAACTGGAATAGGATGACGGCGCGGTGTCCGAGGATTAACCGGAAGCTTGCTGGACGTACCTCCTGGTGAGCCAGGGTGTATGGTCCGTTTTTCTGCGAATAGGCAGTGCAAAGCTGCCGAGGTGAGGTTACGTGAAACTTCTCAACCGGTCGGTTAGCCGGGTAAGGAAAGCCACTTGCCCCTTAAGCAACTTGTAGTGAGCAATGCTTAGTGAAAACCACCCTGCCGAATCTACTTCAGGGAACTCTCGCATCAAACCGGACCTCCGAGGCCATTCCATCGCAAAGGTGTTGCTTCGTATCAGCGTTGGATCGAGATCTCCCTCTAACGCCCAGGCTCGAACAATCTTTCCAGCTGTTTGCTCTATTTCCCCCAGATCTATGAAGTCCCCGGCAACGCCCAGACCGATTTCTTCCAGAAATTCTCGCTTGGCGGCCGCGAGCGGGTCCTCCCTGTCCAAGTACTCGCCTTTTGGGATCGACCAAGCTCCGGCGTCTTTCTTTGCCCAATATGGACCTCCAGGGTGGACCAGTAGGACTTCTAATCCTGAGGCGACGCGCCGGAATAAAAGAATACCAGCACTGCGCTTTTTCATGCGCTTGTCGAGAACGCTTTTTCGAACGCCGCCGCTCCGCTTGCGTCCATCTCCAATACCTGTTCGTAGACGGGATTCTGGGTTTCCACAAAGCAATTCAAGGCCCACTGGCGCCGCACATCGTTGATCGTTATGTCGGAACGCGATTGGGTCTCCGGTAGAATCCACATGCTGAAGCTAGGGGCGGATGACTATATAGTCCGGCCAATCGGCACCGAGGAGTTACTCGCTCGGGTTCATGCCGTACTAGGCGGACAAGGAGAGAGTCCGTACTCCGCGGGAACTGAGAAACCCCGTCTTCTAGCCGAGTCTCGACGCCGACGCCGGATCAGGAATGGTGTTGGCAGTCACGGCGTCAAGGGCAAATCACACAGAGAGTGACGGTTATTACTGCAAGACTAAGCAGCGGACATACATGTCAGACGCAGATGCCATACCCCGAAGGGAATTGTGCCCCAAGCGTTGACCCGCCGTGTTCAAAGGCGGAAATGAGTGCCACGCTACAAGCGACCAACGGAACTTAGAAGTACAACTTCGCAGCTAGCTGAATAATTCGCGCATCGCGATATCCGGTGATAGTGCCGAACAAACTGTTCGTATTAGTGAGAGATCCAAAGGTGCTGGGATTGGTGTGATTCAGCACGTTGGAAGCTTCGCCGCGCAACTGGAAGCGGAAGCGGTCGCGAAACAGAAAGTTCTTGGAAGCCGCCACGTTCCAGTTTTCATAGCCGGGGCCGCGCAACACGCCGCGTCCCGCGTTACCGGGTCGATGAACGCCCGCGGCAACGTTCGGGAAGCAAGAGGTATTGAACCACGATGTCCTAGTGCTGGTCACACCCGCATACGGGTCGCAGGTGAGATCGGGACGGCCGCTCGCAGCGCCGGGCAGAATTCCGAGGGCCGCAGGATCGACGCCGGTGGTAGTCACCGTATAGGGAAGTCCGGTGCTGTAGTTGGCGAACGCTGAGACCTGCCACCCTCCCACCACCTTTCCTGCTAACCCGTGCTGCGTTTTCATGAACGGCAAGCTGTAGATGACGTTCGCGCTGAAGACATGACGGCGGTCGAAAGTCGCAGGACCGTATTCGCCATCGTGGAAGTTGTACACATCCTGGGGAGCCGAGGAACGGTCGGTCTGATTGTCGGTCAGGTTCTTGGACCAGGTATATGACAAATTGAATTGCGAATCGGTCTGGAAGCGCGTCTGTGCACTCACTTGCAAAGAATGATAGTTGGAGTTGAACCACGGTACAACCTGGTTGATGGAGCTGTAGCCGGGATAGGGCCGGAGCACATTTAGAGTAGGCGTATTCGCGGAAGTCACGCTGGTGGAAGCCGGCAGCAATCCGGATGTGTAAGCCAAACCGGGAGGCAGCGAGTTCAGGTCCACGATCCCCAGCAAGTGGGTGCCTTTGGTGCCCACGTATCCCACGTTGACGATAGTATTCTTAATAACCTCACGTTGGATTTCCAGGCTCCACTGCTGCGTGTAGGGAGTTTGGAAATCGAAGGGAGTGCCCCGAAGAATCTTTGGTGAATTATTTACCGTTGCCGTACCACCGGCCGGATTGCCGAGCGAGACGTTGGGAATGGTTACCGTATTCACGAAGGGCGGGTTAGCGAAAATATTCTGCTCGAAGGTGCCATACAGAGTCGCATCGTAGAAGATTCCATAGCCGCCGCGGATCGCCGTTTTTCCATTCTTAAAGGGATCCCATGCGAAACCGAAGCGAGGCGCGGCGTTCCCGGTGCTTTCATTAGAGACTTTGTCGCCGTAGGGCGAGTTCTGTCCGCCGGTGATGATGCCATTTAGATACGAAATTGAGGGAATTGTCGCCAACAGGCCGCCCGAGGTCAGCTGAGGAACGTTGGACTTGTTGAATGCGGCCGGACTAAAATTCGTCAGCTGGTTATTGGCGTCGATAGGCTGGCGGAACATCGAATAACGAAGTCCGATGTTGATTGTCAGATTCGACTTGATCCTCCAATCGTCCTGTGCGTACAGCTCCCATTGCTGTGCGCGAATGTCGGGGGTGACGTCCAAGGATGCTTGGCTAAAGGAGGCCACGTTGCCCAACAGGAAATTCGCGAAAGCCTGCTCATACGCCGTCGCGCCGGCGGGAACGCTGGCCGGATTGAAGGTGAAGCTTCCCGCGTTCGCACCCGCTGCGTTTTCGGTCTTCTGATAGTGGTTGTACGTGAAACCCGCCTTAAACGTGTGGCTGCCTAGAGTCTTCGTCGCATTGTCGAACAGATTGTGGTTGCGATTGTAATCCCGATACTGGCCAAATCCCGTAATCGACGTACCAACATTCAGAAACACAAGCCCCGGAACCTGGTTTAAAGTCACCGGAAACGGCAGCGTTGGCTTGATGTCAGTCGAGATAGTGGAATTAATCAGGCCTACCGGATCGCTGGTCAGGGCTCCGTAAGAATAGTTATAACCAACCTCATTCAGAAACGTCGGCGTGAAGATCGAGGTCCCACGGACGGTCCAGTTATGGCCTGGCGCGTTGGTGTTGGTGATCGACACACCGGGAACCGGAGCACCCGTGAAAAGTCCTTGTGGTTCGGTCGTCGGGATGCTGTCGCGGAGGTAACGCACTGAAACCTGAAGCTTCGGACTGAAAATGTGATCGAACTTGTACAGCTCCTGCTCGAAGTTGTAGACGTTGCGGAAAAGGGTTGTCAGTGAGTTCGAGCTTGTTCCCAGAGGAAGTTTGGAGAAGATGTCCTTGATGTATTGCCGCGCCACCGGGTCGATGTTGGAAATGTTCGTCGAGGTTTGATTGCAGGTGCTTCCCGTGTACTGTACGCAAATCGCGTGGGGAAACGTACCGTTGATCTCGTCCGCGGTGGGAAGAATCGCGGTGCCAGTCGCATACGTGATCACCCGGCGAAATTCCTGGGAAAAGAAGAAGAAGGTCTGGTGACGGTCGCGTTTGGCGGAATTATAGATCTTGGGAATGATGACCGGACCGCCAACAGTCCACCCGAAGTTGTTGTAGCGTAGCGGCGCGACGTTCGCCTTACCGTCCGACCCCAGGTTCTGGCGCGTTGCATTGGCGAAGAAATTGTTTGCCGCGAAGGCGCTGTTGCGCACGAACTCATAGATGTCACCATGAAAATCCTTGGTTCCAGATCTGGTAATGACGCTGATCTGACCGCCGCCCGCGCGTCCCAGTTCCGCGGCATATCCGCTGCGCTGGACCTTGAATTCCTCGATCGCGTCGATGCTCGGAGTGTTCAACAGCGTTTGATTCGACCCCCGGTCGACGTTATCCGCACCGTCCACAAGCCACGCATTCATCGAGTTGCGCGCCCCGTTGATCGCAAACGGAACCGTCGCCGTCGCGCCGGAGGGCAGCGACACACCCACGTAAAGCTGATCGCTGGAAGCCGAGCTGACACCCGGCATCATGCCTACCAGTTGTTCGTAGTTCCTTGTGATCAGCGCAAGCTCACGGATCTGCGTGCCGTTCACGACGGTGCTCTGCTCCGCCGACTGAAGGGCCACTTGCTGACCCGCGGACGCAACCGTAATCTCCTGCTGCACGTCCCCCACCTCGAGCTTGGCGTTGACCGTAAGCTTGTCGTTCACGCTGAGTGCAATGTCAGTCTGCGTCGACTTCTTGAAGCCCTTGGCTTCCACCGAGACCGAATAGCGGCCGACGTCCAGCCCGGCTCCAACATAGTTCCCATTGCTGTCCGATACCGTGGTTCGAATCACCGAGTTCCGATCGATGTTGGTGATCGTGATCTTGGCTCCCGGCACGCCCGCGCCGGATGGATCCGTTACCGTCCCAAGGATGGAACCTGTAATCTCTTGCCCATAACAGGCGACAGCCAGAGCCATACCAAGGACAACGTAAACTGATTTCATGACTTACCTCCCATCAAAGGGTCATTATTACAGCATTGGTCCTCGGACGTCAGGTCGTCCCGCCGTGGACGCGAGTTGTGACTCTCAGCCTTCGAGATGCGCCGTGGAATCACGACACCGACCGTGATCCGATTCATTCTAAAAAGTCCTCCAGAAGTTGCGTTAGCCGCAGCCCTTGACGCAGCCGCGTTGATCCGTCATGCAATTTCCCGGCGAGGTACGGCTCGCGTTGTCGCCGCCACTGGCGTTTCCCAGGAGGAGTTCCTGGCCCTCCTGGTGGTACAACCTGAGATTCCTTGGGAGCGCGTAGTGCTTTTCCATCTTGATGAGTATCTCGGCATTCCGCCGGAGCATCCCGCGAGTATGAATCGATACATTCAAGAGCGCATCGTCAAACCTACGGCGATCACCCAAACCTTTCTCCTGGACGGTACGCGTGATCAAACGCGCGCCACGGCGGCCGCTGCGATCGTCACGGCGCCTATTGATGTAGCGTTTACCGGAATCGGCGAGAACGGCCATCTCGCTTTCAACGAACCTCCCGCGGATTTCTCTACGGAGGACCCATTCATAGTTGTCGATCTCGCTGAACAATCCCGCCGACAACAGGTGAATGAACGATGGTTCAACTCCCTAGAGGACGTGCCACGTCAAGCAATCACCATGTCTGTACGACAAATCTTGAAGGCTCGCGCAATCCTGTGCATCGCGACAGGAACACGCAAAGCGCTGGCAGTTCAGCAGTGCTTTGCATCCGAAATTAGTCCTTTTGCCCCGGCGTCCGCGTTACAAATGCATTTACAAGCAAAGTTATATCTCGACTCAGAGGCGTCTGCTCTTTCAGAGACTGACCCAGGAGCCGTGAATGAGAATATGTTCTGAGCTCTTTCGGGATCCGGGCTTCAACTTAGCATCCGTCCCGCTCGATAAATCCGACGGATTTCATGCGGACGACAAAAGACTTCCGAGATAGTTTCCGCGAAATCGGGTAGGTCGTGGACTCGCGTCCATTCGAGTGACTTCCCCGTGCGAAAGCTGGCCCGGACCGGCTCGAGAACCTCGGCATTCGCCCATATCTGCGAGTGGCAGGTCATGCACGTTTCCGTAGGCGGAAGGCCTACGAAGGAGGAAGTCTCGACGGAGGTGTGACAGTACCCACCCCGCAGTCATAGAATAATCGCACTCTATTCTTGTTCCGGATGCCTTCCTTGGGGACCAGGAGACTTCCCCGCGATCAGAGTCTGGATACCATCCGGCAGATACAATTGCATTGTTAACGGATAAAAAGGTAAAGCTAAATCGCGGATGTGATCGGCCTCTTCTTGCCGCGGACAATAAACAGCAAGAACTCCCGCCCCTATCCTAGCTTCGGCTACGTCTTTATCCGCGAATACTTCCTCGGTTCCAATGAAGCGGGAAATACTAGCCATCATGACACCCCAGAGCCCTACGTCGCCTCGAATTTCATTCATGAACCGCAGGGTCTCAGCCGCCGATGTTGCGACCACCTTACCGTAACCGGCCGCCCGCAACGCGTGGGCCGCATTCTTGGAACCTTCAAGAGAAGGGAAGGATCCGAAAATATAGTGAGTCGGATAAAACACGCCTAGCGTTGTGGGCGCACCGTGAAAGAATCGGTACAATTCGCTTTTGTTGTATTGCTCTCCAGATTGGGGAGTATCGAGAGGATCGGTCGAAGTCCCACCATGAGGAGGGACGGCGACCAAGATATGCTCACGGAGAACTGCCAGTTCCTGCGTCAGGGCATCTCTCATACTGGTGTTTCTCAACCCAGCCGCGACGTCGTTTGCAGCCACCAGACTGAATTGATACTCATCCGGCATCGCCCCGAGAAGATACACTCGCGCCCTTTGTAGATGTTCCACAAGTTATTCAGTCTGAGGGTCGTCAGACTGCGCGACCTCAGTAATGAGTCGATCAATCCGCGCCAGATCAGCCTGGCATAGCGGAGCGCCAAGAGCTGAATGATTCATGTTCAACTCAAAGATGCATCGATGGAGTCCCATGTTTCACAATTCATGAGGTTTTGTCTTTCACTTGATTCGTCCGCCGGAGGCCACCCCCTGGAGAAGTCATGCACACTCGCGCCAGCACATCCCTATGATTTAGGCGGTTGTTCCAGCGAGCGATGTTCGAAATATGACGACTATCCCACTGAATTGCCCTAAAGTGCCAGATAGTAGTGGATCTCGCTTTCGCCGACTCATTCCCCACCAGCGATCCGGGCGTCTGGTCTTAGGGAGGGTGTCCGCAGCGTTCGCCTCGTAATCGCCTCATTCAAATCAAATGTGATACAGGCGCGCGCGGAGACGTTTTGAGGACAAAGGATGAACTCTTTGGACCCTCTCGGTTATCGGAAGACGCTTGGGTGGGCTACTGTCTAGATGGAACGCCTGGGGTCTGGCGGCGTTATGCCAAAACGCGTCCTTTCGGAGCAGACACCATTCTGTTTATTAGCGCAGTTCCGATTTGCGTCGAGTGCGATGAAAAACGCGAACAGATAGCCTCCCCACACCATCTTGCCGAAAAAACGCGAGACGACTCGAGTCAGTCTTCCAGGAGTCAAGACGCGTATTCCACGGCATCGAGAAATGCTGTCTGCAGGTGAGAAGACAAACGGCGTCGCGTTACGTCAATACAAATAGAGGAGCTCCTTGGGGGAACATTTCTTTGCCAAGGAGATGAAGGAGATGTTACGCAGCCTTTACACCATGCTCGATTACCACATAGCCGCCACGAACGGCGAAGTGGGGAGCGTTCATGATTTTCTATTCGACGATGAGAGCTGGATTGTTGACTATCTCGTGGTTGACACGGCGACGACACCTGAAAAACGTGCGGTTTTGATCACTCCGTTTGCTGTAGGAGTTCCTGACTGGGCAACGAAACGACTTCCGGTCTATTTGACCTGTGAGCAGATTCTCACCAGTCCGCCGGTCACGAGTGACATGCCGATCTCGCGCCAGCGCCAAACTGGTCTGAAGTCGCCGGGGTCTCACTTGAGAAGCATGCGGGAGGTGCTCGGTTATAGCATTTACACCGTGGATGGAGAGGTAGGCGTCCTCGAGGATTTCATCATCGAGGATACTCTCTGGGGGATGCATCATGCCATTGTTGCGTTGGGACAGCCTCCCCAGCGGTCAGTTATCGCATCACCGACGTCAATCCGGACTATCTCATGGCCGGGCAAAGCCGCATGGATGAACCTGACGTGGCAAGACCTTGAGAAGAAACCGGAGTTCAATGCAACATTCCCCGTGAATGAGGACAACGAGCATCGGTTGTACGACTACTATGGCCGTCCTGTCGGCCCGCATTCAATCCCACGTGAAAGTCGACCCGACGCGCCCCAACACTAACACGTCGGGCTAAAGTATTCTAGCGTGCATCAGGGGATCGGTCCATACAGCTGAGTCTGTATAGTTCTCTGCGGATATCGCCCCACTTGAATCAATCCGGCGCCGAGGTAACCAAAGAAGGTGTCGTTGCGGCGCACAATACGCACCATGCATACGGTCAATCGAGGAATCGACCTCAGGATCCCTTTCTGCGGGTTATCGTGAAATTCAGATTCTGGTCTCGTCCAAGGCGGATGAACCGGCGCCAGCTAATATCAGAACCAAGACCCCAACGCAGACACTATTCGCAAAACGACTCTTTTGGGATACATATCCATAGATCCAAGGCGAACCGATAATCCACACTGCCAGGGCGAGATTCAGGATGCTCAGTCGACGCGAGCCGTGAGGGTGCATCACTCGGATCAAAGCGGCCAATGCGATGATCGCTCCCACGATCCAGTTGTTCCATGCACTTGAGTTTGAAGCGGCCCCGAACTCCCACGGAGACCAAAACATCCAAACTCCAAGCAACATATTCAGGCCAGTGGTAAGATTCAAAGCACCGATTGGTTGCGATCTAGAAATAGCCATATATCCAGCGACCTCTGCTCATTGGACTATTCCCGTTCGATTGTCGTTACAAGCGTCTGCTTATGGACCCTCTGGATACGACGATTCGAAGTCGACTGACCGGAAGCTAACTGATGATTCCCTTACGAACCGCGTACAGAATCAGCTCAGGCGCACTGTGCAGGTTGAGTTTTTGCAAGATGTGCGTACGGTGGGTTTCCACCGTGTATAGGCTGAGATTAAGCAGCGCGGGGATTTCCTTGTTGCTCTTGCCCTCAGCAACCAGCTGCAGGACTTCCCGCTCACGGTTTG
>Ga0207674_10000926_pt1 | contig 38120 bp, 21 predicted proteins | sample KBSCornC72_FD_184303 | JGI IMG/M metagenome (GOLD analysis project Ga0207674, IMG submission 184303) | Corn rhizosphere microbial communities from Kellogg Biological Station, Michigan, USA - KBS Corn C7-2 (SPAdes) (version 2) | ecosystem: Host-associated > Plants > Roots > Rhizosphere > Soil ... | reverse complement strand
CCGGGTCGAAGGTGCTGCCCATCGGGCGGGCCATGTATTCGGAGCAGATGATCGGCCGGCCGTAGCGTCGGAGGTGTTCGACGCACTTCTTCACGTCGTCGAGTTTGCCGTAGTTGTGGAAGGAGATGACGTCGGAGTTGTCGAGCTGAACTTGCTCCATCGGGGAGAGCCTGGCGAGGTCGCCCCAGTTGCCCTTCCACGGGGCGGACGTGATCGGCTGCGACGGGTTCACCTCACGGAACCAGGCAACTTCCTTTTGGATCAGGGCGAGCGAGAGGTCGAGTTTGTTCTTCAGCTCCTGCTTGCCGTAGGACGAGCCGTTGTCGTTGTCGGGTTCGTTGAAGATGTCCCAGACGTAGACGCGCTTGTCGTCCTTGAAGCGGGTGACGACGCCTTTGATGTAGGCTTCGAGGAGGGCCTGGCGGGCGGGATTGGCGAGATCTTCGGCGCCGGGGCTTTGAACCCAGCCGGAATTGTGCAGGCCCGGCTTGGGGGCGCGCTGCTTGCCGAGCTTGGGGAACGGGTCCCAGCAGGAGTCGAAGGGGACGAACATCACGCCGATGCCGTGCTTGTCGGCGACGGCGAGGAACTGGTCCGTGCGATCAAGGAAGCCCTTGGAATCCTGCTCCCACAGAAGGTGGTGGAGGAAGACGCGGACGCAGGTGAAGCCGAGTTGCTGCGCCCAGCCCAGTTCACGGTCGATGGCGGCGAGGTCGAACGTGTCCGCCTGCCACATTTCGAGCTGGTTGATGGCGGTGCTGGTGATGTAGTTGGAGCCGACGATCCAGGGGTGCCGCTCGGCCCAGGCGTTGGCGCGTTCGGCGGACCAGCGCGGGGCGATTTCGGCGGCGACGGCGACGTTGCTGAGCAGGACCAAAGCCATGGCGGCCAGCGCGATCGGGGTGGGGTTCCTCATGAACGCCAGTGTACGCGGGCGCGGGGCGTTCGTGAACGGCTCAGGCGATCTTCTGGACGAGGTAGTTGGGGTTCTTCATGACCACGCGGTAGTTCGGCAGGCGGTTGACCTCTTCGACGACGCGGGCGACTTCGAAGATCGATCCGTCGGCCGAATCGTCGAACAGGATGAAGCCACCGACTTCGAGGTGACGGTCGGCGTTGCGGAAGTCGCGCCGCGCCGGCTCGTAGCTGTGGTCGCCGTCGATGTAGCAGAAGGAGATTGGCCCGCCGAGGCGCGTGACGCGGCCGAATACGTCGGTCGCGGGGTCGGCGGTGTCCCAGCGGGCGAAGAAGCCGTCGGACGAGGTTTCGATGGTATGGGGGAGGTCGTCGCGGCTGAACATGCGGACATTGCGGAGGTACGAATCGCGGACGAAGGCGCGGTAATCGGCATGGGACAGGGCGGAGTCGCCGACGTTTCCACCGGCGCCTTCGAAGCGCCACTCGTCGCAGTTGAAGAACGGATTGGTGACGCCGTGGCGGGCGCGGTAATAGGTCAGGAGGTTGGTGGAGAGGCCGGCGAAGACGCCGATCTCGATCATCGGGTTTCGCGACGGGAGGCGGGACAGGGCGTAATCGAAGCAGAGCAGGTTCCCCTTGGCGAGCATGCCGGGGTTGATGAACGTGAGCCAATTGACGTATTCGTCGGCGATGTTGACGAACTCGATGCCGCTGCCGGTGCGGCCTTTGGGGAAGGTGCGGTAATGACGGGCGGCGGTGGGTTCCATGGTTTCAAGCACGGGCGGGCCTCGTTTCTTTGGCGGCCGGCTGGGCCATCCAACGGAGCAAGCGTTCGCGGAATTCACCGGCGGGCCAGTTGCGGACGAGCACGCGCGGGAGTTGGAAGCGGTGCTGCCCCGGCCAGATTTGCCCGGGGAAGTTGGAGCACGCGACTTCAAAACCTGCGTCGGCGACGATGCGGACGGTTTCGGCTGTGTAATCGCGGCGAGTCCCGAAGGGGTAGGAGAAGGTGGTAACCGGGCGATCGAGAATCGATTCGAGCGTCGACTTGGATTGAACGATTTCCGTCCGCTGGACGTCGGGCGATTCGACGCTCAGCAGAGGGTGGGTGACGGTGTGAGCGCCGATATCGATCAGGCCACCGCGCGACAGATCTCGCAGTTGATCGGCGGTCATCATTCGATGAGTCGGACGCGCGGAGACGCCCAGTCCAGCCCATTGCCGAATCCGGGCGATCGCCCGGTATCGCTCTGCGGTCGTGGCGCGGTGGACGAGTGTGCAAACCAGTCGATACGCCCGTTGACGGGGCGTCGGATCTTCGGACGCGGTGACGTCCCAGGATCGGTGACGCTGCCACTCGGCTAACGGATAGTCACTGCCAGTTTCGATGACGTGCGTTGAACCGTCGAGGTGCAATTTGAGGCTCGGCGGCAGTCGGTTGGGCTGCAGGAAGATGCGATCGAGCTCGTCCCAGAAGAACTCGCCGGCTTGCGGGACGCCTGAGGTGGCAACGAAGACGGTGGCCGGAATTCGGAGTCTTTGCAGGACGGGCGCGGCGTGGGTCAAGTTGTCTTCGTAACCGTCGTCGAACGTCACGGCCACGGAGCCGGCCGCGGCGTCGCCATTGGCGATGGAAGCGAGCGACGCAGGACGGGCGAGCTCGCGCAGCACGGCCATCTGGGCCGCGAAGTTCTTCGGCGAGACGGCGAGAAGCTGCGGATCGGTGTCGAGCGTCGCAACCCGGTGATAAAGGAGGATGAGGCCGCCCGGCGCTGCGTTCACGTCGGCTCCTCGGCCCGAACGGCGCGGATCGTCACGATCAATTGATAGACGGGATCGCGGTGATCCAACTCGGCTTGCGTGAGATCCTGTGTCGAGAGACCCTGGATGAAGGCGGTGGCGGCGAGCGCGTTGCCGTGGGCTTCCACCGCGACCGTGCCGCCGACGAACGCTTCTTCGAAAAGCCGGCGGGCCGACAGGCTGGTGAAGCGCCAGAAGTCGCCCCAGCGTTCCATGTCGTACTGGCTGATCTGGCTGATGCACGGCACGGTCGCGAGCACGACACCACCGGGCTTCAGGGCGGCGCGACAGTGCCGCACGGCGGCGCGGACGTCGAAAATGAAGGGGAGGACTTGTGTAAGGATGATGCAGTCGAAGGTGTTTGGCGGGATGCCGTCCCCGGTCGCGAAATCGCCGATGACGGTCGCCGAGCGCCCCCCGGGCGGGGTGTGCAACACGTCGGAGCGTGTGACACGGTCTTCGCCGAATCGACGCGTGTAAGAAGCGTCACCCACCTCGAGCACACGACCGCAGACGTCGCCGCGGTGGCGATCGAGAAACTGCTCGATGTAGTACCGGTCGATCGGCGTCCCGCGACCCAGGCCGAATTCACGATCGACCGGTTCAAGGCGGCGCAGGTCCGGCCAAGCCTGGGGGGCGGCGGCGGCGGCGGCGGCGGCGGCGCTCACGCGCGACCTCCGGCCTTGCGAAACCAGTAGTAGCATTCGTACGACCAGATGCAGCCCGGCACGTCGCGCCGCTGGGAGAGCGGGAAATCGCGAATAGCCTCGATAATGCAGCCGGTCTCGTCAACGGCCGGCGGGCGGGGGCCGGCGGGCTGCGGCGGGCGCCGAATGCCGCGAAGTTTGCACCACCAGCGGCGCAAGGACGTCAGCCGCCTCAGTTGTTTCACGAAGTACCAGCGCTGCTCGGGCACGTTCACGAATCCGCCGCAGGCAACGAGATCCAGACCTGACTGCCGCGCCCAGCCGATCAACGTCGTCGGCCAGATCGCCTGGTCGATCGGCTGGACGGTGCGATAGAGGCCGAGTCGACGGAGCCAGTGCCACATGTACGTGTCGGTGGCGATGGAGACCAAGCCGCCCGGCTTGGTGACGCGGGCGAGTTGGCCGAGCCACTGGGCCGGGTCGGTAACATGTTCGATGACGGCGGCGGTGACGACGGCGTCGAAGGTGTCGTCGTCGAAGTTCACTTGGTCGTCGCAGATCAGTTCGGCCGAGCCCGGCCCGACCCTCGCCACGTAGTCGAGGCGGGCCTGGCTGATCTCCAACCCGACGAGATTCTCAAACCCCATGGCGGCGAGCGTTCGCAGGATCCGCCCCGCCCCGCACCCGGCTTCGAGGATGCGCGCAGTTTTGGGCAGCGATTCGACGAACTTCAGGACGGCGGCGTAGCGGACGCGCTCGAGCTCAAGCGGGATCGCGTTTAACTCTTCTGCGACCTCGTCCCACGCGGACGCAAGGACGAGAGGATGAGGCGGGGCAAGTGTCGTCATAAGCGAGTGGAAGGTGGTCGCGAATAAGTATCGGCGCGGGCGAGCGACGTCCGATAATTATTCCATGCGGATCGCGTTCCTGACGCACCAGTGGCCTGGCATTCGGATGGGCGGGATCGGCACGTGCGTCCGTCAGACGGCGGCCGCGATGGCCCAGGCGGGGCACGACGTGCACGTCTTCACCTTCGGGATTCCGCCGGAGTTGCGAGCGGCGACGCCCGAGGGCGTGCGACTGCACGAAGTAGCGGGACTTGCGGAACGAACGCACGTGGGGGCGCTCTCGGTAGAGCTTGCGGCGGCGGTCAATGCGGGAGGCGAAGGCGTATATCGACTGGCGCTCGGTTGGCTGCTCTGTGGCGCGTTGTTAGCCGAGCACCGCGAACGGCCGTTCGATGTCGTGGAGGCGCCGGACGTGGAAGGGCTCGCGCTCCCCCTGCTGACGTCGTCGACGTTGAACGCACCGGTCATTACCCACCTCCACTGTTGCACGGCGATCGCGCAGGCGACGAACGGAGTCGCAATCGGCGAGGCGGAACACTTGATCAACGCGCTGGAGTTCGCGGCGATTCAACTCGCGGACGCAGTCTGCGCGCCGACGCGCGCGGTCGTGGGGGCGACCGAGCGGTTTACACCGGTCGCCTCGCCAGTAATCATTCCGCACCCGTTTGTGACGGAGGATGCGAAGTTCGTCGCGCCGCCAGCCAATGGCCCGATGCTCTTCGTCGGGCGGATCGAGCGATTAAAAGGCGTCGAGGCCATCGCACAGGCGCTCAATTCCGTCTTACCCCCCCTGCCGGGCGCCACGTTTCGCTTCATCGGGCCGGACACGAATACCGCGCCGGGCGGCGGGTCGATGCGCGAACATCTACGGTCGCTACTGTCGCCGGAGATTGCCGGCCGGGTCGTGTTTGCGGGCGAGCGATCGACGGACGAAGTCGCGGCCGAGCTGCGCGGGTGCAGCTTTTGTGTGCTTCCAAGCCTGGCGGAGAATTTTTCCATGGCCTGCTGCGAGGCGATGGCCGCGGGGCGGACGGTCATCGTCGGGCGGGATACCGGTTCAGTGGAGGTGGTCGGCGACGCCGGGGTGGCAGTGCGGGCTGGCTCGGCCGGCGAACTGGCGGACGCGATGCGCCACCTTTGGGTGGATCGGCGTTTGCTGGCCGAACTCTCACACAAAGCGCACGAACGCGTTCGATCGGAATTCGAACCGGATCGGATTGCGGCGAAACGTGCCGCATTCTACTCGGACGCGATCCGATCCTTCGACGGCGGGAAGGAGCGCGCTCGACGGCTTGGAACCTTGCCCGCCGCATCCGCGGCGGCGTTATTGCCGGCGCTGACGTCGCTCACCGGAATGCTCGCCGGCGTTCATCGGCCCGCCCATTCGCCCGGCGCTCGATTGTTAGCGGTCATGGAGCGGTTGGCGCGGGAGACCCGGGCGCCGGCGAAAGTGCGACTCTATGGCGCGGGGAAACATACGGCTCGGTTGCTGGCCGAACGGGGCCTTTGGGAGGCCCGCGGACACCGTGTCGTGGGCTTGATCGACGATCACCGCCGGTTTGCCGACCACGCGCGGTATCTGGAATTGCCCGTCTGCTCGCTCAACTCGGCCGCCGCCGGGACGGATGGGACGGACCAACGCACACCGGTCGTGCTGAGCACGGACACCTACCAGGATCAGTTTTGGACCCAGACGCGGGTGCTGCGCGATCGGGGCATTGCCGTGTTTCGCCTCTATTGAGCCGGGCGCGACCCCGAATCGAAGGGTCCGATAAATACTTCATGGCGTCTTTGCCGTCTGGCCGACTATAGCGAAGACCGACCGACCAGACGGGCGTCTGCGTGCGGGTCGGCGTTGGAGGTTCGTTTGATGCCGGCCCAGCTAACCGATTCTGCCGAACAAGGGTTGCAGTGGCACAGCCTCGACCAGATGCGGCGGCAACTCGACGCGAACTGTGCGGCGCTGGCGCGCCGTGACACGGATCTGGCAACGAGGTTGACGTCGCACGTCGCTTCCGGGCATTTTGCGATCGCGGTGCGGGGCAATTCGGTCATCATCGCGGCAATCGACGGCGCGGCGGCGACGGTTCGGCCATGCCTCCTCTCGGCCCAGGCGGCGCACCAGACTCTGGAAAAGGTCTATCCCGCCGGCGAATACCACGAGCCGCTCCTGGTGGCGGGCGTGGACCAGGGATGGCTTTGGCAGCAGGCCTATACCATGCCGACGCCGTCGCGCGCCTTGCCCGGGCACCGTCCGCCGCTGTACCTCGTCGTGCGCGACATCGAAGACCTCTGGATCGCACTGCACCTGCACGACTGGCGCGACATGCTGGCGGACCCGCGCGTGCGGCTGTTCGTCGGGTCGGGCGCGGCGGGCGAACTTCGCCAGTCGTTGCTCGAACACCCGGAGATCCCCGAGCCGAAGGTGGCGCTAACCATCGGGCCGTCCATCTGGCCCGATGGTGAAAGCCTGGAATCGATCATCGCGCAGTCGCGTACCCGCCACGCGGAGCGCTACCGGCACCTTTCGGGTCAATACCCGTCGCTCTACCAGGGAGCGACGCGCGAGTCGATCGCGGCGAAGCTGGCCAGCGGACGGCGCCTTCGCGTGCTCGGCATCACGTCACGTTACACGACGTTTCTCCAGTATTCGATGCGCGACTGGCTGGCGGCGATGGGCCGGCTCGGGCACGAAACGCACCTGCTGATCGAAGCCGCGCCCTACGAGCTATTGAATAACCTGACCTTCGCGCAAACGTGCGCGTCGTTTCGCCCGGACTTGATCCTGATGATCGACCATTTCCGCGAGGAATACGCCGCCCTGCCGCGGCAGATTCCGTTCGTGATGTGGGTGCAGGATCGGCTGCCGAATATCTTTTCCGACCGGGGCGGGGCGGCGCAGGGGCCGATGGATTTCTGCCTGGGCTTCGGCCGGCTGCACCTGTCGGGGCGGCACGGTTACCCGGCCGCGCGGTACATGCCCGCGACCATCGGCATCAACGAAGAGCGGTTCGACCGCTCGCCGCCGACGGCCGATCAGCTCAAGCGGCACCGGTGCGACGTGTCGTACGTCAGTCACGCGAGCACGCCCGCCGACGTTTTGCTGAAGGAGAAGCTGGACCGCCAGACCGATCTAGGCCGCCACGTGCTCCGCGACGTGTACGATCGCCTGGTCGCGCACTACGACGCCGGTGGGGTTGCGGTCAGCGACGTTGCCATTCGGCTGTTCATCGAAGAGTCGATGGCGCGCCGGCGGACGACGATTCCCGACGCGGACATTCGCGCCCTCGTCGTCTTCTTCAACCAGCAAGTCAACAACGCGCTCTTCCGCCACCAGACCCTGAACTGGCTGGCGGAGTTGGGCGTCGATCTCAAGATTTACGGGCGCGGGTGGGAGAACCATCCGACGCTGGCGCCGTTCGCGTGCGGCGTGGCGGACAACATTGCCGACCTCGGGGCGATCTACCGCGCGAGCACGATCAACATCCAGGTGACCCCGCACGGCGCGGTACACCAGCGCATGCTGGACGGCTTGGCGGCGGGCGGGTTCTTCCTGGCGCGATGGCACCCGGGCGACGTCGTGGGGCCGATCTACGAGGAACTGTCGCAGTGGTGCCAGAAACATTCGATCGCCGGCAACGAACAACTGTACGCGCGGGCGGACGAGCGTATTTCCGCACTGTTTGACCGCATCAACGAACTGGAAACGTCGCCGGCGAACCGGCGGGAGATGACGGTCTTCGACGTCATGCACGGGCATCGCGACAGCGACTTCATGACCTCCGCGGCGTCGATCTGGCGGGAATACGACCGTATCGCGTTCAACTCGCGCGTCGAGCTGGAGCTGAAAGTCAGCCACTTCTTGCGGAACAAGCCGGACCGCGACGCAGTCGCCGCATCGATGCGGCAGGCGGTGATCGACCGGGCGAGCTACACCGGAATCAGCCGGCGTCTACTGACGTTCATGGCCGATCATTTGTCCCGAGCTCAAGCGATCGCGGCATAGCGGAATCCCGGCATCGAGAGGACGGGCGTCATGGATGACCTGAGAGATTCGGCAATCGCGCGCGGCTGGATTCGCGGTGGCGAACCCATCCTGCTCGATCGATTGGCGTTCCCGCTGACGGAGGACCTGCCGGACGTCGTTCACGCTTCGAATCGCGCGGTTCGCGATCGGGTTCGAGAAGACATGGTGCACGGCCCGGCGACACCCGCGGCCGTGGCGTCCTGTTTTGGAGCAGAGGAGGAGCAGGTAGTCGCCGAGGTAGATCGCTACGGCCTGCCCCTTCGCACCGTCCTGTCGCGCGACAGCGGGCTGATGCGGAGCGACCCCTACTACGCGCCCGACTATCTGAGCGTGTTCTACCGCGACCATTACCGCTCGCTCTATCGGCCGAAGCGGTTTTCGCTGTCGTGGTTCCTAGCCGAGCAGATCCGTCACGGGCAGCGGATCCTCGAGCGCTTACCCACGCCGCTTCGCCCGGGCGCCCGGGTGCTGGACGTCGGCTGCGGCATGGGCGGCATGCTCGTGGCGTTCGCGCTCGAAGGGTGTGAGATCGTCGGATTCGATTACGGGGCCGACTACGTCGCCAAGGGCCGGCGTCTGGGCCTCGACCTGCGCGCCGGTGGGTTCGAGACGGTGGCGGGTGAACGCCCGTTCGACCTCGTGATGATGTCGCACGTCCTCGAACACGCCGCCGACCCGATCGCCTTCGCCAGGCAAGCCGCGGGCGTCCTGGCGACCGACGGCCTTTGCTACCTGGAAGTGCCCGGCATCTTCAACATCCGCGCCGGCTATGACGGCGACGTGCTGACTTATTTGCAGAATGCCCACCAGTGGCACTTCACCGCCGCCACGCTCCGGGCAACACTCGCGCGGGCGGGCCTGCACGTGGAACAGGGGGACGAATCGATCTGGTGTTTCGCGCGCCGCGGAAAGGTCGAGCCGAGCGCGCGGGCGCATGACGGCGAGCGCGTGGCGGCGGAGTTGCTCGATCTCGAACGCACCTTTGCCGGCCGCGCGCCGATCGCCGGCGGGATGCTGGCCGGAGTTTGACGTCATGTCACAAACCGATCCAACCTGTCTGGCAATCATCCCCGCGCGCGGCGGATCGAAGGGCGTACCGCGAAAGAACGTCCGCCCGCTCGCCGGCCGACCGCTGATCGCCTGGACCATCGCCGCGGCACGGGAGGCCAAGTCGATCACGCGCGTCGTCGTTTCAACCGACGACCGCGAAATCGCCCAGGTCGCCCAATCATGCGGGGCCGACATCGTCTGGCGTCCCGCGGAGATCAGTGGGGATACGGCGTCGTCGGAATCGGCGCTATCACACGCGTTGGACCATCTCGCGGCCAGTGAGGATTATCACCCGGATATCGTCGCGTTCCTCCAGTGCACCACGCCGCTCACCACCGCCGACGACATCGACGGCACCGTCGGCCGGTTATTGCGGGAAGGGGCGGATTCGGCACTCTCGGCCACGCGATTCTTCCACTTCCTCTGGCGTACGGACGACACGGGCGCCGCGGGCATCAACCACGACAAGCGAATCCGCCAGCGCCGCCAGGAGCGCCAGCCCGAGTTCCTGGAAAGCGGCGCGGTGTACGCCATGCGCACGCCCGGGTTTCTCGAATCCAAACATCGCTTTTTCGGAAAGACGGTCGTCCACGAAGTGCCCGCCACTCACGCACTGGAGATCGACGAGCCGGACGATTTCGTCGCGGCCGAGTTGTTCCTCCGCCGGCGCGAGCGGGCGCGATATCGCGAGTTCATCCCGAACCCCGTCGGCGCGCTGGTCATGGATTTCGACGGCGTGCTCACCGACGACGCCGTGCTGGTCAACGAAGACGGCAAAGAGTCCGTCCGCTGCACCCGATCCGACGGCCACGGCCTGGCGCGGCTGCGGCAACTTCGCATCCCGATGCTGGTCATCTCGAAGGAAACCAACCCCGTCGTCGGCGCGCGCTGCCGCAAGTTGCGGGTCGATTGCATCCAGGCGTGCGACGACAAGCTGCCGGCGATGACGCACTGGCTGGCCGAGCGATCGATCTCCCCCGCCAGGACGATCTACGTCGGCAACGACGTGAACGACCTCCCTTGCCTGCGCGCCGTCGGCTGTCCGGTCGCCGTCGCCGACGCGCACGACAGCGTCAAGCCGGCGGCGCGAATCGTGCTGTCGCGTAACGGGGGCCAAGGCGGCGTCCGCGAACTCTGCGACATGATCGTCGAAAGGATGGCGAAGTGAACCAAGTCGAACAAGCATCGCCCGAGACCCTCGCCCGGGACGCGGGACAATACTGGAGCCAAAGCGCCTCCGTCCCGTGGATTCGCGATTTGTCGCATTGGCGCGGCCGCGGCCGCTGGGCCGACGACAACACCTGGGCCGGCATGGGCAAGCGCCACCTGCAAATGTTTCAGGACCTGCGCACCCTCGCCCGTCACCCACAGCCCGTCCGCAGCATGATCGAATGGGGGCCCGGCGGTGGCGCCAACGCCGTCGTCTTCGCCCGCGAGATCGAAACGTTCTACGGTGTGGACGTCTCCACCGCCAACCTCGCCGAATGCGGCCGCCAACTCGCCGCCGACGGCTACGACGGCTGGCGCCCCGTCGAGATCGACGCGACACGCCCGCGCGGCGCACTCGACGCCATCACGCATCCGGTCGATTTCTTCCTCTCGACGGCCGTCTTCCAGCATTTCCCCGGCAAGGAATACGGTGTAGAGGTCACGCGCATCGCACACGACTTACTCGCCCCCGGCGGCTTGGGCCTGATCCAGATCCGGTACGACGACGGCTCGGAAACCTTGCGCCCCAAGGACCGCGATTACGCGAAGAACGCAGTCACCTTCACCTCATACCGCATCGACGAATACTGGCAGATCGCCCGCGGCGCGGGCTTTGAAGTGCTTTCGGTCGTCCTCTGGCCGGAAGATTGTTACGCCTCGTACTGGCTCCGAAAAGGATAACTCCGCACATGGGCATCAGCAGCAGCATCACCCTGGGGAACCGCGCGATCGGCACGGGCCGCCCCGTCTACGTCATCGCCGAGATCGGCATCAACCACAACGGCGATCTCGACATCGCCAAGAAGCTAATTGACGTCGCCAAGGCCGCGGGCTGCGACGCCGTCAAGTTCCAGAAGCGCACGCCCGAGCTCTGCGTCCCCCCCGAGCAGCGCGACCTCAAGCGCGAGACGCCCTGGGGCGTGATGACCTACCTCGACTACCGCCACCGCGTAGAATTCGGATACGAGCAGTATGCCGAGATCAACCGCTACTGCCGCGAGCGCGGCATCGACTGGTTCGCCTCCTGCTGGGACGAGCCGTCGGTCGATTTCATCGAGCAGTTCGACCCCGTCTGCTACAAGGTCGCCTCGGCGTCGATCACCGACGCGGGGCTGCTCAATCGCGTGAACGCCACCGACCGGCCGATCCTGATGTCGACGGGAATGTCCACCATGGACGAGATCCGCGCCGCCGTCGCCCAGCTCGACCGCAGCCGCCTCGCCCTCTTCCACACCACCAGCACCTACCCCTGCAAGCCCGAAGAACTCAACCTGCGAATGATCCAGACGCTCGAAAACGAGTTCCGGGTTCCGGTCGGTTACTCCGGCCACGAGGTCGGCCTCCAGGTCACCTACGCCGCCGTCGCCATCGGCGGCTGCATGATCGAGCGACACATCACGCTCGACCGCGCCATGTGGGGCACCGATCAAGCCGCCTCGATCGAGCCGCAAGGCCTCATCCGCCTGGTCCGCGACATCCGCGTGATCGAAAAGTCACTGGGGGACGGCCGAAAGCGCGTCTACGAAAGCGAGAAGCCCAGCCGCGCCAAGCTCCGCCGCACCACGGCCGTCGAGCCCGAAATCCTCCAGCGCCTGCAGCTCACCCAGGCCAACGCAACGCTTAAAGACCGCCACAAAGGCGAGCGCTGCTTCATCCTCGCCACCGGTCCCTCGATCAAAAAGCAGTCCCTGCGCCACCTCGCCGGCGAGCACTGCATCGCGATGAGCAACTTCTTCGTCCACCCCGATTACGCCCTTATCAAACCCCGCTACCACTGCATCGCCCCCTACCACCCCCCCATCACCGAAGAGGGCTGGCAGGACTGGCTCAACGACGCCGCCGCCCGCATTACCCCCGACACCGCCATGCTCTTCGGCACAAAAGATCACCTGCGCAACACATCCGGCGGATTCTTCCAGACACGCCCGACCTTTTTCATGGACTTCGGCGGCACGCCCCAACAATTGGACGCGCACGGCGTCGATCTCGCCCGCCCACTCCCCCATCCCCAGTCGGCGACGATCATGTCCCTCTACGCCGCCCTCTATATGGGCTTTGAGGAAATCTATCTCCTCGGCTGCGACCACGACTGGATCCTCCACCTCAATACGAGCCGCCACTTCTACGACGAATCGCAGCACGCCTTAAACCGCAACGGGTACAACGAGTGGTCCGCCGGCGGCCTCGACGGCTATTTCCGGGACTACCTCCGCCTTTGGAGTCAGTACCAGTCTCTCCAGAAGATCGCCGAGCGGAGCAACTGCCGCATCGTCAACGCCACCGCAGGCGGACTCCTCGACGTCTTCCCCCGCGCGAACTTCGAGACCCTTTTTGCGAGCAAGGCGGCTTGAGGAAGGACGCGATTCAATGCCAGACGCAACCCTGATCGGATCCGAACCGCCGACGAAATATTCGCCCGACATGGACGAGGAGACCATCCGTCTTTTCGAATGGGTCAAGCCGCACACGATGACCGGGATCGCGCGCGTCCACGCCCTGCGCCGCGCCGTCGAGTACGTCGCCCGCTGTGATATTCCCGGCGACGTCGTCGAGTGCGGCGTCTGGCGGGGCGGGAGCATGATGGCCGTCGCCAGGACGCTCGTCGAGAACAACTCCGCCGATCGGACGCTCCACCTCTTCGACACCTTCGAAGGGATGACCGAGCCCACCGAGGCCGACCGCGATGTGGACGGAACCCCCGCCGCGCAGTGGCTGGGCCAAGGCGATCGCGACGTCAACGACGTCTGGTCGTACGCCCCGCTCGACGAGGTCAAGCGCGCGATGGCCCTTACCGGATACGATCAGGGCCGCATTCGCTACGTCAAGGGAAAGGTCGAAGAAACGCTTCCCTGTCACGCGCCCAAACAAATCGCCCTCCTCAGGCTCGACACCGACTGGTACGAATCGACCTATCACGAACTGGTCCACCTCTACCCGCGCCTGAGCAAGGGTGGCGTCCTCATCATCGACGACTACGGCCACTGGCAGGGCGCGCGGCGCGCGGTCGACCGGTACATCGTGGAGCGAAAACTAAAGCTCCTGCTCAATCGAATCGACTACACCGCGCGCATCTGTGTGAAAGTCGATTGACGGCACGTGACGCGCTCAACCTGTGACCCGCACGGCGGTATGTTGTGGGAGTAGCTTTGCAGTTGATTCTCGCTCACACACAGGTGACCAAAATGAAATTGACCGTTGCGCGCTTCGTAGCCGGTGCGTTATGCCTCGGCGTTTCCCTGTTCGCGTCCGCCGAGGAATCGGCCGGCCACAAGGTGCTCGCCCAGGACCGCAATCACGTCGTCCTGCTCGATGAGAAGGGCGCCGTGCAGTGGGAATTCCCGTGCAAAGGTACGTCGCACGACATCGCCCTCTTGCCCAATGGCAACTATCTCCTTCACATGAGCGACACCCTCATCGAGGAAGTCACGCCCGACAAAAAGGTCGTTTGGCGCCACGAATCCAAGCCGACCGACAAGAAGCGCGGCGTCCAGATCCATGCCTTCCAGCGCCTCGCGAACGGCAACACGATGATCTCCGAATCCGGAAACTGCCGCATCATCGAAGTCGACAAGGACGATAAGATCGTCAAAGAAATGCCGCTCACCGTCGAACACCCGAGCACCCACAGCGACACGCGTCTCGTCCGCGTGCTGGACAACGGCCACTACCTCGTCGCCCACGAGAATGATGGCGCGGTACGAGAATACGACGAAGTCGGCAAGGTCGTTTGGACCTACAAGATCGGGATGAACGATCGCCCCGCCGCCAACGGCCACGGCCCCGAAGGGCACGGCGACCACGTCTACAGCGCCTATCGCCTGCCGAATGGCAACACCCTGATCGGCTGCGGCAATGGGAACCGCGTCGTCGAAGTCACGCCTGAGGGCAAAACAGTCTGGTCGGTGGAGCAGAAAGAACTGCCCGGCGTCACGCTCGCCTGGGTGACGATGCTTGAAGTATTGCCCAACGGCAACGTCGTCATTGGCAACTGCCACGCCGGGCCGGAGAATCCGCAGCTCATCGAGGTCACGCGGGACAAAAAGGTCGTCTGGACGCTGAAGGACTTCAAGAACCTGGGCAACGCCACCGCCGCGACGCTGATCGTCGGCGTGGACGGCAAGGTCGTCCGCTAGCGCTCACCTATTCGAGAATATCACTCCGCTTTCGCGCCGGCGCACCGATCTTTTGCGTGCTGAAGATTCGTGGTGGTGCCGTCGCTACCGGCGTCTTCGCGGGCGTCGTCACAGCCTTCACAACCGGCTTGGTCACCACTAGCGGCTTGGGTGCCGGCTTGGCCACGGCCTTGGGCGCGGCGGGTCGCAACGCTTTGGGTTTTGTGGTAACCGGCGGCGGTTCTGCCGGAGCGGGCGTGGCGGCCGCGCCGGCCAGCGCCTCCGCCATCGTCGGCATCGGCGCGGCGCCCGTCAGCGCGACATTCGCCGCGCCGGCGGCCGCCCGTGTCGTGTTGTAATTCTGGGCGAGGATGACCAGGTCGTTGAAATCGACGTTCCCGTCACCGTTGAAGTCGCCCTGCTGCCAGGCCTTGCCGCCAACGGTATTGTAGTTCTGCGCGACCGCCACCAGATCGTTAAAATCCACGGTCAGGTCGTCGTTGGCGTCGCCCGGCATGTGCGCGTGCGCCGACGCCTCGCCGCTGCGCACGCCCTCGCCGCCCGGGCTGGTCGCGGAGAGCATGTAGTAATAAGTGGCACCGCCCGTGGCCGTCAGATCGACGAAGCTCGTCCCGATCAGACCGCTTGCCAGCGGCGTCGCGCCTTCGCTGCCCGGTGTGATCGAGCGATAAAGGGTGTAGTCCGCCGCCCCGTTTACCGCCAGCCACGACAGGCTCACCCGATCGCCCAGGCCCTTCGCATTCAACCCGGCGGGCGCCGCCGGTGGCAGCGTGTCGTCCACGCCAGGCGAGCCGCCCGCCATCGGACTCGCGCGCCAGCTCGCCGGATCGTTCAGGTCCACGTCGGCGGCCGGCGTCACCACTTCCAGTGTCGCCCCGCCGCCGTCCGTCGTCGCGTACCAGCCGGCCGCGGGGTCGTTGTCGTACGTGAAATCCAGCACGCCCTGGTTCACCGAATCGACGATCGACACCTCTTCGCCGCCGTTGCTGAAATTCGTTCCACTGTCAGTGTACGCCCCAAGAATCTTCGCCGACGTGCCGTACCGCGCTTGGAACGCCGCGATATTGCTGACGACCACGCCCACCTCGCCCGGCGCCAGCGACACGTCGCCGAACACGAACGTGATCCCGCTGGCGAACCTCGCGTCCTTCAAATTCAGCGTTCGCGTCCCAAAGTTTTTCAACTCGATGAACTCAAAATCCTGCGCGGTGTAAGGGCTGCCGGCCTCGGGCGGCGCGGGATTGTAGTTCAGTTCCGTCACGCGCAGGTTCGCCGGCAAGTTCGGCAGGTTTGCCGTGCTCGTCACGTCGATCGATTGCGTCGCGATCAGCTTCCCCTGGAAATCGTACGCCAGCAGCACCAGGTGATTCGCCCCCGCGTACACCGGCACCGATGCCGTCCAGGTGTCCACGTTCGTTCCCGACCAGCTCACGCTCAGCGGCGTCGTGCTCCCCTGCACGTAAATGTCCTTCACGTTCACCCACCCCTTGCCCGTCAGGGTGATCGTCGGCGTGTTCACCGTCTGGTTGTTGGGCGACGTAATGCTAAAGCCAATCTGCGGCGGCAACTGGCTCAGCACGTAACTCGCGCGCGAGCCGATGAACGTCAGGTCGCCACTGTAATTCTGCCCCGCCAGGCTCCCGTAATTCGTGATCCACCGCGCCATGTACGTCGTGTTGAACGTCGTGGTGATGATGTCCTGGAGGTTCCCGTAATACAGGTGCTTGTTCGTCGGCAGCGCGGTCACTTTCGCCAGGTTGCCGCCCCCGAACAATGACGATTGCGTCCCGTTGGTGAACAGAAAATCCCAGTCCCACTGCAGCGCCATCATCTTGCCGTCGGTCGGGCGAGTGTACAGCTTCAGGTTGTGCGGGTTGCCTTGGCCGTACGCGTCGCCGACCGCCCCCAGCGCCTGCAGGGCGAAGAGCCTCATCCACTCGTTCACGTCCAGCAGTTGCTGCGTCGCCGCGTCCAGCGCCGCGCCGGACAAGCTGAACGCCTTCGCCACCGCCATGATGTCACTGAAGTCGTCGCGGTCGCGGTTGTTCGACAGGAGATAGTGGTAACGGTAGTTCTCCTCGTCGTTGCCGAGGTTACCCAGGTCCGCCCCGATCACGCCGTCGTTCTGCGGGATCTTGAGGCTCTGCGGGTTCCCGTCGACCGTGGCCGTCGGGTAGTAGATCAATTCCAGCTTGTACAGGTTTCCGTCGTTCCCATTCTTGTACGACGAATTGAGATAGTCGCTGCCGTACGGATCGAGCTGCAGCAGCGCATTGCCGGTGTTGGCGCTGCGCGGCGCGATCACCTTGACGATGTCGTTGTAGTTCGAGGGCAACCCGCCGGCGTGGTTCATCGCCTGCTTGATCAGGATCTCCGACTGCGCCCCGCCGCCGCTGCTCGACCGGTCGATCACGATCGAGCTTTGCACGCCACGGAAGAGATGATCGGCGTTGAAGTCGAGGTTGAACCCCACGCGTGAATCGTCGTACCGCCCGCGCTCGCTCGAGTGCAGCGACACGCCCACGTCGTAGTAGATTTCCTTATTGTCGTAGACGACGGTCGCCCCGATGGCGGCGTTGCTCATCAGGTTCGTTGTCGTGTAGAGCAGCGTCGTGTCCGCCGCCGTCATGATGATGCGGATCGTGTGCGCGACCGGCGCCTGGGCGACACCGTCGTTTACCTTGTAAAGCGCCCGCGAGTTCACCCCCGCCGCCGGGTACGTCGCCACGGCGCCGATGCCGTCGCTGGCCTGCACGTAAAACTGCACCGTCGCCGCCGCCGCCTGTCCCGGGATCGTCCCCGTGTACAGCCCCGTCGCCCCCTGCGGCGTCATCGCCGTGCTGTTCCAGGCCCCGCCGTTTACCGAATAAAACAGGCTGACCGCCGCCACGCCCTGCGGGTCCGCCGCCCGCACCGAGATCGTCACCGCCTGGCTTGCCGACGGGTAGATTATGTTCTGCGTCAATCCGCCGAACGTCGGCCCCACGTTCGCCTGGTACTTCGAATTGCGCGCGCCCGGCGTCCCGTTATTCTGGGGCACGTCGATCGCCGTCGTCCTCGCGACGCGATCGAAGTAAAGCCGCGTGTTCAGCAGGTTCGACCCCGACACCCACTTCGCCCGGAACGAGATCTGGTAATTGTGCCCGTTGATCACCGTCAACCCCCCCGCCAGCGTCGTCTCCGCGTGGTTGTGCATCGACTCGGTCGCGCCGGTCGCGATCAGGTCCAGCACGTGGTTCGACGAATTCGCCGGATCGACGATCACCTTGCTCGTCCCGTGGTTGCCGATGATCCGCCACGCCGCCGCGCCGGTCTCGAACGTGCTGTTCTGAAGCAGCGACGTCCCGGCGGTCAGGTCCGTCACCGTGATGTCGTCGAGCAGCACCTCGCCCGAATCGAGCAATCCCATCACGAACTCGTTCCACAGCGTCGGGTCGCCGTTCAGGTTCGCCGCCACCCCGCTGTACGTGTAGGTCCGCCACGACGATTTCCCGCTCTCGTCGCTCGCCGCCCACGCCTCGGGCTTGGAATTGTCGGCGTTGGGGTCGCGCAGCTCGAGGCTTGACCCGCCCCCGTCCGCCGCACCCGGCCACGGCTTGCCATCGTAATAATTCACCACGTCCGCCGGGTTCCCCACCGAATCCAGCAGCTCGATCGTGTCATTCGAGCTCGACAGCCCGCCCGAATAATCCCCCACGATCCGCGCCGACGGGTACTCAGCCCGCAACGTCGCCGAATCCTTCGCCACCACGAGGTACTGATCCGGCCCCAGCGTCGTCCCCGCCGCAAACGTAAAATCCACCGCGTTGTTCAACCGCCACCCAGACAGATCCACCGTCTGCCCACTGCGGTTGTACAGTTCGATCCATTCTTCCTTCGAGTCGGTGAACGGCGCCGACGGTACCGTCTGCGTCGCAACCAGTTGCACCCCCATCGCCGCGTCGGACGTATCCCCCGCCGCCTGGTGCACCTCCACCGCCAGCACGTTCGCCCCCTGCCGCAGCACGCCCGCGGGGATCGTCAGCGTCACCGGCGACCCGGGCACCGGCACGCCGACGCCGGTCAGCGCCGCGGTGCCGTAGCTCACCGCCCCCTGCGGCATGTTCTGGCGATAGACCTCCACGCCGTTCAGATAATACACGGCGCCGTCATCGACCATCGCGCTCAGCGTCAACTGCGTCTGCTGCGGATTACCGGCGTAGTTGAACGTGTTGCGGAAGTAATACGTGCTCGGTCCCAGCGTCAGCGGTGTATTTACCGACACGCGCGACGCCGTCCCATTGATGACCGCGCGAAACCCGTGCGGGTTGTCGCCCGAGCCGTCGTTACGCACGATGAATTCGAGCGTGTTCTCGCCGCTCACGAAACCGCTCGAAATGACGAACGGCCCGGATGCCGACGCGTACCCCACCGCCGCGATCCCCGTGCTCTTTCCGTTGATCAGTACGTCCACCACCTGGTTGTCGGCGTAGAGCGACATGCTCAGCGACGCCGTCGACGGTACGTACCCGTCCAGGCTGAACGTCGTCTTGTAACTGTAATCCCCCGCCGGCTGATTGTCCGTTCCGGTGGCGTCGGGGCTGATCCAACTGCTGGTTGCGTCGTTGGCCGCCCACGCGGGGTGGTTGCTTTCGATCAGCGCCGGCGCCGCGGCGCTCGCGCCGGGCGGGAGGATCGTCCAGTGCGGGTCGGCCGCGCCCACCGCCCCGCGCACGCCCGCCGAATTGAATCCGGTGGAGAACAATCCATTAATGGCGACCGGCATCGAGCTGCCGCCCGGTGTGTACGCCGTCCCACCGTAAAAGATTCCCTTCCCCGTCGCCCACGCGCCGTCGTCGTAACCGGTTCCCACCCACGCCGTCCCCAGGTCCGTCCCCGACTGATTGTATTTCCATTGGGCGTTGTCGAAATCGATCGCCGTCGACGTCGTGACCGACCCCGCTTGCGCCTGCTGCGGCTGGTGGTGGTACATGATCTCATTGATCACGACCTCGTCGTGCAACTGGAACACGTTGGCCGCCCCCGGCGTCGCCTGGCTCGGGATCAGCCACGCCCCCGTCCCGTCGGGCGAGCGCGCCTTCAGCGCCGTCGGCGCCGACGCCGCGTCCACCACCGATTTCCCGTCCGCCGACACCAGGAACAATTTGTCCGCCGACGTCAGCGTGAACCCCAATTGCGCCGGCGTGAGCGACAGATAACCCTTCGCCCCGATCGTCGTCCCCCCCGGGATCACGTACTGATCCTGCGTCGCGCCGACCCGCTTGAGCACCAACCCGCCAACCGACTGCGACGACGCCGTCACGTTCGCCAGTTCGACGAACCCGCCCGCGCCGACCGACAGTTCGTTCAACGTCACCGTCGGCGTCGGCAATGTCGTCGGAAAGTTCACCGCCCCAGGCGTGCCGCCCATTTGCGCGCTGGCGATCCAGTTCGCCGCCGTCGCGCTCGCCGTGTTCGGGTTCGCCTTCGCCAGGCTCACGCCCGACCCGTCCGGCGCCACCGGCCAATCCCCCTTCGTGTCGTACGTCACCGAATCCATCACCCGCCCGGTCCGGTCCGCCAGTTCCAGCTTCTCCCCCGAGTTCGATAAGTGCCCGCCGAACGGCCCGATCGCCGACGCATACCCCGTCGCCGCCTTCAGCGCCGCCGGGTCCGCCGCGATCACCAAGTGCCCCCCGCCCGCCAGGATCGTCCCCTCGGCAAACGTGTACTCCACCCCGCTCTGGATCGACCAACCCGAGAGGTCGACGTCCACCCCCATCTGGTTATACAGCTCGACCCACTCCTGCGAATCCGACGCCGCCCCCGTTCCCGCCGGGTTGTACATGATCTCGTTGAAGACCACGGTGCTGTCGAACATCAGCCGCTGCTCGAGCGCCTCGGCCAGCGTTCGCGCGCGCGAAACCGGGGCGCAAACAGACACCGCCGACCGAAGTCTATTTCTCGATTTCTTGCCCGCCACGCGCGTATCCGTTCCGTTGGAACCCTCGAAAATCCAACATCGTCCCCGACCCGCCGCGGGACGACCGGCCGCGACTGTACATCGACACCAGCCCCGAATACTACTCCCCCCTACCCGAATTGTTCACCATCTTACGTTCGGCCCGATGCCTATTTGGTGGCCTCGGTCAACTTTACCTTTGGCGCGGCCGCCGGCGACGATCCCTCCGCCTGTGCCGACGTCGTGTCCGACCCGCTGCGCACCGCCACCCCCTCGGCGATCCGCTCGCCCGGGTTCTCGATAACTTGCTCGTCACCGGTCAGCCCCTCGACGATCTCCACCTGGCTGCCGTAATCCTGCCCGATCTTTACCTTGGTAAAATGGGCCGTACCGTTTTCCATCACCGCCACCTGCGTCCCCTGCGCGTTGGTGATGATCGCCGGCCCCGGGATGATCAGCGGCGGCGTGTCGCGCTTCACCGTAAAGCTCGCCTGCACGTACATCCCCGGCAGGAGTGCAAACGTCCCGTCCGCCTCCTTCGGGTTCTGCACCTTCACTTCCGTCAGCAGCGAGCGGTTGCTCGGGTCCAGATAGTTGGTCGTCCCCATCACGGACCCCTTGAAGACACGGCCCGGACGCTCCCGCACCGTGATCTGCACTTCTTGCTGCTTCTTGATCTGCAGCGCCGCCGACTGCGGGACGTTGACGAACGCTCTCAGGATATCGTTCTCCGCGATCTTGAACATCGGCTTGACGTCCGTCGCCGTCGGGTTCGCCAGGATGAGCGACCCCACGTCGTACCCGCGCCCCGTCACCACGCCCGAAAACGGCGCGCGGATGGTTTCGAATTTCGTCAACTCCGTAAGACGTCGAACGCTCGCCTGCGACGCTTCCACGTTCGCCCGCGCCGATTCGATCATCGATTCCGCCACGTCCAGCGCCGACTTGCGCTCGTCGATCTGCTGCGGCGTGACGCTCTGCGTCTCCTTCAGGGCTTCCATGCGCGCCAGCGTCGTCTTTGCCAGGTCGCGATCCGCGATCGCCTTGTTCACGGCAGCCTTCGTCTGCAGCACCGCGGCCTTCGCCTGCGCCAATTCTTCGTTCACTTCCGGCGTGTCGATCTCGGCCATGACCTGCCCGACCTGCACCTCGTTGCTGATGTCCACCTTGTAACTCTTCAGGTAGCCAGTCGTCCGCGCGAAGATCGACACCTCCTGCCACGGCCGCAACGTTCCCGGCAACGACACGCTCACCGACGACTCCGCCCGCTTGGGCCGCGTCACGTTCACCAGTACCGCCGCGTTCCCCGCGCTTTCCGCGTCGGCGGCCAATTCCCTCTCGTTCCGCTGCCGGGGGATGAACCCCGTCGCCAGCAGCGCCGCCAGCGCCCCCACGGCAACGACCGCCGCCAGCACCACCCACACGGGCCGCGGCCTGGGCACGTTCAGGTCCACCTCGTCGGAATGTTCTGACGAATGGCCTTGCGACGCGCCGTTCCCATGCCCTGTCTGAGGGGGTCGGGCGTGCTCCACGGCGGTCGATGATGATTCGTTTCGGTCCATCGGATGTCTCATGAATGATTAGGCTTCCTGCAATTCCGGCTCGATCGCCCGGTGCGGCGGCTTGCGCCGCAGGACGCTGTAGACCAGTGGCACGAAGAACAGCGTCGCGAACGTCGCCACCGACAACCCGCCGATCACCGCCCGGCCCAGCGGGGCGTTCTGCTCGCCGCCTTCCCCCAGCCCCAGCGACATCGGCAGCATGCCGATGATCATCGCCAGCGCCGTCATGATCACCGGCCGCAATCGCGTCAGCCCGGCCGCCAGCGCCGCGTCGTGCGCGTTCAAGTCGCGATCCCGCCGCTGATCGTTGGCGAACGTGATCATCAGAATACTGTTCGCCGTCGCGACGCCGATGCACATGATCGAACCCATGAGAGACGGCACGCTGATCGTCGTTCGCGTCGCGTACAGCATCCACAGGATTCCCGCCACCGCCGCCGGCAGCGCCATCAAAATGATCAGAGGGTCCAGCCACGATTGGAAGTTCACCGCCATCAGCAGGTAAACCAGGATGACGGCGCCCACCAACCCGACCGCCAGCCCCCGGAACGACGAGTTCATGCTCTCGATCTGCCCGCGCAGGTTGATCACCGTGCCGGGCGGCAGCGACGGCTTGGCCTTGTCGATGATCTGCTCGATCCGGTGTGACACCGACCCGAGGTCCGAACCCTGCACGTTCACCTGCACGTCGAACGTCGGCGCGATGTTGTAGTGCGTTACGTTGGTGGGGCTATTCCCACGCTCCACGTCCGCCAGGTTCCCCAGGAGCTGCGCGTCCTTCGCGCCCGACGGCGCGACCGGTGTGTTTTCCAGCGACTCGATGCTGTTGATCCGGTGCTGCGGCGTCATCACCGCCACCACGTACTGCACGCCCCGCTTCGGGTCCATCCAGAAGTTCGGCGACGTCTGGCCGCTCGACGACAACGACACCAGCAAATCGCTCGCCACGTCCCGCTGCGTCATCCCGAGCTGATCCGCCTTCGTCCGATCCACCACCACCCGCAGGTCCGGCGTCTTGCTCACCTGGTGAATGTGCACGTCCACCGCCCCCGGCACCGCCGCGATTTCCTTCCGCAACCCTTCCGCGATGACCAGGTTCTTCTCCTGCGCGGCCTTGGGGCCAAGGATCTGCACGTCGATCGGCGCCGGCAGGCCGAAGTTCAGCACCTGCGTCGCGATGTCGCTGGGCGCGAAGTAGAACGTCAGCCCCGGGAACCCTTCGGCAAGCGCCTTGCGGATCTTCTTCACGTAACCCGCGGTCGGATGATGCCCTTCCTTGAGCGCGATCAGGATTTCCCCGTCCGCCGGCGAAATCTGCGACCCGTCGCTCAACGACAGGTTAATTCCGCTGTTGGGGATCCCGATGTTGTCCATCATCGTCTCGATCTCGCCCGCCGGGATCTGCTCGCGCAGGAACGCCTCCACCTTGGCGAAGTACCCCTCCGATTCCTCAAGCCGCGTCCCCGCCGGCGCCCGCACGTGAAGGCGAATCTGCCCCGCGTCAACCGTCGGGAAAAAGTCCCGCCCGACGAACGGAAACAGGAAGCACGATCCGGCCACGAAGACCAGCGTCACCCCCGCGGTGACAAGTCGATGCTCCAGCGCCAGCGCGAGGAACCCGCCATAAAACCGCCGGAACTTCTCGAACTGCCGGTTGAACGCCTGGTGCGTCCGCCAAATCCAGTTGTTCTGGAAAACCTCGTACACGATCGTGGTAATCAAAACCCCAAACGCGGCCACCCGCGCCAGCGTCATCAGCGTCTCCCGCGTATGGTCGCGCAACGTCTCGGCCCAACCGTTGACGGTCTCCAGAAAACCCCACTGCTTCGCACCCGCCGGAAGCAACCAGAAGATCGCCCCCAGCACCACCGCCGCCACGATCAGCACCGACCACGCCCGCACCGACCAGAAGAACGAGCCGACGAACCCGACGTGCCGATTGCGGTCGCGGTGTTCGTGCTTGAACCCCTCCTGCTCCACCCCGCCGTACAGCTCGACTTCGCTCTCCAGCAGGTAGTGAACCATCGTCGGGACCAGCGTCCGCGAGAGGAAGTAGCTGGTCATCATCGCGAACACCACCGCCATCGCCAGCGGGATGAACAAGCTCTTCGCCGGCCCGGTGATGAACGCCACCGGCACGAAGACGATACAGATGCAGAGCGTCGACACGAACGCCGGCACCGCGATCTGCGACGCCCCGTCCAGGATCGCCTGAACCAAGCGCTTCCGCTGGTGCAGGTTGCGGTGGATGTTCTCGATCTCGACCGTCGCGTCGTCCACCAGGATACCGACCGCCAGCGCCATCCCGCCCAGCGTCATGACGTTCAGCGTCTCCCCGAGTGCCCACAGACAGATGATCGACACCAGAATCGACAGCGGGATCGAGATACAGATGATCAGCGTGCTCCGCCACGACCCCAGGAACAGCAGGATCATTAATCCCGTCAACCCGGCGGCGATCCCCGCTTCCTTCACCACCCCCATGATCGACGCCCGCACGAAGACCGACTGGTCGAACAGCGGCGTGATCTTCAGTTCCTTGTAATTCGGAAGTCTCGGATAAATCTTCGGCACCGCCTCCTTAACACGCTTCACGATGTCCAGCGTCGAAGCCTTGCCGAGCTTGTAAATCGAAACCAGCGCCCCCTTCTTCCCCTCCGCGTGCACCATGTTCGTCTGCGGCAAATACTTGTCGCTGACGTGCGCCACGTCCTTGATGTAAACGGTCGTGCCGTTCACCGTCTTGATCGGCAAATCGTTGATCGCGTCCACCACCTCCGGGCTGGAGTTGAGACGAACGTAATACTCCTGCGTCCCCATCTTCGCGGTGCCCGACGGCAGGATCAGGTTCTGCAGGTTGATCGCCGCGCTCACGTCCGCCGCCGACAGGCCGAAACCGTGCAGCTTGTCGGGCTCCAGGTCCACCATGATCTGCCGCTGCTTACCGCCGTAAGGCCACGGGATCATCGCCCCCTGCACCGTCGCCAGTTCCGTCCGGAAGAACTGCGCGCTGATGTCGAAGAGTTGTTGCTCGCTCAGCGTGTTGCTCCCCATCGACAACTGCAGGATCGGCACGGTCGAAGCGCTGTATCGCAGAATGAGCGGCGGCGTCGCGCCGGGCGGCATCTGCCGCAGCGCCGTCTGTCCCGCCGACACGACTTGCGCCTCGGCCTCTTCGATCTTCGCCCCCTCGTGGAAGTGGACGCGGATCACCGCCACGCCGTTGAGCGACTGGCTTTCGATGTGGTCGATGTCGTTCACCGTCGTCGTCAGGAACCCTTCGAAGTTCCGGACGAACCGCCCTTCCATTTCGCTGGGCGACATGCCGGGGTATTGCCAGATCACCGAGATGACCGGGATGTCCACTTCCGGGAAGATGTCCGTCGGCATGCGGACGATCGCCAGCACGCCCAGCAAAGCGACGGCCATCGCCATCACCACGAACGTATAAGGCCTGCGCAGCGCGAGGCGTACAATCCACATAACGTCAATCCTGCTGTTGTTCGCCGTCGCTCGACAGTTCCGGAGTAAAGACGTCCCGCATCAACGTCATCGCCCCCATCACCGCTTCCTGCCGTTTGCGGCTCAGCTTCGCCAGCGCTACCGCGATCTGCGCCTTGGCCTGCTCGCGCGCCTCGCTCAAGGTCGCCTCTCCGGTCGACGTGATCGACAGCCGAACGTGCCGCCGATCCTCGTCGCACGCCCGCCGCTTGACGAGTCGCTGCTCCACCAGGCCGTCCACCAGCCGGCTCATCGCCGGCAGCGAAAGTCCGATGAACTCCGCCGCCGCTGACAGCGATTGCCCCGCCGCCGTGCTGATAAAGCAGAGCGTGCGGAACTGCGGGATCGTCAGCCCCGACCGGTGACGCCTCAGGTGCTGGCGGATCACCCGCATCACCAGGGGCACCGTGTCCAGCACCTCGCTGGCGCACAGATCCCCCAGCCCGGAATTACTTGCAGCAAGCAACGATTGCATGACGGAACTTTAGGTCTCCCGGCCCCAGACCGTCAAGCGGGGAACCCCCTGAAATCCGCTATGCCAAAAGGGATACGACGCGAACGCCCGTGCCATCACGCGCCCCCTCGCCCCGGCCGCCAAGCGGTCGCTTCGCGGTTTCGCACCACCTGGACCTATTCCTCCACCCTCCCCAAATCATCGATTGCCGGCCCCATCACCACCTTCCCCATTGCATCAAACCGGCTCCCGTGACACGGGCAATCCCAGCTCTTCTCCACGCCGTTCCATTGCACGATGCACCCCAGGTGCGTGCACGTCGCAGAACACTTGTGAACCGCGCCACCCTCGTCCCGGTACACCGCCACCTTCTTCAACCCCTCGCGCAAAACCGCCCCCTCGCCCTTGGGAATGTCCGCCGCACTCTTCACGTCCCCGCCGGTCACCCAATCCGCGTACTGCTTAACCACGTTCGCGTTCTCACTCGCCAGATCGCTCGTCACCGTCTTGCGGGATGGGTCATACAACCACGCCCACGGGTTCTGTCGCCCCGCGATCAGATCCGTCAACAGCCGTGCCCCCAGCGCCCCGTGCGTCAAACCCATGCCGCTGTCCCCCGTGATCACGTAAACGTTCGGCTTGGCCGTCGGCGCCTTACCAATGAACGCCACGTAATCCGACGGCTCCTGCACCTGCCCCGACCACCGCCCCACCACCTCCCCCATGACCGGAAACATCTTGCGCCCCCACGTCTCCAGATCGGCGAACGGCGCACCATTCTTCGGAAACTGTCCGACCTTGTGATCCGCCCCGCCGACAAGCAGCAAATCCGAATCCCCCCGCCCCACCGCCCCCGCCGGCGCCGCCTCCAACCTGACATAGTGATACGGCTCCTCGTCATCCCACCACAGCACGTCTTCCATCGCGCCGCGCGGCACCCGCGCCGCGATCACGTACGTCCGGTACGACGACTGCTTCAAATAGATCCCCATCCAGTCGTTGATCGGCGCGGGCGTGTTGGTCGCCACCACGATCGCGTCCGCCGTCACCGCCGCCGGGCCGTCGTCGATCTGCGCCCGCGCCGGCGCGCCCGTTTTCTCGTCCGTCCCCTGCACATCTTTCACCCGGCAGCCCGTGTAGATCTTCACGCCCCGTCGCTCCAACGCCGCCGCCAACCCGTACAAGAACTTCAGCGGATGAAACCGCGCCTGATTTGGAAACCTCAAACAAGGCCCCCGCTCGACGCCAGCGATCTTGATCGACTCCACCCTCTCCACGCCCACGAACCCCGCCCGCCGCGCCGCCGCCAGTTCCTCGTCCAACTTTTTCGCAGGTTTCCCAGGCGCAGGGAACAAAAGGCCGTCGATCCGCCGAAAGTCGCACTCGATCCCTTCGTCCCGCGCGACCGACTCGATCAACGTGATCCCCGCCGAATGACTCTCATAGCAAACCCGCGCCCCCGCTTCGCCGTGAAGCCGCTCGATCTCCGTGAACCCGTCGTCGATCGCCGACGCCAGGTGTGCGCTGGTCCGCTCGGTCTGCCCGGCGCCGACGGGCCCCTCGTCCAGCACGATCACCCCGCGCCCCTCCTTCGACAACAGATACGCCGTCATCAACCCCGCGATCCCCGCCCCCACGACGCACACGTCCGCCTTCGCCGCCCGCGGCGGCGCCTCGTACCGCGGCGGCGAAGGAACCAGTTCTTTCCACGTGGACGTCGTCTTGCCGTCGCGAGATTTCATGCCCCCGTTTTACGCCCGCCGTCCGCCCAAGGTGAACCACCGATTTTCGCTGGCGCCGCCGAGCCCTCCAAAGATATTTCCGATTTTTCCCATCGGCCCGTCACCCCGCGCGAGGTATAATATGCGCCAGAGAGATAAGTCACGTCGAACGCCGACGGCCACGTCATGACGGAGTGAGCTCGCAGCACGGCACGATCGACAGTCGCCGCGCTTCGCCAACTCGGTCATACGATCCGGAAACGGAGCGTGCCGAAACGCGACCCCGAACGTGACTCGCCGGAGAACGCCCATGCGGCGCACCGGGCGGCACAACCCGCCCCGCCGTGGAACGGGGACCGTCCCAGCGACAAATCCAATCATGCCCACGGGCCGAGAGTCACCATAGACCCCCGGCCCGTCGCGTTTTAAGACGCCCGTAACATTCCTAGTGTCGCGCCTTTTCCTGCGCGTCGATCGGCATGCGGAAGAGGACGAACGGCATCTGCTGCACGTCCTGGCCGCGGTTGAACTTGGGCTGGCGGTGTAACTGGTTGGACGTCACATACAACTGGCCGTCGTGAATCATCACGCAGTCGGGCCAGAGGAGGCGCTCGTCCTGCACGACGACCTGCGCTGAGCTGTCGGGCTTGCCGGGCGTCAGGCGGCGGATGGCGTTGTCCTCGAAGTCGGTCGAGTAGATGCGGCCCTGTTGATCGCAGATCAGGCCGTCGTTGGCGGACGGCTTTTCGCCCACCTTTTTGACGGCGGCGGCGCTGTCCATGCCCGCGCGCTGGTCGGCGAGGAAATCAGTCGAGACGGCGTAAACGGAGTGGCTGGTCAGCGGCGTGTAGTAGAGCGTCTTGCCATCGGGCGAGAGGGCGATGCCGTCGGAGTTGATCAGCACCGGCTCTTTGCCGCCACCGGCCGGACGCTTCTTGAGCGGCTGGCCTTCGACGTCCATCGTCAGCGACTTGTCGGCCATCACGGACGAATCGTTTTCGAGCTTTCGCCAGGAATGCCCGGACGCGATATCGACCACGATGATCCCACCGGCGCCACTGTCGGTGATGTAGGCGACGCCGACGTCGCCGCGCGACAGGTCGAAGCGGACGTCGTTGAGGTACGAGTTCTTCTTCACCACGGCCTCGAACGTGATCTCCTTGACGCGCCGGCCGGTCGTCAGGTCATACGCCCACATTTTGGGGCCGCCGTCGATCACGGGTTGCATGTCGATGCTGCCGGTGTCGAGGAGCCAGACGCGATTGGCCGAGTCGCAGACGACGCTCTGCACCGAGACGAGGTGGGTGCGCGGGTCGAGCTCGCGCGGCTGATCGGGGAAGAAACTGTTCGTCTGCGCGTCGGGGAAGGGCGTGAGGCGGCCGTTGACGACTTCGCCGACGGTGTAGTTGGTAATCCGGCCCCAGCGCGGGAAGGCGACGAAGAGCCGGCCGTCGCGCGAGAAGGTGAAGTCGGTCGGCATCGGTCCGTAGAACAGGGCGAACGGTTGGAGCTTGTCGTCTCGCTTGCCCGCCGCGGGGCCGCCCCGGGCGACGGCGAGCCTGGCGTCGCGCAGGTCGCGCGGGTCGGTGGAGACGCGCTGCTCGGCGGACATCGTGGTCGTGGGTTGACTGTTGAATCGCGTCGCGCGGGCCTGGACGCTGCGGTCGGTGTCTGACGACGACGACGTGCGGGCGGATTGATCGTGACGCTGGCTGCTGTTGCAAGCGGACAGCAGTCCGACGAGTACGAGGCTGGCGATTCGCTTCATAGAGGCTCCCGGTGGTCGACCGTTGCTTCGCCGGCAAATCGCGGACCGTGGCCGTTTGAAGCGACCCCAAGCGATAACGGTGGATGGAATGCCGGTTGAGGCGGGCGCGGACAGGCCGAAACGAACGTGATCTGGCCGACAGAATGCGCCCCCGCACACGTGCTATTGGATCGCCGCCGATTCCTTCGGCTGGTCGATGATGCGGAGGCAGGCGGCGGGCGGCTGGATCACGGGCAGGCCGTTGATCTCCGCGATCGCCCGCTGCAGCGCCCCCTCGCGGGCGAGGTGGGTGGTGATGACGATCGGCACGTGGTTGTCCTGACCCGACTCGTGCTGGAGGATCGCCGAGATCGACACCTCGTATTTGCCCAGCACGGCGGCGACGCGCGCCATCACACCGGGCTGGTCCTTCGCGATCACGCGGAGGTAATAGCGGGACCGGAGCTCGGCGAACGGCAGGACGTTGGCCTGCGGGGTGGTGTCGGTGAAGATGCGAAGTTGCTTGAACGCCACGCCCGCGGAGCCCAGCGCCGTCTGGATGAGGTCGGACACGACGGCGGACGCGGTGGGCATCTGCCCCGCGCCGCGCCCGTAGAACAGGCAGTGCCCCAATGCGTGGCCGTACACGCTGATCGCGTTAAACGAGCCGGAAACGTCGGCGAGCACGTCCTGACGATGGACGAGCGTCGGGTGGACGCGCAGGGAGATGGGGGCCGGCTTGTCGCCATCGCCGGCGCCCCCGGCACATTCGGCGATCGCGAGCAGCTTGATGACGTAGCCGAGTTCCTTGGCAAACCGGATGTCGATCGGGTTAAGCGTGTCGATCCCCTCGACGTGGATGTCCGACTCGGCGACGTTGGCGTTGAACGCCAGGCTCGCGAGGATCGCCAGCTTCTGCGCCGTGTCGCGGCCGGAGACGTCCATCGTCGGGTCGGCCTCGGCGTAGCCCAGCCGCTGCGCCTCGCCCAGCGCCTGTTGATACGTCCAGCCGTTGTCGGTCATCCGCGTGAGGATGACGTTGCACGTGCCATTGACGATGCCGACCAGCGCGGAGATCTCGTTGGCGATCAGACCGTGACTCAGGGCCTGGATGATCGGGATGCCCCCGCCGCAGGAAGCTTCGAACGAGACGGCGGTGTTGTTCCGCTTCGCGAGTGCGAAGAGCTCACGTCCGCGCGCGGCGAGGAGTGACTTGTTCGCGGTGACGACGGGCTTGCCGTGAGTGAGCGCCCGGCGGACGACGTCGGCGGCGGTGGTGGTACCGCCCATGAGCTCCACGACGACCGAGACCTGCGGGTCGTCGATGGCGGCGTTCGCGTCGGTGGTGATTGGGAGGTCCGTCACGCCGCGCATCTTGGCGGTGTCGCGGACGACGACGTGGCGAATGTCGAACGTCAGCCCCGTGCGCTTGGCGATCAGCGCCTGCTGGTCGCGGAGGATTCGCGCGACCCCGCCGCCGACCACGCCGCAACCCAGCAGGGCAATGCCGATGTTTCGCTCAGCCATAAGAGTGGGGTGACTGTAAAGAGGGGCTTTGCCCGAATCAAGCCGCGCGCGGGCGAGGGGCAGACGCGCGCGTCTGCCCCTCGCCACGGATCACAGGAGCTCGCGGTGAACGATCACCGACCGCGACGCCGCCGGCGGGCCATCGCGGCGACGCCGGCGATGCCGAACAGCCCGAGCGTGCCCGGTTCCGGCACGCTGGCGAAGGCGCGGGCCAGGTCGGCTTCGAACGCGGCGGACGCGCCGGGGATCGGCGCGGACGGCATCGCGGTGTTGTAGTTCTGCGCCAGCTTTACCAGGTCGTTGAAGTCGGTGACGCCGTCGTACGTGAAGTCGCCGTGCGACCACCAGCTCTCGGTGGTGGCCGAGACGGTGGTGTTGTAGTTCTGGGCGAGCTTCACCAGGTCGTTGAAGTCCACGGAACCGTCCAGGGTGGCGTCGCCGCTGAGCGTGCTGCGCACGAGGATCGTGTCGCCGTCAACGGTTTCCGACCCGAACACGCCGCCACTCGGCCCCAGCAGGTCGGACGCTTCGGCGTAGCCGACGGCGCGGGCGGAATTGTTCACCGCCGCCGACGTGGTCAGGCCCGGGCCGGCCCAGGCGCTATTGAACGCGGCGATGATCTGGTTGCGGACGGTGGTGATCGGCGAGCTGCCCGCCGCGTAGTCGATCGCCAGGCGGTTGCCCGAGCCCAGGTCGAGCGTGCCGGTGGGGGTGTCCCCGCCGGCGATCGCGAGAGACGCGACCTTCGACGTCGTGGACGCCGCCGCGCTGGCGGCCGGGCGGATCTGCAGCGTCCCGCTGACGTCGATCGCGGTGGACGCCGTGTTCACGCTGGTCAGCGATGCGACCGATGCGCTCTGGCCGGCCGGGATACTCACCTGGCCTTGCGCGCCCAGTTCCAGCGCCGGCAGATTCGCGCCGGTGTTAAGCTGGGCGGCGCTGGCGCCGGCGATTCCGACGCGCACACGGGTGTTGGTGGCGTTGCCGGTGAACGTGAGGGCGCGGGCGAGCGAGCCGGTCTCGACCGCGAGGTCCGCCGCACCGGAGACGTTGCGGACGTACACCTGGTTTGCCGTCGCGTCGGCGTCGTTCTTCTTGAGGGTGGCGTTGCCCTCGAGCACCAGGTCGGTCGTGAGCGACGTGTCCTGGTTCTGGCCCAGGTACAGCGTCGATCCGCTCTGCAGGTGCACGTTATTCACGACCGCCTGGCCGGCGATGGCAAGGTCGGCGCCACTGCGGTCGGAGACGATCGTGCCGGACTGGTTCGCCAGGACGTTGACGCGGAGCGGGACGGTGTTGGTGATGGCGGCGTCGTTGCTGTCGTTGATGTAGACGTAGAAATCTTCGCCGTTGCCCAGTGCGCCAGAGCCGTTGGCGACGCCGCCGAGGTTCACCTGCCCGGTGCCCGTGACGCCGTTGACGCCCGACTGGCCGGCGAGCACGCGCACCCACGAGTCCCCGCCGGCGGGGATGTTCTGGGTGTTGATCGTGCCGTTGAAGACGACGCCGTCCTCCAGGCGTTCACGGCCGCGGACGTTGTTGAACGTCACATTGCTGGCGATCGTGCCGAGCAGGCCGACGTCGGCGACGTTGGCGCCCTGGGTGCTCTGGACGACGCCGGCGTTGATGGTGACGGGGTTGGCGGGGTTCAGGTTCTCGAATTCGAACGCGTCCCCGGCGCCCTGGTCGACCGTGAAGTCGCCCTGGAGCGTCGGGTTCTTTACGCGGACGTCGGTCGTCGCCTCGTCGATGCCGAACGACGCGCCGGCGGCGATCGTCACCTTATTGAGGTTGATCAGGCCGACGCTGCCGGCGGTCGCGTCGCGGCGGTCGACGTAGATGCGGCGGCCGTCGGCGGACATGCCGCCTTCGACGACGATCTTCAGGTTCACGTCCAGGCGGTTGTCGTTCTGCAGCGCCACGCCGTTGTTGTTGACCGTGACGATGTTGAGGTCGGTCTTGGTGCCGCCCTTCATGATCAGGCTGCCACCGATGACCGAGCCCGAGATGACGCCGTCCGACAGGTTGGTGTTGTTGTTGCCGAACTTGACGTTGGGCGACAACCCCGGCGCGCCGCCGTCGGAGATCAGGTCGCCGCCGATGACGGTGTTGCCGCCGTTGAGGATCAGGTCGGCGTTGTTGATCTTGTTAACGCTGCCGGCGACGAGAAAGTCGTTGTTGAAAATGACGTTCCCGCGCATGTTCAGGCCGTCGATCGGCGACGCCGAGCCGATCGTGACCGCGCCGGCGGCGGCGGGGCCGGCGGCGTTGGCGGCGTCGTTCGCCCGAACCGGCACGTTCACGGTCAGCGTGTTCGTGCCCGTGATCGAGCCGGTGATGTTGCCGCTGCCGTTGTAAAACAGCGGGGTAAAGCGCGAGTCGATGTACGTCAGCGTCGGGCTCGACGAGGCGAACGTCGCGCCCTTGGGCCCGATCGACACGATGTTGTCGCCGCTGCTGGTCGACATGTTGATCACGCGGGAGGCGTGGTCGGTCACCAGCGCGCCGCCGTTGAGCGTAAACCCGCTTGCGAACGAACGGTCGCCGTTCTTGAGCTGCACGGTGATCCCGCCCGGGAGTTGCTCGAACTTGGTGATGTCGCTGGCCTCGATGCGAAGGAGGTCGCCGTCCTGCACGTTGGCCGGGCCGAACTGCGAGCCGTTCAGCGCCTCGGAGTGGTTGAGCCAGACGATGATGTTCGGCTCGCGGGTGATCGTGCCGGTGCCGATCAGGCCGGAGTTGTTTCCGTTCACGTCCTTGGAGTTGATCTGGATGCCGCCCCCCGACTTGATGAGGACGTTCCCGTTGAAGGCGCTGGAGCCGCCGTTCTGGCTGCTCGACGCGATGATCAGGCCGCCGGGCATGACGGTGACGTTCGCCCCGCCCAGCGCGGCGTCGCGGTAGAAGCGGGCCTCGGACTGGTTGTTGATGACGAAGTCGGCGTTGGAGTAGTTCGACGTGTCGTCGTCGAAATCGACCCGGCCGACCAGGTTCACCTTCACGCGCGGCGCGCCGGTATTGTTGGCGATAGACAGCGAACCGGCGGCCGTGCCGTTGCCGAGGATCAGGGAAGCGCCGCCGGAAATGAACCGGCCGCTCTGGATCGTGAAGTCGCTGTTGGCGGTAATGACGCCGTTGTTCCAGCGCCGCGCCGCGCGGTCGCTGGAAATGCCGCGCCAAGGCGTGTTGGCGCCGACCGTAATGTCGAACGACGCGACGTTGGTCGGCGTGTCGGCGCCCAGGCCGAAGTAATAGTTCGGCGTCGTGCCAAGGTTGGCGACGGTCGTGGTCGTGTCGCCGGTGGCGCCCAGGGTTTCGTGCGCGATCGTCGCGCCCGGCGCGAGCGTCAGGTTGGTCTGCGTGTCCAGGCCGGCCAGGCGGTCCGAGGTGCCGCGGATGATCCCCCGGTCGCGGATCTCGAACTTGTCAGTCGCCGTCGGGACCACGCCCAGCACGATCATGCCGTACCGATCGGCGACCGCGACCGCGCCCATCGAGCCGCTCGCATTGAAGTTCGCCTGGTAGTCGTACACGCCGACCTTGCCCAGCATGGTGGACTGGACGTTCTTATCGAACGTCCAGGTCGAGCCGCCGGCGATGAGCCATTCGGAGTTGGCGTCGCCGGTGATGTTGGAGTAGTCCGAACCGTTGTTGTTCTGGTTCGTGGTCGAGCCGTCAAAGATGAAGGTCGTCCGCTTGCCGTTGACCTGCACGTTGCCCAGGCTGACGTGCGTGTTGTTCGGGTCGTAGAAGAGGTTGGAGTTCAAGACGGTATCGGTGAAGGCCACGCGATTGGTCCCCGTCCCCGCGGCGCGCTCGAACAGGGCATTGGCATACCCGTCCCCCGGCGCCGCCGCGACGAGCTGCGTCAGCCCGGCCGTGCCGTTCACCAGCCCGTTGGCCGCCGTCGAGTTGTAGCGGAAGCGGAACTGACCCGTCCCCTCCAGCCGGATCGCCCCGTTCATGTTCCAAACCGCGTCCACGGCGTTCGGGCTGAGGTTATTCTCAATCTCGATCGCCTTGGTCCCCCTGATTGTCAGACTATTAAACGACAGGTCGCTGTCGTCGAGCTTCAGGGCGATGTTTCCCGTGAAGTTAAGCGACGAATCCCAGAAGTTCGACGCCGTGGCGGCGTTCAGGACGAGGTCGCCGCCGTTGATCGACAGGCGGTTGTTGAAGACGAGCGAGTTGGTCAGGCCGCTGGCCGACCCACCGGCGCTCGTGACGCCGGGGGCGTCCAGGTACTGGATCAGGCTGGTGTTGAGCGTGAACTTCGGATCGCCGGTCGTCCCCTGGTAATTCACGTTCAGACCGCGGGTGACCGCGTTTTGGGTCTCCTGGAGCGTGAACGAGCCGATCGTGAATCCGCCCGACGGAGCGGCCGTGCTGATGTTAAGCGTGCGCCCGCCATAAATGGGCTGCGCGACGGCGTTTTCGGTGCCCGCGCCCGGTCCGACGCCGTCGCCCGGATAAACCTGGTTGCCGGTGTCACCGACCCACGTCCAGACGCCGGTGGCGTTCCACGTCTTATCGCCGGTCATGACGGCGGTCGCCGTGCCGTCGGCCCGTGCGACGGATGATGCAATCCCCGCCACCGCCAATGTCGCCGCCGCCGCTACCGCGCCCAGCGCGCGACCCCGCCGCCGATTCGTGTTCAAACCCGTCATCGCTGTCTCCTCCAAGGTGAAAACTGGCTCGCCCCGCGTGGTCAAGACGCGCGCGAACGAAGACCCTCCGCACCGGAGCAATCCGCGCGCATTCGCTTGCCATGTAGCGAGGGATGTCTGCCCCTCCGGGCCTCTCCGCAGGAAGGTATACCCCAAATCCCTTTGTCCGTGGAGCCCTGAAAAAAATCAGCAAGAACTAGGAAGGAATCGCCGAAGAATTGGAGGGGACCCGCACCCCACCAGATGCGGGACTTGAAAGCCGTCCGCTGATTTGTATAACATCTGCACCGACGCGCGGGCGTAGCTCAGTGGTAGAGCGTCACGTTGCCAACGTGAATGTCGAGGGTTCGACCCCCTTCGCCCGCTTCAAGACATGGCCCGGTGCCGCAAGGTGCCGGGCCTTTGTTATTGAGTGACAGGCCGTGACGAAGCAACGACTTGCGCGAAACTCGCTACCCCGCACATGAAGTACGCGATCATCATCCCCGACGGCGCCGCGGACGAGCCCTTGAAGGAACTGGGCGGAAAAACGCCACTCGAAGCCGCCCACACGCCCAACATGGACGCCATCGCCGCCGCCGGCCGCCTGGGCACCGTCCGCACGATCCCGGACGGATTTGAATCCGGCTCGGACGTGGCGACCATGTGCCTGCTCGGCTACGACCCCGTGAAGTATCACACCGGCCGCGCCCCGCTTGAGGCCGCAGCCCAGCGCATCCCCCTCTCTCCCACCGACTGGGTCTTCCGCTGCAACCTCGTCACCGTCGTCGACGGGATCATGAAGGATCACTCGGCCGGCGGCATCTCCAACGCCGAGGCGCAGCGCCTGATCGGTGACCTCGCCCGTCGCCTCAAGATGCCGGGATTCGAGTTCCACTACGGCGTCTCCTACCGCAACCTGCTCGTCTACCGCGGCCACGAAGAGTTCAACGTCACCACCAAACCCCCGCACGAGATTCCCGACGAACCGATAGGCAAATGGCTCCCCCGAGGCGCCGGAAGCGAAACTCTCCGCCGAATCATGTCCGAATCCGCCAGCCTCTTCGCGGAACACGACATCAACCGCACGCGCCTCGAGACCGGCCACAACCCCGCCTCGCAGGTCTGGCTTTGGGGCCAAGGCCACGCGCCCAACATGCCGACGTTCAACGAGCGTTTCGGCGTAGCAAGCGGTTGCATGATCACCGGCGTCGACCTCCTGCGCGGCCTCGCCGTCCTGCTCGGCTGGCAGGTTCAGGAAGTCGAGGGGATGACCAGCTTCCACGACACGAACTACGCCGGCCAAGGTGTCGCCACCTCCGCCGCGCTCGACGGGTACGATCTGGTCTTCTCGCACATCGAAGCCCCCGACGAGGCCAGCCACCAGGCCGACTACAAGACCAAGGTCGCCAGCATCGAGGCCATCGACCAACACGTCGTCGGGCCGGTGCTTGAGAAGCTCAAGACCTACCCCGAGTGGCGCATCCTCGTCATGCCCGACCACCCGACGAATATCGCGACCCGCAAACACGGCTACGCCCCAACCCTCTTCGCGATGGCGGGCACCCACGTCCACAGCGCCTTCCAACGCCCCTACACCGAAGCCGCCGCCAAGTCATCGGACCTGCACATTGAAAAAGGTCACGAGCTAATGGAATACTTTCTGCGCGGCGGGGGGAATCGCTAACACGCTTACCAAAAGCGGGGTCCGATGAATTCAGCACCAACGGAGAATCGCGCAACGGCGGGTCACGACGCAGGCGTTCGATTTCACTACACCTTCGACGACTATCACGAGGCCCACCTCGTTGTCGCTCAGCGTGAACGGCGGGAAAACGCACGAGCGCGCGACGCGCTTGCCGTCAGCACAAGATCGCCGCGCCATCGCGTAGCGCGATTTATTTACGCGGGCCTGATCGGGTTGCTCATGACGAGCCTGCTCGTTTTCCGCGACCGATTGCCCGACTTTCTCATACCTAGGCCCAACGAATACTATCTCGCAAGACTTTTTCTGCCCGTCGCGCTATTCTTCGTGATCGACTGGGCGGTCAGACGCTTGGAATATCGCGCCATCTATCCCGGCCGATCACTCGAACGACGGCCAGGGGAATTTCGATCGATCATCATTCGCACGATCGCCGTCGCCGCCATTGGCGTCGTGACCGTAGCAAGGTCGGTTCTCCATGCCTCGGCGAACGGATCGACTGACGATCTGCTTCACGACGGCGTCGCATTGGGTGCCCCGTGGCTGATCATCTTTCTCATCATGATCGATCAGCGCGTGAAACCGTGGCGGCAGGTCGGCGGCATGGTCAAGAACAACTGGGACGCCGCCGAAAGTTGGAGGTCGGAAAAGACGGCCCTGCTCGACGACGAGACATTCTGGCTT
>Ga0207674_10000925_pt1 | contig 38185 bp, 36 predicted proteins | sample KBSCornC72_FD_184303 | JGI IMG/M metagenome (GOLD analysis project Ga0207674, IMG submission 184303) | Corn rhizosphere microbial communities from Kellogg Biological Station, Michigan, USA - KBS Corn C7-2 (SPAdes) (version 2) | ecosystem: Host-associated > Plants > Roots > Rhizosphere > Soil ... | reverse complement strand
AGCGCCACGAGCACTACGGCGATCCCGATAATCCGTTGGCGTCGCGCCTTCGCGCTGGCTGCCACGGCTGCCTCTTCCTCAGCGGTCGTCTTCAGGTCGCGTGGTCGCGTGGCGTTCTCGTAGATTTTATTCTGTCTTAGGATTCTGTCATCGTAATTGAAATTCACCGCCGTGTCCTCCTCGCAGCCCGCAGCCATAGGACGACCAGATGGACGCCAATAGCCAGTATACGAGGAAGCGGGCATAATGTTGCGCATGCTGGATACGGGTACATCAATGCCATCCTGGCGGGGAGATTGTCCCAACCAGGATGGCATCTTGCCAAAGTCAAGTCACGCGGGATACGCTATTTCGCCTTCCACTTGCCGCTCTTGTCGTCCTTCTCGTATTTGTCCTTTACTGCCGCCCAGGCGACCCTATGGGCCGTTTCCTCCCGCGACTCACCACCGCGTCGCTTGCTGGCGTCGTCGTACTCGTCCCATGCGCTGTTGTACGCCGCGCGATAGATGTCCTGCGCGTGTTTCGGCAGCGCATCGCGGACGCTTGCCGGTAGCTCAGCATCGGTCTTATAGGGCATGAATATGCTCCTTTCCCGTGTCTCGTGCGGGCAGCGCATCATGCGCTATCCCATCTCCCTACGTGCAGGGCGCGTGCCAGCGGGCAGGTGACGCGGCGAATGGTATCATGTGGCATGTGAAGTGACTTGTGGCATGTGGCCTGAGACCCGCACAGCCTCGGATGCCTGGTTCGCTGGAATAGATTACTTTTATGACCGATAAGGCGCCGCCTGAAGGTGAGCATAAGACTGGAATCTCGCGACACACGACGAGTGACGAGGAGCGCTTTCTCCTCGCCGTCCGTGGCGCCAACGATGGCCTGTGGGACTGGGATCTCACCACGGACACGGTCTACTACTCGCCGCGCTGGTACGAGATGCTCGGTATCGCCAGGGATGAGCTGGATGATACGCCCGCGACGTTGCAGACATGGATCGCGCGGGTGCATCCCGCCGACCGCGAGCGCGTGCTGGCGGAGCTACAGGCCTTTGTCGAGACTCCTCAAATGTCTCAGACTCCTCAGCCCCCTCAGAATCGCCTGGTCGTAGAGCATCGTCTGCGCCATCACAATGGCCGCTATCGCTGGATGCTGGTGCGCGCCGCCGCCCGCCGCGACGCCAGTGGACGGGCGCTCCGCATCGCTGGCTGGCACACCGATGTGACCGAAGACAAACACGCCGAGCAACGCCTCTATGAGATGGAGGCGCGCTATCGTGGCATCTTCGAGTCCACTGGCGACGCGGTTATCATCGCCAATCTCGATGGCGTCGTCGTCGCGGCGAATCCCGCTGCCTGGCGCATGCATGGCTACAGCGCCGACGACTTCATCGGCAGGCACTGCTCCGAGTTCATCCATCCCGCCTCGTACCAGCATTTCGCCGAATTTCTGGATAAGTGCCGCACCGGAGGAGCCTATCGCTACACGGCGCTGCACGTCCGCCGCGATGGCACACCGTTCCCGGTGGAGACGCATGGCAGCGCCTTCACCTATCTCGGCGGGCCGCATGCTTTGGCGGTCATCCGCGATATCAGCGAGCGCGAGCACAACGTCGCCGAGATGGAGCAGCAGGTCGAGAGCCGCACCCAGACGCTGGCGGCGCTGCTGGATGTCTCGCGCAGTGTCGCCTCGACGCTGGAGCTGGCGCCGGTGCTGCGGCTGATTCTCGATCACCTGGAGTCGCTGGTGGGCTATACCGGGGCGTCGATCCTTTCGCTCGATAAGGGACAGGTTACCGTGCTGGATTACCGCGGGCCAACGCCACGCAGGCAGGTCGTGCGCGAGGCCTATGAGCCGGAGCAGCGCGCCATCTTTGCGCAGATCGCCGAGATGCGCGTCGCGGTGATTCTCGACGATGTACATGGCGATTCGGCGCTGGCGGCGACGATTCGCGAGCGCTTCGGCCAGCGTATCCACGCAGTCTACCCCTATCTGCGCTCGTGGATGTCTATTCCGCTGGTGGTGAAGGATAGCGTGATTGGGCTGATCTCGCTGCAATCCAGCCAGCCTGGCTTCTACACCGAGCGTTCCGCGCAGATTGCCTCCGCTATTGCCGCGCTGGCCGCCATCGCGCTGGAGAACGCGCGCCTCTACGAGCAGGCGCAGGACCGGGCGGCGATTGACGAGCGCCAGCGACTCGCCCGCGAGCTACACGACTCGGTCTCGCAGGCGCTCTATGGTATCGCGCTGGGCACGCGCACCGCCCGCGCGCTGCTGGACCGCGACCCCACGCAGGCGTCTGAACCGCTCGACTATGTGCTTTCGCTCACCGATACCGCGATGGAGGAGATGCGCGCGCTGATTCTGGAGCTGCGGCCCGAATCGCTGGAGCGCGATGGGTTGACGTCGGCGCTGCGCAAGCTGGCCGAGGCGACCCAGCACCGCTCTCGCCTGATCGTCCAGGCGCATGTGTGCAGCGAGCCAGCGATCTCGCTGGAGGCGAAGCAGGCGTTCTATCGCATCGCGCAGGAGGCGCTGCACAACGCCGTCAAGCATGCCAGCGCCACCATGCTCGACCTGACGCTGGAGACGACCGACGAGGCGGTCATCCTGACGGTGGGCGACGATGGCGTCGGGTTCGATCCAGATGGCAGCTATCCCGGCCACCTGGGGCTGCGCTCGATGCGCGAGCGCATCACGCGGCTGGGCGGCGACCTGAGCATCACCAGCGCTCCCGGCCAGGGCGCCACCGTCCGCGCCACGCTGCCCATGCATGGGTGATGGCGTCGCCATGTTACGATGATAGAGACATGATATCGGCCTTGAAAGGGAGCAACACCTTGAGCAGCGCGAACAACGAGAATATCCAACTTGCGCGCACGGCGCAGGTACACATCCTGACCGCTGGCTACGTCCGCCGGGGCGGTGACGGCACGCGTGTCGCATCTACCGTCGCCTACGTGCGCGATGGCGCGATTCGCCTGATCGTCGATCCCGGCATGGTCGCCCACCGCGACGACATCCTCGGCCCGCTCGCCAGCCTGGGCGAGTCGCAGGGCTCGATCACCGATGTCGTCATCTCTCACCACCATCCCGATCACACGCTGCACACCGCTCTCTTCCCCAACGCGCGCGTCCATGATTTCCAGGCCATCTACAAGGATGACTCCTGGATTGACCAGCCCGCCGAAGGCTTCCACCTCTCGCCCGCGATCCAGTTGATCGCGACGCCGGGCCACACGCCGCAGGACATCACGACGCTGGCGGGCACGCCCAACGATATCGTCGCCTTCACCCATCTCTGGTGGATGGCGAGCGGACCCGCCGACGACCCCTATTCCCACGATCCGGCGGAACTGCACGCGAACCGAGAGCGCGTCTTGCGACTGGCGACATTGATCGTGCCGGGGCATGGCGAACCGTTCCGTCCCGGGCCGGAGACGCCCCGTTAGCGCGACGTGCCAGGGAGATAGACGTGACGCCTGTATCGCCTGAAGAGATGGCGGCTAGAGCCGACCGCCGCGCTGAACGCGGCCCCTTCGACATCGTCGGCGACGTGCATGGCTGCTACGATGAGCTGACCGAGCTACTGGGACTGCTCGGCTACCAGCCCGACGAAGTATCCGCGATGCGCCACCCAGACGGCAGGCGTCTCGTCTTTGTCGGCGACCTGGTGGATCGCGGGCCGAAGATCGTCGCGGCGGTGACGCTGGCGCGGCGGATGGTTGAAGCCGGGCAGGCGTTCTGCGTACCCGGCAACCACGATAACAAGCTGCTGCGCTATCTGCTTGGCCACCATGTACAGATCAAGCACGGGCTGGCTGAGAGCATCGCCCAGACCGAGGCGCTACCGGAGGGCGAGCGCGCGGACTGGATCGCGGCGTACGAGCGGTTCATCGGTGGGTTGGGCACACATCTGCTGCTGGATGGCGGGCAGTTGGTGGTGGCGCACGCGGGCATTCGCGAGACCGATCAGGGGCGCGACTCCCCGCGCATCCGCGCCTTCACGCTCTACGGTATCCCCACCGGCGAGCACGACGAAAACGGGCTGCCGATCCGGGTCAACTGGGCGGCGGACTATACGGGCCCGGCGGCGGTCGTCTACGGCCACACGCCGGTCGCGGAGCCGGTCTGGCAGAACAACACGCTCAACATCGATACCGGCTGCACCTTCGGTGGCCGCCTCACCGCGCTCCGCTGGCCGGAACGCGAGCTGGTCAGCGTGCCAGCTCGCCGGGTCTATGCCGTGCGCGGGAAGTAGCCATCACACTACTTGGCCGCCCAATAGGTTACATTCAGGGGGCAATAGAACCAAATGGCGGAGTCCGCTTGATCGAGGCGTGCCGTGCCCTACAGACATTTGTGTAGAGGGGTAAATAGATGCTCCGCCGGGGTAGGAAGACCAAGACGACGCACTAGACCGCCTTGGTAGCACGCGTTGGCCATAAACCATCTCTACGGAGATGGAGCCAGTACACCATCACGCCAGCCAGCATTACCACCATCCCCAACGGCGCCAGCACAGCCCCTGGCCCAAAGCCCACCGCGAACACGGGACGACCGAACAGCGGTGGATTGGGGGAGAGCAGCTCACGAAGCCCCCAGAGCAGGAAGCCAGTCCCCACGAGACCCAGCACGACCCACGCTGACAGCCAGGCAGCCAGTCCGCGCTCAGGCATTCGTCGCCACATAGCCACGAGCGCGAGCGGCGTGGCGACGACGGCCAACACCAGTAGCGCAAAATCGCGGAAGTATTTGAGCATGCCCAGCAGCGTCGGCCCGGGCATCCCTTGCTCGGCGCGGGAGATGGGCTGCGCCGGGACCGCGTCCAGGTAGAGGTAGTTCACCACGCTCACCTGGAGGGGATAGACCCTGGCAGCGGATAGGCAGAGTTCGTGCACCTCAGTCGGCGTCATGGGCACGAGCGGCCGACTGCAATCTGCCACCACCAGCGGCAGTCCTGCCAAACTGATCAACCAGATGATAGCGCCACCCGTCACCAGGATGGCGGCAAGCGGCGCCTTCCTCGCGCGTGTCGGCTCCTCGCCCTCGGCGCCTGCGGCGTTCTCGCTACGCTTGCGCAGCAAGCTCGCGATCGTCAGGCCCAGTGCCAGCCAACACAGCGCCAGCGCCGCCAGGTAGAACCAAAAGCCCCACGCGGGCGTGACGGGATTGCCGCTGGTTCCGGCCCGTGGCACGCCCACCCGGAAGAAGGACGGCCACCAGGAAGGTTGATTCGGCGCGTTGTCCCCGAGGGTGTCAATGGCATATGCGGTGGTGACGAATGACACCGTCAACCCCGTCGTGTAGAGCAGCCACAGCCCAAACAGGACTGCGAACGACCAGCGGAGCGCCACACGGCGTACCGCGAGGCATGCTAGCACGAGCAGTGGACCAATGAAGAGCAGCGCGCCTCGCCAGAGCACATCCCAGAAGATCGCTGCCAGCGTGAGGTGTGGGCATGCGGTAACGTCAGCTGGACACCCAAATGCGAAGATGACCTCCTGGAAGGGAACATCGGTGATGAAAGCGGAGACCGGGAAGTCAAACGCCGCATGCTCACTTGGGATGGCGAGATGGTCCCAGGGGAGGAGCAGCGTTACGACCTGCAGCGCCGCGCCCGCCACCAGCAGCGTGCTGCCAATCCTCCCCAGGCGGCGGCGTTTACCGATGCGTATCCGCGCTGGCGGCGTCTCCGTGGAGAGCGCAGGGCTCATCTCCGGTGGCACGTTCTCGGATGTCATCGCCATCTCCCCCCTCCATACTGCGACGGTCGTCTGGCTAGAGATACGCCTGATTGTCGGCGATGCTCTCACACAAGTCCACACAATCAAGATGACTAGCTGGAGGAAGGGATGCCTCGGGTCCACGCCACGTGCTCCATGTGGCGGAAGGGGCGGGTAGTAGCAAGTCTACATCCGACAGGAAGGCTGTGAAGCGCCATGGCTCATCCTGCTCATGTGGCCCTCCGGTGAAGAGGCAACGAGGTCCCCAGAACAGGGATTAGCCGCAGGGTGATGCCGTGCGGCAAAGAAACCCATACCCATATTCCATCCACAACCACCAACGGCGCCCGGCGCCGGCGCTCTCTCGGAATAGAGAAGACAGGCGCCGGGGTTGGAAGCGAGCTTACGCCTGCTGCTTCTGGTCGCGGACGAGGCGGCGCAGCACGGCGGGCAGGATGCCGCCCTGGCGGTAGTATTCGATGTCCACCGGACCGTCGAGGCGGGCAATCGCCGTGAAGTCGAGCGTCGAGCCGTCCTCACGGGTGGCGTGGATCGTGATCTCCTGGTGTGGCTTCAGCGCGCCATCAATGCCTTCGATATCGAAGGTCTCGCGCCCGGTGAGTCCAAGCGACTCGCGGCTCTCACCCGGCTTGAACTGGAGCGGTAGGACGCCCATGCCGACGAGGTTGCTGCGGTGGATTCGCTCGTAGCTCTCGGCGAGCGTGGCGCGGATGCCCAGCAGCATCGGCCCCTTCGCCGCCCAGTCGCGCGAGCTGCCCGAGCCATACTCCTTGCCCGCGATGACCAGCAGCGGCGTGCCTTCCGCCTGATAGCGCATCGAGGCATCGAAGATGGTCATCTGCTCCCTAGTCGGCAGATACTCGGTCCAATAGCCCTCTTTGCCTTGCGCCAGCTGGTTGCGCAGCCGGATGTTGGCAAAGGTGCCGCGCATCATCACCTCGTGGTTGCCGCGCCGTGAGCCGTAACTGTTGAAGTCGCGGATCGAGACGCCGTGCTCACGCAGATACTGCCCGGCGGGGCTATCCGCGGAGAACGAGCCAGCAGGCGAGATATGGTCGGTAGTGACGGAGTCGCCAACCGAGACGAGGACGCGCGCGCCATGAATCGCGCCGAGCGGCTGCGGCTCTAGCGACATCCCCTCGAAGAACGGCGGCCGCCGCACATAGGTGCTGGCATCGTCCCAGGCGAAGAGGCCGCCCTCCGGCACGGGCAGCGCGCGCCAGCGGTCGTCGCCATCGAAGACGCGGGCGTACTCTTTGGTGAATATCTCTGGCCGGACGACCCGCGACATCGTCTCCTGCACCTGTTGCTGCGAGGGCCAGATATCGCGCAGATAGACTGGCTGGCCGTTGGGATCCTCGCCCAGTGGCTCGTTGGCGAGGTCGAGATCGGTCGTTCCGGCGAGGGCGTAGGCCACCACCAGCGGCGGTGAGGCCAGGTACGACGCGCGCACCTGCGGATGGATGCGCCCCTCGAAGTTGCGGTTGCCGCTGAGCACCGAGACGACCACCAGGTCGTTATCGCGCACCGCCTCGGCCACCGGCTCTGGCAGCGGCCCGCTATTGCCAATGCATGTAGTACATCCGTATCCCACAGTATGGAATCCGAGTGCTTCCAGGAAAGGTGTCAATTCTGCTGCATTTAGGTAGTCGGTGACAACGCGGGAGCCGGGCGCGAGGCTCGTCTTGACATGCGGGCGCGTCTTCAGCCCGCGCTCGACGGCGTGCTTCGCCAGCAGCCCCGCGCCAATCATCACCGAGGGGTTCGAGGTATTGGTGCAGCTAGTGATCGCGGCGATGACCACTGAGCCGTCGCCAATCTCCACCTCCTCATCCTGAATAGAGATGGTCGCCGTATGGGGGTGCCAGTTCCGGCCCTCCGGCTCGGTCTCCTTCGCATTGCCGCCCTCGTTCTCGAAGCGACCGATAGACTTGCCGTTGGCCTCGGGACCAGTGCCCATAATCTGCTCCTGGAACGACGTGCGGAAGTTCTCGCGCACGCCGCTCAGCGCCACACGGTCCTGTGGGCGGCGCGGACCCGCCAGGCTCGGCTCGATGGTGGCAAGGTCCAGTTCTAGCAGCGAATTGAACTGCGGGTCGGGCGTGTCGTCGGTGCGGAAGATCCCCTGCTCCTTGGTGTAGCGCTCGACGAGCGAGACCAGCGCGGCGTCGCGTCCGGTATCGCGCAGGTAGCGCAGGGTGGCGTCATCCACCGGGAAGAGCGCGGCGGTCGCGCCATATTCCGGCGACATATTCGAGATCGTGGCCCGGTCGGCGACGCTGAGCGCGCTCAGGCCCGCGCCGCAGAATTCGACGAAGCGCCCGACCACACCGTGCTTGCGCAGCATCTGCGTGACGGCCAGCACGAGATCAGTGGCGGTCGCGCCCTCGGGCAGCGCGCCCGTCAGCCGCATGCCGACGACCTCGGGGGTAAGCTGGTAGAGCGGCTGGCCCAGCATCACCGCCTCGGCCTCGATGCCACCGACGCCCCAGCCCAGCACGCCCAGGCCGTTGATCATCGTCGTATGCGAGTCGGTGCCGACGAGCGTATCGGGATAGGCGAGCGTCTCGCCATCTGGCCCGGTGCGCGTCTGGACGACTTTGCCCAGGTATTCCAGATTCACCTGATGGACGATGCCCGTCCCCGGCGGGACGACGCTGAAGTTGCGGAAGGCGCCCTGCGCCCAGCGCAGCAGCATATAGCGCTCGGAGTTGCGCTCGTACTCGCGCTCGACGTTAGTGGCGAACGAGAGAATCGTGCCGAAGGCGTCCACCTGGACGGAGTGGTCAATGACCAGATCGGCGGGGACGAGCGGGTTGATGCCATCGGGGTCGCCGCCCAGCTCTTTGACGGCGTCGCGCATGGCGGCGAGGTCGACGACGGCGGGAACTCCGGTGAAGTCCTGCAAGAGGACGCGCGCGGGCATGAAGGGGAACTCATGCGCCGCGCCCTCTTTGCCGGGCGTCCAGCTGGCGAGGCTGAGAATATCGTCGTTGGTGACGAGGCTGGGCGTCAGGTCGGCGGTGCGCAGCAGATTTTCGAGCAGGATGCGCACGGTCACAGGCAGGCGCTCAAGCGCGACGCCGGACTGGCCCGCGAGCGCGCTGAGCCGGTAGATGGCGGTATCTTCGAAGCCCTGGCCGAGCGGGCCACGGGCGCCAAAAGGGTTGGGACGCGAGGTGGATGCTGTCATGACAATCTCTCCTGAGGCGCGAGGATGGCGACGGGAGGAAAACTGCCGGGATCATCCTCATCGATGATGGTGTCTCCAATGGTTTGGTATCTCTATCCAGTATAGTGCAAAGGCGCGGGCCATTGCCTTTCCGCTGGTGTGGAGACTTTACAGCCATTGTAGCAGGCGGCGTATCCGATAGGGTGATGTCTCGCATTGGATTTGGCGATATGCTCGCTATTTGACTTCCCGCTCGCGGTAAGAGAGACTTGGGTAGGGAGCAGAGTAGAAGTGGCAATTCAGGAGATGAGACAATTGGGAACTGTAATACATACCCGAGCCGTTGTCGGGCCAGATGGGACAATCGAGATTCACGCGCCATCACCCATATATCACTTGAAGCGCTACGAGAGGATGAGCCGCGACCGCTGGAAGCGCAGAATGACCACCGCGATGAAGATGAAGTCGATGAGAATCAGGACAACGGCGATTTCGCCGACGGTTGCCCAGTTGGCCGAGGCAATCCAGCTGTTGAACTGCTGGCGTGCCGTGTCGGAGAGCGTGCTGTAGATCAGCAATGGCAACAGGATAACGACGATCAAAGCGGCGCTCATTGCCAGTTGCGCCTGGCGCACAGAGGAGGCGCGCAGCGAGACGAGGACGCCGACGCTGGCGAGGAGCAACGAGACCAGCAGGGCGAAGGCCACAATAGAGCCGAAGACGCCGACAGGGTAGACCTGGAAGCTCCCATCACCGTGCAGATTGGCGGCAATCATGGCAATCAGGGCGGTGATGATCGTGAACGCCAGGCTGTAGCCGACGACGGCGCCGAGCTTGCCGAGGATGATGGCGCGGTCGGAGAGGCGGCTGGCGAGCAGCGTCTCGAGCGTGTGGCGCTCGCGCTCGCCCGCGATGGAATCGGCAATGGTGTTGATCACAAGGATGAGCGGCAGATAGATCGAGTAGGAGAGGACCATGAACGGCGAGGTGATCCAGGGTTGCCCCATGCGGAAGGGAAGGTAGACGCCCAGGATCGCGGCGATGATGAAAAGGACAATCAAGCCAGAGCGGCGATCGCCGCCGGAGGAAAAGAATTCGCGCCACTCTTTGGTCATCACGGTGGTGATGTCGCCGATCATCGCTCGCCCTCCTGCATCAGTGTCATAAACACATCTTCGAGACTGGCCTGGCCGCGACGGACCTCCTCGATCTGGGCGCCCGCGCCGACCAGGGCGGTGACGATGGGGGCGACCCTGGCCGAGTCGCGCAGGTTGACGATGAGATGGCCATTCTGGATCGTGGCGCTCTCGACATCGGGGCGCGCCTGAAGCATAGATAGCACCTCCGGCGTGAAGCCCTCGCCGACAATCTCCGCCTGGGGGTGGCCAGTCTGCTGGCGGAGCATATCGGGGCTGCCGACGGCGCTGAGCCTGCCCTCGCGGATGACGCCCACCTGCTGGCAGAGCCGCTCGGCCTCGGGGAGATTGTGCGTGTTGAGGAAAACGGTGGTCCCTTCGCGCTGGACAAGCGCCTCCAGATCGTCGCGCAGGGCAGCGGCGGCGACGGGATCGAGTCCGGCGGTCGGCTCGTCGAGGAAGATCAGGTCGGGCCGGTGGAGCAGCACACGGGCGATGGCCAGCTTCTGCTTCATGCCACGGCTCCATGTGCTAACGCGCTCCCGGCGGCGGTCATAGAGAGCGAGGTGAGTGAGCAGCTCTTTGATGCGCGCCTGGCGCTCGGCGGGCGGGATATGCCAGACGCGGCCATAGAAGTCGAGGTTATCTTCCGCGGTCAGGCGCTCGTAGAGTCCCGAAAACTCGAGCAGGGCGCCAGAGCGCGTGCGGATCTGCTCGCTCTGGGTGCGCGGGTCCAGCCCCAGGATGCGCGCGTGGCCAGCGGTGGGTTCTATCAGGCCAAGCAGCAGATTGATCGTCGTCGTCTTGCCCGCGCCATTCGGGCCGAGAAAGCCGAAGATGATGCCGGGTGGAACATCGAGGGTGAGGTGATCCACCGCGCGGACGCGGCCAAAGTCGCGCGTCAGGTCAGTGGTCTGGATCGCCGCTTCGGTCATGGATGCCTCCTACCGTCGGATGGAGCATCATGCAGTATCGCCTGCAAGCGGGGTATCGGCGTGGTGCAGGTGGGTTGGATAGACTGCACGGTCACATAATAGCACGATGCGAGCTTTTCAACATGGTGGTCACTCGATGGCGATCTCAACCATCTGTGTTGTCTCGTGTGCGGCGAAGTCCACCACGTGGGCCGCGATGGTGTAGCGGCCTGGGTCAGCATAGGCATAGGTGAGCGCGGTGGGTAGCTTGCGGGCGCCGGTACGGCTGCGGGCAGCATGCGCGCGGTGGCGGAAAGTCGCGCCATCGTGCGTCCAGTCAACGCTCCAGCTATCGAGGGAGCGCAGGCCGTCGGTCGGGTCGTCAGTCGCCGATGATGTGACCGAGGAGAGCATGCTGCCTGGTGGGGGCATGTAGCCGGTCAGCCGCACGGTGACGGCGCGCCCCGACCGCTCTACCGCGAAGGTGAGGTTGGCCGCGTCGGCCACCACCTGCATCTCGCCCTCCTGGACGGGACGTTGCACGACGAACGGACGGGGCGCGGCAAGGGCGAGAAGCCGCTTGCGAGTGGTCTGGATGGCGAGCGGGCTGGCGTCGGCGGCGATCCACCTGCGGCCCAGATGCTCGGCGGCGAGGGCGGTGACGCCGCTGCCGCAGCAGCAATCGAGCACGAGGCCGCCGGGATCGCTGGCAAGCGTGAGCAACAGCCGGAGCAGCCCCAGCGGCTTCTGTGTAGGATAGTCGAGCCGCTCGCGCGAGAGATTGAGAACTGGCCGCACATTGTAGCGCACCAGCTCCTCGTCCGCGCCAACGCAGGTCATCTCGCCCTCCAGCACGTCGCGCAGCAGCGTATCGACGTAGTGCCGACCGCGCGCGTCGCAGGCGGACCCCATGAACGGCTTGCTCAGATACTGACGCTCGATCTGCGGGCGAATCCGAAAGCGCGGCGATCTGGCGTAGAGCAGGATGGTATCGTGCTTGCGCGCCAGTGACTCGCGCCGGGATGCGCCGCCGCTCCGGTACGACCAGACGATGGCATTGCGAAAGTTCTCCGCGCCGAAGATGTCATCCAGCAGCAGCCGCAGCATCCCCTCGGCGCGCCAGTCGCAGTGCAGCAGCAGTGCGCCATCGTCGGCCAGCAGGTCGCGCAGCAGCGTCAGCGTCTCGTCCATCCAGCGCAGGTAGCCGTCGAGGCTCTCCCAGGCGTCGCGGTAGGCGGTGCGCCGGACTTGCCGCTCCGAGCCGGGAAGCGTCACTGTGCTGGTGAAGCCGAGTCCGGTGGCGAAGGGGGGATCTATGTAGACGAGGTTGACCTGTCCAGCAAGCTCGGCCAGCAGCGCCGGGAGCGCCTGCTGCGTCTCGCCCGCAATCAGCCGGTTAGCCGGAGTGGGTGCATGCGCGGTATCGCCAGACGAGACGCCGCCCGCCTCGACCGTCCGCAGCGCGGCGACCGGCAGGCGGGGTCGGTGACGCGCGCCATCCGCATCATACTTTCCGCTCCAGACCAGCTCAGGCACAGGTTGCTACTCCCCTCGCATGCTGTGTTTCTCACGCCCAGCATAGCATAGAACCACTTCACCAGTCTCTCGCCACGCGGAAAACGGGAATCAGGAAGCTGACTACCGAAAATCGCTGTTGGCACAGGAATAGAGAACAGCATGCGCTCCCTCGCGCGTGAATGGCTTGACATATGCGACCAAACGTTCTAGTATTGCGACCGATGCAAGGCAATCATCCACAAGCGTGTAATGGAGGAGTGACGTGATGGACGTGGCACAGGAGATGGTGGATGCCGCGACGGTGGGCGACGAGATGAGGCTGCGCGAGCTGCTGGAGGAAGATGCCGCGCTGGCGAACGTTTACGGCGCCGATGGGTGGACGCCGCTGCATCTGGCGGCGCACTTCGGCCACACCAATGCCGTGCGCTGGCTGCTGGAGGCGGGCGCCGATGTCCGCGCCCGCTCGCGCAACGCGCTGGCGAATCAGCCGCTGCATGCCGCCACCGCCGGACCTGCCCCGGTCGAGCTGCTGGCGCTGCTGCTGGAGGCGGGCGCCGATGTGAACGCGCGGCAACGCGGCGGCTTCACACCACTCCAGGCGACGGCGCAGAATGGCAATCTCGCGGCGACACAACTGCTGCTGGCGCGCGGCGCCGATGCCCAGGCGCGGACCGATGACGGCCAGACGGCGCTCTCCTTCGCGCTGGAGGGCGGACACGAGGCTATCGCCCGCCTGCTGCGCGAGCAGGGCGCCATCGCATAGATCGGCATAGATTCGCACAGATCAGCATGGTTTCGCCGCGTCAAACCCTCGCCGCGCCGCTCTACCGCTGCTATACTGGATGAGAGATGGATGACGGCGGTCGTGTTGGCGTCTCCCCGATGATGTCTGGGAGATAGTTGGCGAGGTGAGGCAGCAGATGGCGAAAAAACACGAGAAACACGACAAGAGCGACGACCACGGCAATCACGGCAAAGGCAATCACGACGGACACAACCACGCGGCGGCGAACGGGCACATGGATGAGATCGAGTACGCCCCGCTGGCGCAGGACGCGCGCGCCTGGGGGCAGACGCTGGCAATCACCGGCGTCCGGCTGATCGATGGGACGGGCGCCGATCCGATTGAGCGCGCGACCGTCATTGTCGACGGCGAGCGGATCGATACCGTCGGCGCGGCTTCCACGGTCAAGATTCCCAAAGACGCGACGGTGATCGACGCCGAAGGGATGACCCTGCTGCCAGGCCTGATAGACTGCCATGTACACTTCTTCGGCCAGTGGGGCTACGACCTGCTGCGCGGCCTGATGACACCGCCCTCGCTCTCGCTGCTCTATGCCGTGCCGAACGCGCGGGTGACGGTGGAGGCGGGCATCACGACGGTGCGCGACGCGGGGGGCGCTCCGGCGGGCGTCAAGATGGCTATCGAGCGAGGGCTTTTCCCTGGGCCGCGTATGCTCGTCTCGGTCTCGTTCCTCTCGCAGACGGGCGGCCACGGCGATAACGTGCTGCCCTGCTGCATCGATCTCGGCGACAACAAGCTGCCTGATGTGCCGTCTGGCGTCGTGGATGGCGAGGAGGCGATGCGCCATAAGGTGCGCGAGATTCTGCGGGCGGGCGCCGACTGGATCAAGCTCTGCACCAGCGGCGGGGTGCTCTCCTCGGCGGATTCGCCCAAGCACGCGCAGTTTACGGTGGCGGAGATCGCGACGGCGGTCTATGAGGCGGGCGCGCAGGGCAAGCGTTGCCTGGCGCACGCGCAGAGCACCCAGGGCATCAAGAACGCCATCGAGGCGGGTGTCGCCAGCATCGAACACGGCATCTTCCTGGATGACGAGGCCATCGAGATGATGCTCAAGCGCGGCATCTATCTGGTGCCGACGCTGGTCGCGCCGCAGGATGTGATTGACCTGGCGGCGACGCATCCCGGCCTGCTACCCGACTACGCCGTGAACAAGGCGCGTGAGGTGATGGTTGCCCATCGCGAGAGCTTCCGCCGCGCGGTGGAGGCGGGCGTGAAGGTGGCGATGGGCACCGATACCGGCGTCGGGCCGCATGGCGGCAACGCGCGCGAACTGGGGCTGATGGTGGAGCACGGCATGACGCCAATGCAGGCCATGGTCGCCAGCACCCAGACGGCGGCGGAGCTGCTGCGGCTGGATGACCGTCTCGGCACCGTCGCGGCGGGCAAGCTGGCTGATCTGCTGCTGGTCGAGGGCAATCCGCTGGACGAGATTGGCATCGTGGCCGATGCGGAGCGGCTGGGACTGGTGCTCAAGGGCGGCGTGCCGATGCGCTCGCGGATGGCGCCCACATTCCCGCGCGTTGCCGTCGGAGTCTGAACCGGGGTGAGCCACGGACGAGGGCGAGGACACTGAGGACAAGCCAACCGAGTTGTGAGGCAAGTGTGAGTCTGGGAAGGTGATTCTTGCTTCCATCGTGACATCCATCGTGTAGACTGCACGCCGGGGAAGTAGGATACCCATCGAGAGTAGCTCCACTTGCCTCTTATATTGGGGAAAGGAAGGTAGCACATGTTGAGCTATTGGTTCCCCACACCTCTGGCAGCCTGGATACCATTAGTGCTTGCCATTGGCTTCGCTCTCCTCGCGGTGATCGCGGTCGTGGCAACATTGGCTCGGCGCAAGGAGGAGCCAGACGCGGCGCCAATCGCGGCGTTCTACGGGATTGGCCTCGGGCTGGCGGCACTCACTGAGCTGATGATGTATCTGGATGTCGCATTTGGATGGTCCCTTGCCACGGCGTTCGCGCTATCCACAGGCGCCGTCACATTCCTGGCGGTGGCAGCGGTGGTGGTCGCCATCGGCGCGATCATCCTCGCGGTAGGCATGCAGGTCCGGGAAGAGAGCAACTTCCGCACTACGCATGGCTACGCCCATTGACGAGCGCTACCGTGCCATTGAACAGGGGAGGGCCGGTCCGGTTGGGCCGACCCTTCTGGCAATTGTGGTGGTTAATGCGGGTTCTCGTGGTTGGCCCTATTCCCACTTGAAGAGGCGGACCGCCACCAGCGAGCAGACAAGCGTCCACGCGGCCAGCACCGCCAGGTCGAGCCAGATCGGGAATGCTGGCGTGCCGCCAGTCAGCACCTGCCGCAGCGCGTCGCCCAGGTAGGTGAGCGGCAGCGCCCGCACGATGGGCGTCAGGAAGATGGGTAGCGCCGCCAGCGGGAAGAAGATGCCCGACAGGAACATCATCGGGAAGTTAACCGCCGAGGTGATGCCGTTGGCCGCGTCTACCGTCTTCGAGATGGCGGCGACCAGATAGCCCAGGCTGACAAAGGCGACCGCGCCCAGCACCACCAGCCCCAGCACCGCCAAGATACTCCCCTGAATCTGCACCTTGAAGACCCAGACGCTCAATGCCAGGATCAGACCCGTCTGCACAAGCGCAATCGTCAGCCGCATCAGCACCTGGCTGGCCAACAGATGCCAGCGCGGCAGCGGGGTCGCGCCGAGCCGACGGAGCACCTGCTCTTGACGCAGCGTCACCAGCGGGGTCGCCGTGCCAAAGAGGCCAAGCTGCATCAGCGCCATCGCCAGAATGCCCGGCACCAGGAAGTCCACATAGGTGTACTTATGCGTCAAGATCGAGTTCGTCTGCAAGGCCAGCGGGGTCACCGTACCGGGCAGACTATCGCTGAAGCCTTGCATCACCGCCTGGACGATGCTCTGCTTGATCTGGGAGTCGGATTGCCCTTTGCTCGGATCATCGTACATCTGCACGGTGGCCGTCTGTTTCTGCGCGATCTTCTGGCTCGTGTCGGCCGGAATGACAATGACCATGTCAGTCTGGCCCTGCTTGAGCTTATTCAGCTCGGCGTCGAGGCTGCCCGTCTCGAACTTGAACGAGGCCGCATATTTCTTGAACGCCGACACCAGCGCCGTGCCATACGGGCCATTGTCCTGGTTGATGAGCCCGACCGTATAGTTCGGCGCGCCGCCGTTGCCGTTGAAGATGACGCCGAAGAGCACGATGAAGATCAGCGGGAACGCCAGCGTCCAGATGATGGCGGCGCGGTCGCGCATAAACTCCTTGATGCTCGCTACATAGAGACTGCGTATCGTATTCATAGCCTAGCTATCTCCTCGGGAGAGCGCGCGCTCAGTCGCGCAGCGCCCGTCCGGTCAGTTTCAGGAAGACATCTTCGAGGGTGGCGTTATGCACGCTGAGATCGCGCAACGCCGTGCCGACGCCACCGCCGTTCTGCTGGCTCAACAGCCCGGCCATCGTATGCGGCACATCGCTGGAGTAGAGCGTCACGCGCCCGTCCTCTGTCGAGACATGGGTCACGCCCTCCAGCGTGCGATAGGCGTCCCCACCCGCCGGATCGCGGAACGAGATGGCGATCTCGTTGAAGTAGCGATGCACCAGTTCTTCGGGGCTGCCCATCTCGATGATGCGCCCATGATCGATGATGGCGACCCGGTCGCAGAGCTCCTCCGCCTCTTCGAGGTAGTGCGTCGTCAGCAGGATGGTCTTGCCCCGGCGTTGCAGGTCGCGGATGACATCCCACAGCTGGCGGCGCGCCTGTGGGTCCATGCCGGTCGTCGGCTCGTCCAGAAAGACGAGGTCGGCGTCGTTGACCAGCGCCAGCGCGACACTGAGCCGCTGCCGCTGGCCGCCGGAGAGATTCTTGCTGCGCGTGGTGCGCTTCTCGCCCAGGTCCACCATCTCAATGAGCTGGTCGGTCGGGATAGTTGTGCGGCCCGGATAGAACGTATGGAAGAGGTCAAGCAGTTCGGTGACGGTCAGGCGTGGATAAAGCGCGGTCGTCTGCAGCTGGATGCCGATGCGCATCTTGATGGCGCGGGCATCGCGCGGCTGGCGCAGGCCCAGCACGGTGATCGTGCCGCTATCGGCGGTGCGCAGTCCCTCGATCATCTCGATGGTGGTGGATTTGCCCGCGCCGTTGGGGCCAAGCATGCCGAAGATTTCGCCCTCGGCAACCTTGAGGCTGATGCCGTCCACCGCCTTGGTCTGGCCGTACGTCTTGCGCAGATCCTCGGCGACAATCGCCCAGGACTCGTTACTCATAATTCTCTCAACTCCTTCAACTCCCCAGGGAAGCGGCCCTGACTATGCGCCGCCCCGCAACTACCCACTGCAAGACAGTCCCCAGGCTGCGCGCTGGCCGTCACATGCTATCGTCGCGCATCGGCCAGGGGGCATACAAGTGCCATTCGTCACCTGTCGCGCAACCCGTACTATGACGAAGGTCGGGTATAGTGCTCGTTACCCGCGATGATCCTCCCTGTCTGGCTGGAAGATGGCCTCGATGGGCAGGCCAAACAGCCGCGCGATCTTGAACGCCAGGGGCAGGCTGGGGTCATATTTGCCCGTTTCCAGCGCGTTGACGGTCTGGCGCGAGACCTCCAGATGGTCGGCGAGGTCGGCCTGCGACCAGTTCCGTTCGGCGCGCAGCAGCCGTAGCGAATTCTTCATCGGTGAGCCCCAAGACGCTACATACGCGCCCATGGCGCTGAAAAACCGGACCATATAGCTGCGAGCAGCGGTATTCATAAGCATCCCCGCTCGACCTGTCAAACACACTTGACATGACGAGTGTAAAGCATGCGCGACAAAATGTCAAGCACGCTTTACTCATCGCGTCGCTGTAGCCGGGGCGGCCCAAGGCATGCTATCCTCAAAGGGGATATCCCTGGATAATCGCCAGGATGTCGCAGCTACGTCGAGAACGTGCAATGATAATGACGCGGCAGCATCGTGAAGGATAGTGAGGAGCGGGAGCATGTATCAGCGAATATTGACGCCGCTTGACGGCTCAGCCTATGCCGAGGCGGCGCTTCCGGTGGCGGCGCGCATCGCCCAGGCCAGCCATGGCACGGTGGTGCTGCTGCACGTGCTGAGCAGTCCGCGCCAACTGCTGCCGTATGTGCTGCCGGTGATGGAGCCATCCACGCTGACCGCCGATGTGGAGGCCGCGTCCGCCTACCTCGCCGCGGCAGCCGGGCGCTCTGATCTGGCCCAGGTCACCACCATCACCGAGATACGCTCCGGGCTGGCTGGCGCGACGATTCTGGACGTGGCGGCACACCAGCATGCCGACCTAGTGGTGCTGGCGGCGCATGCGCATACCGGGCTGGCGCGCTGGGCGCCGGGCAAAGTCGCTGAGCATGTGGAGCATCGTGGCGCGGCGCCGGTGCTCTCCTTGACCGACGCCGACGCGCTCCCTGCCGAAGGGATGCCCGCACAGGGTCTGGTGCTGCTGGACGGCACCCAGGAGGCAGAAGCGGCGATAGCCCCCGCGAAGCAATTGCTGGAGGCGCTCAGTGGCCCAGAGCACGCCAGCGCCACGCTGCGGCTCGCCTGGATCGGCGCCTTCGCGCCCGACGCGCCATCGCACCACCCCGCCGACGACAACGTCGCGCTCTATCTGCGCGCGGTGGAAGAGCGTCTGCATAGTGAAGCATCCGCCAACTGGCCGTTCACCGTCACCTCGGAGGTGATCGCGGAGCAGGATCTGCCGCAGGCGGTGGCGGAGCTTGCCAGCCAGAAGCAGGCGACTTTCCTCGCGCTCGCGCCTCACGGCAAACGCGGCTACCCGCTCCACACCAGTGCGGATTTCGACGTGCGCCTGCGTGGCGCGACGGCGCTGCCACTGCTGATCGTGCCACGGAACGCGGCGAGGGAGAAAGCCTAGGACCGCCTCGCGCACACTACGCGTCTTGAGGTCGTCTGCTGATCCTCGCGAGATGGATGAAGGCAAGGATGGCCAGGACAGCGAAGACGAGCGTTTGCGCGCCGTGGAGCCAAAACCACAGTTCCGTCGTGCCACCTCCGACGACCTGTCGGATCACGTCGCCCGGCCACACGAGGGTGAAGAAGGCCAGCAGGCCGATGCTGTGAGTCACGATGCCAGGCAGAATTGACTTTGTAAGAAGGGCGGTCGCGCCCAACATCACATCCACCACGAGGTAGAAGAGCAGGGTGGGCCATACGAATCCCTGCGTTTGCGCGTGTTCCGGCGCCATCACGAGGGCGGTAATGAGGATTGCGACCGCACCACCGACAGTTCCTTCCAGGATGCCTTGGAAGTAACCTCGAAACATGGCCTCCTCGGTCACCGCGCCGACCAGCGAGGCCATCACCAGCACGAGGGCGACGGTGACGAATGGATACTTGGAGTAGTCTGGCAGCGCTCGCGCGGGCAGGTGAGCAAGCTGAAACAAGACGATCCACAAACCAGCCAGGGCCACGATCGCGAGCAGACCCGCCCCCACGGCCCACAGAAAGACCCGGCTCGGCACCCGCCGTGCTCGCAAGGAGTGGCGCCGCGCCTCCGCCGTGCCGCGCGGCCATCCTGCGCCACCAAGGTAACTCCACAGCAGCCAGAGGAGCAAGCCCATGACGGCGACCGCCCAGGGGATAGCCGGACTCGTCGCCAGGTTAACGGTGAGCAGCGCGGTCCAGATGCCTCCAACCACCGCGGTCAGCACGAGGGCCAGAGCGCCAAAGCCCACGATCACCACGAAGCGACGCGAGAGCAGCCCGGATCGAGTGGGCGTTGTTTGCGGTGTCACAATACGCCTCTTTCGTCTCCCGCCTGCTTCACGCCCCCAACCGTTATGCAGCCGGTCAGGCGGGGGCGGCCACGAGAGATAGGTATTTGCTTGCTATGGGGTGTACGCGCATGAGTTACGGTGCCTGAGCTGCCCATTCAAGGTTTGGATGTCCAGATAATCATGTCGCGCGACCAACCTGGCGGATGAATGTACTCGGCCAGTTTATAGCCGCCCGGAGAGCTTATTGTATTCCCCGTGGGTACCAATCCAGAACCAGGTAATATCGTATCGCCATTCAGGAATCCAATGGCACGATAATGGTCTCCGGCACGCGCCGAATATATTGATGGATCTCGTTTGCCAATCTGCTTGAACTGTAACCTCGGATGTCGTGGATTCTGCTTGAATAACTGGTAATCTGCGCTGGCCTGACGTTGTGCACGTTCGGGAAGCGCATCAAAAAGCGCGCGGAAATGTTTGGTGCGTCGTGAGCGAAACACTATTCCCAGCCGCCGTCTTCGACATCACCGCGCGCGATCTCAGCACGGGCGTCGGTGGCAAGGCGCTCCAGGGTTTCCTGGCCTTCCGGGCTACTAACGATGGCGTCCCATTCTTGCTCGCTCAGCCACGCCTCGATTTGGGCGGCCAGTTGGCGCTGCGCCTCGTCCGAGAATTGCTGTTGCGCCTGCTCGAACACCTGGCGTAGTTCGTCTACCACCTCAGAGCCCCTACAAGAACGTATGCAGCCAGGGAAGGAATATCATCAGGCTCACGCGCTCGTATGCGGACAGATCTCAAAGCGCCAGCATATAGACGTAGAAGTCGTTGTCGCGCTGCCAGCCGAGCGATTCATAGAGACGTTGCGCCGGAAAGTTGTCTACCGCCGTCTGAAGCATCAGATCTTTGCTATTTGTCTCGCGGGCGAAGACATGGGCGCGCTCCAGCAGGGCACGCCCCACGCCAGCGCGACGGGCGGCGGGCGCGACGAAGAGGTCGTTCAGCAGCCAGGCGCGCCGCATCGAAGTGGACGAGAAGATGGGATAGAGCTGCGTAAAGCCAGCGGGCGTGCCGTCGTCGAGCCGCGCAAGGAAAATGACCGATTCGCCACGCTCCAGCCGCTCGGCCAGAAACGCCCGCGCGCCATCGAGATCGCCCGGATGCTGATAAAACTGGCGGTAGGCGTCGAAGAGCGGCGCCACCGTCGCGACATCGTCCACGGTCGCGCGCGTCACCTGCACGGATGTCATAACTCGCCATCTTTCTCGCTTCATCACAATACGTTTGGGGTGAGATTACTAGCCCTCTCCCCAGCCCTCTCCCCCAGCCCCGGCCTCCGGCCCGCTGCCGCTCCGCGCGCTTCTCGCCTCATCACGCGCTTCTCGCCTCGTGCCTCGGCTCGCGCGTCCGCCCCCTAAAAGGGAGGGGAGCCAGAGACCGCCGTCGCCCTTCGCCGCGTTGGTCGCCTGGTCCCTCTCCCGTCAGGGGGAGGGTGGCCGAAGGCCGGGAGGGGGCTGCCCATCGCACGCGTCCCTCTCCTCACGGAAGAAGAGGTGCGCTTACTCAGTCGCCAGCAGCAGGTGGTATTTATTCTTGCCCGCGCGCACCAGAATCGCCCGGCCAAAGAGCGCCGTCTCGCGCGTCAGCAGCATCTCCGAGTCGGTGACGCGCTGATCGTTGATGTAGAGGCCGCCCTGCTGGATCAGCCTGCGCGCCTCGCCCTTCGACTTCTGGATGCCCTCAGCAACCAGCGTCTCCAGCAGCGAGACACCCGTCTCCAGAGCGGATAGCGCGAGCGGCGAGGTGGGAACCGCGCCCGCCAAGTGGGGTAGCGCCGCCTCCGAGAGCGACGCGACGCCACCGCCGAAGAGCGCATCGGATGCCTCCGCTACGGCGCAGGCGGTCGCCTCACCATGCACCAGCTTCGTTACCTCGAAGGCGAGCAATCGCTGGCCGACACGGCTCGCCGGGTCCGCCGCCTGCTGCTTGCCAATCACGGCAATCTCGTCCAACGGCAGGAAGGTGAAGATCTTCAGGTAGCGCTCGACATCGGCGTCTTCGGTGTTGATCCAGTACTGGTACAACTCGTAGGCCGAGGTCATCGCCGGATCGAGAAAGAGCGCGTTGCCCGCGGTCTTGCCAAGTTTCTGCCCCGATGACGATGTAATAAGCGGCGCGGTCAGCGCGTGCGCCTGCGCGTGCCGCGCGCGGCGGATCAGATCAACGCCCGCGGTGAGATTGCCCCACTGGTCACTGCCACCCACCTGCACCGTGCAATGAAAGTGATCGAAGAGATGCAGGAAGTCAATGGACTGGAGGATCATGTAGCTGAACTCGGTGTACGAGATGCCCTGGTCGCGGTCTGCCAGCCGCGTGCGCACCGACTCTTTGGCAATCATCACATTGACGGAGAAGTGCTTGCCGATGTCGCGCAGGTACTCGATCAGCGTCATCTTGCCGAGCCAGTCGGCGTTGTTCACCATCACCGCGCCGTTCTCGCCCTCGAACGAGAGAAACGGCTCAAGCTGGCGGCGAATCAGCTCGGCGTTCTCACGCACCTGTTCGGTGCTGAGTAAGACACGCTCCTCAGACTTGCCCGTGGGGTCGCCGATCATGCCCGTCCCGCCGCCGACCAGTAGCAGCGGCCGATGCCCCGCGCGCTGAAAGTGAGCCAGCATCATAATCGGCACGAGATTGCCGATTTGCAGACTTGGTCGCGATGGATCCCACCCGCAATAGACCGAGAGCATGCCCGCTGCCGCCGCCTCTGGCAGACCGCTCTCGGTGATCTCGCTGATCAGGCCGCGCTCCTGCAGCACGGCGATCACATTTTTCGGGGATTCCTTCGACGTAACCATTGCTCTGCCAACCTCTTTCTCATCTGCTCCATCGCATGGGTGGAATCGTCCCGGCGGGGGCGATGCGTGGCGGCGAGCCCACAGCGCCGGGAAACGCACAAGCATAAGCTATTGTCCGCCATCCGGGCACTGATGCGCAAGTGGGAAACTGGGGAGTATCCAGTCGATGGGTCAAGACGTATTTTGCCTGGGGACGTGTCATCGGGGCAACGGCCCTCTCCCTCATCCCCTCCCCTAAAGTGGGAGGAGTTAGGGGGAGAAGGCAGCGCGGACTACAACGGACTCCGTTCGGCAGCCTCGCCGATCATCGCCAGCAGATCGCCTATTTCAAAAGGTTTGGCGACGATTTTCGCCGACGCCTCCGCCAGCAGAGATCCCGCTTGCCGTAGCATGAGTTGTTGGTTACCGGTCATCAGCAGGTAGGCATGGCGCTCTTTGAGCAGCGGGTCCGCTACGACTGCTTTGAGGAGGTCTATACCAGTCAGTTGCGGCATCGACATATCGAGCAGGGCAATCAGGCGCTGTTGGCTCTCGCGCAAGATGCGCAAGGCGGTCGCGCCGTCGCCCGCTTCCAGCACCTCATGGTCGGCATCTTCCAGGATGAGTCGCACGGCGTCACGGAGGCTCTCGTCATCGTCCACTATCAGCACACACGCCATGTTTGCCGCTCCCAGTAGCAGTAGTCGCGTGCATCCCGAATCTCCCTCGGAGTCACGCAAAGACTCGATTGCCCAGGGCAGTGTAGCACATCAATTTGCTGGTTGTCGCCGCACGCTCTGCCGACTCTGACAACGATACGCGCTATGCCAGCCCAATCTGTCCCAGCGCGCGGATGAGCGGCGTCAGCAGCGGCGTCAGCAGCGGGCGGAGCGCCAGCGCGATCAGTCCGCCGAGGATGCCACAGATCGCCCCGCCGAGCACGTCGCCGGGGTAATGCACCCCCACATAGACCCGCGCGAAGGCAATCGCGACGGCGGCCAGTATTCCCAGCAGCGCCAGAATAGCCGCCAGCCAGCGCGCGACATCGCGCTGCGCAATGGTCCGGGCGCTGACGAGCAAGACTGTGGCGAGAGCAAACGCTGCCGCCGAGTGGTCGCTGGGGAAGGAGGCATCGGGGGCGTGAGCGATGAGTTTATGGACGAGGGTGGGATGCGAGATAAACGGGCGCGGCTCGAAGAGCAGATGCCCCAGCAAGACATTGATGCCCAGGGCAATGACCACGCCGACCACCGCCAGCGCCAGGGTGATGTGCCCCTCCATCCGGGCGGCGTCGCCTGCGGAGCCGCGTGGCGCCAGGGGCGACCAGCGCGCCAGGGCGAACCAGAGCACAATCAACAGCAGCGGGAGCAGGAAAACGAGATCGTTGGCCGCGAAGACCATCAGTGGATCCAGCAGCCCCTCATGGCCAGCGGGCTGATTGATATCCTCGAAGAGATTCCAGTTCACCGAAAGCAGATCCTGCACCATATCTTCGTCCCTCGGCCTCTACACTTCATGTCCGGTTACACCTGGCCACACATACATGGCGCAGCGGCCAGCGCATGTTAAGCACATATTAAACTTCCGTTAAAGCTAAACAGGTCGCAGTATAGGCCATATTGCGTAGTATTGGCAATCGGTTTGTCCAACAGTCCGCTCGAAGACGCGCCGCAGGGTTCGCCATAGGTCGCATAGCAGACAAAACTGCCCTCCGGTGAGCACCGAAGGGCAGCGGAGAAGGACGACCGAGACGGTCTGCGGCTACGGCTGGTAGCGGTCGACATCGAAGGTGAACAGTTGCGTATTGCCCACCTGCTTCGAGCTGCTGGTGATGACTGCCCAGAACGACTCTTCCCCGGTCGGCGAGACGGTGTAGCGCAATGTCGAAATGCGCCCTTCGGGCGCGGGCGCGATGACCCGCCAGCTCGTCTCGCCAGGCTTCCAGCTGTAGACCTTCGCCGCCTGCCCCAGATCGGCCTGCGTGGTGAAGGAGACGACCAGCGAGCCATCGGCGCGCACAATCACCGGCGCGATGATCGGAATCGCTTTATCGGGCGGGCCTGCCAGCGGCGACTTCTTCCAGGAATGGCCGCCATCGCTGCTGGCGAGGAACTCGTCGGCGGACTGTGTGACGCCGATGATATGCGGCTGCCAGTTGACCGCCGGGAGATTGATGACCAGCAGCGGCTTGCCGTTCGCGATCACCGACGCCATGCCCTGTGATGCGCCTTGCGGCAGGAAGCTGACGTGGACCCAGTTATTCCCGGCGTCGTCGCTGCGGTCGAGCGCGAGCACGGGCGAATTGAGCATATCGCATGAGCCACGGCTGACCGCTGCGAAGATCGTCTGGCTATTGGGTTGCGCGGCGAAGTCGCAGACGCCCTGGCCCAGCCCACCGGCATCGGCCACCTGCCATGTCGCCCCGCCATTCATGCTGGTGACCAGCCGCCCGCCTGAGCTAACACAGCTTGGCCCGCAGTTGAGCATCGCATAGAGGCGCGTGCCCTGCGCCTGAATCGGCGTCCCGGCGTAGGGAGCGGAGTCGGAGTACGGGGTGGAGAGCGTGCCATTCACCGGGAAGCTGATCGCCTTCCACGAGGCGCCCTCATTGGTCGAGCGGTAGGTCGTGCTGCACGGCACCTGGCCCGACGCCAGGATGTTGCCATGGGTCGCGCCGCCAGCCGACGCGAGTGCCGAAGATGGACAGGCGTTGGTTCCCTGCCCATAGGCCAGGTTCACTGTCACTGTGAGAAACGCGGTATGAGCGTCCAGCGGGCTGGCCCAGATTTCGATGACAATCGCCTGGTCCGCGGAGGCTGGCATGTCAACCGGTTTCCAGGTCGCACCGCCGTCATCCGAGCGCCGGAGCGAGATTGGCGACATCGAGGTTTCATAGACGATGTTGGGATCGATGGGCGAGAAGACGGGGTACGGTGTCTGCGTGAAGGCCGTCGTGCTGTAGGTCATGCCGTCCATGGCCTGCCATTGGCCGTGCCCGATCGCTGGCGTCGTCTGCGATGTGGTGGCGTTGGCTGTGACATCCGCGGTGGCCGTGCCGTCGGTTCCATCCGCCGGGCTGTTTCTGCTATTGTTCCCCGCGAAGCCGCGCAGCAGCAGCGCGAAGAGCGCGATGATGGCAACCGCCGAGGCGACCGCCGCGATGGTGCGCCAGCGATTCGGCTTCTTAGGGGGCTGGATCGGTTGCAGGGGCTGCGGAGGCCAGCTCTCCGTGGGAGATGTTGGCAGATCGTTCTCGTCTGATGACTCAGATGTCATGCGTTCCCCCCGATGGTTCAGGCGACTGCCTATTTCAACGATGTCATCACTGTTGGGCGTGCCGGGTGTATGGGCTGGTGCGGATGGATCAGCCGCGGGCGATAGCGAGACGCGCCGCTGGATATCGTCGAGCGTGAGGAATGGAGGCACATTGGCCGGGACGCCGTAGTGTCGCCGCACGCCCTCCTCGATCACCTGATCCGACGCTGCCATTGCCTCCTCGCGGCAGGATGCGCAGAAGCGCAGGTGAATGCGTAGCGCCTTCTCTTCGTCTGGCGACAGCGTTCCGTTGTGGAGCCGCGGCGCAAGCGAACGATAGACCGTGGCGTCAGCCGGGCAGGGAGGCTTCGGTAGCTCTGGTTGCGTATTCATGTTCCGTGAGTCTCCTGCGACCGTGGATTCCGTGCGAGGTAGCCTGCGCGCAACCGCTGCTTCGCACGGGTGAGACGTTTCTTCGCCGCCTCCGTCGAGATACCGGTAATCTCGGCGATTTCCACGGCGGTGAAGCCATGGACGATGTTGAGGAGGAGCAACGCGACGGCCTCCGGCGCGAGGGTCGCGAAAACATCGCGCAACACCGCGCCTTCCAGCACGGCGTCTTCGAATGGATACATGAGCAGGGGAATCTCGCCGTGTTGCTCGGTGATCGCATCGAGCGATTCCCAGCGAATCAACCGCCGACGCCGCAGCGCCGAGATCGCCCGCCAGTAGGCCGCGTTGAAAAGCCATCGCCGGATGCCTTCTTCCGCGCCTTCGTGCCCGTCAAAGGGTGCGACGGCCCGTTGCGAGACTCGCCAGGCGTCACAGAAAACATCCTGCACGATATCGCGTGCCTGCTCGGTATCGCTGATGAATCCACGCAGAAAGCTATAGAGCGGCCACTGGTAGCGATTGAGGAGATCGCCAAACGCTCCGGGAGCCAGCATCCTGGGCGCGGAAGCATCCTTCATGCGGCCTCCTCGCTTCGAGCGCCTCTGCACATCTGCTCTGGTTCCCCCTCTGCCTACTACGCCGCACCAGCCATCTGTTTGGGGACAACGCCGCCAAAGAATCTATGAAATTGTGGTCAATGTGTGTAGCAAATACCCACCCAACAGCCACGCCAGCTACGGATGAGCCGTTTATCTGTGCGAACGAGGGATGCGCCGCCGAGTCACTTCGAGCCATGCGGAGCCACACGGAGCCATGCGGACCAGAGACGACGGACTCAGTGGCGCGTATGCCTGTGACGGGGGCGTAGATGGGGCGCTGGCGGGACGGAGGCTGCGCTATCGGGGCGAGAATCGCTGGCGAGGCACGTGGAACTCTGTATCGGGAAGGCCCCGACCCGGCGGAGCAGGCCGTCTGCCAGGGGGAGCGCCGCCCGCCAGCTGCTGCCGTCCTCTTCGAGTCCCTGATGCACTGGGAGCAGTTCGAGCGGAACGGTCTCCAGCGTGTGCTGCTCATCGTGGTCGGCGGCGCTACCCGTCATGCATCTCTCCCTGTGGTGGCGCGGCGGGCGTCATCGCTGTGGGCGTGGTTACGGTTGTCGTTGTGGTCGAGCTCGAAGCCACGGTCATCTGGCCGCGCAGCTCCCGAAGCGCGCGTCGCAGCCGGGTGCGCACGGTGGCTGGCGGGATGCCCAGAATTGCGCCAACCTCGGTCGCGTCCATGCCAGAGTAGTAACGCAAGACGACGACCAGCCGCAGATCCTCATCCAGCGAGCCGATGGCCCCGCGCAGGTCAATGGCGTTGGCGTGGTCGCTCGCGCCGGGGTCGCCGCCCAGCATTGCCAGCGGCGCGGCCTCGTCGTCATAGAGCGGCTCCGTCAGCCGACGGCGCGTGCCAAAGCGCCCGCGCTGCCAGTCGCGGCAGACGTTGACGGTGATACGCAGGAGCCACGAGCGTGCCGCCGAGCTATCGCGCAGTGTGGCCCACGCCTGCCAGCCGCGCGTGATCGCCTCCTGGGCAGCGTCTTCGGCGTCGGCGGGGCCAACCAGCGCCGCCGCAACGCGCAGAATCGCGGTCGCGTATTGAGGGACAAGCGCCACAAACTCGGCGTCATCGGCAGAGAACCGGGTGGCTTCAGCGTCCTGACCGTGTTGCATCATCGTGCGCAATTGCTGCCTGGATAACGCCATCTTCGTTCGCCTCAATTCCATGATACGACGCGCTCCCTCCGTGCGTTCTCCGCCTATCAGTAGAGAAGGATTGGACCCTGCTTAGTGTTTCTGTCATGCTCTAACTGGTCGTGCTGAAAAACCCCCTTCTCTATACACAATCGAACGAGCTCATTTGTAACGGACAATTTCGTCGGATTTGTGTTGAAACTCAACAGGAAGATGGAGCGAATAGCGATGGAACATCTCCAGCCACCGGCGCAGCGCCTTGATCTCGCCGCCCGCCAGGCCGAGGCGGAGGGGCAACAACGGGCGGGCGTCATCGGCTCGCTGGTCGGCGCGGACCTCAACGTCAACCTGGTCCGGCTGCTGCCTGGCGACTATCTCGAAGCGCACATCAATACCGAGGTAGACGTACTGCTGGTCGGCCTCGGCGGCACGGGTTCGGTGGAGCTGGACGGCGGCGATGAGCCGCTCGATGCGGGCAGCGCCGTCTACATCTCAAAGAACGCGCGCCGGGCCATCCGCGCGGGCAGCCAGGGCGTCACTTATCTGACGTGCCACCGGCGGCGCGGCGGGCTGATGCCCACGCCACGAAACGCCACTCACCACGGCTGATCGATTCTCCTGTCTACCGAAGAGGCGGCATGCCCTCCGTCCGGCGGGGCCGCTGCAGCGCCAGCCGGCGCGGCAGGCCGGATGTGCCGGATGTAGTGGCTAGCGGGTATGCCATACACCTACTCCTTCAGGTTCGCCGGTAGCATAACGACAGCGGCTTGCTGCCCATAAGTCTACGCGCTCGCGGCCCGATTGAACACGCATAACTCGCAGAATTACACGTAGAGATAGCGGGTGGCGGCATGAGACGGCACAAAAACAGCTCCTCCCGCCCGGATGTGGGAAGGAGGAGCCTTTAGTGTCGAGAGCGTTTACGCTGGCTTCGTGGCTGTTTCGGTGGGGCGGGTCTGCCCGTACTCGCGCGGGTCGCTCACTGTTGTCGTATCGACCGCGTGCTGCGTCTCGAGCCAGCGCTCGGCGTCGATGGCCGCGCGGCATCCCTCGCCCGCCGCAGTGACCGCCTGGCGATAGCGGTGGTCATCCACATCGCCCGCGACAAAGACGCCCGGCACGTTGGTCATCGTATGCTCGACATGCTTGAGGTAGCCGACCTCGTTCATCTCCAGAATGCCGCGGAAAATCCCGGTATTGGGCTGGTGGCCAATCGCCACGAAGAAGCCCTGCACCGGCAGAGCCTCCGCCGCGCCGGTCTTCAGGTTGCGCACAACCACCCCCTCGACCGACTGCTCGCCGAGCACGTCCTCCACCTCAGAGTCGAAGTGGATCGTGATCTTCGGGTGCTCGAGCACGCGCTGCTGCATGATCTTGCTGGCGCGGAAGCTATCGCGCCGGTGGATCAGATGCACCTCGGAGGCGTATTTAGTCAGGAAGAGCGCCTCTTCCATCGCTGTATCCCCGCCGCCAACCACCGCCAGCGCTTTATTGCGGAAGAACGGGCCGTCACAGGTGGCGCAGCCGCTGACGCCGCGCCCCTGAAGCCGCTGCTCATTGGGCAGGCCAAGCCACTTCGCGCTGGCGCCTGTCGCCACGATCACGCTACGGGCCAGATAGTGGCCGTCGCTGGTCCAGAGCTGGAAGGGCCGCTGCGAGAAATCGACGCGCTCGACATCCTGGGGGACCATCTCCGCGCCGAAGCGTCGCGCCTGGGCCTCGAACTTATCCATCAGCTCCGGCCCCTGGATGCCTTCCTCGAAACCGGGGTAGTTCTCGACCTCGCTGGTAATCATCAACTGGCCGCCAAAGGCCTCGCCCTGGAGGACAAGCGTGCGCATATTCGCGCGCGCGGCATAGATTGCGGCGGTATAGCCAGCCGGGCCGGAGCCAATGATGGCAACATCATAAACGGCATATACAGGAGTTTCGCTCATATCTCGGACCTCAGACCTTCCTCACGCAATGTGGAAAGCGCACATACTGCTTCAATCAGACTATACCACGCTCTGTTATTATACCATACCCCCGTTAGGTATAACAACTCGTGCGCCTCAGATCGGGCTTATCAAGAGCTATTCGCCAGCAGGCGCGGAGTATGCATCGGAAATGTGTCGCCGTACGTAGTACTATTAAGAGAGAGCGTGGATGATACGAAAAATATTGTACGATGACCTGACCGTTGAACGACCTGGATTCGGCTTCTCAGAACGTCTGGCATCTGGCGGACGGAGGTGGGCATGAGCATCCATATCAACCCGATCTACCTCACTGTCGTGATTCTTGCCTGGTTCGCCATCTACCACCTCGCCTATGCGTTTATCGCCATCGCGCGCGACCGCTCGCTCGTCGGCTGGAGTATCGGCCCGCTGGGCATCAGCGCGATCACGATGCGGGAACCGCCGATCCGCCAGGTCATCACGCAACTCCTCTGCGCCGCGCTGGCCGTCGCGGGAATCTCATACGTCAGCCTCTATCTGCTCACGCCCCCGCCTATCGCCGGGCTGCGCCAATCGGTCTCGGCGCAACTGGTCGTGGTGGCAATCCCGGTGGCATTATTGACCTTATGGCGGCTACTGGGGCTGCTGCGCGAGCGGCGCTTCCCGCTGTGGGGCGAGGCGCGCGTACTGGCCACCATCCAGCGGACCCGCGCCACCGGGGCGCTGATCTTCTTCACAGCGCTGGGGAAAACCTTCCTGCGCGAGCGCTTCGGCGCGACACCGGGCGAGTTCCTGCGCACGGCGCGCTTCTAAGCCAGTCTGCCGCACGGAAGATGCACTGAAATCGAGGAATCGTGACGATGCCAGATGAGCCTGACGTATCTGACCCGCCCGTGATGACTGATCCAAATTGTCTCTTCTGCCGCATCATCGCGGGCAGCATCCCCAGCACGCAGGTCTATCGCGACGACGACGTGATTGCCTTCCGCGACCGCAACCCACAGGCGCCGACGCATGTGCTGGTCATTCCGCGTCGGCATATCGCGGGCATCAACGCGCCCGAGGCGGCGGATGGGCCGGTGCTGGCGGCGATGGTGCGCGCGGCGAACGCGGTGGCGCGGGCCGAGGGAATCGCCGAGAGCGGCTTCCGGCTGGTCTGGAACGTCGGCCACGACGCGGGCCAGAGCGTCTATCACCTGCACCTGCACCTGCTCGGTGGTCGTCCGCTCGGCTGGCCGCCGGGATAATGACGGGCTCGGATGGTGAAGGTGGGAGAAACGAAGGCATAGGAGAAGGTATGGGAGAGCGCGCATCAAGGCAATCTGAGCCCGTGCTTATCGTCGGGGCGGGGCCAGCCGGGCTGGCAACCGCGGCCTGCCTGAAGCAGCGCAAGATTCCCATGCGCATCTTCGAGGCGGGCGACGCGCCTGCCTCTACCTGGCGTCGGCTCTACGACCGCCTGCACCTGCACACCGTGCGCGCGCTTTCCGGGCTGCCGGGCTATCCGATGCCGCGCCGCTTCCCGCGCTATCCCTCGCGCGAGCAGGTGGTCGAGTATCTCGATAGCTATGCGCGCCACTTTGGTCTGGTGATCGAGACGGGGATGCCGGTCCAGCGGGCCGCGCCAGAGCCGGAGGGCGACGGATGGCGGGTCGAGACGCCGTCGGGCACGCAGACGGGTCGGGCGCTGGTCTCGGCTACGGGCATTTTCAGCAATCCGCTACGGGCGCGCTATCCCGGCGAAGAGCTGTTTCAAGGGCAGATCGCGCATTCCGCCGGGTATCGCAACGCGACGCCTTTCGCGGGGCAGCGGGTGTTGCTGATCGGCGTGGGCAACTCGGGCGCCGAGATTGCCGTTGACCTCGCCGAGCACGGCGCGCATCCGACGATCTCGATTCGCGCCGGGGCGAATGTCGTGCCACGCGAGCTGGTGGGCGTACCCATCCAGCGCTGGGCGCACCTGATCGTCCGCCTGCCACCCGGCGTGACACAGCGCGTGCTGGCGCCGGTGATGTTGCGCCAGGCGGTCCGTCGGCAGACACAGGCGGGGGTGCCGCGTCCGACGGTGGGCATCCTGGAAAAGCCCGGCGTGCCCGTCATCGGGCTGGAGCTGCTGCAGCAGGCGCGGGCGGGCGCAATTGCCATTCGCCCGGCGGTCGAGCGTTTCACAGGCCAGGGCGTGCGTTTTGTGGATGGCCGCGAGGAGCCATTCGACGCCGTGCTGATCGCGACGGGCTATCGGCCCGCGCTGGGCTATCTGAGCGACGTGCTGCCGCTGGACGACGCTGGCTTTCCCCGGATGGACGGCGTGCGCTCGCTGGACCTGCCCAATCTCTACTTCGTCGGCATGTACAACAATATCCGCGGCACGCTCTTCAACATCGCGCACGAGGCGCCGCTGGTGGCCGAGATGCTGGCGGTGTGAGTGGGCGTGAGCAGGTGGGAGGCGAGGTCGTAGCCACTTGACAGGCTATCAGCGGGTGCGGTATAGTTGGGGAGCCGACGCGAGAGCGCAGGTACGCAGCAATGCGGGAGTGGCTCAGGGGTAGAGCATCTCCTTGCCAAGGAGAAGGTCGCGGGTTCGAATCCCGTCTCCCGCTCCATCGCGGCGACGTCGCCAAGTGGTAAGGCAAGGGTCTGCAAAACCCTCATCACCGGTTCGAATCCGGTCGTCGCCTCCGGGAACAGAAAATATCTAGACTTCCCCAAGCAGACGCTATTTCCCAGGTGTGTGTAGAGCAAAGGACACTCTATGCGCCTGGAAGCTGCTTTGCTGGAGTACTCCTACAGCCAGGACTACTCCCCCACCACCCGCGCGTGGTACCGTTCACGGCTCGGAGCGTTTGCCGCCTGGTTACGGAGTGCGGGCATCGCCGACCTAGACGACATCACCCCCTCGACCATCCGACAGTACCAGGACTATGTGCGTACCCGTCCCTCAGGCCGCAGAGGTAGGGGAGAGGCGAAGCCCCTGGACAGCTTCACGGTGCATGGACACACGAGAGCCATCAAGTCCTTCCTGAACTGGGCGGTGGCTGAGGAATTGCTCGACGCGAGCGTGGTGAAGCGAATCGCGATGCCGCGCCGCGCCACCAAGGTCATGCCCGTGCTGAACCCCGACCAGATTCGCCGTTTGACCCTAGCCTGCGACAGCGCACGCGACCGGGCGGTCCTCGCCGTGCTCCTCGACACTGGCATCCGAGCCAGCGAACTCTGTGGACTCGCGCTCGACCGTGTGTTCTTCTCTGCCGATGACGCCTATCTGCTGGTGCACGGCAAGAACCGCAAGTCCAGGGAGGTAGGTTTGGGCAGGCAGTCTCGCCAGCTGCTCCACCGCTATATCCACCGGGAGCGGCGCGCACCCCAGGAGGTGACGGCGGTCTTTTTGGGACGTACCGGCGCGCCACTCACCCCGATGGGACTCGACCGACTGTTGTATCGGCTGAGAGACCGTACGGGGCTACGCGGAGTGCGTGTGGGGGCGCACGTTTGGCGGCACACCTACGCCTTCAACTTCATTGCGCAGGGAGGGGATGTGCTGCGCTTATCGCGGCTGTTGGGCCATACCTCAGTCGCGACTACCCAGGGCTACCTCTCGGCCTTCTCGGCGCGCGACGCACGCCGGGGGCAATCAGTCTTCGACAATCTGTAGACATGGAGAACCCCTTCCCCTATCAGGGGAGGGGGCATGTGTTCGTGCTACGCGCCGAATTGCCTAATTGCCCAATCGCCCAAATGTCTACGAGAATGAGCGAGAGTGCCTTCAACACTACGTGACCCATCTGAACTATGTGACCCAACTGAACCAGCTTGGTGACCGCAAGGATGCATGGGGAGGGCGGCCCAAACAGGACAAGGTGCTAGGCGTCAGTCGTCAAGCGTGTCAAATGTCGAATGTCAAAAGGGTCAGACCTTCTGAATGATGGACTGCATCTCGCTCTCGTCGAACGCACGCAGGGTTTCTGTGCGCACATTGCCCAGACTCGCAACGGCCAGCGCAGCGGCCATGGCCGTCTGCTCATCGGGGGCCTGTATCGTCGTCACGATGTCGTACTGCCCCTGCGTCCAGTAGATGCCGAGCAACTTACCGCCGCGACGCTCGACATCGCCGCGAAACGCTGCAGCACGCTGCACCGTGTCTTTGGCGTTCTTTATCCCTTGGTCGGTAAACTTAATGAGGTTGACATAGGTGGGCATCGCTCCGTACCTCCCGTTGCTGAGGACGCCCCATACGCCTCGTCTGCGACCCTCGACCCTGCCCCATGCATCATCCAGTAGAGTCCCATGCCGACAAGGGTGTCAAGCAGGCCACTGCTGTTCAGCTACCGGTTTTGCTTTCCCAAGCAACGCCTGTATCTACCTTCCTCATGCGATGGCTGCTTGTACGTGTGTATACTGACAGTGACGAGCGAACGGAGAGAGGGGGCGAGTATGGACTATGATGTTTCAGGGTTTAATTCGGCTACCTTTGTTATAAAGCGAATGGCACTCTGGATAATTGAACCTCCGTGGCAGCACCCAGAGTTAACTACCGCTGAGCTATTCAAGCTTGCGGGTGGCTCCAACTCGGAACTACCCGAATTCGGAGCACCCGAGGAAGTAACCTTCCAGGGGCGAACCATCCCGTGGAAAACCTTCTTGGCGATAGGTAACAAGCTACTTCGGCGACTTCACCGGCTCATTTGGCTTATAGCTTGGGTGTGGGCAGTCCCGGGGTTATTTCTTGGAGCGCTGCTTGCCCCGCAGCTCCTGCGGCTCGTGGACTTGGCAAACTCTCCTTACCATGACTGGCTGGCACTTGGTGTCGCGGTGGTCGGAGGTTTTCTCGTCCCACTCCTCGGCTGGTTGCTAATGATACCCATGCTTCTAGTACTTGCCTTTATATGGGTCGTCTTTGGTGTAGTCTTCTTTGTGCTAACATTGCTGTTTCGACTCCCGTACCTTACCAAAAACATCTTATCTGACCAGTCATCGAGTCAGCCAGTACCCACACGATATTGGGGGCCCGACTCTTGTCTACTACGAGTCAGGAATATTTCATTCGCTATGGTCGCCTTTGTGGCCGTAATGTTGCCTCTTGCTGGTATCAGCTATGCAATCTACCGTTATGTCACTGTGGTTCCGGTAGACCAAAGGCTAGTTGTCATTAGTTCTGCCGGACTCGTGCTCATCAAGACATTGGTTATTCCCGCCATAAGGAGCGCACTCAAGAGCAAGGCATTGGAACGCTTGAAGGACTTTTTGCGCGGCGGCAAGGATATCAAAAAGGCTGCATAGGGGAGTCCGCAGAGCCATTGCTAGCCATTCTTGTCGAGCAGCGTGAAGAACTGCTGCACAACGAGCGAGGTGTGCGCCAAATTACATAAAGGGATGTCACATTGGGTACGCAAGACGCCCAAAGTGGCACCCGTTCTTGACAATTGGAGTAAGAATAAACGGCCGGGAACAAATAGTTTCCGGCCGTTAGTATATGTCACACTCTGTCGAGTGTTAGCGCCGCAAGAAGTAGTTTACAATGGTATCGAGCAAAAGTGCCAGGTTGGTCGGATTTGTCAGTAACCCAGCGACCCATCCAAGCAATGCTCCGATAACAGGAGCAACCCCCCACGCGACTTGGATTGCGAGGTCTTTGAGCCAGTCCCACCGCGCCTCTTCTCGAAGTGAGCGGGCTTCGTTGTAGGTCTGCTCAAGCATCTCTCGCTGCTCTGCTGCCCCATCGAGTACTTGCTGTAGTTTCTCCTCGATTTGGCACAAACGACAATCAAGGTGGCTATCATTAGTCTGATAGTCCATCCGAACACACTCCCCGCCTCTCGGTTAACCTGTGTGCCCGCCCCCGTTCAATAGGCAGGAAACTAGCGAGTCACAGGGACGACAAAGAGGATGAAGACAAAGCGGTTCCTTTTCAAAACGGCCAACTGGCAGAAGTAGGCCCTCACATTTCCTCGCCTAAGGCCAGCCTGGCAGGGAGATGAGGCTGACCGCGACGAGAGATAACAGATGGTCTACCAGTCGCAACATAACGACTACACCCCGTATACGTTGCCCCTGTGGAAAAGGTTGCGACCGCTTCTTGGTGACGAGAAATTCTACCCAGTATTCGTCTTGATTCTGCCTCTTGAGGAGAATTTGCTGTCAAGGTGGCTTGCTGCCGACTCATCCTTCCTCTGATTGACGTGGCAGCTAAAGAAGCTTAGATTGAACGTGACGCAGACATAGACCAGCGTGAGATTGAGGGATATAAGATAGATGGCGACGGCGCTACCGATTTTTGTCAGCCACAGTCACCAGGACAGCGCTTTCTGCCGTGCGCTGGTGACGGCGCTACGCGACGCGGGTGCCGATGTGTGGTACGACGAGCACAATCTGGAGTCGGGCCAGTTGCTCGATGTCATTCAGCGCGAACTAGGACGGCGCAAAATCTTCGTCGTCATACTGTCCAAGCATGCCTTCGGTTCAACTTGGGTGCGCCGCGAGACGGTTTGGGCCTATTCGCTCTATGACCGCGACCCCACCCGCATCATCTTGCCTATTACTGCTGGCCACATTGAGCGCGGCGATTTTAGCCCGGAGCAAGGCTGGCTTTTCCTGGAAGATTTCAAGCGCATTGAGGCTCCCGGATTGCAACCTTTCCCGCTGCAGGAAGCTGTAGAGCGCACCCTTCGGGCGTTGAGCCTAACTCCGGCTGGCGCAGCTCCAACACCCACCGTACCTCAACCGTCTGAGAGCGTTGACGAACTTATCGCTCATGGGAAGGCACTCTCGTCGTTTCTAGTGGACAGTGCTACTGAGTATTTCGTGCGAGCCACCGAGCTAGCCCCGGACTCGTTTGATGCTTGGGCCAATCTTGGTCATAACTACGGGCAGCTGGAGCGTTGGCAGGACAGCCTCGCGGCGTCAAACCGCGCACTGGCAATTGACGATAGTCAAGCCTTCGCATGGCATACCAAATGTGTAGCACTCCAGCAGCTGCAGCGACATGAAGAGGCGCTCGCTGCCTTCAACTATGCGCTCGTGGTAGACCCAGTTTACCGCGAGGCTTGGATTGACATAGGCAAATTGCTCCAGAAACTGCAGCGCAACGAGGACGCTCTCGATGTGTACGAGCGTGCGCTTGCGTTAGATGAGCATGACTTCGCGACCTGGATTGCGGAGGGCAATATACTCAGCCAACTTGACCGATATGAGGAATCGCTCGACGCCTACAATCGCGCACTGGCTGAAAAGCCTAGCTATTACGTGCAGCATGACATATGGGTGGCCAAGTCCAACCTCCTCAATAGTCTGCAACGGTACGAGGAGGCGCTCACAAATATCAATCGTGCACTTTCCCGCGACAAGACTGCAGCTAAATTGGGGATTAAGGTGACTGCGCTTCGAGGTCTCGGACAGACAGTAGAGGCGGAGAAAGCAGAACGAAGCGCGAAGGCTTTAGAAACGCATTTAGGCGTGTAGAGTGATACCTATGCAGCAGAGTCTCTAAGGTCATTGCAGCAATGATGAGAGTGACGCGGCCATATGTGCATCGTAGACCGGGCATCGTGCGCGAGAGAAGGCCAATGTCTCAATTGCTGCTGGAACAGGGGTCGAAGGCAGGCATGCCTGGCACATTGGTATATTGGTGGAGACAGGAGAGCACATGGCTTGGCTAGTCGCTAAAACAGGTTGGCAATCCATCTTTCGAACCGTTCGTGCGTGGGCCGTCGAGTGATGAGCCTCAGTGATGAAATTCCTATGTCGCGGATGGGTCATCTAGAGCACCCGATACCCGCTATCCCCCTAGCTGTTCCCCGGCACTTTCCCGGTGTCGTCCACCATTGTTCCAGAATATGGGGAGTGGATATGAGCGCACGAAGCGCGGGTAAGACTGCCCGCATTGTATGGGTTTCTCGTCTCATAACTAAGCGGATTGGCAAAAGTTCTGGACAGTGCGGAAGCTGGGGCCGTCGGTCGCGTGGAAGTGCACCTCCAAAGAGGCGAGCAGCGTCTCGGTGGCCTG
>Ga0207674_10000923_pt1 | contig 38278 bp, 37 predicted proteins | sample KBSCornC72_FD_184303 | JGI IMG/M metagenome (GOLD analysis project Ga0207674, IMG submission 184303) | Corn rhizosphere microbial communities from Kellogg Biological Station, Michigan, USA - KBS Corn C7-2 (SPAdes) (version 2) | ecosystem: Host-associated > Plants > Roots > Rhizosphere > Soil ... | reverse complement strand
GTTGGCGAGCTTGTAGGGGCCGAGCGGGTCGTCAACGATCGCGATCGCGTCGGCCGAGCCGGCGCCGAGCGACGTCCGCCCGGAGAAGAGCATCGGGTGCCCGAACGCGAGCGCCTGCCCGTCGCAGACGTAGGTCGTCGTCCCGACGCCCGCCGAGGTGAGGTCGCCGTAGGAGAGGGCGGCGGCGAAGTTCCCGCCGGGAACGAGGTCGTCCACGACTCCGGAGAGGCTGGCGGAGTGCGCAGCCGCGCCGTGCGTGAACCGCATCATCGGCCGGTACTTCTTCAGGGAGGGCAGCTTCCGCATCGCCGCGTACCGCTCAGGGGCAACGCCGGAGATGCTCATCGGCAGCTTGAGGCGAACGAGGTCACCACCCACGGTCGGAAGCGCCGCGCCGATCTTCGCCGCCACTTTGCGAACGACCGAGCGCGGAAGCTTGATGCGTGCCGGGACCCGCGACGCAGCGCGCGAAGAGACCGAGAGCCCGTTCACATGCAGCATGTCTTCGGCGGGCGTGAGGCCCGCGATGTTGGTCGCCCCGAACGAGAAGCCGTACGCGAGCGCACCGGCGAGCTCCGGCCCGCCGCCGTGGTCGATGTAGACGGGCGAACCGGACATTCCAGCCCAGACACCGCCGCCCGCGTCGACCGTCGGGCCCGAGATCTCGACGATGATCACGTCGCGCCCGGGTCCGATCAGGTCGGGCATGACTCCGAGGACCTCGGCGTCGAAGGACTGCGGGTCCGTACCGGAGACGACGGTCCATCCTTCTCCGATGTCTCCGGTTGCAACCGTGTCGAGCTCCATCACGTCCGCACAGGGACCAGGGGCCGCGAGCCCCACCCCCGTCCAGATCAGTCCTGTCGTAATTCCAACCACGACAAATGCTGCGAACGTTCGTAGGCGGGTCATGCCAACCCCCTCTGCGGCGTGAACGGGACGGCCCCCAAGATACGCCTCTCGCCCGGATGTGCCTAGTGCCCGAGCTCGGCGCGAAGGGCGCGAAACCAGCGGAGCCTCTCTCCGTAGGGCACGGCCGCGTTGGCCGGCGACGTCGAGGGGAGGACGAACAGCCGCGTCTCTCCCAGGCGGCGCTCCTGCAGCCCGTGCTCGGGCCGCTCGCGGAAGACGCCCTCGTAGGCCGACTTGCCCACGAACGCGATCACCTGCGGCCCGAGCTCCTTCGCTAGGCGCTCGAAGCGCTCGCCGGAGCCGGCGAAGTCGCCGCGGCGCAAGTCGCCGCTCCCCTTCGTCGTGCGGTAGGCGGCATTCGTGAGGCCGTAGCCGAGGCCGAGCATCTCCCACTGCTCCTCAGGTACGAGGACCCGTGGCGTGAGGTCCGCGTCGGCGAGGAGCCGCCAGAAGTCGTTGCGCGGGTTCGCAAAATGCGCCGCGGCGGCCGCCGAGCGAAATCCTGGGTTGATCCCGCAGAAGATGCAGTGCAGGCCGGGAGCCAGGACGTCCGGGACCGCCGACTCGGCCACGGCGTTACTCTACGACCAAGGACAAAGGGAGGAAGAAAATGGCGCAGGCCGAGACGGCTGTCAGGACGATCAAGAACTACATCGGCGGAGGCTGGGTTGACGCGGAGGCGAGCGAGAGCTTTGACGTGACGAACCCGGCCAGCGGCGAGACGCTGGCGCAGCTACCCATGTCGAGTCGGGCCGACCTCGACCGGGCGGTCGAAGCGGCGCGGCAGGCGTTCCCCGCATGGCGCGCGACCTCGCCGGTCGAGCGAGCCCGCGCCTGCTTTCGGCTGAAGAACGCCCTCGAGGAGCGCAGGGACGAGCTCGCCGAGATCGTCTCCCGCGACAACGGCAAGGCGATCAAGGACGCGGCAGGCGAGGTCCGGCGCGGGATCGAGTGCGTCGAAGTGGCCACCGGGATCCCATCGCTCATGCAGGGCTCGAACCTGGAGGACGTCTCCCGCGGGATCGACTCCGACATGATCCGCCAGCCCATCGGCGTCTTTGCGGCCATCACGCCGTTCAACTTCCCCTTCATGGTGCCGCTCTGGTTTCTCCCTTTCGCGATCGCCTGTGGAGACACGTTCATCCTCAAGCCGTCGGAGCAGGACCCCCTCGCCTCCGAGCTGCTCTTCGAGCTGCTCGACCAGTGCGAGATTCCCGCCGGGGTGGTCAACCTCCTGAACGGCGGCAAGGACACGGTCAACGGGATCCTCGAGCACCCAGGGATCAACGGCGTCTCGTTCGTCGGCTCGACCCCGGTCGCGCACCACGTTTACGCGACGGCGGCCAAGCACGGCAAGCGTGTTCAGGCGCTCGGCGGCGCGAAGAACCACGTCGTCGTCATGCCCGACGCGGAGATGGAGTCGGCCGTGGACGGCGTCCTCTCCTCGGCCTTCCACGCAGCCGGCCAGCGGTGCCTGGCGAACTCGGTCTGCGTCGCGGTCGGCGACGCCTACGAGCCGCTGAAGAAGGGCCTCGTCGAGAAGGGCGACGCCATGATCGTCGGTGAGGGCATCGATCCCGAGACCGAGGTCGGCCCCGTCATCTCGGCAGCCGCGCGCGAGCGCATCGGCGAGTTCATCGACCGCGGCCTCGCAGAGGGCGGCGAGCTCGTCCTCGACGGGCGCGGCAAGGGCCTCGACGACGGTCACTTCCTCGGCCCGACCATCATCGAGACCGATCCGGGCTCGGAGATCGCCACCGAAGAGATCTTCGGGCCGGTCCTCACGCTCGTCCGCGCGCGCGACCTCGACCACGCGCTCGAGATCATGAACGCCTCGACGAAGGGCAACGCGGCCTCGATCTTCACGACCTCGGGCGGCGCAATGCGCAAGTTCCGCCACGACGCGCAGGCCGGGATGATCGGCGTGAACATCGGAGTCGCCGCGCCGATGTCCTTCTTCCCGTTCACAGGGTGGAAGGAGTCGTTCTTCGGCGACCTGCACGCCCACGGGCGCGACGGCATCGAGTTCTACACCGAGAAGAAGGTCGTGATCACGCGCTGGCCGGACGCGTGACGACCCCGAAACGGCTCGACTACTCCGTCAGCGAGCGCAGCGGGACCCCGGCTCACGCCGAGCCCGACTGGACCGCCGAGCACCTGCTGCTCGCGGCGCTCGCGCGTTGCAGCCTTTCCAGCCTCGAGTACTACGCGAAGCGGGCAAATGTCGGGGCGTCCGGAACGGCGGACGCGGACGGCGTCGTCACGCGCCGCGACTCGGACGGGCGCTACGCGTTCGTCGAGACCCGTGTCGCGCTTGACGTGGAGCTGGAGCCGGCGCTGGACGGCGAGGAGCTCGCGAAGCTCCTCGACTCGGCGGAGTACGGCTGTTTCATCGGCGCCTCGCTGACCGCAACGCCGACCTACGAGTGGCGCGTCAACGGCAAGGCGGTGCGATGAGCACCGTCGCCTTCGACGTGGCAGCCGTTCGGGCGCGCTTCGCTGCGCTGCAGAGGAAGACAGCGTTCTTCGACGGGCCCGGAGGAACACAGACTCCGGACGCCGTGATCGAGGCCGTGGCGTCGTATCTGCGCGAGGCGAATGCGAACCTCGGCGGGCCGTTCGAGACGAGCCTGCGCAGCGACCAGGTCGTCGACGCCGCGCACGATGCCGCGGCGCGCTTCCTCGGCGCATCGCCGTCGGAGGTCGGCTTCGGCCAGAACATGACGACGCTCAACTTCGCTCTGACGAGGGCACTCGGCCGCGAGCTCTCGGCAGGCGACGAGATCGTCGTCACGCGGCTCGACCACGACGCGAACGTCTCGCCGTGGCTCGAGCTCGCGCACGACCTCGACCTCGTCGTCCGCTTCGCCGACCTGCGTGAGGACGACTGCACGCTCGACTACGCCGACGTCGAGGCGCAGATCATGGAACGGACGAGAGTCGTCGCGTTCCCGTGGGCCTCGAACGCGGTCGGCTCGATCACGGACGTCCGCCGCGTCGCCGACCTCGCGCACGAAGTCGGCGCACTGGCCTGGGTCGATGCCGTCCACTACGCGCCGCACGGGCCGATCGACGTGAGCGCGGCCCGCGTCGATGTCCTCGTCTGCTCGCCCTACAAGTTCTTCGGCCCGCACCTGGGGCTCTTCTTCGGGCGACGGGAGGTGATCGGAGGCTGGCGGCCGTACAAGGTCCGCCCGAGCGCCGACGATCCGGTGAGCCATCGCTTCGAGACCGGCACGCTCGCCCACGAGCTCCTCGCCGGGTGCACGGCCGCGATCGAGTACGTCGAGTCGATCGGCTGGGATGCGATCGTGGCGTGGGAGCGCGAGCTGGGGCAGCGCTTCCTCGAGGGCTTGCCGGAGGCGTACACGCTTCACGGCATTCCTTCGATGGATGGCCGCACGCCGACCTTCGCGCTGACGCACCCGTCCCACACTCCCGAGATGCTCGCCGACGGGCTCGCCCGGCGCGACGTCGCGGCCTGGCCGGGCAACTACTACGCGCTCGAGATCATGGAGCGCCTCGGTCTCGAGGACGGCTGCCTGCGCGTGGGCATCGTCCACTACAACACCGCCGAGGAGGTCGACCGGCTCCTCGAGGCGCTCGCGGAGCTGGCGTAGTGCTACGCCTCTACTGGGCCAAGAACGACGGCATGACGGGACATGTCTTCCTCGGGCCGCGCGAGCACGACGCGCTGGCGGCCGAGATGGAGGAGCAGGGGATGGGCGGCTGGCTCTCCGCCGACGCGCTTACCTCAGACGCGCGCATTCCACCGGGCCAGATCGACCTCGCCCTCGCGAAGGCCTCGCCGGAGCCGATGACGCTCGACGACGCGAAGCTCTGGGAGGACTGGCTCCGCTTCCTGCAAGGCGCCGCCGAGAACGGCGGCCTCGTCGTGCAATAGCTACGAGTACGACTGCCGGGCGGCGTCCCAGCGGGGATCGTCCCAGCGGATCTTGTCCGGGTCGACCCCGCGGCGCTCCGCCATCTCCACAGCGAGCATCTGGAAGCGGACGATGTCGACGACCGGGTGGGTCGTCGGGACGAGCGTCGTCTCGGCGCCGATCTCCCCCAGCGCCTTCACCACGTCCGCGGCGCGCTCGGCCGCACGGCCCTCGCCTTCGAGGACGAAGACGCGCACCTGCTCGTCGATCGCTGCAAAGTGCCCATGGAGGATCTGCTCGGTCTCGTGCGCCTCCGCGTGGACGTAGGCGCCCTCGCGGAGCTTCAGCACCGCCTCCTGCGCCGTCGGCCAGTCCCGGCCGGCGCCGACGACCACGACGCGCTCCCAGTCTCCACCCTCGAAGGGATCGGTGATCACCGTGTCCACCGACTGGCGGAGCCAGCGCACGTCCTCCCCTCGCAGCGCTGCGAGCGCACCCACAGCGCACGTGTAGCTCGCCGTGTGGCAGTAGGACTCCTCGATCTCCGGCGTAGCCACGATCACCTCCTCGGCGAGCTCGGCGATCGGCCCCTTCTCCGTGCCGGTGACGAGCCAGACCGGCCCGTCGAAGGCCTGCGCAGCCTCGAGAGTCAGCTTCGTCTCTCCCTCGTGGCTGACCGCGACCATGAGGTCGCCCTGCGGCGGTGTCAGTACCGCCTCGAGAGCCTGATAGGCCTCGCCGCCGGTCTGCGCGGCGTGGAAAGACGTCCCGCAGCCGGTGAAGACGACGCGCCCCGAAGGGAAGCGGCGGTCGCCGACCCGCTCGGGCACGCCGCGAAGCCATTCGGGCTGAGACTGAATCGCTGCGCGCGTGAGCTCCCCGGCCATGCTGAAGGGCGAAGCTACCATGCGCGCATGGACGGGTATCGCTACGTCTACACCCAGGAGGTCGTGTTCCGCGACCTGGACGCCTTCGGCCACGTCAACAACGGCGTCTACCTGACCTACATCGAGAACGCGCGCATCGGCTACGTCCGAGACGTGCTCGGGATCGAGTCGCTCGAAGGTCTCCTTATGATCGTGGCGAGCGTGAAGATCGACTTTCGCTCGCGCGCGAACCTCGGCGATACCCTCGAGGTCGGGGCGCGCTCTACGCGCGTCGGCACGAAGAGCTTCGATCTCGACCACGAGATCCGCGCGCAGGACGGGCGGGTCGTCGCCGAGGCGCAGACCACGCTCGTCGCCTTCGACTACGAGGCGGACTCGACCATGCCGATCCCGCCCGAATGGCGGGCGCGAATCGAAAACTACGAATCAAGGAGCGCTGCGGCCACGTGAACGCTTTCGAGAAGACCGTCCTTCCCAACGGCCTCCGGGTCGTCACCGCCCCGATGCCGCAGGCCAAATCGGTTGCCTGTTTCGTCATGCTCGCTGCGGGCTCCCGCTACGAGACGAAGGAGACGAACGGCATTGCCCACTTCGCCGAGCACATGTTCTTCAAAGGCACCGAGCGGCGACCGACGGCGCGGGAGATCGCCGGCGAGATCGACTCCATCGGGGGCGAGTTCAACGCCTTCACGGGCAAGGAGTACACGGGCTACTACGTGAAGTGCGCCGCCGAGCACCGCGACGTGGCGCTCGACGTCCTCGTGGACATGCTCCGCCACTCGAAGTTCGACCCCGAGGAGATCGAGCGTGAAAAGGGCGTCATCGTCGAGGAGATGAACATGTACTACGACACCCCGCGCGACTACGTCGACGGGGTCTACGACGAGCTGCTGTACGGTGACCAGCCGCTCGGCTGGGACATCATCGGGCGGAAGGAGACCGTCCGGGCCGCGAAGCGCGAGACGTTCCTCGGCTACCTCGACCGGTGGTACCGGGCGCCGCGCATGGTCGCCGGCCTCGCCGGCAACCTCGGCGAAGGGCTGAACGAGCGGCTCCAAGCTCTCCTCGGCGACGTGCCCGACGGCCAGACGGGACAGCCCGAGGAGGCGACCTGGAAGCAGAACGCGCCGCAGGTCAAGCTGCACACGAAGCAGTCCGACCAGGCGCACATCCGGATCGGCGTGCACAGCTACCCGATCGACCACCCGGACCGCTATGCGCTGAGCCTCCTCGCCACCGTGCTCGGCGGCGGGATGTCGTCGCGCCTCTTCACGGAGGTGCGTGAGCGACGCGGCCTCGCGTACTACATCTACGGGCACAACATGGCCTATACGGACACGGGCACGCTGTACGCCCAAGGTGGCGTCGACATCAACCGAATCGACGACGCCGTCTCGACGGTCGTGCAGGAGTTCGGGCGCATCGCGGCCGAGCCCGTCGAGGCCGACGAGCTCGAGAAGGCGCGCAACTTCTCCAAGGGCCGCCTCGTCCTCTCGCTCGAAGACCCGAAGGGGATGATCATGTTCGGCCTGCGAAACGAGGTGCTCGAGGGCAAGCTCCGCGAGCCGGACGAGGTGCTGGCCGGTCTCGACGCCGTCACGCTCGAGGACATCCAGCGCGTCGCCCAGGACATCATCCTCGAGGAGCGGCTGAACCTCGCCGCGATCGGGCCGTTCGACGACCCGGGCCGCTTCGAGAAGCTGCTCGCGTTGTCCGCTTAGGCCACGTCCGGGGTCTGACCCCGGGCGTGTCTCTTGCGGACGACTGCAACGCGCGTGTCTCACACCGGCGCGGTAGGCGCCAAGCCCTCCAGCCATCGAGCCACGTCTGCCTCGGCCATGGCTGGGGTCTGACCCCGGACACGCCTGAAAAGGTCAGCCTAGAGCTCTAGGTCGTACGGGAAGTCGGTGAGGACCTCGGCGCCGTCGTCGGTGACGAGCACGAGGTCCTCGAGGCGGCAGCCGCCGAAGCCCTTGCGGTAGAGGCCCGGCTCGACGGCGAGTACGTCGCCGGCGACGAGCTCGGTGCCCAGGCGCCCGAGGCTCGGAAGCTCGTGCACCTCGAGGCCGACGCCGTGACCCAGACTGTGGAAGAACCCGTCCTCCAGCGGTTTGTCCGGGTCCTTGGTCAGCTGCGTCGGAAAACCGTGCTCCTGGAAGAGCTCGCAGGTCACCCGGTGGAGCTCCTTGCCGGTGATCCCCGGGCGAATCGCGTCCACCGCCAGGTCGAGCGCCTCCTTGACGAGCCCCTGGTAGCGGACGAGCTCCTCCGGCGGCTCGCCGAGGCAGAACGTGCGCGTCATGTCGGCGTAGCAGCCGGAGACGGGATCCTGCGGGTAGAGATCCGCGATGACCGCCTCGCCTTCCGAGATCGGGCCGTGACCGGGCTCGTGCCCGATGGCGGTCTGCTCACCATGCGAGACGATGACCATGTCCGGAGCGATCACGCCTGATTCGCTGAAGGAGCGAAGCGCCTCGGCCTGGAGGTCTTCGCAGGTCAGGGCACCGCCCTCCTTCAGCCGGTCGCGGATGGCGCCCATCGCGCGCTCGGCCGCCCGCTGCGCCCGCCGGATCCCGGCCAGCTCGGAGTCGTTCTTGACGCGCCGGCGCTCGTCGAAGATCTCGCCCTCGGCGCGGAGGACGACGCCGTTCTCGCGCAGGTGATCGGCCGCATCCAGCGGGAACGTGCGCGGCGTGACGGCGTCGTCGAGGTCGATCTTCCGGCAGGCGCGCAGCACGAGCTCCCGCTCGGCCTCGTACCACGGCAGACCCTGCCCGTAGAGCTCGTCGATGCCGAGCTCCTCGAGCGGGACGGTGACGATGCTGTCGATTCCCTGGATCCGCGGGATCTCGAGCGAGCCGACGAAGACGTAGCGACCGCCGTCCTTCTCCGCATAGATGAACGCATCCGGGATCGGCACGGGAACCTCATGGCGAAGCTCGGGCGAGCGGATGGTGTCCGCGAAGATGAGCAGGTCGGGCACGATCGGTAAGCCTAGCTGGGGTAGATTCCAAGCGCGGTGCAGGAGGCTTTGGAACACGCACAAAAGCTCGTCGCGATGTACGACGAGGAAGTCGCTGCGCTGCTTCCAGAAGGGGCCGAGATCTTCGACGCCCACGTGCACGTCGGCGCCGACATCGACGGCTTCGTCGCCACCCTGGACGATCTGCTCGCATTTCTCGCGAAGGACGGCGTCGCGCGCGCGTTCGCCTTTTGCCTCGACGAGCCGGACCGCGAGCCCGCGTTCCGCGCCGCGAACGACCGCACCCTCGAGGCAGCCGCGCGCTCGGGCGGCGTACTAGTGCCGTTCGCGCGCCTCGATCTCACGCAGCAGCCCGTCGAGGAGGCGACGCGCGCGCTCGACGCGGGCGCACGCGGCATCAAGCTCCATCCGCGCGCACAGGCCTTCCGCCTCGACGACGTGCGGCTCGCGCCGGTGTTCGCGCTCGCGGCCGAGCGCCGGGTGCCGATCCTCATCCACGGCGGGCGCGGGCTGCCGCCGATCGCCGAGCATCTCCGGCTCCTCGTCGACACCTATCCCGAGGCGCAGCTGATCATCGCCCACGCAGGCATCGCCGACCTGGCGCGCCTCTCCGAGGAATTCGGCGGCCACCCCAGTGTCTTCTTCGACACCTCTGTGTGGAGCCCGCTCGACCTGCTCGACATGTTCCACCGGATCTCCCCGGAGCAGGCCCTCTACGCGTCCGACTACCCATACGGCCAGCAGCCCGGCTCCCTCTTCATCGCCCTGCGCACCGCACGGCTCGCCGGCCTCTCCGAAGAACAGGTGCGCGATCTTCTGGGCCGCTCGGCCGCCGGGATCGCGGACGGAAAGCCCCCGGCTCCGCGCACGCCGCCGAAGGGGCGAACGAACCTCGTCCAGGCGATCACGTTCGCGCGGATCCATCACTACCTCGCGATGGCGACCCCTCTCCTCTGGACCCGGCAGCGCGACACGATCGGCGTCCTCGGCCTCGCGCTGAACACGTGCGCCGAGCGCGACGGCTTCGTCGAGGAGCGCGAGCGGATCGCGGAGCTGATCACCGGCGCACAGGAGCTCTGGAGCGCCTTTTCGGACGTCGAGGACGAGGCGAAGCGGCTCGAGGCCAGCCGCTTCACGTTCCGGCTCGTGCACCTGGCAGACATCCTCGCGGTCACGACCACCTCGGAGTGATCGCCGCGGTCGTCCTGGCCGCCGGCGCTGCGAGCCGGTTCGGCGAGCCGAAACAGCGCCTGCTCCTCCCTCGCGTCCTCGAGCGGTTGGCCGAAACCTCGCTCGAAGACGTGGTCGTCGTCGCGGGCGCACACGAGCTGGACCCGGGCGGAGCCCGCCTCGTCGAGTGCCCGGAGTGGGAGCGCGGCCCGGGGGCTTCCCTGCGGTGTGGGCTCTCGGCGCTCACACCGGAGACGGAGGCCGTGGTCGTCTGCCTCGCCGACGGGCCGAATCTCGCACCCGCGGCGGTGGAGCGAGTCGTCACAGCCTGGCGGGGCGGCGAAAGCGAGGTCGTCGCCGCGAGCTACGACGGCAATCGCGGTCACCCCGTCGTCCTCGGCCGGGACGCATGGGCCTCCGTGCCCGACGAAGGGATGCGCGCCCTTCCGGCGGTCCTCGTCCCGTGCGACGACCTGGGCGCGCCCGGCGACGTCGACTCTCCGGGTGACCTTGCATGAGACGTTTCCTCCGGCCCGCGATCGTCATCCCGGCCGTCGCCCTTTTGCTCTTCGCGGGAGGCGTGATCTACGCGTACACGCGCGGGCTCGACTCCGGCGCGGTGGACGAGAACGAGCAGGTGCTGGCCGAGGCCGGCGTCTACCCCGGCTCCACGGAGGTGGGGCGATCGAGCGAGACGTTCTCCGGCGCCGAGTCCGCTGTCCCCGTGCCGAAGGGAGTCGTCACGACGGTCGCCTACGCGCCCCCCGACGGCACCGACCAGCTCGAGATCGTGAACCACTACGTCGGCCGCCTTCGCCCCGAGTGGTCGCCCGAGATCGAGCGGTCGCTGGCCGGAGCGGCGGGCACCACGACCGAACGCTCCTACCGCGTCACGTTCACCCGCGGCGAGCAGTGCCTGATCCTCGGAACCGCGGGCATGGTGGCCGACCTCGCCCAGCCGGTCTACACGCTCTCCGCCTACGGGCGCGAGGGCGCCTCCTGCTGACGCTCAAGGCCATCCGGCGGAAGGCCGATGGTGTACGGGTTGAACGCGGTTTTTGACGAACTCTGAGCTTTCGATGGCCGTCTCTCCCCTTGGAGCCGCCCGCCTTCGCCGACGCCTGACCGTCGAGGAGGCCGCCGCGCGCGCCCGCATGGAGATCGACCAGGTGAAGTCGCTCGAGGAGAACTGCATGTACCGGTTCGGCTCGAACGCGGACGCCCTCGCCGCGGCGCTCGTCTACGCGACGGCGCTCGGCATCTCGGAGCGCGAGGCGAGGCAGATTGCCGGCCTGCCCGTCACGAGCCGGTTCGTCGATCCGTGGTCGGTCCGCCGGACGATGGCGATCTTCGCCTTCCTGGCCGCACTCGGCATGCTCGCCTGGTTCGGCTTCCGCCCGGAGCTCGGCGGCAGCCAGCAGGCTTCGGCGACCCCGCCGGCCGCGAGCCAGGCTCCGGTCGCTCCCGCCCAGGCCCTACCCGAGCCCTGGGAGATCCAGGTGGACGTCTACAACGGCACCGGCGCCGGCAACGCCGCCGCGAGCATGGCGAACAGGGTCGCGGGCCTCGCCTACCAGATCGGCAACGTCGGGAACGCGAAGCGCGAGGACTACACGAAGACGCTCGTGTACTACGCGCCGGGCGGCAAGGAGATCGCCGCGCGGCTCGCCGGCGAGCTCGGCGTCGGCACCGCTGCACTGCCGGGCGGCAACAACCCCAACCGCCTCGTCGTCATCGTCGGCGGCTGACGCTCTGGACGGCGGCGGCTTTCGCCGGGCAAAGCGCGGCTTCGCCCACCGCCTGACGACGCTCGGCGGCAGGAGTCTGCGCTCGCAGTCCCTCGTCGTACCACCCGTACTGCCTCGGGCCTGCTCGCTTGTCTCCTTTGCGAGCGCCGCCCCAGAACATCAGCGGGCTAGAGCGGGGTCCGCAAAGCTGCGAGCTTCTGCTTCAGCTCCGGCGGCATCTCCTCGACGACCGCCTGGCGAACGTAGCGCCTGAGGGTCTCCTCGAACGTGTAGCGCTTCCGACAGTAGCCGCACTCGTCGAGGTGCGCCTCGGCGATCGCGTATTCGTCCTCGGAGAGCTCCCGATCGAGGAAAGGCTGGAGCATCTCCTCGCACTTCGCGCATGGATCGGGACCCATGTAGACCATCAGCCGCTATCTCCCACACTAGCTTCTGCGAGCTCTTTCTTGAGAATCCTTCTCCCCCGATGCAGGCGCGACATGACCGTGCCGATCGGGATGTCGAGGATCTGTGCCGCATCCTGATACGTGAAGTCGCCGATGTCGACGAGGACGATGACGTCGCGAAAGTCGTGCGGAACCTCGGCGAGCGCGTGGACGATCTCGTCCTGCGAGAGGCGCTCGACGATCCGGGCCTCGTCGTCGGAGCCGCCGTCGGCCTCGAGCCGGTTGTAGAGGAAGTAGTCGCCTTCCTCGAGCGGCTGGGTCGAGGGCGAGCGCTGCTCGCGCCGGCCGCGGTCGATGTTCAGGTTCGTGAGGATCCGGAAGAGCCAGGCGCGGAGGTTCGTGCCGGGCGTGTAGGAGCGCCAGCTCCGGAACGCACGGGCATAGGTCTCCTGGACGAGATCCTCGGCCTCCTCGCGCGTCGACACGAGTCGTCGAGCGACGCGATAGACCTGATCGGACAAACCGAGAACCTCCTCCTCGAAGCGCACGCGTGCGCGTGCGTCTTCCGCGATGCCGCGCGCATCGGTCTCGGGCTGGGCTTCGCTCATCCGGCCCTGACAGTAACAGTCAACGAATCGAAAATCCCCGCTATTCCGAGGTGGCGACCGGGGTGAAGCCGCCGCGCTCGAGAGCATCGAGGATGTCCTTTCGAGCAAGCCGCTCGTCGTCCCAGGCGAGGGTGACCTGGCCCATGAGGTTGGCGTTCGCGGCCTCGAGCCCGTCGAGGCCCTGGAGGGAGGCGCCGAGCCGCATGACGCAGCGCTCGCACCGAACGCCGGCCACCTGGATCGTGTCGGTCTGCACGGCCACGCTTCGATCTTACGTAAGGTCGACGAGGCGGCGGCAGAGGGAGTCGAGGCCCTCTCGGCGCCCCAGTTCGAGCTGCTCCCCGGCCTGGTCTGTGGTCGCAGACCAGTCCGTGCCGAGACGCGCGGCGAGCTCTCCGACGAGGTCCGGGACGGAAACCAGCCGTGAGCCGTCCGGGTGCACGAGCTCGGCCTTCCGGCCGAAGCGAAGGGCGGCCCAGCGATTCTGGGCGTAGAGGCCGCGGTCGGCCGGTTCTCCCCGGTCGAGACGCGACGCCATCGCCTGCAGGAGCGTCGCGATCTCAGAGGTCGTTTGCAGCCTGGTCGGTTGGTCGGCGATGCGGATCTCGAGCGTCCCGAAACGGGGATGCGGGCGCACGTCCCACCAGACTCTCGTGATCTCGTCGGCGAGGCCGAGCTCGACGAGGCGCTCGACGAAAAGCTCCCAGTCCTCGTAGGACGCGAAGACCGGCGGTGCGCCGCTCCGCGGCAGCAGCGCGAGGATCTCCGCACGCGCCGACGCGAGTCCTGTCTCTTCTCCGGAGAGGTAGGGTGAGTTCGCCGAGAGGGCAAGCACGAGCGGCAGCCACGGGAGAATGGCCTCGAGCGCAGCCATGCACGCCTCGGGGCTCTCCATGCCGACGTGCACGTGCAGGCCGGAGACGTACTGTCGGCGCGCGGACGGCCCGGCATAGTCGACGAACTTCCGGTACGCCGGGCTCTCGCCCACGGGCTGCTGCTCGGGGACCGCAGTGGGCCACGTCCCGCAGGCGGCGAGCACGAGGCCCGCCTCGGCCGCAGCGTCCTTCGCGCGCGTCCGCAGCGCCGCGAGCTCGGCCACCGCCTCGGCCGCAGACGTGTGAATGTCGGTGTTGAGCTCGACGACCGAGGAGAAGAGCTCCTCCTTCAGGCGCGCGCCGTCGAGAGCCGCGCGCGGAAAGGGCCGCGGCGCGAGCGTCTCGGCGTCGAGGCAGAAGAGCTCCTCCTCGAGGCCGACGGTGAAGGGATCGGACTGGCCGAACCTGTGGTGGATCACAGAAATTGCCTTTGCCTTTGCAGTCGAAGAATGAGTTCACTCCGGCGTGGATCCTCGTCGCCGGGGCACGCTGGGCCGCGTGTGGCAAGGACGCAGGGAGCGTTCGTATCCGGAGGATACGGATGCGACTGAGGACGCTGCCACGCGTGGATCCGGCGCGTTCCCACGACTCAGGTATCTACGCCGGGAGGGGACTCGATAAAAGTGGCCGGAGGCCCGGGCAGGCGGGCGGGCCTCCGACCTGCTTCCGAGAGCCAAGCTGGCGATGCGGCTTCCGGAAGCGTGCCCCTTGGGGTAAGGGGCCAAGGGCGCCGTTATCCGACTGGGGTGCTCGGTTGGCGCCCAAGCTCAACCGTCACATGCAAAGTCTCCTGTCCGCGATGCACCTCGAGCTCGAGGGAATCGCCCGGTTGCTTCGTAGTCACTACGGAAGCCAGCTGGTCGCTGGTTTCCACCGTCTGGCCATCCACCTTGGTGATGACGTCGCCGCCGAGCCAGTACGTCGTGCCGGCGAGGACGACCTGTGTCGTGCCGCCCTTCAGGCCGGCCTTCGCAGCCGGACTGCCGTCCCGCACGCGCTGGATGAGGACGCCCTGGTCGACCGGGACGCGGAAGTTGTCCGCGAGGTCGGAGTTGATCGTCGCCATCTCGATCCCGAGGTAGGCGTGCTCGACCTTGCCCTCCTTGATGAGCTGGCCGGCGACGTCCTTGACCGTGTCGATCGGGATGGCGAAGCCGATGCCGACGTTGCCGCCCGACTCCGTCTCGATCTGCGCGTTCACGCCGATCACGTCGCCGTTCGCGTTCAGGAGCGGCCCGCCGGAGTTGCCGTGGTTGATCGCTGCGTCAGTCTGGATGACCTCGTCGATCTGGAAGCCGTTCGGCGCCTGGATCTGGCGCTGCAGCGCGCTGACGATCCCGGCGGTGACCGTGCGCTCGAGCCCGAACGGATTGCCGATCGCGACGACTGCGTCCCCGACCTTCACCTGGTTCGAGTCGCCGAGCGTGAGCGGCGTGAAGGAGCGCGACATCGCGCCCTGGATCTTCAGGACGGCGATATCGGTCGACGGATCCGTGCCGACCACCGTGGCATCGATCTGCTCCTCGTCGGAGAAGCTGACCTGAACCTTCTTCGCGCCCTCGACGACGTGGTAGTTGGTGACGACGTGGCCGTCCTTGTCGATCACGAAGCCGGAGCCCTGAGCCTGCTGCTCCTGCGCGCCGAAGAAGTTGTTCGAGACGACCGAGGTCGACGTGACCTGAACGACGCCGTGCTTGGCGGCCTCGTAGATGTCGGAGATCTTCTTGCCCGCGCTCGCGGGGAAGGCCGCGGGCTCCGTCGTTCCGTTCTGGATCTCCCGGACGACGGTGGTGGTCGAGCCGGAGTCGACGGTCTGGCCGAGCCCGACGGCGACGACGCCACCGAGCAGCGCCGCGCCGACGAGCGCACCTGCCTTCGCCCACCCTGAGTCCATGGCATCGGTTATAGCCCCGGCCCTGTGAAGCCCTGGTTGCGGGGGGTTAAGCAGACGTTAAGCAGGTAGATTCAACGCCCTGGAAGCGGCCTCCCTTCTTGCCAGCACGCTCCCCGACGGCGGGACCATCGGAGTCCCGGCGCCCGCGAGCCCCTGGGAGAACCGTTCCGATCTTCTGCGCGGCGTCGAGTGGTGGGAGGAGCAGGGATATCGCGTCAAGCTCGCAGCGGGCGTCGACGCACGGGACGACTTCGTCGCCGGCTCCCCGGAGGAGCGGGCGGCCGACCTGAATGCTCTCTTCGCCGACCCCGAGGTCGACGTCGTCCATTGCATGCAGGGCGGCTACGGCTCGGCGCAGGCGATTCCCTTCCTCGACTTCGACGTCATCGCCGCGAACCCGAAGCCGTTCATCGGCTATTCGGACATCACGGCGCTCCACGTCGCGATCCGCCAGCGCACCGGCCTCGCCACGTTCTACGGGCCCGGCGTGGCCGGCGTCGGCGACAAGGAGGGAACGGCCTTCACGCGGGCGCGCCTGCTCGAAGTCCTGCGCGGAGGGGGCGCGGGCGACGTGCCGCGAGACCCGGACGATCCCTACGTCCGCGCGATCGCCGGCGGGAAGGTCTCCGCGCCACTCGCGGGCGGGTGCCTCTGGCTGCTCATGCAGACCATGGGCACGCCGTGGGAGATCGATCTCGACGGCGCGATCTTCTTCTTCGAGGACGTCGATGCTCCGCCGTGGTACATCGACGGCGCGCTCGTCCAGCTCGCCCATGCGGGCAAACTCGACGGGGTCCGCGGAGTCGTAGTAGGCGAGATGGAGAAGTGCGAGTGGCGCGAGGACAGGCCCGAATGGCCAAGGACGAAGTCCCTCGAGGACGTCCTGGAGCAAAGGCTGGAGCCCCTCGGGGTGCCCGTGCTATACAAGCTGCCCTTGGGCCACGGAAAGAACCTCGCAACACTCCCCCTCGGCGTTCCGGCCACCCTCGACGCCGATGCCCGGACACTCACGATCGACGAACCCCCACTGACCCAGAGCGGCAAGTCCCTCGCAACGCCGAGGGAGAAAGGGAGGACGGCATGAGAAGGACGATTCCGGTGGTCGTTGCGCTCGTCGCGGCGATCACCCTGGTGCTGACGGCCTGCGGAGGCGGCGGCGGAAACGCCACGGGCTCCGGGGGCTCCGAGACGGGCGCGGTCACCGAAGGCGGGATCCTCCGGGTCGGGTCGATCAACTACATCGACTCGTTCAACCCGTTCCACTTCATCGAGTCGCAGTCCTACAACGCCTTCATCATGCTCTACCCCCAGCTCGTTCAATACGACTTCCAGAACGGGCAGTACGTCATCGTCGGCGACCTCGCCGACTCCTGGGAGACCTCGGCCGACGGGAAGGACTGGACCTTCCACCTGAAGTCGGGAACGAAATGGTCTGACGGCCAGCCGCTCACCGCCGAGGACGTCGCGTGGACCGCGAACACGACGGCCAAGTACGCCAGCGGCCCGACCGCCGTCATGGCTCCCTCGCTCGCGCACCTGAAGAGCGCCGAGGCACCCGACCCGACGACCGTGGTCCTCCACTACAAGACGCCGGTCGGAAACGTGCTCGCCCAGCTCGAGCAGTTCTTCGTCGTGCCCGAGCACGTCTGGAGCAAGTTCGACACCGGCGACGGGAAGGGCCTGAAGACCTACGCGCCCGAGAACGACCTCTCCTCGATGGTCACGGGTGGTGCATTCACGCTGAAGCAGTACGAGAAGAAGGGCACGACCGTCTTCATCCCCGATCCGAACTACTGGGGCGAGAAGCCGCACGTCCAGGCGATCGCGCTCACGTACTACACGAACGCGGACTCGATGATCGCGGACATGAAGTCGGGCCAGGTCGACTGGGTCGACCAGGTGCCGTTCAACGCGGTCGACGTCTTGAAGAAGGACTCCAACATCGTCGTCCAGCAGATTCCGGGCGCCGAGACCACGAACATCACGTGGAATTCGAACCCCTACAAGGACGAGAACCGCGAGCTCCTCGATCCGCAGGTGAAGAAGGCCCTCTCGATGTGCGTCGACCGCGACAAGATCATCGAGGTCGTCTTCAACGGGTACGCGGAGAAGGTCGAGAGCCTGCCCGGGAAGATCTCGCTCTACGAGAACAAGAACCTCGGCCCCCTCGAGCACAACTGCGCCGAGGGCAACGCGATGCTCGACCAGCTCGGCTACAAGAAGGGCCCCGACGGCATCCGCATCGCACCGGCGACCACGGGCAAGTACGCGCAGCCGGCGCACAAGATGCAGTACGAGATCATGCAGCCCACCTCCCTCGACTTCAACGGGCCGAGGGCGTTCGACATCGTCAAGGAGGGCTTCGCGGAGGCAGGGGTCGACGTGACCCTGAAGATCGGCGGGGACTCGACGGCGGCCTACGAGATCGAGACCACCGACCACTGCGACCCGAAGACCAACTCCGGCTACACCGGCTGGGACATCGCCATGTGGGACTGGGTCGGCTACGTCGACCCGGACTTCATGCTCTCCGTCGTCACGAAGGGCCAATGGTGCTCGTGGAGCGACACCGGCTGGGACAACCCCGACTACGACGCGCTCTACGAGAAGCAGGGAACGACCGTGGACGAGAAGGAGCGCGCTGCGATCGTCCAGCAGATGGAGCAGATGATCTACGACAACTGGGTCTACACCCAGCTGGTCGAGGAGCAGTACATCGACGCGCACGTGAGTGGGTGGGACGGCATGGATCCGCACCTGAACGCGTACGCGAAGATGTACTGGACCCGGCCGCACAAGGTCGGATAGGAGGAAGCGAAGCGGGAGAGGACGAATGCGGGGCTTCGACTACGTCAGTAAGCGCGTGCTCTTCGCCGTGCTTACCGTCTTCGTCGCCATCACGCTGAACTTCGTCCTCTTCCGCACCCTCTCAGGTGACGCGGTCTCGGCCCTGCGGTGCCGCCAGTGCACGCAGGCGTTCAAGGAGTACCAGCGGCAGCAGCTGGGGCTCGACCAGTCGAAGTGGGAGCAGTACAAGCTCTACCTCCAGGACCTCGCGCACGGGGACATGGGGAAGTCGCTCCGCTCCGAGCAGCCGGTCACCCACGAGCTCTGGCCGCCGATCAAGAACACGATGGCGATGGTCGCGCTCGGGACGGCGTTCTCGATCGTGTTCGGCATCCTCGTCGGCGTCGTCTGCGCGTGGCGGCGCGGCACCTGGGCCGACAAGGGCGGCCTCTGGAGCGGGCTCGCGTTCTACTCGATGCCGCCCCAGTGGCTGGGGCTCCTGATGGTGCTCTTCGTCGCCGGCTGGCTCGGCCTGCCGACCGCGGGGATCAAGGATCCCACGCTCGGAATCCTCGGGGACGCGTCGTGGTGGGACGTCTTCGTCGACCGCATGCGCCACATGATCCTGCCCGCGCTGACGCTCGGGCTCGTCCTCTACGGCGAATATGCGCTGGTCGTGCGCTCGGCGATGCTCGAGACGCTCGGGGAGGACTACGTCCTCACCGCACGGGCGAAGGGGCTCTCGAACTGGAGAACGGTGCGCACACACGGTCTCCGGAACGCACTGCTCCCGATCGTCACGCTCGTCGCGCTCTCGCTCGGATTCATCATCGGCGGCTCGATCACGATCGAGTACGTGTTCTCCTATCCGGGAATCGGGCTCGAGGTCGTCGAGGCGATCGACCAGCGTGACTATCCGATCCTGCAGGGCGCCTTCCTTCTGTTGACCCTGTCCGTGATCGGAGCGAACCTCCTCGCCGACCTCCTCTACTTCAAGCTCGACCCGAGGGTCTCGGGATGAGCGCGTCCATCCAGGGCGGCGCTGCTGCGGCCACCGAGGGCGTCGATGTCTCCGCATCGCGCCGGCCCAGGTCGATCCGCCAGATCGCTCTGCGCGAGCCGACGGCGATCGCGGGACTCGCCATCATCGCGTTCTTCGTCCTTGTCGCGCTCCTCGAGCCGATCCTGGTCACCGGCGACCCGAAAGCGAAGGTCGGGCCGATCTTCGAGCCGCCGAGCGCCACGTACCCGCTCGGCCTCGACGGCGGCGGCGCGAACATGGTCGATCTCCTGATGGCCGGCGCGCGCGTCTCGCTCCTCGTCGGCTTCTGCGCCGCGCTCGTGTCGGCGTTCATCGGCGGCACGGTCGGGCTGCTCGCCGGCTTCTACGGAGGGAAGGTCGATGTCACGCTCATGCGGATGACGGACTACGTGATCGTCATCCCCGACATCCCGCTCATGATCGTCGCCGCGGCGCTCTTCGGCCGCAGCCTGACGAACATCATCATCATCATCGGGATCATCTACTGGACGACGACGGCGCGGCTCATCCGCGCGCAGGTGCTGAGCGTCCGCGAGCGCGTCTACGTGAAGCGGGCCCGCGCGCTCGGGGCGGGGAACGGGCGCCTGATCTTCAAGCACATCCTCCCCCAGGTGGCCCCGCTCCTCGTCGCGAACACGGTGCTGCTCGTCGCCTACGCGATCTTCGCCGAGACCTTCATCACCTTTCTCGGGCTCGGCGACCCGAGCGTCATCTCCTGGGGCAGGCTGATCGAGAACGCGTTCAACGACGACGCCATCCTCAACGACGCCTGGTGGGCGATCATCCCGCCGGGTCTCTGCGTCACGCTCGTCGTCCTCGGCGCGACCCTCTTCGGCCAGTCGCTCGAGGACGCGCTCAACCCACGCCTGCGCGTCGGCCATCTCTCGGTCCGGCGGTTCAAGGTCAGGCCCCTTCGCGGGAAGCTCGACGCCGAATGACGACGCCGCTTCTCGAGGTCGAGGACCTCAACGTCTGGTTCGAGCTTCCGAGTGGAGGCGAGCTGCACGCCGTCCGCGGGATCAGCTTCGAGCTCGAGGCGGGCGAGCGATTCGGCCTCGTCGGCGAGTCAGGCTGCGGGAAGACCACGGCCATGCTCTCGATCATGGGCCTCCTGCCTCCGAACGCGACCGTGGCCGGGGAGGTGCGCCTGGACGGAGAAAACATCCTCGCGCGCGGCGAGGAGACGGTGAGCCCGCACCGCTGGAACGACATCGCCATGGTCTTCCAGGGGGCGATGAACGCCTTCAATCCCGTCAAGACCGTCGGCTCGCAGATCGAAGAGCCCATGGAGCTGCACGGCATTGCCGAAGGCAGGATCGCGCGCCGCCAGGCAGAGGAGCTGCTCGAGCGCGTCGGCATCCCCAAGGACCGAGCGGACCGGTTCCCGCATGAGTTCTCCGGCGGGATGAGGCAGCGTGCGGCGATCGCCATGGCGCTCGCCTGCGAGCCGAGGATCCTCCTCGCCGACGAGCCGACCACGGCCCTGGACGTGATGGTGCAGGCGCAGATCCTCGAGCTCCTCGTCTCGCTCGCGGCCGATTTCAACCTCGCGCTGCTGCTCGTCACCCACGACCTGCCGATCGTCGCGCAGGTCTGCGACCGCGCCGCGGTCATGTACGCGGGCGAGGTGGCCGAGTCGGCGTCGATCGACGCGCTCTTCCACACTCCGAAGCACCCCTACACACGCCTGCTCTTCGCGGCGACGCCCGACCTGCGCGCGGGCGGCGAGCGCGTCGCGTCGATTCCCGGAGCGCCCCCGCGTCTCGACAAGCCGATCGTCGGGTGCCCGTTCCAGCCGCGTTGCGACCGAGCGTTTGCGCCCTGCCCGACGGAGACGCCGCTCCTGAAGACCGTCGGCGAGCGCCACGTCGCAGCCTGCCATCTCAACGACCACGTCCGGGAGCCCGCGACCGCGTGAGCACGAACGGCTCGCACTCTCTCCTCGAGGTCGAGGACCTCGTCGCCCGCTATCCGGTCGGCCGCGGGGTCGTCGGCGCGGTCACCCGGCAGCCCAAGCTCGAAGTGCGGGCGGTCGACGGCGTCTCCTTCTCACTCGACCGCGGCGAGATGCTCGCCCTCGTCGGCGAGTCCGGTTGCGGCAAGACATCCACCGCGCAGTCCGTCCTGCGGCTGATCGAGACGAGCGGGGGCTCGATCCGCTTCGACGGTCAGGAGATCAGCGGGCTCTCCACCAAGGAGCTGCGGCCGCTCCGCCGCCGCATGCAGATCGTCTACCAGGACCCGTACGAGTCCCTCGACCCCCGGTTCCGTGTGGGTGCGACGATCGAGGAGCCGCTCGAAGTGCACAAGGTCGGCTCCCGCCAGGAGCGACGCGAGGCGGTGAAGGCTGCGCTCGAGCTCGCCGGCCTGACGCCGGCCGAGCTCTACATCGACCGCTATCCCCACGAGCTCTCAGGCGGGCAGCGCCAGCGCGTGGCGATCGCCGCGACTCTCGTCCTCGGCCCCGAGCTCCTCGTTGCGGACGAGCCGGTCTCGATGCTGGACGTCTCCGTCCGCGCCGGCATCCTGTCGATCCTCGACGAGCTCCGGGACAAGGGCCTCGCAGTCCTGATGATCACGCACGACCTCTCCACCGCAGCGCATTACGCCGACCGGATCGCGGTCATGTACCTCGGCCGGATCGTCGAGGAGGGCCCCACACGCGAGGTGATCGAAAACCCGCAGCATCCGTATACGCGCGCGCTCCTCTCCGTCGTCCCGAAGCGCGACCCGCGCGAGCGCGGGACGCCTCAGATCCTCCGCGGCGAGACCCCGAACTCCATCCACATCCCGCCGTGGTGCCGCTTCCAGCCGCGTTGCCCGATGGCGATCGCCGACTGCAAGACCGTGGATCCCGAGCTCCGGCGCCCGGCCGCGTCGACCCACCCGGAACACCGCGCTGCCTGCATCCGGGTCTAGTGCTCCTTCCAGTAATGCTGCCCCGCTTCTCGGTCGCGAGCACCAAGCGATGCTAGGACGCAGGGAGTCCCGGTAATTGCCATTACCGGGGCGACTAAGGACGACGCAGCGCGAAGTGAGTCGCGGGCGAGAAGCAGGCTTGTATTGCTGGATGGGGCGCTAGCCCTCACCCCAGCGCCGAATCAGGAGGGCGATGACCGTGGCGACGTCGGCGATGGATTGCAGATCGACCCACTCGTCGACGCCGTGCAGGTCGTCCCCGGTCGGGCCGTAGCAGACGGCCTGGCCCTCGAAGAAGCGCAGGTCGGTGGTCGCGCGCGAGGGATCGGGCCTCGGCCTCCCCCCGCGCACCTCCTCGTGACAGTCGCCGAGGAGCCGGACGAACGGGCTCTCGGGGTCGAAGGAGTAGCCGCGCGCGCGAAAGCCGCGGAACTCCACCTGGGCGGCGGGATCGGCGGCTCGAACGACAGCCGCGAGTCGCTCCTGCGCCTCGGCGGGCTCCATGCGGATGGGGAAGCCGAGGCGCACGTCGAGTGTGGCCCGCCCCGGCGTCATGGACGCCCAGTCGCCGGCATGCAGGGCGCCGACGTTGAGGAGGTAGGGGTGGTTCAGGCCGGCCACCTCCGGCTCGGGCTCGGCGTTGAGCTCAGCCTCGAGTCCGTGCAGCGCCTCGATGACCGGATAGGTCGCCTCGATCGGGTTCGCGCCCCGGTCGGCATTCGAGGCGTGACGCGAGTCGGCCTCGAGCGTGATGCGCGCCCAGATGACGCCGACGGCGACCAGGTCCATGCCGCCGTCCGTCGGCTCGGCGATGAGGGTCGCGTCACCGAGCGGCCCTGCGAGACAGGCGGCGAGAGCGCCGTTCCCGCCGCACTCCTCCTCGATCACGCTCTGGTAGACGATCCTCCCCGGAAGCGGGCCGGCCGAGAGCGCCGCCTCGACGCCGAGGAGCATCGCGGCCACGCCGCCCTTCATGTCCGCCGAGCCGCGTCCGTACAGACGCCCGTCTGCGACCTCGGCGCCGAAGGGCTCCTTCGTCCAGCGGTCGAGCGGCTCGGCGCTGACGACGTCCACGTGCCCGTTGAAAAGGAGCGAGCTGCCGCCCTCACCCATCGTGCCGACGAGCGACCGGCGGCCCTCGTACGACATGAGCGGGATGCCGCTGTCGGGGCGCTCGGCCAGCCGCTCGGGGTCCGGGACGACCGACTCGACCTCGAAGCCGAGCCTGCGAAGGCGCGCCTCGACGAGCTGCTGCGCCGGCTCTTCCTCTCCGAGGAGACTGGGGATGCGGACGAGGTCGGCGAGGAAGCCGACCGCGTCGTCGAAGCCGCGCTCGACCGCGCGGCGCGCGTCCGCTGATGAGAAGATCGGCACTCGCGATGGAGCCTAACGCCGTCGATCTGCTCCTACGAGGAGGCCGCGTTCACACCGTCTCCGGCGGAGACGCGGAGGCCGTCGCCGTGCGCGAAGGCCGGATCGCCGCCGTGGGCTCGGACGCCGAGCTCGGGCATCTCGTCGCCGCCCGCGTGATCGAGCTCGAGGGGCGGACGGTTCTGCCGGGCTTCCAGGACGCCCACCTCCATCCCTTCTCGGGAGGGATGCTCGCGATCGTCTGCAACCTCCACGAGACGGCCTCGGCCGACGACTGCCTCGAGGAGATCGCGCGCTACGCGGCCGCGAACCCGGACCGCGAATGGATCAGCGGCGACGGCTGGTCGATGGACTTCTTCCCCGGCGGCAAGCCGGACAAGGAGCGCCTCGACACCGTCGTTTCCGACCGGCCCGTCTACCTCGAGAACCGCGACGGCCACACAGCCTGGGTAAACAGCCGCGCCCTCGAGCTGGCCGGCATCACGGCGGAGACGGCGGATCCGGGCGACGGCCGGATCGAGCGCACCGGCGCAGGCGAGCCGTCCGGTGCGCTGCACGAAGGCGCGATGCGGCTCGTCAGCGACCTCGTCCCGCCGCCGAGCGCGACCGAGCAGGAGCAGGCGCTCCTGAACGCGCAGGCCGAGCTGCACGCGCTCGGGATCACGGCCTGGCAGGACGCCGTGGTCGAGCCCGAGACGCTCGCCGCCTACCTGGCGGTCGCCGGGCGAGGCCAACTGACCATGCGCGCCGAGGGGAACCTGCTTTGGGTGCGCTCACGCGGCGAGGAGCAGATCGACGACCTGCTCGAACTGCGGGAGCGCGGGTCGCTCGGCCGGCTCCGCATCCGCGGCGTGAAGATCTTCCAGGACGGGGTGCTCGAGAACTTCACGGGGTCGCTCCTCGAGCCCTACGAGGGGACGGACAACCGCGGGATGTCCATGCACGAGGCCGAAGAGCTCCGCAGCATGCTCGTCCTCCTCGACTCCCACGGTTTTCAGGTGCACCTGCACACGATCGGAGACCGAGCCGTGCGCGAATCCCTCGACGCGATCGAGGCGGCGCAGCAGGCGAACGGGAAGCGCGACGCGCGCCACCATCTCGCGCACATTCAGCTCGTGCATCCCGACGACCAGCCGCGCTTCGGCGAGCTCGGCGTCGTCGCGAACGCGCAGCCGTACTGGGCCGCGCACAGCGCCTACGTCGACGACCTCACCCTGCCGTTCATCGGCGAGCGCGCCTTCTACCACTATCCGTTCGGGAGCCTCGTCCGGGCCGGAGCGCCCCTCGCCTTCGGGAGCGACTGGACGGTCTCGACGGCGAACCCGCTCCCGATCGTCGAGGTCGCCGTCACACGGATCCAGCACCCCGAGCGCGACGGGGAGCCCATGCTCCCCGACGAGCGCCTCGACCTCGAAACGGCCATCGCCGCCCAGACGCGCGGCTCCGCGTACGTCAACTTCCTCGAGGGCGAGACCGGCACGATCGAAGAGGGAAAGCTCGCCGACCTCGTCGTCCTCGACCGCGACATCTTCGACCCTGGCGCCGGCCCGGTCGGGGATGCGCGCGTCGTGCTCACCCTCTCGGAGGGCGAGCCCGTGTACGACGCCCTCGCCTGAGGGCCGAAGCGAGCATGTCCGGGGTCAGACCCCGGCCAAGTCCAAAGCGGCCCCTATGCCTGGACGAACACGCGGCCGCCCTCCTGCTTTGCCTCGTAGACGGCAACCCGCATCGACGAATCGTCCAAACACTGCCCGGTTGCCGGGTCGAACTCCCACCCGTGCCAGGGGCAGCGGAGGACGAGCGACCCCGCGAGCTCGTAGCGGCCGGGTGCACCGGAAACACGCTCCCGAACAGCGCCGAGACAGAGTGGACCGCCGTGGTGCGGGCAGCGGTTGCGGATCCCGTGCAGCTTGCCGTTCACGGCGACGACGCCGACCTCCCGTCCCCCGATCCGCGCGACGACGTGGCCGTCCCGTTCAAGGTCCGCGACCGAACCGACGTCCTCCCAGCTCACGCGCGCGCCAGGCCGAGCCGCTCTCCGTAGAGCTCGGCGGCGTTCTCGTGCAGGACCTTGTCACGCCACGCTTCGGGCAGACGTTTGAGCATGAAGCCCGGGTCGTCGAAGTCCCAGTGCGGGTAGTCGGAGGCGAAGCAGAGGTTGTCCGGAGCCCCGGCGGTTTCGAGCATCTCGAAGAGCGTCTCGTCCTTCCCGTCCGTATGCTCGAGCGGCTGCGTCGAGAAGCGGATGTGCTCGCGCGCGACCTCGCTCGGCTTGCGCTCGAGCCAGGGTGTCTCGTCCCGGAGCGCACGCCAGTTCGTATCGAGACGCCAGAGGATCCCCGGAAGCCAGGCGATCCCGCCCTCGATGAGGAGCACCTTCAGGCTCGGTAGGCGCTCGAAGGTCCCGTGGCAGACGAGCGAGACGAGGTGCGACATCGTGCTGCACGCCGAGCCGAGCGTGTGCCACTCGATGTAGAAGGTCACCGGGCCCGCGCCCCCCGGCGGAGCGGCAATACCCATTCCCTCGCCACCCGAATGGATCGCGACGGGCAGCCCGCATTCGGTCGCAGCCTCGAAGATCGGCAGGTAGCGCGGCTCGCCGTAGGGTCGGTCGGCCCCGCCGCAGAGGAGCACCTGCACGAAACGCTCGTCCTCGGCCATGCGGCGGATCTCGGTTGCCGCCGCCTGCGGGTCCTGGGCCGGGCAGAGGATCGACGCGCGCAGGCGCGGCTCGTCGGCCAGCCAGCGTTCTCGGAGCCACTCGTTGTGGGCTCTCGCGAGCTCGGCCGCGTGGTAGGGGCTCGGCATCAGCGAGACGAGTACTGCGTCGTCCCCGTTCAGAATCCCGACCTCCGTCCCGCTCGGGTCGAGCAGCTCGCGGCGGATCGTGTCGACGTCGGCGGCCGGCGGCTTCCCGTTCTGCTCGATGTCGGCCCGGAACCACGACGACGGGTGCACCCACGAGTAGCCGGGGATCCCGAGCGACGGGCCCTGGCTGCGGAACCACTCGCGCTGCGCCGGCTCGACGTAACCGAGGAACTCCTCGACGTCGCCGATCTGCGGGTGGATGTCGCAGTCGATCATGAAGGAGAAGATAGTCCACGCCACATGAACTTCTCCAATGAGCGGTGGGACTGGCTCGGCGACTGGCTCAAGCGGCGAGGGCTGCCGGGCATGGCCGTTGCGATCGCCGGGCGGGACGGCGAGACCGCGTTTGCCGCGAAGGGCTGGGCCGAGCTCCGCAAGCGGCCGATCGAGGAGGACACGCTCTTCGAGCTCGGCTCGATCGGCAAGACGTACACCGCACTTCTCGCGTTGGAGCTGCTCGACCTGCAAGCGCCGGTCACCGACTACCTGCCGTGGTTCGAGGTTCGCTCGGGCTTCGGCCCGATTCGCATCGAACACCTGCTCACGCACTCGGCGGGGCTCATCCGCGGGACGGAGATGACCGCGGATTCCCGCTTCGACGTCTGGGCGCTCCGCGACACGGACGCAGGCTTCGCGCCCGGCGAGCGCTACTACTACTCGAACGTCGGGTATCGAGCCGTCGGCTACGCGCTCGAGGCCGCGACTGGTGAGCGCTACCCCGACCTCCTGCGCGCGCGGATCCTCGAGCCGCTTCGGCTCGAGCACACCGAGCCGGAGATCACGGTCGACGTGCGCGGGCGCATGGCGATCGGCTACGACCGCCTGCACGACGACCGCGCTCCCTCGGCGGCAGACCCCCTCTACCCCGCGACCTGGCTCGAGACGGGGACGGCGGACGGCTGCCTCGCGGCCACGGCGGGCGACCTGGCCGCATTCGGCGTTGCGCTCCTCGAAGGGCGGGCGCAGACGCTCACCTCGGGCCCGCTGCTCGATTCCGGCCACGGGTGGAGCTACTGCTACGGCCTCGAGCGGAAGGGCAGCATCGTCGGGCACGGGGGATCGATGCCAGGATTCGCCTCGTCGCTGCTCGGCGACCTCGAGTCCGGCCTCGCCGTCGCAGCGCTCATGAACGGGCCGGACGAGCACAACGCGACCGAAGTCGTCGCGCGGTTCGTGCTCGACTCGCACCGGGGTGCTGCGGCGGAGCCGCCCGGCGACCCCGAGCCGTCGCCGCCTGCCGACCCGCCGGCTGCGCCGCTTGGGGAGTACGCCGCGTTCTACGGGCGCTTCCGGAGCTACAACCCCTGGCTCCCGGGCTTCCGGGTCGAGCAGCGCGAGAGCGGGCTCACGGCGTCACTCGCCTGGGGCGACGACAAGCCGCTCACGCAGCTCGGTGACGCGGAGTTCCGCGTGGGCGAGGAGGAGTGGTCACCGGAACGGCTGCGCTTCGATGCGGTCGTGGATGGCGAGGCCCTGCGGGCGAACCTCTCCGGGGAGACGTACTACCGCTCCGACTTCGCCTGAACGCGCACGAAACCGTCACGACAAACGCCAAGTAACAGACTGTTACTTGCTCGGTCTTTGGCGGCTTTCCCTGCAAACCGGGCGGTTCAAGAGATTACGAACCGTCACGTAAGACGCCAAGTAACACTGTGTTACTTGGACGACAAGAGGGCTAGACGTTGTCGCGGGGGAAGTCGAAGTCCCAGCTCCGCGCGAAGATGACCTCGCCGTTCTCCTGCACCTCGAGCGTGCTCTCGACGTGGAAGGTCTCCGCGTCGCAGGTCATACAGCTCGTCACCTCGGATCGGGTCTGCCAGTCGCCTCGGCCCATGTCCGAGGCCGCGTGGAACCGCACCTCGGCGGACAGCGGATCGCCCTCGACGATCGAGTAGACGCAGTGGCTCGTGTCCGCCGAGTCGAGGTCGATGTCGAGGAAACGAAGCGATCCGCCGAGCGCCCAGTCGAAGACCTGCTCGACCCGCCCGGTCGCATGCTCCTTGCGCAGATACCGGCCGCCGGGGTCACCCTCGACCTCCTGGGTCGCGAGCGGCGCGGAGTGCTCGGGCTCCTGGAAGGCCCGCAGCTCGCCGTCCTCCGCCCGCGACTCCCGCACCGGCAGCTCGAGCCGGCCGCCGTGCACTTTCATCGTCACCGGCTCCGGCGAGGGCCACGCCCAGGGCCAGTAGGTCGGCGAGACGGCGAGGCGCAGCCGGTGGCCCACCGCGAACGAGTGGGCGATCACGTCGAGCGGCACCGTGATCTCGTACCGCCGTCGCGGCTCGAGCGGCTCGGGGTGCTCGTGGCTCTTCCGGTGCGCGAGGTTGAGGACTCCCCGCGTGACGAGGAGGGAGGAGCCGTCGGGCGCCACGTCGCAGAGCCGGACGGACACAAGCGCCTGCGGGCGGTCGACCTCCAGCTCGAGGACAGCTCGTGGATGCCCGAGGATCTCGAGCGGGTCCGCGAGCGGCTCGAAGTCCCACGTGAGCGAGACCGCGTCGTCCACGCGTTGATCTCCCGCCAGATCCGCCGAGCCACCCTCGGCACACCACACGCCCGCCTCGACGCCGCACGTCTGCGCGCCGAGGATCGAGCGCGGCCCGCCGCCGAGCTCCAAGCTCTCCACCCCGATGTTCGGCGACGGCCACTCGGGCTCCGCGACCCACCGCCCGTCCCGAACCTCGTAGAACGCCCGCGGCGGGACCGACTCCTGCATCCAGGCGCGGAGCATCGGCTCGTCCATGATCCCCGAGTCGATTCCCTTGAGCCAGTGGTCCCACCAGCGAACGCATTCCTGGAGGAACCCGATGCTGGGGCCGGGAAGCGCGTCGTCCGGGAACGCGTGCGCCCATGGCCCGATCAGGCCCTTGCGCGGGCTGGAGAGCCCCGCGAGCATCCGCGGCACCGCGTTCGTGTAGCCGTCGACCCAGCCGCCGACCGCGTACACCGGCACCTCGATCGCCGAGTAGTCCTCACAGACCGAACCGTGCTTCCAGTACGCGTCGCGCCGCTGGTGGCCGAGCCAATGCTCGATCCAGTTGTCGGCTCCTTCGAGCCGCTCGAGCCAGGTCTCGCGCCAACCCTCCCCGTACAGCCGCGGGTCCGGCGGCCGCCCGTTCCAGACGAGCATCGAGGAGGCCCAGTGGAGCATGTCGAGCGCCTCGACGCAGCCGCCGCGGTAGTGGACGTCGTCCGCGTAGCGATCGTCCGTCGACATGAGAGTCATGATCGCCTTGAGGCCCGGCGGGCGGAGCGCCGCCAGCTGGAGCGAGTTGAAGCCGCCCCAGGAGATCCCCCACATGCCGAGGTTGCCGTCGCACCACGGCTGCTCGCGGAGCCAGGCCATCAGCTCGAGGCAGTCGGCGTGCTCCTGCTCCGTGTACTCGTCAGTGATGAGGCCGTCCGACTCGCCGGTGCCGCGCATGTCGACCCTGACCGTCGCGTAGCCGAAGCCTGCGACGTAAGGCTGGCGGCGCGCGTCGCGGATCGCCGTGCCGTCCACCTTGCGATACGGGAGGAACTCGAGGATCGCGGGCACCGGATCCGACTCGGCGTCCTCCGGGAGCCAGATGCGGGCGGCGAGCCGGCAACCGTCGGAAAGCGTGAGCCAGGTGTGCTCGATCTCCCGGATCGGGCGCGGAAACTCGGTCCGGGTCGTCACCGGCCGGATCCTCTCATGCGGCGGGATAGGATCGCGCGGTGAGCGAAGCTGTCCGCACGCGCATCGGCGGCCACGTGGTCGTGGACGCCCTCGAGGCCCTCGGCGCCGAAACGGCGTTCGGTCTCCCCGGTGTCCACGCGCTCGGCATCTGGGAGGCGCTGCGCTCGAGCTCCGTCCGCTACGTCGGCTTCCGCACCGAGCTGAACGCGGCGTTCGCGGCAGACGGGTACGCACGGGCAGGGGGAAAGCCGGCAGCGCTTCTCCTCTCCACCGGCCCGGGAGCCCTCAACTCCCTCACCGGTCTGATGGAGGCCTCGAGCGCGCACGTCCCTCTCGTGGCGATCGCCAGCCAGATCCCACACGACCTGATCGGCCGCGGCCGCGGGTACCTGCACGAGCTGCGCGACCAGCGCGCGTCGTTCGAGCCCATCGTCAAGTGGGCGGCCCGGGCGCGGAGCGCCGAGGACGTTCCCGAGTTGCTCGCCGAAGCCTGGCAGCGTGCGCAGACGCCTCCGAGCGGTCCCGTCTTCGTCGAGATCCCCGTCGACGTCCTCACCGGGGAGACGGACCTGCGCGTCACCGAACTGGACGGAAGCCCGGCCGCGCCGGCCCTGCCCCCCGCCGACCGGCTCGACGAGGCGGCGCGCGTCCTCGCGGGCGCGGAGAGACCACTCGTCTGGGCGGGAAGCGGCGTCCTCCGCTCGGGCGCCTGGGACGAGCTTCGCGCCGTCGCCGAGGCGCTGCGCGCTCCCGTCGTCACGTCCTACATGGGCAAGGGCGCCTTCCCGGAGGACCACGAGCTCTCCGCCGGCTCGGCCTGCGACGAAGCCGCCTTCCGCGAGCTCGTCGAGAGCGCGGACGCGGTGCTCGTGGCCGGCTCGGAGCTCGGTGCCGAGACCACCCAGCAGTACACGCTTCACTTCGGCGGGCAGTTGATCCAGATCGACGCGGACGAGGAGCGGATCGGCGCGAGCTTCCCGGCGCTCGGGCTTGTCGGCGACGCACGGGCGACGCTCGCGGCTCTCGCGGAGCGGCTGCCGCGGCGCCAGCCGGACGGGCGCGCCGAGGAGCGTGCGCGAGCCGTCGGGGAGCGGATCGGCTCCGGCCTGGACGAGCAGGGCCGGGAGCTCGAGCGCGGCCTGCTCGCCTCCATCCGGGCTGCGCTCCCGCGCGAGGTGGCGGCCGGATGGGACATGACCATCCTCGCCTACTGGGCCGGAGCGCACTTCCCGGCCCTCGAGCCGCGGAGGTTCCTCTATCCGCTCGGCTCGGGAACGCTCGGCTACGCCTGGCCCGCGGCGCTGGGAGCCGCGGTCGCGCTCGGGCAGCCCACACTCGCGGTCGCCGGAGACGGCGGCTTCCTCTACGGGGTGCAGGAGCTCGCCACCGCGCGCCAGTATCACCTGCCGACGACGCTCCTTCTCGTCGACGACGGGGGCTACGGGATCCTGCGGGAATACCAGCGCGACGCCTACGGGGAGACGTTCGCCGTCGACCTCGAGCAGCCGGACTTCCCGGAGCTCGTGCGCTCCTTCGGCGTCCCGGTCGAGCCCGCCACCCCCGATGCGCTCGCAGACGCACTCCGGCGCGCGCTCGCAACCGATGGGCCCGCGGTCGTCCACCTGCCCGTCCACCTCGAGACCTGGACGCCTACACGCTCGTGACGATCGACTGGAGCACGATGGTGCGCCCATCCCTCGTCGGGCTGGAGCCGTACCGCCCGGGCCCGACCCTGTCCGAGCTGCGCAGGGAGCACGGCCTCGAGGAGATCGCGAAGCTGAACTGGAACGAGGATCTCTTCGGCCCGGTGCCGGGGGCACTCGACGCCGTCACGGAGGAGCTCGAGAACGCCTGGATGTATCCCGAGCAGGCCTACAGCGACCTCCGGGATGCCGTTGCGACCTGGCTCGCGATCCCGCCCGAAACCGTCGTTCCGGCGCACGGCATCCAGGCGCTCATCGCCGCCGTCGCGCACACGTTCATCCGCGAGGGTGACACCGTCCTCGTGCCCCAGCCGACCTACGGCCTCTACGCGCAGGTCTCCGCGGCCGCGGGCGCCCGCATCCTCCGCGTCCCGAACCGCGACTTCCACCTCGACCTCGAGGCGCTCGCGGAGACCGCACGCGCCGAGGATGCCCGCCTGATCTGGCTGTGCGACCCGAACAACCCGACGGGCCTCCTCATCGAGCAACGCGAATGGGACGCCTTTCTCGGCACGGTTCCGGACGGCACGGTGGCCGTCGTCGACGAGGCCTACCGGGAATACGCGGAGCCGGATCATCGGGTCGCCCGAGAGCCCGACGTCCTCGCCGGCCGCCCGGTCGTTCTCCTGCGGACGTTCTCGAAGATCTTCGGTCTCGCGGGCCTCCGGCTCGGCTATGCGATCGCCCATCCGGAGCTCGCGCCCTTCCTGGACGTCGTCCAGGAGCCGTTCAACGTCAACCGTGCGGCACTGGCGGCGGGGCGCGCCTGTCTCACCCACCCCGACCGCGTCGTCGAGAGGCGCGATGAGACGGCGTACGCCCGTGCGCTGCTCGCCGAGCTCCTCGCCGGCCAGGGAGTGGAGTCTCTCCCGTCGGAGGCGAACTTCCTCCTCGTCCACGTCGGCGGAGACGACCTCGCGCTGGCCGCCGAGCTCGTCGTGCGGGGCTTTCTCGTCCGCCCCGGAAGCGAGTTCGGCCTCGACGGCTGGATGCGCGTCACCGTCGGCCCGCCGCCGCTCATGGAGCGCTTCGTCGCCGAGCTCGCGGCTGTGCGCGAAGGAATGCGCGGGTGAGCCTCGTCGACATCCGGCGGGAAGGGCACGTGTGCCTGCTCACGCTGCAGCGCGAGGAGAAGCTGAACGCGCTCTCCGGCGCGATGGAACGGGAGCTCCTCGAGGCGCTCGGTGGAGACGACGTTCGTACGAGCCGCTGCGTCGTTCTCACCGGCGCGGGGAAGGCGTTCTCCGCCGGCGCCGACATCAACGAGTTCGCCGATGCGGACGCCGCCTCGATCGCCGCCTACTACGCGGATACCGGCGACGTCTACGAGCGCTTCGCGGCGCTCTCGATGCCGACGATCGCCGCGATCCACGGCTGGTGCCTCGGCGGCGGGCTCGAGCTCGCCCTGGCCGCCGACTTCCGAGTCGCCGACGAAACCGCGGCGTTCGGCCTCCCGGAGGTCGAGCTCGGCATCCTTCCGAGCTCCGGCGGCGCCTACCGGCTCGTGCGGCTGGTCGGTCCCGGAAGGGCGAAAGAGCTGATGCTGCTGCGCCGGCGCTTCAACGCGTCCGAGGCGCTCGCCTTCGGCGTCGTCAGCGAGGTCGTTCCGGCCGGGAAGGCGGCCGGGCGCGCGCTCGGGCTGGCGGGGGAGCTGGCCGAACTGCCGCCACTTGCAGTCGAGACGATCAAGCGCGCGGCCGACCTCATCCCGGAGGCTTCGCGGGAGGCCGCAATGCTCATCGAGCGCCTCGGCTACGCGGCGCTCGCGCAGACGGACGAGGCAACGCACGCGGTGGACGACTTCACACGTCGAGACCGCCGTCCATGACGACGGTCGTGCCGGTCACGTAGGCGCCGCCCGCAGAGGCGAGGAACGCGATCAGCGCGGCCGCCTCCTCCGGGGTGCCCAAGCGCCCGAGAGGCACCTCCCGCTCCCACTCGGCGACCCTCTCGGGCCCGTAGCCGTCGAGGCCCTCCGTCGCGATGTTCCCGAGCGCGACGCACACGGTGCGGATGCCGTGCCGGCTCCATTCGAGCGCGAGGCTCCCCGCGAGGTTCTCGATCGCCGCACGCGCGGCTGCTGCGTGCGCCATCTCGGCCATGCCGCGCCTCGGGCTGAAGCCGATGAAGACGACCACCCCGCTTTCGTTCGGGATCATGGAGCGCTCGGCCACCGCCCGCGTGAGGTCCCACACCGCGTCCACGGCGAGGCGATGAACCGCGCGCCAGCCTTTGAGAGAAATTTCCTCGGCCGGGGCGAGGAACTGCCCGCCCGCGTTGTTCACGAGGATGTCGATCCGCCCGAAGCGCTCGAGTGTCTGCTCGACGAGCGCACCCACCTGCTCCGGCTCGCGCACGTCTGTCCGGATCGCCAGGCAGTCGTCGCCGAGCTCCGCCCGGACGGCTTCCAAGGGCTCCGGCCGGCGGCCGCAAACCGCCACCTTCGCCCCGGTCCTCGCGAGCTCCAGGGCCGTTGCGCGCCCGATCCCGGTGCCCCCGCCCGTGACCAGTGCGACCTTGCCGGCGTTCGCGTCCGGTGCGAGCGGAGATCGGAAGCCGTTCACGGCGCCAGCGCGTCCGTTGGCCGCTTGCCTTCGAGGGCCTCGCGCGCCGAGACGGCCGGGCGTCGGTAGGCCTCGTGCTCGGTCGCCGGGCTGTACCAGCCCGCGTGCGGGTTGACGATCAGCGTCGGCCGCTCGGGTGCAGGGGCGTCGGCGGTCGGCGGCTCGACCGGCAGCACGTCGAAGGCGGCGCCTGCGAGGTGGCCCGAGTCGAGCGCCTCGAGCACCGCGTCGAAGTCGACCAGCGCCGCGCGCGCCGTATCCACGATCAGCGCACCCCGCGGCATGCGCGCGATCTGCTCGGCTCCGATCATCCCGCGCGTCTCGTCCGTCAGGAGCGAGTGGAGGGAGAAGACCTCGCAGCTCGTGAGCGCCTGGTCGAGCGTGAGCGGATGCACGCCGTAGCCGGTAATCGCCTCGTCCGGGAGGTGGGGATCGACTGCGCAGACCTCGAAGCCGAGCGCCAGTGTCCGCGCGGCGAGCGCGCGACCGATGCGCCCGAACCCGATGATCCCGAGCCGGGTCCCTCGGTTCGTGCGAAGCGGTCCCGCGACCGCGTGATCCCACTTCCCCTCGCGGACGCTTCGGTCGAGTGCGACAACGCCGCGCATGAGCGCGAGGAGCAGAGCGAGTGAGGTGTCCGCCATCTCCTCGACGCAGTAGTCGGGGACGTTGCACACCCAGATGCCGCGATCGGCCGCCGCGGCCGTGTCCACGCTGTCGTACCCCACGCTGCACGTCGCGACGATGCGGAGCGCGGGCAGCCGGTCGAGCTCGGCCGCTCCGACCTCCTGGTCGGGGCTGATGAGCAACCCGACCACGTCGTCGCCTGCCCACGGCGCGTCGGCGCGCTCGACCTCGGCGAGGTCGCCGATGATCTCCGCGACCTCCTCGAGCGAGTAATACGGATCGGCAACGAGGATTCTCACGCGAGCCCCTCGCCGTAGCGGGAGTCGCGCCAGGCGAGCGCGGCGCGGAGGCCCTGCTCGGCTGCGATCCGGTCGAACTCCTGCTGCTCGGGGGTTTCGGCCGCGTTCAGCAGCGCCGAGATGTCCAGGTTGGCCGAGACCGCGCTGCGAAGCCCCATCGCCTCCTGCGCGCGGACGAGCGCGAGCTTCGTCAGGCGCAGCACGGGGAGCGGCGTCGGGGCGATCTTCTGCACGAAGGCGTTCACCGCATCCTCGAGTGCATCCGGCGCGACGACGGCATTCACGAGCCCGAGCTGCTCGGCCTCGGTCGCCGAGATCGCATCCCCCGTGAAGAGGAGCTCGTTGGTCTTCTTCTGACCGAGGACGAAGGGCATGAGGAGCGTGACGGGCCCCGACCCGTAGCGGATCTCCGGCTCGCCGAACTGCGCGTCGTCGGCGGCGACCACGAGGTCGCAGGCCATCGCGAGCTCGCACGCGCCGGCGAGGCACCATCCCCGCACCGCCGCGATCGTCGGCTTGGGCAGCGCCCAGAGCTCCATGGTCAGGTCGACGTCCTCCGCGAGCACCTCGTGCCAGCGCTCCGCGCTCTCGATCTGCTGCTCGACCTCCTCGGCGATGTCGTAGCCGGCCGAGAAGGCGCGCCCCGCACCCGTGAGGACGACCACCTTCACCTCGTCGTCTTCCGCGGCAGCCCGCCAGGACTTGCGCAACCGCCTGACCACCTCGCCGCTGATCGCGTTCAGCTTGTTCGGACGGTTGAGCGTCACCCAGGCGGCGGGCCCGCGGCGCTCGTACAGGACGACGTCACTCACGAGTGCTCCTTCCAGTGATGGTCTCGCGTTTCTGGCGAGTGCATGGGGCCGCCAGGCAAGGACGCAGGGAGCGCCAATATGCGGTCATATTGGCGCGACCGAGGACAGTGCATGGCGGTTCCAGGTGCCGCCGGAAATGCGCCGACTATCGCTGGATGGGGCACTATCCTCCTTCGACGACGACGAGGGCGTCGACGGCGATCGCGCCGTCCACGCTCAGGATCAGTGGGTTCACGTCGATCGCGACGATCTGCGGATGGTCGACCGCGAGGCGGCCGAGGGCAACCAGGGTCGCTGCGAGCGCCTCCCGGGCGGCGGGTGCCGCATCCAGGCCGCGCGCCTCGGCGACGAGCTGCCGCGCCTCGTCCTCGGCGACCGGCGCGAGCGAGACCGCCGCGAGCGAGAGAGTCTCCACCGCGCTTCCGCCGAGGCCGACTGCCAGCACCGGTCCGTAGTCGGGATCCCTGGTCATGCCGCAGAACGCCTCGGCGTCTCCGCCCGCCTGGCTGGCCACGAGCACCTGTCCTCCCAGCCGCTCGGCGGCCGCGCGCACGCCCTCGGCGTCCCCGAGCCCGAGCACGACGCCGTTCTGAGCCGCCTTATGCGCGGGCCCGTCCACCTTCACGACGACGGGGAAGCCGAGCTCGGAAGCCGCAGCGGCCGCCTCATCGGGGGAGGTGGCCCGCCGCCTCGGCGCGATTGGCACGCCGTAGCGCTCGAGCACGAGGGCCGACTCGAACTCCGGGAGGGGTCCCTCGGCGAGGAGGTCGGCGAGCTCCACCGGGTCGAGGGTCGCGGGAGCACAGCCGACGGGTCGCAGGCCCGCCGCGGCCGCGAGCGCGCGCATCGCGTCGCGCGGCCCGCGCAAAAGGGCGACGTCGTGCTCGAGGGCGTACTCGGCCACCTCCGGCCGCGGATCGACCGCGGAGACCGTCGTGGCCGCGGCAAAGACCGCGGTTCCTGCGGTCGCCTCTGCGAGCGCCTTGACGATCATGAAGCACCACTCGTGCTCCTCCGCACCGCGGAACTGCGACTGGTCGGCCTGCGCGACGACGATGTCGAAGGCGCCTGACTCGACAAGGATCTCGATCGACCCGGGAAAGACGACCTCCGCCTCGTCGATCGCCCAGGCGTCGAGCGGATTGCCGGGTGCGAGGTAGTTGGGAAAGCGGGCTGTGAGCTTCCCGGCGACCTCGTCGGGAAGGGGCTCGAACGGGATCCCGGCCGCCTCGCCCTGGTCCGCGAGGAGAGCGCCCTCCCCGCCCGACTCCGAGACCGCAGCGATTCGCTTCCCGCGCGGCCGGCGCGCGCGACCCAGGACCTCCAGGGTCTCGACGAGGGCGGTGAAGTCGTCCACCTCGACCGCGCCATGCCTGCGCAGGAGAGCGGAGAACGCGCGGTTCGAGCCCACGACCGCGCCGGTGTGTGCGAGCGCGGCGCGCGCGGCGGCCTGCGAGCGGCCGACCTTCAGGCAGATCACCGGCTTGCCGGCCTCGGCGCAGCTCGCGAGGCCGGCGGCAAATTCCGCCGGCCTGCGAACCGTCTCGAGGAAGAGCCCGATCGCGCCGGTCCCCTCGTCCTCTACGAAGAACTGCAGGAAGTCCGCGGCGTCCGTGACCGCTTCGCCGCCCGACGAGACGACACAGCGGAAGCCCACCCGCGGCCCGATCCCGAGCAGAGCCTCCGCGATCGAGCCGGACTGCGAGGCGACCGACACCCGGCCCGGCCGGAAGGTGCCCGGCACGGTTCCGATCCAGAGCGAGCCCTCCCCCGGAGCCGCGACGCCCATGCAGTTCGGCCCGAGCAAGACGGCATCCTCTGCCCGGGCCCGCTCGGCGATCCTCTCGGCGACCTCGGGGCCGGCCGCACCGGCCTCGTTGCCGAGACCCGGGAGGAAGAAGGCGCGCACGCCAGCCTCGAGCGCCTCCTCGAACGCCTGCTCCACCCGCTCGTGGCCGACGAGGAGCGCCGCGAGCTCGGGCTTCTCCGGAAGCTCGGCGACGCTTGGAAAGCAGGGCAGGCCGAGCACGTTCTCGCGCGTCGGGTGCACTCCCCAGGCCGCGATGCCGGAGCGCACGACCTCCTCGACGATCCTTCCGTGGCGCGGCGAGGCGCCCACGACGGCCACCGAGCGCGGGAAGAGGAGCGGACGGACGCGGTTGTGATCGGCCATCGCAGCCTCTTACCATCCTCTCCACTCGGGAGGCAACGTGCACGAGAAGCAGATCGAGATCCGCTGGCGCGACCAGGACGCCTACGGCCACGTGAACAACGCGGT
>Ga0207674_10000922_pt1 | contig 38297 bp, 38 predicted proteins | sample KBSCornC72_FD_184303 | JGI IMG/M metagenome (GOLD analysis project Ga0207674, IMG submission 184303) | Corn rhizosphere microbial communities from Kellogg Biological Station, Michigan, USA - KBS Corn C7-2 (SPAdes) (version 2) | ecosystem: Host-associated > Plants > Roots > Rhizosphere > Soil ... | reverse complement strand
CGTGAGTCCCCGGATCGTCGCGCCTTCCTTGAGGATCGCGCCGGCCCCGAGGAACCCGATGCCGGTCACGATCTGGGCCGCGATCCGTGCCGGATCGGCACCCGGTGCCGGGAACGCCGCGATCGACAGCACCGTGAAACCGGCCGATCCCAGCGACACCAGGAGGTGCGTTCGCATGCCGGCCGGGTGGTCGTGGATCTCGCGCTCGAGCCCGATCAGCGCCCCGAGTGTGGCTGCCGCGATCAGGCGGATGGCATAGGCCCAATCGACGCCGAAGTCGATCATCGGCGCAGTCTACGCGCGGGGCCGTGACCTCAAGAGACCGTCCCCGACCATGTCGATGGTCGCTTCGATGATCGACTCGCGGTCGTCACGTGGCAGCATCCCCTCCCCCAGCAGGATGGCTGCGCCGTGAACGGCGACCCACGCCGGCACTTCGGCATCGGCTCGGGGCACGGCGAGCAGTCCGGCACGATCGAGCGCATCGAGCGCATCCGACAGCACCGCATACGGCGACGGATCGTCCGGGACGTACAGGGCGGGCGGGCATCGCCGGAATGCCACTTCGAACAAGCCGGGCTCGTCAAGCGCGAACTCGATGTACGCGCGTCCGGTGGCTCGAAATCGAGCTCTCGCCGAACGAGGAGACGACCCGCGGATCCCGGCCGTCGCGGCGAGCATGCGCTGGGCTAACGCCTCGCGGGCCTCCGAGCCGACGTGGGCGAGCAACCCGTCACGACTCGGGAAATGGCGGTACGCCGCGCTCGGCGATACCCCGATCCGGCGAGCCGCCTCGCGCAGGGCGACGCCTTCGCTCCCGCCGGCCGCCGCCAGCTCGGTCGCCGCGGTCACAAGGGCCCGGCGAAGGTCGCCGTGGTGATAGGGCTTGACGGCGGTCGCAGGCATGGTCGCGGCTGATGTTGACATCGTTCACATACCGTGTAAAGTGGACGGTGTTCACATCGAGCCCACCACTACCGTCCCGCAGCACAGGAAGTCACCGACCATGGCTGAAGTCATCAACGGTCGCCACACCGCAGCGCTCGACGACGACGTCGTCGTCTTCATCATCGGGATGCGGATCAACCGTCTCCGACGCATCCACTCGTGGCTGCCGGCCTTCCAGGCGATGCCTCGGATGCTTCGCGAGCTGGGCGCGGATCCGGACCTCGGATTGCTCCACGTCCAGAGCTTCTGGGCCGGCCGCGTGATCATGGGCGTCCAATATTGGCGCTCGTTCGAGCAGCTCGAGGCCTTCGCCCGAGCGAGCGACCACGCCCACCTGCCGGCATGGCGCGAGTTCAACAGGCTCGTCCGCGACAACGGCGACGTCGGGATCTTCCACGAGACGTATCGGGTCGGACGCGGGACCGCGGAGTCGTTCTACGGCAACATGCCGCCCTTCGGGCTCGCGGCGGCCGTCGGCATCACGCCCGTCGGCAAGATGGGCCAGACGGCCGGACGACGGATGGGCACCTCGACGAGCGACGAGCCGGTCCTCGCTGCCTACTGATCCTCCACCGAGACGTCGACGACGTCCGCGGCCAGGGCGTTCACCAGGTCGGTGGGCGTCAGATGGAGGTTGACGCCGAAGGCGCCGCCACCGACCGATACGACCGGCTGATCCATGACGGTCGCGTCGACGATGGCGGGCCACGCACGCGTCGAACCGAACGGGGTGATCGTGTAGCGCTCGTAACCCGTCGCGGCACGCGCCTCCTCGGCGTCGGGCAGCGTCATCCGGCGGACCCCGAGGTGGCCTCGAAGCTTCGGCCAATCGAATCGGCGTCCTGCCGGCACGAGCACGAACACGTAGTCGTCATCGCCGCGCCGGACGACGATGGTCCGCAGCAGCGCCTCCAACGGGATGCCCTGGAGGGTCGCCGCCTCCTCTGCGTTCCCGGCACGATCGGTGCGGACGACGCGATGGGCGATCCCGGCGGCGGCCACCGCGGCCGTCGCGGGTGTTCCAGCGTCCATCTCCGCGGTCACCCGATGAAGACCGTGCCGCCGTTCGGCGAGAGCACCTGGCCGACGTAGCCGTCGCCACCGGGTCCGACGAGGAAGGCGACGGTCGAGGCGATCTCCTCGGGTTCGAGGAACCGGCCGATCCGGACGCTCGCGAGCTCGGCTTCGATCGCCTCTGGGTCGTTGTCGCGGAGCATCGGCGTGTCGACCGGCCCGGGTGCGACGCCGTTGACGAGGATCCCGGACGGTGCGAGCTGGTATCCGAGCGCGCGTGTGAACCCGACGAGCGCCGCCTTCGCCGTGACGTACTGGACGCTCTGGTTACCGAGCCAGACGGCTTCCGAGCAGATGTTCACGATGCGACCCCAGCCGGCCTCGGTCATCCCGGGCAGCACGGCCTGGGTGACGTGGAATGTGCCGTCGACATGGACATCAAGCACGCGTCGCCACGCCTCGAACGTGACGTCCGTGAATCGGCCGCCACCCGGGACTCCGGCGTTGTTGACGAGGATCGTCGCATGGCCGACCTCAGCCGCGAGCTGATCGACGGCGGCGGCGACCGCGACTGGATCCGTGACGTCGGCCGCCAAGCCGACCGCTCGTCCACCGACTTGCGCGACCCCGGCGGCGACGACCCGCGCACCGGCGCCATCGCGATCGAGACAGCCGACGACGGCACCATCCGCCGCGAGCCGCACCGCGGTCGCCCGTCCGATCCCCGATGCAGCCCCGGTCACGAGGGCCACTCGGCCATCCAGTGGCCCGCGGTCACTCATGGTGGCTCTCGAAGCGGGCGACGTGGATCGGCCGGTAACGGTCATACAGGGTCACGATCAGCGTGATCAGGCCGGCGAAGACGAGTGCGTGCTCGAGACGCCGACCGGTGAGCGACGCCAGGATGACCTGGCCGACGGCGACGATCAGCAGGTTGATCGCGAGCATCACGGTGAACTGGCGCACCGCGGATGACCACGACGCCCCTTGCCTCACCAGCGCCTCGGTGATCAGCGTGTTCGCCACGATCATGACGAACACACCGACTGCGGTCTGGAGTGGCGTCGCGTCCACACCCGGGAGCATCCGGCCGAAGATGACGATGACGAGCGTGATCAACGCGGCCTTCTCGACGAGCTCGCGGTCGAACAAGCGCTCGGCAAGCCGACGTCGGACGGCCTCGATCCGTGCGGGATCGACCGGCGGCTGATTCTTGTCAGCGTCGAATGTCCACGGGTAGTCGGCGGGTGGCAGTCGCTTGGTGAAGAGCCAGCGCACGACGAATGCGAGGACGACCAGGACGATGACCAGCGCCACGATCACCAGCGGACGGTTGGCGATCGCGTCGATCCACGAGGCGTCCTTGGCGACGCCGAAGATCTGCGTCTTGATGAGGTCGGTCGCGTCCAGCTGCGCGACGTGGATCCACCACTCCTGTGGGAGCTTGATGAAGATCCAGATGAACGCGGCGGCTCCGACGATCAGCCCCTTCGTCAGCTTGCGCGGGTCCCACCTCGCCCGGACGCCCTCATAGAAGTCGAAGAAGTACTCGAACGTGTTCGGGAAGATCAGCAGGACGGCGCGGATCTGGGTGATCTCGAAGATCACCACGCCGATCATCCGGTAGTAGTAGAGGAAGCGGCTGACGCCGACGGCCGTGTGGTTCGTCCAGTTCCGCAGCGTCGCGACGTATGCGATCGAGAGGTAGTAGACGTCGAGCGCCTTGTCGTAGGTCTGGTACCCCTCAAGGTCGAGGTGGGTGAAGGTCTGGAAGATCGTCTGGTCCAGGCCGTCGATCACCAGAGCCGCCAGCATCGCGGGCAATGGGAATTTCGGGATGGCGAGCGGCACCAGGATCCGCGCGGCGACGACGGCACCGAAGATCAGGCCATCCACGCTCCTGCCACCCTCCTACGACCACCGTATCGATGGCCGACCATACCCTGCGCGAAGGCGTCAGTCCGGGTCGACGAGCTCGATCCGGATCCGCTTGTTGATGCGCCCCTTCGATTCGTAGCCCGTGACGCGGATGCGGCCGACCTCGCGCGTGTTGGCCACATGCGTGCCACCGTCGGCCTGGAGGTCGAGCCCGACGATCTCGATCGTCCGGATCTCCTCGATCCCCTCGGGAAGCAGGTTGATCTTCGTGCGGATCAGATCGGGGATGGCAAAGGCCTTTGCTCGTGGCAGGACGTCCACCCGCACGTCACGCTCTGCGCCAAGCTCGACGTTCACGGCCGCCTCGATGGCATCCACGAGATCGCCCGACATCGATGCGAACTCGAAATCCATCCGCCCTGCGCCTGGCTCCATGTTCCCGCCGGTGACCTGCGCGCCGTAGTCACGCCAGACGACGCCGCAGAGCGCGTGTAGCGCAGTGTGCGTCCGCATCAAGGCGTATCGGCGCGCCCATTCGAGATCGACCTCCACCACGTCGCCGACCGCCGGCGGGTCGCCCGACCCGGCCTCGAGCTCGTGGACGATCTCCCCGCTTGCTTTTCGGGCGCTGCGGACCGACCAGCCACGGCCGTCAGAGGTCCGGAGGATCAGCCCACGGTCGGCGGGCTGCCCGCCGCCACCGGGGTAGAACACCGTCCTGTCGAGGACGACCAGCGTCGACTCGCCGATCTCGACATGACGGACGGTGGCGTCGACCGACTGCGCGTAGGCGTCGCTATAGGCGATCTGCTCGCCTGGCGTCGTCACTCTGCGGTGAGACTCCCCTTCATGCTCGGATGGACGTCGCAGACGAACGTGTACTCGCCGGCGGGCAGGGCCTGCACGTCGTAGGTCTTCGTGGCGACGCCCGGGAAGATCTCGCCCTTGAAGATCTCGGTGTTCGACGCGTCGTGGATGGCCACGTTGTGCGGGACATCCTGGTCGTTGTTCGTGAAGTCGATCTTGAACGGGGTGTTCGCAGGCACAGCTTCCTGGGTCGTGTCGAACGCGATGTTCTGGGCGGCGATCTTGAGCGTCTCCCCGGCACCGCCACCGGATGCCGAGGCAGAAGCCGACGCAGACGCGGACGCAGATGGTGCCGTCGACGCCGAAGCCGATGCGGAGGCGCTGGCGCCGGCGGAGCCACTCGGCGAGACGCTCGGGAGCGGCGTGGCGGACGGAGCGGGCGCATAGGTCCAGCCCGGCGCGGCCGAGGTGCAGGCGGCGGCGACAACGAGGAATGCCGCGATGACGGACAGGGAGCGCACGCTTCGCATCGGTTCGGGGGACCTCATCAGATGGGCGCGGATGACCGCGGTCGGGGTTCGGAGGAGATGCTACCGCGTCGGCGTGGGTCGGGTGCCGACCAGTACCAGGGGACTAGTACCCGACCCGTACCATCGTCCGGATTGTTTCGGGACCATATGGCGACTAGCCTCCACCTTCCCCAGACGAGTGCGACCGACGCACCACAGGGAAGACCGGAGCCCCCGCCCAGATGAAGCGAACCGCCATCGATCGAGCCTGGCACCTCATGGTGACGCTCGGCCCGATCATCGCAATCGCCATCGTGCTGGTCGCCGCTCGCCGCTGGTGATCGCCAGCGGCCGCGGAGGCCGCACGCAGGTCGCCACCGCGACCACCGAATCCGAATCTCGCTCGCCGGACGTTGCTGGCCGGCGATCGTCCTCATCGAGACCCGGAGACCTCCCTCCGGGTCTCTCCTTTTGTGCGCGCGTGCGCGCGTGGTCCGCTAGCGGCCCTCGGTGAGCCCGAGGCGGATCGCCACGGCCGCGGCCTCGACCCGGCCCGATACGCCGAGCTTGGACAGGATATTGCCGACGTGCACACCGACCGTCTTCTGGCTGATGAAGAGCCGCTCGCCGATCTCGCGGTTCGTCCGGCCCCGGGCGATCTGGACGAGCACCTCGCGCTCGCGGCCGCTGAGGCCGAACGTGTCGCGCTTCGGTGCCGTATCGGTACCGCTCTGACGTAGCGCGTCGACCAGCTCCGAACGGTCGCCCTGGCCATTGGCGTCGGCGGTCGCCGCCGGGCCGGCGATGACCGGCGCGGACCCGGCCATCACGCCGACGAGCTCACGTGGACGGTCCTCGGGCCCCGCAAGGCGAGCATCCACCTCCGCCGGCAGCGGGATCAGGGCGCGGCCGGCGAGCTCGCGAAGCTCCTTCAGCAGCGGGAGCGCACCGAGTCGCAGCGCGATCCCGACGGCGTCCGACAGCGGGGCCTTGGCGTCGGCGCGTCCCGCACGACCAGCGCCCGAACCGAGGAGCGCCTCGGCTTCGCGCCAGCGCGCACGAGCCCCCTCGTACGGGATGTGCAGCGATCCCCACGCGTCGCCGACCTCATGCCAGACGACGGCATCGTCGCGGCCCTCGACGCGCCGTCGATATGCGCGGGCCGTGCCGAGCCACGCATCGGCGAGCCGCCGCGAGCCGAGTGCCGGATCGACACCGTGCTTCTTCACGATCGTCTCGGCCGCGCGGATCACCTCTCGGGCGCGCTCACGAGCCGAGGCAAGCCCTGCGAGATCGCGTCCCTCGCGCGCCTCCGCGGCGCTCGCGGCCTCGACCTCGATGGCCGCTGCTGCGGTTCGGGCCGCAAGGATCCAGTCCTCCGTGTCGCGGACCAGCTCCCACCCGAGATCCGTCGCACGTCGAGCATCCGCGAGGTCGCCGCGCCACAGCGCGAACGAGGCGGAAGCCAGGTGCAGTGGGACAGCGAGCTGGGCCTCGCGTACGGCCTCGAGCTCGAGGAGCGTCTGGCCGAGCAATCGCCCGGCGGCCTCGCCTGCGGAGAGCTCGATCTCGACGGTCGCCAGGGACACCAATACGTTGAGGAAGTTGATGCCGCTCGGTAGCCACTCGAGCGCGGTCGTGCTCATCGACCGAGCCTCATCCCAGCGACCGAGCAGGAACAGCGAGTCGGCGGCGTTGCCGCGGAGCACGTTGCCGTAGACCGCGTCAAGCCCGGCGTCCTTCGCTGCGGCGATGCCTGCCTTGGCGACGTCGACCGCCTCCTCGCGTCGGCCCACGAGCTCGAGCACCGTGGTCTGGTTCGCATGGACACGGAACAACTCGTCGAGGTCGCCGATCTCCTCGGCGATCGGGCGGGCCTCGGAAAGCATCGCGAGCGCAGCTTCGGGATCTGCCCGCCATCCCAGGGACACCGCGAGCGTCGTCGTCGCATGCAATTCCCATCCACGGGCGGGCGGGTCGCATGCGCGGGCCACGCGGATCGCCTCGCGCGCGTGCTTCTCCGCTTCGGAGAACGTGCCCTCGAGCATCAGCAGTTGCGCGAGGCCCGCAACGACCCTGGCCCGCGCGACAGAAGGCGTCGTGGGCACGAGGTCGACGGCGCGACGACGTGCCGCGAGCGAGCCTTCCGCATCTCCGGCCGCTCGCCGGAAGTGGGCCAGACGGTCGTAGAGCAGGCCGAGCCGCACCCGCTCACGCCTCCCGTCCGTCGCGCCGATCGCCGCATCGAGATAGGCCGCTGCGCGGACCGGCCGTCCCGCGGCGAATGCCGCTTCGGCGGCCCGGGCGTTCAGCTCGGCTGGGGGAAGGACCGGCGGGTCGCTGCGCCGGCGACCGCCCTGCCTCGAGGTGACCCCTGTCGCGCTGCCGGCCGCGATCGCCAGCTCCAGCGCCCGCAGTTCATCGAGCGGGGCATCGACCGACGCCGCCGCGTCGGCTGCCGCGATCGCGGCGTGACGAAGGGCGACCGGATCCATGGCGACGTCGAAGTGGTGGATGCCGACGAACGGCTGGTCGCCGAGCGCCCGCGCCACGGCCATGTGGTGTCGGATCCGCATGGATGGCAGCAGGTCGGCCTCGATGGCTTGCCCGACCAGCTCGTGACGCAGCGCGAGCCCGTCGTCGTCCTCACGCACGAAGCCGTACTCGATCGCCTCGTCGAGCCCGTGCGTCAGGTCCGCGTCAAGGACACCGTCTCCACGACGCGGGGCATTCGACGAGCGTGGGGGCCCGCCGGTGAGCTCGGCCTCGAACGCGTCGGCGATCGCCGCCAATCCCGCCCGACCCAACGGGCGACCGGCCGGCGCGATGAGGCGCAGCGCACGACGCGCTTCCGGCGACCGCGCCGCGATCCGCGCCAGGACCAGGTCCTGGAACGACGACGTCAGCGATACGCCGGGGAGCTCGCGGCGAGCCGCCAGCAGTTCCTCGGCGACGAGCGGCCGACCGCCGGACCGCTCCGCGACGACCACAAGGACGCTCGCAGACGGTCGCTCCTCCTCGATGGCCGCGATCAGGCGGGCAAGCTCGTCGCGGCTGAGCGGCGGCAAGGTAAGCGTCGAGGGCGGGCGGGGTGCCGCGGCGAGGCCCACGAGATCGAGCGACCATGGGTCCTCGCGGCGGATCGCGTCGGCCTGATAGGTCGCGACGATCGCGAGCCGGTGCGAACGCGCGATCCTCGCCAGGAACGTGACGAGCGCCCGGGTGCCGGCGTCGGCACGGTGCAGGTCCTCGATGATCAGCAGGACCGGGCGCCGCTCGCCGAGGCGACCGAGGACGCCGAGGACGCCCTCCAGCAGACGTGGCTGTCGGCGCTCCGGGACGACGGTCCCAAGTCGCGGCCCGGCCGTGCGCGGGCCGTCGACCCTCGACGCCAGGCCCGGGATCAGCCGGACGATCTCATCCGCCGCCGGGCCGAGGACGTCGGCGAGGTCATCGTCGGACAGCTCCTCGAGCGCAGGCCGGAGCGCTCGCACGAGCGGCTCGTACGGTGCGTCGGTGGCCGCGCCGTAGGCGGCCCCGCGCATGACGGTCATCGGTTCCTGGAGACCGGACACGCGCCGGATCGCTTCGTCGATGAACCGGCTCGTCCCCACCCCGGCGGTCCCGTCGATGAGCAGCGTCGCCGACTCGCCGGCCGCGGACGAACGGATGACGGTAGCGAGCTTCGCGAACGCGTCCTCCCGTCCCACGAAGCGCGCGCTCGTGTACCTGGCGGGCATCGCTGGCATCGTACACGCCGGGGAGGGCTCGTCATCCACCCTAGACCGAACACCGCTTCCCCGGCGCACCATCTCCGGGCGAGGCCGCACAGGACGACCCGTCCGACCCGCTACGCTGCCGGCGTGACCGACGCCGCCCGGCCCGCCCCGCATCCGGACAACACGCTCAACGAGCTGTCGGGTGAGGAATGGCTCTATTTCACGAAGTCGGTGCTGACGACGGCCTACCCCTCGGAGCTGGGTCACGCCGCGCGGAAGGCGCATGGGGCCAATAAGCCGCCGCGTCTGATGGCACGCCTGATCGAGTTCTTCACGAGGAGCGGCGAGCTGGTGCTCGACCCGTTCGCCGGCGTGGGCGGGACGCTCATCGGCGCGGCGATCGCCCGAGGTCCGCGACGTGCCCTCGGCATCGAGCTCGATGCGCGCTGGGTCGACGTCTATCAGGACGTGGTCGCGTCGCTGCTCGCGGAGAATGACGGTAGCGGACCCGTGATCGCCGAGCTCGGGACGGCCGACCCCGGCACGCCTCGGACGTTCGACCCGAGTGGACTCGAGATGCGCCAGGGTGATGCACTCGAGGTGCTACCGACGCTGGCGGATGATTCCGTCGATCTCGTCGCGACCGATCCGCCGTACAACATCCAGCTGCCCCTCACCATGGCCGGCGGCGCTTTGGCGGAGACCCACGCCAACCGGCGGACCGATTACGCGATGGTCAGCGACGCTCCTGCCGACCTGGCGAATGCAGCTGACTACCCCGCCTACCTCGACGCGATGGAGCGGACGTTCCGGGAGCTTGTACGCGTCCTCAAGTCGGGCCGCTATGCCATCGTCATCGTGCGCGATGCCTATCAGAACGGGCAGTACCAGTTCGTCGGTGCGGACCTCGCCGCCCGGGCAGCGATGGCGGGGCTCGTGCCGAAGGGCGATCTCATATGGCACCAGGCGGGAACGCGCCTGCGGCCATACGGCTACCCGCGGGTCTTCGTGCCGAACATCGCGCACCAGCACATCCTGGTGCTGCGAAGGGAGCCCACCTCGAGTCAGGCCCGGCGCCGACTCTCCAAGTAGGCCGCCAGGACGTCCCCGTCGACGTCGTCGCCCATCGTCCAGGTGTCGGCGGCGATCGGCATCGTCGCGGTCGGCGTGCTCTGGGCCGGCGGTTCGCCGAGCTGCTCGCCGAGCGTCATCTTGTGGATCCAGCCCTGCCGGCCATCCGGGCATAGCACGAGCCAGTAGGCGCCGCGCTTCTCGAGCAGCTGTACCTCGTCACCCTGGTCGAGGAACGCGAGCTCGGTACCGCGGAGCTCGTCAGGGATGTCGAGCAGGCGAACGAGGTTGTAGCGGATCAGCCGTCGCTCGCGACCGTCGATGGGTCCGACGAGTCCGTGCGCGAAGGTCAGGCGTGGGATCTCGACGGCGTCGCGGATCGGGTCGGCCTTGCGCGCTTCGAGGAGCGAGGGTCGCCGCCAGCGTGGGAGTGCCAGCTCCGCGTCGTGCGGGTTGGGGATGTTGGTCACGCCCGGGATCGGATCCAGCTCATCGACCGCCACGCCACGGCCGGGCCGGTCCGCGTATCCGGCGGCGGCGGCGACTGCGAGCGGGCTCGCGGCGGCGTGGGCAAGGACGTCATCCGGAGCCGGCGGGTCGCCATCGCGGCGTCGCTTCCCGAAGAGCCCGAAGGCGAGCGTCGCTCCCACGATGCCCGATGTCGTGACCATCGTCGCGACGAGTCCGAGCGGGAGCGTCGGCCGGCCGCCGGTCAGCAGATCGATGCCGGCGACGAACGCCGCCCAGGCTCCCGCGTTGCCACCACCTGCACCGGGGCCGCCGGTCGGAAGGTTGCCGTCGCCCGTGCCGCCGTTGCCGCCTGGGCCACCACCGTAGCTGCCGACGACGAACGCGACTCGGTCGTCGCTCGGCGATGGGCTGGACGAAGGTGCGGGCGTGGCGGTGGGATCGCCACCGATCGTGATCCCATCCGGCGTCGGACTCGGCGTCGGACTTGGCGTCGGGGCGGCCGATCGGGTCGGACGTACGGTCGGCCTGGGCGTGGACCGTGGTTCCGCCTTCGGCGTGGGTTTCGGGGTGGGCTTCGGTGTCGGCTTGGGCGTCGGATCCGGCGCTGGCACTGGCTTGATGGTGACCGTCCCCGCCGTCAACTGGTCGGCGAATCGGTCCCGGCTGAGCGCGGAGATGGTGACCGGATAGGAGCCGACTGCCAGCTTCCCCGACCAGCGGAACGTGACGCCACGCTTCCAGTCCGTCCCGGCGCTCTTGGCCATGACGTGTGTCGTGCCGCCCAGCTTCACGCGAACCCAGTTCGCCGGTGTTCCCTCGCGGTTGCGATACGACACGGTCACGACGATGGTCGTCGTCGGATAGCCGGACAGCGGTGACACGACGGCGTCGGACAGCTTGGTCGGGCCGGCAGCAGCCCATACCGGGACGACGGCCGACAGGACGAGCACGAACGCCGCGATCGACGCGCTGATCCGTGCTAGTCGTCTGGCTCCGACGCGCGACCGCGAACGGGTTCCGGGGTGACGGGCGGGGCGGTGCATCCTGCGAGCGAGGATGCCGGGGCGCGAACGGGCCCAGCAATGGTACGGGGGTCCGGTGCGCAGTCGCCGACCGGCGATGGCTCGCCTGTTGCGTCCCGTCAACGACCGCCCTGTCAGATGGGCCGGAGCAGTGCGGTCCGGTGGGGCTCGTGGTCCCACCGGTGGCCGTGTCATCCCCCATTCGCCCATCGACGGAGTGGTGCGTCGAGTCGAGGATGGACCACATGGAGGTCATCCAGCCCGCTCACGCAGCCCAACGACCACCGCTCGCGCCGTTGCTCGGTGCGACCGTCGTCGCCACCTTCTCGATCGTGTTCGGCATCGTCATCGCCTACGTGGCGATCGCGACGCCCGTGCTGCGGGCCGTGATCCCGGAGGGTCGGCTCAACGCCGGACAGGCCGCGACAGGCGTCATCGTCTGGTCGATCGCCCTGGTCGCCCCGACGGCGTTCGTCCTCATCGGCGCGAATCGACTCGCCCGGATCCTTGCCGCCACGCGCAGGCGCATGCCGCATCGGTCCGCCACCCTCCGAGCCCTTGACGCCCTGCCCGACGACGTCACCATCGCGACCGGCATCGCGATGCCCGACGGGCGACCGATCTCCGATGTCGTCATCGGCCCGTTCGGCGCCGCGGTCGTCCGTGAGCTGCCACCGGTCGCAGTGACGCGGGTCCGCGAGGGACGCTGGCAGCTCCGAACGCGGCGGGGCTGGATCGTCATCGAGAGTCCGCTGGAGCGTGCGGCGCGTGACAGCGAGCGCGTTCGTCGCTGGCTCGCCCATGACGACGCCGACTTCATCGTCAAGGTCTATGCGGCGGTCGTCGGCCCGGAGCCCACGATCCCTCGGACGACCGATTGCGCCGTCCTCACACCGGACCAACTCGCGCCGTGGATCGCCGGGCTGCCGCCACAGCGCAGCCTTACCGAGGGTCGACGAGAGCGACTGCTGGAGTACGTGCGCGACGCGACGCGCTGAGCCGAGCTGATGTCGGCTGGTAGGGGAGCCAGGACTCGAACCTGGAACCAGCGGGATATAAGCCCGCCGCTCTGACCATTGAGCTACTCCCCCGCGGCGATGCTACACCGCTGCGCGCGAGGGGTCGCGTGACGAGGGTCAGTCCTCGTGGATCAAACGGCCGGCGATCGAACGAAGGCTGAGGCGTCGCCCCTTCAATCGCGGGGGATCGGCCACGCCGAAGTCGGTGCCCGCGATCGTCGCTCCGCCGGGCGCCCACGCCCGCGCGGGTAGCGTCGCCGCGAAGGCCCGGTCGTCCTCGCTCTGGAAAGCTTCGATCGGCAGGTCGTCGGGATCGAACGGCTTATCGGCCGTAGTTCCATAAGACGCCGGACGCGCGTAGGCCGGGGCTCCGTAGAGCTTCGGGAGCGCGACGTGCTGCTCGTCGATGGACACGCGATACCTCGGGATGAGGGCTACGTCTCCGGTTTCTCCCCCCGGAAGACGCGTGGATGATGGCTCCGGCGCAGGGTACCCGGGAATGGTACGGATAGGCTACGGGGTCTGACGAGGAGGGTGGCTTTCGTGGTGCTGGGGGGCACCCAGAACGTCCGCCGGGTGGTGCATCAACCGAGCCATGGGCGGACGACCTGCAGAGCGACGACCATCACCAGCCAGGCGATCGGCACGGCGGCGAAGAATCCCAGAGCGGCACTCCACGCGGATCTGCGCCGGACCGTCCCGGATCCCGTCGGCTGCGGGACCACGAGATACGTCACCACGCTACCGATGACCAGGACGATGACGGTGTACGCGACGAGCGCCGCCAACCGGAGATCACCGCCAGGCAGCGTCGCCCCGCGGCTGAGCGCGACGTCGTAGACCAGGTAGGCGACCGCACCGATGAGCGCGACCGAGAGGCTGGCCGCCACGGCGCGGACGATCGGTCGGGGTGCGTTCCGGAACTGCCGCCACCGGATCTCGGCCCACGATCGATGCCGGATCGGCCGCTCGTCAGTCACCGCTGAGGATCGTGAGTGTCCGTCGGGGCGGCAGCGTCTCCGGCGTGTGACTGGCAAGCAGCTCGACGCACCCGAGGAACCGGTCGAGCTCCGCCTCCGACGTGAAGAACCCGACGCTGATCCGGAGCGCGTCGATGAGCGGGACGGTGCGGGCGACCGCGAACACCCGTGCGCTGAGCTCCTCCAGCGCAGATTCAGGCGTCCAACCTCGGATGCGGAACGTGATCAGCGTCGCCATCCGATCGAGCGGGGTCACCAGCTCGACACCATCGATCGCGGCCAGTCGCTCGGCGGTGGCACGGGCTGTTGCCATGCCCCGGGCGTGGATCCACTCCAGGCCGACGAACATGCTCAGCCAGCCGATCGAGCGTGCCATCCCGACGATCGATGGACGGTGGAAGTTCGACGCCTCGTAGCGGCGGGCGTCCTGCCACCAGACGGCAAGCCCGGATGAATCGACCGACTCGAAGGTGTAGTGGCCGCCGTATGCGGGAGTCAGGCGCTCTCGCGCGCCCGGCGCGACGGCGACGGCGCCCATCCCCTCGGGGCCGAGGAGCCACTTCTGCGCCGCGACCGCGTAGACGTCCGCTCCGGTCGCACCGAGATCGACGGGGATCGCACCAGCGGCTTGCGCTCCGTCGACGATGAGCAGCGCATCCCGGGCATGTGCCATCGCCGCCAGCCGGTCGATCGGCAGCACGGCGCCCGATGCCCACAGGACGTGCGAGACGACCACCGCCCTGGTTCGCCCATCGATGGCCTGATCGAACGCCTCCAGGATCTCGTCCTCGGAACGCGACGGGGACACGTCGACGAACGCGACATCGATCCCGCGGCGCGCGCGGAGGTTGTAGAGCGCCCCGATCCCACCCGGGTGTTCTAGGCTCGTCGTCACGGCGCGGTCGCCCGATCGCCACTCGATGCCCCAGACCCCGACGTTCATCCCGTCTGTCGTCGAATGCGACAGCGCGATGTCCCCGACGTCGGCGGTGACGACCGCTGCGACCGAGGCGCGCGCCTCGGCCATCCGCTGGACGGTCTCGAGGTAGTAGTCGACGTGCGCCCGACCCGTGCGGACCTCGTACTCGGCAAGCTCGGCCATCGCCGCGGCTGTCTCGGCGGGCAGCGGCCCGACCGAGCCCGTGTTCAGATAGATGCCGGCCTCGAGCGCCGGGAGGGCGGCTCTGACGGAGGCGAGTCGGTCCGCGTCGGGGGATGAGGGGGCGGACACGGCCCGTATCATACCGACGATGTCCGGCCTGGCCCGACCCGAGATCCTGGCCACGACCGAGTGGCTCGCGGAGCACGTGGGTCGCCCCGGCGTCCGTATCCTCGACGCCCGCTGGCGCCCGGACGGCACCGGTGTCGAGGTCCACCGCGCGGGCCACATCCCGGGCGCCGTCTCGGTCGATTGGCGAGCCGACCTCGTCGACATGGACCAGGCGGGTGACGCGATCCGCGTCGCATCGCCGGGCCGCGTCGCCGCCACGGCAGCTCGTGCCGGGATCGGTGACGAGACCACGATCGTCGTCTACGACGACACCCAGGGGTTGTACGCGTCGCGTGTCTGGTGGACGTTCCGCGTGTACGGTGCCGAGCACGTCCGCGTCCTCGACGGGGGGTTCCCCGCCTGGGAGACCGAGGGCAGGACGGTCGAGCGGGGCGCCGGTGACCCGCCGCCGGACCCGCTGACGCCGTTCGTCCCGCGCGGTCCGAACCGCCTCCACCTGACGACGTCCGAGGTCCGCGGTCTCCTCGGTGCACCCGGCGTCACGTTGCTCGATGCCCGCGCGCCGGCGGAGTACCGGGGCTACGAAGGGAATACGCGGCGGCTCGGGCATATCCCCGGGGCGGTGAATGTCCCGGTCGGGTCGATGCACGCGGCGGGGAGCCAGCGGTTACGCGAGGGCGGCGACCTGCGTGATCGGCTGCATGCCGCGAACGTCAGCCGCGGCGCCCGGATGGTCGCGTATGACGGATCGGGCGTAGCGGCCGCGAAGCTGGCATTCGTCCTGAGTCTGCTCGGACATGACGACGTAGCCGTGTATGACGGTGGGTGGGCCGAGTGGGGGAACCGCCTGGATCTGCCGGTCGATCGCTAGCCGCGGGCAACCACGGCGCGTTTACCAGCCGGTCGGCTCCGGCGGCGTCTCAGAGGCCCCCACTGATCCCGAGTCGAGGCCGGCCCACGGGTCGGTGACGCGGTGGGGTGCCAGGATCTGCGCACGTTCGTGATTGACGGCGAGCAGCTCAGCCTGTGTGCGTGCCTCGCCGAGCGAGTCGGACCAGTAGGTGGCGTCCGTGACCGGCAGGAAATGACCGGTCAGCTCCGACAGGGCGTCGCGCAGGCTGCGCTCCGGCATCAAGTGGATCTGGCCCGTGACCTTGAACGGCGGGATCGAGATCAACGCCTCCTCGGGGATCTTCGGCGTTCGCAGCTCGGGAGCCGGACTGACCGGTTCGTTGACGACCGCGAAGAGGACGGACGCCAGGTTCACTTGGGCGAATTCGGCGCGGTTGGTCTCTCCTCGCGTGCCGAACTCGTCGGTCGTCACGTCGGACATCACGAGGAAGCGATCCTCGGCGAGGTTGAGCATGTCCGTGACGCGCCGCTGCCGCGTGGTGAGAGCGCCGCGGACGACGAACGAATCCGTGTACAGGGTCAGCCTGACCTGCTGGACGGTGCCGCCGAGCGAGTCGAACATCGCCACAGGATACGCGGCGCCTGTCGGCGCGTGACGCTCAGCCGCGTTGGGTCGGGACAGTCCTGGCGCCGGCCGTCACCAGCAATTCGGAACCGTGCTGGAGCCCCTCGTACAACGCCGTCACGGTCGCCACCGTGTCGATCTCGTCGACCGACTTGTCGTGGCGCAGGGCGTGGATCCGCGGGAACCGCAGGCTGAAGCCCGAGCCGTGGCGCTTGCTGCGGACGATGACGTCGAAGGCGATCTCGACGACGATCAGCGGCTCGACCTGGCGATACCGTCCATAGCGGGCGATCGTGTGCGCCTCGAACCACTGGGTCATCTCGGCGATCTCGGCATCGGTGAGACCGCTGTACGCCTTGCCGATGTTGACGAGCTTGCCCGTCTCTTCGTCGCGGACGGCGAACGTGTAGTCCGACAGCACACCGTGCCGCTTGCCATGGCCGACCTCGACGCCGACGACGACGCAATCGATGGTCGCGAGCGCCTTCTTCATCTTCAGCCAGCCGAGACCGCGCCGCCCCGGGGAATAGACGCTCGTCGGGTCCTTGACCATCAGGCCCTCGTTGCGGCGGCCGCGCGCATCGGCGAACGCCGCCTCGAGCGCGTTCGAATCGCGCGCGACACCGAGATGCGACCGCAGGAACCGCCCGCCGTCGTCGACATGCGGCAGGTCGATGCCGTCCAGTCGCTCCCGACGCGTCCGCAGCGGATCGCGCAATAGCGGGTCGACCGAGATCTCGCCATCCGCGTCATCACCGGGCCCGAGCGCCAACAGGTCGAAGGCCACGTAGATGACCGGGACGTCCGCACGGATCGCCTCCGACGGCGCCTTGCGACCGAGCCTTGCCTGGAGGCTGATGAACGGCAGGACGAGGCCGTCCTTGTACGCGAGGATCTCGCCATCGATGACGCCGGTCCACGCCAGCGGTCGCGCCGCGTCGATGATCTCGGGAAACTGATTGCTCACATCATGCAGATCGCGCGAGTACAGCCGGACGTCCGTCCCGTGTTTGTGGAGCTGCGCCCGGATCCCGTCGTACTTGTCCTCGACCCACACCTCCGGACCGAGTCTCGTGATGATCTCGTCCGCGTCCTCGGCCGGCGACGCCAGCATGAACTTGAGCGGGTGGAAGAGCGCCAGCTCCGCCTCCCCGAGCTGATCGTCGCGTGCCAGCTCGGCGAGCCGGCCCATGTCGCCTGTGAGCATCCCGGCCCACTTCACGTCTTCGATGCGGCGGTCGAACGCCTGGGCGATCGCGGCCTCGACGAGACCATCCCGTAGCCCGATCCGCAGCTCGCCGCCGAGCACCTTGACGATCGCCTTGGCGGTCGCCGGGTCGGATCGCGCAAGGAGGTCGTGGAGCAGCTTGGCCTTCGCGGCCGGGCCGGACGCGTCCTCGATCGCTGCGAACGTGGCGGCGACCTCGGGGAGTGTCGGCGATGCCTCGGGCGCCGGGTCGTGACCGGCTCGCACGAGGACGTCCTCCACGGCCAGGCTCAGGTCGGAGTAGCGGTCGTACGCCTGGCCCAGGTCGTCGCGGGTGGCGCCCGTCAGCGCGGTGATCGCGGCCATCATCGACGACCAGCCCAGCCCGGTCGCCCGTTGATCGGCCTCGGGGAACGGGCGGCCCGTGAGGAAGACAGCCGCTACCGGCAACTCCTCGGGGGTGAGGCTGCGGAGGTAGTCGGCGAGGAGGCCGGTCTTCTCGGAGGTGCGAGTCGTCGCCGCCACGCGCTCTGCCAGGTCGCTCCAGCGGCGCATGGCGGCGATGGTATACGGTTCCGCCGATGGCACCCCGAACGTGGTTCCCGGAGGTGCTGGAAGGGTCGCGGGTCGTGCTGCGACGGCATGTCCCGGAGAACCTGGCGGCCTTCCGGCGCTGGTACTCGGACCCCGAGATCGCGCGTCTGGCGCGCTACCAGGAAGCGCCGATGCGACCCGACGAGATCGAGCGGTTCTTCGCCGCGCGGGTCGTCGGCGACGACGCGCTCGCGATGGCCATCCACGAGCTCGCGACGGATCGCCTCGTCGGCACGTGCGCCTTCAGCCAGCTCGACGGCGATAACGGTTCGGCGCTGTACCACATCACGATCGGCGAGAACGATGTGTGGGGTCGCGGGTACGGCACCGAGGCCACGCAACTGATGCTCGACCACGCCTTCGGCACGCTCGGGCTCCATCGGATCGCGCTGTTCGTCTTCGAGTTCAACGAGCGAGCGATCCGGGCGTATCGGCGATGCGGCTTCGTGATCGAGGGTCGCGCGCGCGAATCGATCTTCCGTGACGGACGCTGGTGGGACGAGTTGGCGATGAGCGTGCTCGAACGGGATTGGCGTCGGCTGCGCGAGGAGGCGACCGCCGACGAGGCTGAGCGTCAGGCCCTGCGGGCCGAGGCGATGGAGGCGAGCGAGGACACCAAGATCGACGCACCGGTCCCGGAGGAGCGCGACGCGGTCGGCGCGCGGTCGACGGGAGGTCGCAGCTTCATCCGACGGACGGTCCGCCGCTTCACGTGAGCAGTACGGGTCCTGCCGCCGACGCGGCGCGGGCCGAGGTGCGCGAGCTGATCGGCGCGAAGGGCCACACCGTCGACAACGCACGAGCAGCGGTCGACCGACTCGAGGTGGCGTTCTCGGACGGCTCACTGGAACGCACACCGTCACTCGACCTGTTCCTCGGCGACCTCATGCGTGCGCTCGAACAGGACGAGGGGATGAAGCTCGGTGGCAAGAGCGCCGAGGCGGCGCGGTTCATCCTTCGGGCGATCGAACGCGAGCTCGACAACGCCTAGCCGCAGGTGCTTGCCTGCCTGACCGGTCGGCCATGAGCGGCCTAGACTGGACGGCCCCGCCCCACGACTTCGGAGGCCCGACACGTGACCGAGCTCAAGACTGGGATCCTGCTCTGGAGCCAGGCCGCGACCTGGCCGGAGATGACCGACGCAGCCAAGCGGGTCGACGAGCTCGGCTACGACCATCTCTGGACGTGGGACCACCTGTACGCGATCTTCGGCGACCCGTATCAGCCGATCTTCGAGGGGTGGATGGCGTTGGCCGGCTGGGCGATGGCGACCGAGCGCACGCGGCTCGGCTTGCTCGTCGGCGCGAACACATTCCGGAATCCCGGGCTGACCGCCAAGCTCGCCGAGACGCTCGATCACATCAGCGACGGCCGGGCGATCCTCGGCATCGGTGGTGCGTGGATGGAGCCTGAACACCAGGCACACGGCATCGACTTCGGGTCAGGCTTCGGACAGCGGCTCGATTGGATGGACGAGGCGGTCGCCGCAATGCGCACTGTGATGGACGGCGGATCCATGACGTCGAGCGGCGACGGTCGCTACGCGTTCGACGACCTGAGGCACGCGCCGCTGCCGATCCAGAAGAAGCTGCCGATCATGATCGGCGGCAGTGGCGAGAAGAAGACGCTCCGGACCGTGGCGAAGTACGCCGATATGTGGAACGCGATGGGCCCGCTCGACGTGATGGCCCACAAGGTCGACGTCCTCAAGCGCCACTGCGACGAGGTGGGCCGGGACGTCAACGAGATCGAGTTCACGCTCGGGGTCAAGTTCACGATCCGCGACTCCCAGGAAGAGGCGGACCGGGTCTGGAAGGCGGCGATGGAACACAACCGTACGCCGCTGTCCGAGGTCGCGGACGACGACACCTTCTGGAATGGCACCCCCGAGCAGATGGCCGACAAGCTCCGCCCGTACGTGGACCTCGGCTTCCGGACCGTCATCTCGGAGCAGCCGGCACCGTACGACATGGAAACCTTCGAGCGGTTCATCGGCGAGGTGAAGCCGCTCATCGAGAAGGGCTGAACCCGCCAGCACCGATGTCCGAGGCGTACCGGGTCAGGCTCCGGACCGTCGGCGACGGTCCGACGGCCCTTGGCGAGGCGGGCCCGTTCACGCTGGTCACGGATCGGCCGACCGCCGCGGGCGGTGGGGGTCTCGGCTTCAACGGCGGCCAATTGCTGTACCTGTCGATCGCGGCCTGCTGGTCGAATGACCTCTACCGCGAGGCCGCCACGATGGGCATCGAGCTCGATGGCGTCGAGATCACCGTCGACGGCGACTTCCCGGCGCGCGGCTCGGGCTCGACGCCGATCTCGGTCGAGGTCGTCGTGCGGTCATCGGCTCCCGAAGCTCGTGTCCGCGCTCTGATCGCCGAGGTGGAGCGGGTGGCCGAGATCCCGCGGGCCATCCGCGACGCGACCGCGATCACGGTGAACGCCTCGGTCGAACGGCCCGGCTGATCTCCGTCAGGCGACCGAGGCGAGGATCGCGCGGGCTTCAGCGAGCGACGGTAGCCGCGGCGAGTTGCGGATCGCGGCATCGTCGATCGCGTCCTGGGCGACGACGTCGAGTCCTGCGTCATCGAAGCCGAGCGAGGAGAGTCGATGGCGCTGGCCGACGCTCGCGAGGAACCGCCGCAGCTCGCCGATGCCGGCGCCCGCCGCGGTCGCATGCGGCTCGGTCGGGATCGCCGCGTCGAGCGCCACGCCGACGAGTGCCAGCTCGCGGCCCCGCAGGCCACTGTCCGCCGCGTAGAAGCCAAGCACCTCGGGAAGCACGACCGCGAGCGCCGTCCCGTGGGCGAGGTGGCCGCGCGTGCCAAGCGCGTGCCCGAGCGCGTGGACCAGACCGACGCCCGTGCCGCTCGCCTGCCCGACCCCGGCGAGATGCGACGCCATGAGCATCTGCGAGCGTGCCTCGAGGTCCGATCCGTCGGCGATCGCGCGTGGCAGCCAGTCGTGGACCGTCCGGATCACGCCGATGGCCATCGACTCGGCGAACGGGTTGCCGTTCCGCGATACGAGGGATTCGAGCGAATGCGTCATCGCGTCGACGCCGGTCGCGGCGGTCACACCGGGCGGAAGCCCGACGGTCAGCTGCGGATCGAGGATCGTCGTCACGGGCAGGAGCGAGCGGTGGCCGATGTAGTCCTTCCGACCGATCTCCTCGTGGGTGATGACCGAGAACGGGTGCGCCTCGGAGCCCGTGCCGGCCGTCGTCGGCACGGCGATGATCGGGATCCCGGGCGCGAGGTCCGCACCGTCGTACTCGAGCTCCCACACCGGCCGGTCATTGGCGGCGCAGAGCGCGATCGCCTTGGCCGCGTCCATCGCCGAGCCGCCACCGATCGCCACGATGACCGTCCCGCCCAGCCCGTACGTGCGAAGGGCGGCCGCACCCTTCTCGATGGTCGCGCCTGACGGGTTCGGCTCGACGTCGCTGTAGACGGTCGCGGGCAGGTCCGACGAGGCGATCGCGCGGTCAGCGACGCCCGCCGCGACCACCCCGGGATCCGTGACGACGAAGACACGCTCGCCGCCTGCGGCGGCGACGACCTCGGGCAACCGCCGGATCTCGCCGACGCCGAACAGCACGCGGTTGCGCAGCGTCATCTCGATGCGCCGCTCGGCCAGCCGGGTCGATGACGGAGACCTCAGCCCAGGACCTCGATCACCTGGTCTACGCTCGAGTCGCGTCGGATGGTCATCCACCGGCGGCAGCCGTGCCCGTGGAACCAGCGCTCGGTCGTCGCGCCGACCGGGTTCTCGAACACCCAGACCTCATCGAAGTCACGGGCGTCCGGATCCGTGATGGAGTCGGGTACATCACGCACCTCGCCACCGAACGTGAACTCCTCGAGAGGACGGCGCCCGCAGCGTGGGCAGTCCAGCCACAACATCAGCGAGTCCCCGCCGAGCCCTGGTCGGCCATCGCGTGGTCACGCTCGAATCGATCAAGCGAGAAGGCCTGGATCAGATCCGGCGTCCGCCCGGTCGCGATCAGCTCCGCCATCGCCTCGCCGCCGGCGGGGATCGCCTTGAAGCCCCACGTCCCCCAACCGGTCGTGATGACGAAGCCATCGACGCCAGTGAAGCCCATGATCGGGGAGAAGTCGACCGAGATGTCGCAGATCCCGGCCCACGTGCGCAGGATGCGCAAGTCGCGAAGGAACGGCAGGATCCGCGTGATCTTGTGCGAATAGCTCCGGAGCGCCGCGAACGACGACTGGCGTGAGTAGGACGGCTGCGCGTCGAACTCCGCACCGATGAGCATCTGGCCGCGCTCGGTCTGGGACACGTAACAGTTGAGCTCGGTGCTGGCGACGATCGCCGGGAATCCCTGTTGATAGTCGTTGGTCACGAATGCGTGGAGCGGATGCGTCCGGATCGGCAATCGAAGACCGGCCTGGGCAGCCATAGCCGTGACCCTCCCGCCGACGGCGGACATCACGAGCCCTGCGGAGATCTGTCCCTTGGCGGTCTGGACGCCGACGACCCGATCCCCGTCGCGGACGAGCCCGGTCACCGGTGTGTGCTGGACGACGTGGACCCCACGTTTCGCCGCACCGGCGGCATAGGCCCACGCGACCCGGTCGTGGCGAGCGGTCGCCGCCTCGACGTTATGTGATGCCCCGAGGACCGGGTAGCGGTGGCCTCCCGTCAGGTCGATCTGCGGGACGAGCTCTTTGAGCTCGGCCGGCGTGACCATCACGGTGTTCGCGCCGGCCGCCGTGTTCATCGCCGCTCGTGCCCGCTCGGTCCGCAACGCCATCTCGGTATGGGCGATCCAGAAGATGCCCTTCGTCTGGTGCAGGATCGCCGCGCCGACCTCGTCCTCGAGGTCGCGATACATCTCGAGCGAGTGCTGGTAGAAGCGGATCGCCTCCGGCAGGCCGTAGTTGGCGCGGATGATCGTCGTGTTCCGACCGGTGTTGCCCGAGGCGATGTAATCCGCCTCGAGGACAGCCACGTCCGTGATGCCGTGGCGTGTCGCGAGGTAGTACGCGGTCGACAGCCCGTGCCCGCCGCCGCCGATGATGACGACGTCATAGCTGTCCTTCGGCTCGGCCCAACGCAGCTCGGGGAGCGACGCGACGTACCCGGCTGCGATGCCTCGTCTCATGGCGCGACCGGAAGGCGCGAGAGGAAGTCGTCGAGGTAGGCGGCCATGACGAAGACCGTCGCGGCACCGGTCGTATCGATGTAGAGCTTGGCCGGGACGCCCGCGATGGAGCCCTGGCAGAAGGCCGGCCGGGTCGGCGCCACCGCCCATTCCATACGGGGCAGGACGACATCGATGAACTCGTCGACCGGGAACATGATCGCGGTGTAGCCGAGCTCCGGTTCGATGATCGCCTCGGGATCGTCGAGATGGACACCGGTCGCGCCGACCGCGAACGCCTCGTCCGGAGCGAACCGCAGGATGAGCGGCTCGAACTCGTCGGCGCCCGGGCCGGCATCCTGCCAGGCGGCCGCATCGATCGCCTCGGGTGTCGCGACGACCCGGACGCCCGGCGCCCTAAGCACGTGCACGGTCGCCCTCCGGATCGTAGAAGGGCGTCGGCGTGACGACGGCTTCGCGCCCATCGATCTCGACGCGGTCCGGGTACGGCAGGTGCTTGATCCAGCCGAGCATCACGGTCTTGCCGAGCACCGGTGACGCCCAGCTCCCCGACACGTGCCCGACGATCGCGCCGTCGACGTAGATCGGGGAGCCCTCGAGCGGGGCGTCGCCGTCCATCGTGAAGCCGTGCAGCAGCCGTTCGTCAGGCTGCTTCGCGGTCCGCTCGAGCGCCGCCTTTCCGATGAACTGCTCCTTGTCCATCCGGGTCGCCCACGGCATCCGAACGCGACGCGGCGTGGTGTCGAGCTCGGTGTCCATCCCGATGATGATGTGACCCTTCTCGAGCCGGAGCCCGAACAGCGCCTTGAGCCCGTGCGGCCGGATGCCGAGGTCCGCCCCGAGCGACATGAGGGCGCGCCAGAGCTCGACCGACCGGTCGACCGGGTGATGCAGCTCCCAGGACGCCTCGCCCGTGAACGAGAGGCGCATCAAGTGACAGGGCACGCCAGCGACATCTGCGTGGGTGTGACCGAGGAACGTGGGTGGGTCCTCGACGCCCGCGCGCTGCAGGAGCTCGCGCGCCCGCGGCCCGGTGACGTTGATCGCCGCGAGCGACATCGTCCGATCCATGATGTGGACCCGCATCGCCCAGGTCTCCGCCCAGTCGCGGACCCACATCTCTGCGTTCGCCGCGCCACCGGAGGTGAACGTCAGGACGAACCGGGTATCGCTTTCGCGGAGGATCATCCCGTCGTCCATGATGTGGCCGCGTTCGTTCAGGAGCAGCGCGTAGCGAGAACGCCCTGGCTTGATGTCCGCGACGCGGCAGGGATAGAGCCGTTCGAGGAAATCGACGGCATCCGGTCCCGACACGACCATCTTCCCGAGCGTGCTCACATCGCCGATCGATACGCCTTCGCGGACCGCCCAATACTCCGCGACGTCGTCACCGTAGTGCCACGGTCGCCACCAGTTCCCGAAGCGGTCCATGCGGCCGCCGAGCGCGAGATGTTCCTCGTGGAGCGGGGTCCGGCGGAACACGTCGACATAGGTGTCCGCGGCGGCTTCGGCAAGGGTGATCTGGCGCGACGCCGGACGCGCGGTGAACGGCGGGGGAACGTCGCCGGTCCGTGCCGCGATGAACGCGCGGACCTGCGGGAGGCAGGCCGCCCCCTGGCACGTGCCGAGGCACGCGAGGCTCGAACGCTTCAGGAGCTCGATCTCCTGGAAGCCGTGATCCCAGGCTGCCTGCAGGTCGTCGACCGTGGTGCCGTTGCAGGCGCAGACGATGCCGGCGACCGGTGGGGGCGGGAGCACGCCGGCTTCGGCGGCCGGACCGACGACGCTGACCGGCACCTCACCCGCCATCCGGACGAGCACGTCTCGCGGCGCGAAGCCCAGGCCGACGATCAGCGTGTCACACGGTGTCGTCGTCTCGGCTCCGATCCAGTCGTCGGCGGTCACGACCCTGCGGACATGGCCGCGCTCGTCGCCCTCGATCCGGATGAGTTGACCGGCGACCGGGATGCACGGCACGCCCGGCGGTGGCGTCCCGATCGCGACCGCGGCACCGAGCTCGATGCCGGCCTGGTGCATCCGCTGCGCGGCCCGGGTCGTGACGACGCCCTCGAGATCGGTGCCGGGGACAGCTGGGTGGATCTCGGCGGCACCGGTCGCCACGATGATCTCGGTCGGGTAGACGTGGAGCATCAGGGTGGGCGTCCGAACGACGATGAGGGGCCCGGGATAGATGCCGACGACTTCGTCGCCTTGCTCGGCGTCGAGCACGAGGACGCGCTTGCCCGCCTTCTCCGCTGTCGCTGCGGCTTCCGTCCCGCTCTCACCGCCACCGATCACAGCGACATCGATACGGGCGCGGAGCACCTCGATATCGGGGCCCTCGGGGGAGCTCGTGACATCGGGGCCGGTAAGCGCAGGCAGCGGCGGCAGACCGTCGATCGCAGGCCGCTCGATCGAGAGACCGGGCAACGCGCGCTGCTGGCATGTTCGGATGTACGCGATGCCATCGACCTGGGCCAGGCAGTTGCCACAGTCTCCGGTGAGACAGAGCGTGCCGGGTCCAGACGGCGACGACCCAGAGCGAAGCAGGGCGATAGCGACCGAATCGCCGGCCGCGAACGGGACCGGTCGGCCGTCGACGACGATGCGTCCCGCCTCGACGAACCTCGCCGATCCGGGGCGTTCGGTCACTGGCGCATCCTCGTCCCGGCTGGGTCGAAGAGGGGCTCGGGCTGGAGGCGTGCCGGCCGGCGTCGCCCGATGATCTCGATCTCGAAGCCCTCGCCGCCCGGTCCGTCGGGCGTCGACAGCTCGGTCGGGACGTAGCCCAGGGCGATCGACTGCTTGACGCTGTGCCCATAGCCCCCGGAGGTGATCCAGCCGACCACCTTTCCGTCGTGCCACACCGGCTCGTCCCCGATCACATCGGCCGGGTCGTCCGGGTCGGGTTCGACGACGAACGCGACGAGTCGTCGCTTCGGGCCGCCCTCGGCCAGCTCCTTCTCATGCGCGGCGCGCCCGATGAACTCGTGGTCGAGCTTGATGTAGTGGGTGATGCCGCCCTCGAGCGCCGTGTAGATGGGCCGGTACTCGCGGAACCAGGTCCCGTAGCTCTTCTCCAGCCGGAGCGACATCAGCGCCCGCATGCCGAACAGGCGCAGCCCGTGCGGTGTCCCCGCCTCGACGATCCGGTCGAAGAGTGCACGCTGGTACTGCGGATCGACCCACAGCTCGTAGCCGAGATCGCCCGAATAGTTGATGCGTGCGACATGTGCCGGGACCATCCCCAGGTCGACCTGGCGGAACGACATGAATGGGAACGCCTCGGTCGACAGGTCGAGGTCGGGTGCTCCCGCCGACAGGACGTCGCGCGCCCGCGGCCCGGTGAGTGAGAGACCCGTCAAGCCCAGACCAAGGACCTCGAATCGGACCGAGCCGTCGACGGGCAGGTGTTGCCGGAACCAGCGCGAATGGTGGACCTCCGCCGGGAGCGAGCCGAACAGGTAGAACTCGTGGGCCTCGCTCGCCCGCGCGACGGTGAACTCGCCGACGATCCGTCCGCCCTCGTTGAGCATCCCGGTCAGCGTGATCCTGCCGGGCTTCGGCATCCGCTGCGTCAGCAGCGACGACAGCCACTCCGCGGCGCCCGGTCCGGTGACGCGGTACTTCGCGTAGTTCGAGATCTCGGTCATGCCGACGTGCTCGCGCACGGCGTTGACCTCCTCGGCGACACATTCCCACGCGTTCGACCGCCGGAACGTGACGTCCTCCTTGGGTTCGAGACCGGCCTTCTGGAACCACAGGGCGTGCTCGAGTCCGAACGTGGCGCCCCACACGGCGTTCGCGTCGGTCAATCGGTCGTAGATCGGCGTCGTCAGAAGCGGGCGCCCGGCGGGCAGCTCCTCGTTCGGGAACGTGATCCGGAACCGGCGCCGGTAGTTCTCCTGGACCTTCGCGTTCGTGTACCCGAGCGTCGCGTAGTCACCGTAGCGGGCGACATCCATCGCCCAGATATCCATCCCCGAGTCACCGTCCGGGCCGGCGGTCATCCACTCGGAGAGGGCCAGGCCGACGCCACCGCCCTGCGACAGCCCGGCCATCACGGCGCAGGCCACCCAGTAGCCGCGCAGACCGCGGATCGGACCGACCAGCGGGTTCCCGTCGGGCGAGAAGGTGAACGGGCCATTGACGATGCGCCGCAGACCGATCGTCTGCATCGGCGGGTAGTGCTTGAACGCGACCGATAGCTCCGGCGTGATCCGGTCCATGTCGTTCTTGAGAAGCTGCGACCCGAAGTCCCATGGTGTCTCGCGCGGCGACCACGGCACGCACGCCTGTTCGTACGTGCCCATGAGCATCGCGCCGCCTTCCTGGCGGATGTAGATCTCGCCGGCGAAGTCGAGCGCCATCGGCATCTCGTGCCCGGTCTTCGCGACGTGCGCCGCGACCTCGGGCATGTCTTCGGTGATGAGGTAGTGATGCTCCATGGCGAGGACAGGCAGCTCGATCCCCACCATCCGGCCGACCTCGCGCGCCCACAGCCCGCCGGCGTTGACGACGTGCTCGGTGTGGATCGACTCGCCGTTCTCGAGGCGGACGTCCCACGTGCCATCGGGCCGCTGCGACAGACCGACGACCGGCGTGCGCTGATGGACCTCGGCGCCGAGCTGCTGCGCGCATTTGACGTATGCGCGCGTGACGCCGGTCGGGTCCACGTGACCTTCGATCGGGTCGTATAACGCCCCGACGAAGTATTGCGGGTCCATGAGCGGGAAGAGCTCGGCTGCTTCGTTCGGCGTGATGAGCTCGAGCTCCATCCCGAGGTAGCGGCCGCGCGCCTGCGCCATCCGCAGGAAGTCCATGCGGACTTCCGTGTCCGCGAGCATCAGACCGCCTGGCAGGTGGATCGAGCAGTCCTGACCCGACTGACGCTCGATCTCCTCGTAGAGCTGGATCGTGTACTGCTGCAGTCTGGCGACATTGGGATCGCCGTTGAGCGTGTGCATCCCGCCGGCGGCGTGCCACGTGGAGCCCGCGGTCAGTTCGCGTCGCTCCAGCAGCATCACGTCGGTCCAGCCGGCCTTCGTCAGGTGGTACAGGACGCTGGCGCCCACGACGCCCCCACCGATGACGACGACCTGTGTCTGCTGCTTCACGCGATCCCCTCGAAGGTTGCTGGTGACGATCGGGTCAATAGTCTGTCGGGACGCCGCCCTCGGCGACGCGCCGCTCGACGAACGCGTCGAGCTCCTCCCGGATGGCGGGGTCCATCGCCGGCGGTTCGTAGGCGGCGAGGAGCTCCTTCCAGAGCCGGTTCGCCTTCGCCGGCAGCTCTGGTGAGCCCGCCTCCTGCCATGTCTCGTAGTTCCGCCAGTCCGACAGCATCGGCTTGTGGAATGCCGTCTTGAAGCGCGACTGGGTGTGTTCGGCGCCGAAGAAATGCCCGCCCGGTCCGACCTCTGCGATGGCGGAGAGGGCCAGGCTCTCGTCGTCGACGGGGACCGGCTCGAGGAACGCCTCGATCATCCCGAGCAGCTCGGCGTCGAGGACCATCTTCTCGTAGCTCGCGTGGAGACCGCCCTCCATCCAGCCGGCGCCGTGCATCAGCAGGTTGACGCGACCCATGATCGCGCCCCACAACGAGAACACCGACTCGTACGCCGCCTGCGCATCGAGCGCGTTCGCGGCGTTCACGTTGGAGGATCGATACGGAACGCCGTAGCGGCGCGCGAGCTGTCCGCCGATGAGCGAGGTCCGCATCGCCTCGGGCGTTCCGAAGGCGGGGGCGCCCGACTGCATGTCGACGTTCGATGTGAAGCCGCCATAGATGACCGGCGCCCCAGGCCGGACGACCTGGGTCAGGACGATCCCGGCCAGGGCCTCGGCGTTCTGCTCGACCAGCGCACCTGCAAGCGTCACCGGCGCCATCGCGCCACTGAGCGTGAACGGGGTGATGCACACGATCTGGTTGCGCTCGGCGAAGGCGATCACGCCCTGCGACATCGGCGTGTCAAGGCGGAGCGGCGAACTGGTATTGACGACCGTGAACACCGACGGCTCGACGTCAAGCGTCGCCGCATCGACGCCACGAGCGATCCGGATCATCTCGAGAACATCGAGGTTCCGCTGCCGACCGAGCGAGTAGCAATGGATCGCCTTGTCCATGAGCGTCAACGCGTCGTGCGTGGCATGCAGGTAGCGGACGCCGTGATGGACGTCGACCGGTTCGACCGGGTACCCGGCCAGGAAATGGACGCTGTTGAGCGACTGTCCGAGCCGGAGCAGGTTCTGATAGTCCTCGCGATTGCGGATCCGCCGACCGCGATCGAGGTCCGCGACATTCGGCGGCGAGCCGACCGTGCCGAAGGCCATCCATGGACCACCGAGTCGGAGGTGTCGCTCGGGGTTCCGGGCATGGAGGGTGAACTCGGACGGGACGGTCTTGATGACCTCCTCGACCATCGCCGGGTCGAAACGGACACGCTGGCCGCCATCCTCGATCGTCGCGCCGGCGCGCTTGAGGTGCTCACGGGCGTCCGGGTCGAGGAAGTCCATCCCGATCTCGGCGAGGACGCGCAACGACGCGCGGTGGATCGAGTCGAGCTCGTCGTCGGAGATCGCCCGCGTCGGCTCGTACGGCATCTGCGGCTGCCGGAACGGCCGCTGCTGGGGCAGCCGTGATCGCTCGTGGGCGGCGCGCCCGCCCGCCCGGCGACGTCCGATGAGGGCCTCGCCCGCCGGCGTGTCCAGGTCCGTCATGTCAGGTCGATCCACGTCGTCTTCAGCTGCGTGTAGCCCTCGAGTGCGTGGAGCGACTTGTCCCGCCCGAAGCCCGACTGCTTGTACCCGCCGAACGGCACCGTGATGTCCGCTGTATCGAACGTGTTGATGAACACGGTCCCGGCGCGCAGCGACCGGGCGAGGCGGTGGGCCTTGGTGATGTCGCGCGTCCAGACCCCGGCCGCAAGCCCGTACGGCGTGTCGTTGGCGATACGCACGGCGTCGGCCTCGTCCTCGAATTCGGTCACGGTGAGTACCGGGCCGAAGATCTCCTCGCGGGCGACGCGCCAGTCGTTGTCGACCCCGTCGAGGATCGTGGCCGGGACGTAGCAGCCGCCGGTATCCGTGCGGACCCGCTCGCCGCCGGCAACGACCCGCGCGCCCTCGCGCTGCCCGAGCTCGACGTACTGGAGCACCTTGTCCAGCTGACGCGCGTCGACCATCGAGCCGAGCCGTGTGTCTGGGTCGAGCGGATCACCTGGCGGGATGCCGCGACCCATCTCGGCGATGCGGTCGACGAGTTCCTCGCGTACCGAGCGATGGACCACGAGCCGCGAGCCGGCGTTACAGGTCTGCCCGCTGTTGTAGAAGATCCCCCAGCCGATGCTCTCGGCGGCCTTCTGCACATCCGCGACATCGCCGAGCACGACGTTCGGGCTCTTCCCCCCGAGCTCCAGCGAGATGGCCTTCACATCCGTCTCGCCGATGGCGCGCAGCAGCGACTTGCCGACCTCGGTCGAGCCGGTGAACGCGATCTTGTCGACGTCAGGATGCCGAGCCAGGGCCTCACCGAGGACCGCCCCAGGCCCGGGCACGACGTTGAGCACGCCCTCGGGAATGCCGGCCTCGGCCGCCAGCTCGGCAAGCCGCAACGCCGTCAACGGCGATGCAGAAGCCGGCTTGAGGACCACGGAGTTACCCGTGGCGAGCGCCGCACCGAGCTTCCAGGCCGTGACGATGAGCGGGTAATTCCACGGCACGATCGCACCCACCACGCCGATCGGCTCACGCGTCACGAGCGACAGGACATCCGGTCCGGTCGGGCCGACCTCGCCGTAGACCTTGTCGATGGTCTCGGCGTACCACTGGATCGTCTTGGCTGCGGACGGGACGTCGACCGACAGGGTGTCGCGGATGGGCTTCCCGACATCGAGCGACTCGAGCAGCGCCAGCTCCTCGCGGCTGGCGCGCATCGACTCGGCAAGCTTCAGCAGGATGATCTTGCGCTTGGCCGGCGACATGTCCGCCCAGCGCCGGTCCTCGAACGAGGCGCGTGCCGCCGCGACCGCGCGATCGATGTCCTCGATGCCACCCTGCGCGACCTGCGCGATGACGCTGCCGTCGCGTCCTGTGACGTCGTCGTAGGTCTCGCCCGAGGCCGCGGGCACGAATCGCCCGTTGATGAAGGCCTCGTTCCGTGGCTGGAGCGATCCGGCGCGGTCGATCCAGTCGGGCGCCAAGCTGGCGGTCATGCGGCGTACCTCTTGATCGAGACCTCGTCGAGCATCACGCCTAGACCGGGTCGCTGAGGGACCCGCAGCAGACCGTCCGCGTCCGGACGGATCGGCTCGGCGAGGAAGGCGTCACGGCGTTGGGGCGTCCAGCCCGGTGGATCGTACGGGAACTCGACGAAGGGCCCACCACCCACGCCGGCGACGACATGCAGGTTGGCGAGCAGCCCCAGTCCGTTGGTCCATGTGTGCGGCGTGAACCACCGATTCCGAGCCAGCGCGACGTCGGCGATCGTCCGCGCGCGAAGCATCCCGCCGGCGAGGACGACGTCGGGTTGGTAGACGTCGAATGCGTCGGCGTCGAGGGCGGCCAGCGAGTCCTGGAAGGTCCGCGCCATCTCGCCGCCCGCGATGCGGACGCCCGGCGAACCGGCCCTCAACGCCGCCAACCCTCGCAGATCCGTGCCGGCGAGCGGCTCCTCCATCCACAGCACGCCATCGTCCGCGAGCCGGGCCGCGATGCTCCGGGCGGTCTGCAGATCGATCGATGGGGATGTGTCACCGGCCATCCGCCAGCCCTGGTTGAGGTCGACCATGATCGCCATCGAATCGCCGACGGCGGCGCGCGTCGCGGTCACCGCGGCGAGTCCCTCCTCGAGCCGGCGGGGATCGACCCGGATCTTCAGCGCGTGGAAGCCTTCGTCACGGAGTCGGAGTGCGGACTCCGCCCGCTCGGGAGCCGGCAGCAACATCCCACACGACGCGTACGCGGGGAGCGCATCCACTGCACCGCCGAACAGCGTCGCGACCGGCAACCCTGCGACCTGGCCAGCGATATCCCACAGTGCCGCCTCGAGCGGCCAGTACCGACCGGCGTGGAAATCGATCGTCTCGAGGGCGCGGACATGCCGGGCGATGGCGAGCGGATCCTGACCGACGAACAGGTGCTCGAACGCCTCGAAGCCATCCATCGTGTCGCCGGAGCCGATGCCGACGACCCCTTCGTCGGTCTCGACGCGGACGATCGTGACGGCGAACGACGTCCGCGGCACGGGATCCCACGCCGCCGGGAAGGGCGGATCGAGGGGCACGCGGAGGCGCTGGAGACGGATGGCGCCGATCCTCACGGCGCCAGTATCGCCGACGTATCCCGGTCGTCGCTTCATCCCCCGGGCGATCCCGGCCGTATCAGAAGGCAAGCGGTACCCTGACCGCTCGCACCGCCGGAGGAAGCCGTGACGACGGCGCTCGACCGCCCGCCCGAAGAAGCTACCGAAGACACGTCGTTCGCGCGCGGGTTGCGAGTCTTCTTGACGATCGCCGACCGCGGCGAGATCCGGGCGGATGAGCTGAGCACGCTCCTCGATACCCCGCTCTCGACGATCTACCGCTATCTCCGGACGCTGACCGAGTTCGGCTTCGTCGAGCGCCAGGGGTCCGGCTATCGTCTCGGCTCGCGGTTGCACGTGATCGGTGCCGGACCGGCCGTCTCCGCGGAAGAGCTGATCCGTGCCGCTGAGCCGGTCCTCGGGAACCTGACCGAGGTCACCGGGGAGACCGCCTTCATCTCGCGCCGGATCGGGGTCGCCGCGGTGTGTCTGGCGCAGGTCGCGTCGCCCCAGGCGCTACGGGTCGTCTTGGAGCCCGGTCAGGCGGGCCCCCTCCATATCGGGGCAGTGGGCGAGGTCCTGCTCGCGTTCGCACCGGAGGAGGTCCAGGACGCGGCACTCGCCGACGTCCCGGGTGGGTCGGCCGTCCATCAGGCGCTGGCGCGCGTGGCGAGCGAGGCGCTCGCGACCGACACCGGCGACACGTTCATCGGCGTGACGACCGTTGCCGTCCCGATCATGCGCGCGGACGGCATCGTCGCGGCGATCTGCGTCGCTGCACCGGGTGAGCGCGCCGGACGCCGCTGGCAGGCACGGACGCGCGGGGCGTTGCGGCGTGCAGCCTCGGAGATCGAGGCCTCGTTAGGGTCACCGCCGCACGAGTGACGCATTAAGTACTTATCGTGATGTGGCATCAGGACTTCCCGCGATTTGACAATCGCGCCGTCGATGTCGATGCTGCGCAACGTGGACGCATTCGAGGTCCTCGCGCCGGTCTCCGAGGCGTATGCGCACCTGCCCGTCGCCGAGGCATTCGACTGGTCTGACGTCGCCGCCGAGTTGGGCCCCGGCGAGTGGTATCTCGTCGCCTTCCGCTCGATGCGTCGGGCAGGCTGCGATGAGGCCCGACTCTCCGACATGGACGAGCGAGCGCACCTCGAAGCCGCCTCCGCCCCCGGCTTCGTCTTCTATTACAAGGGTCCACTGTCGACCGACCGGACCTGCCTGTCGTTCTGCATGTGGACCTCGCGCGCCGAGGCGCGTGCCGCAGCCGGCCGACCTGATCACGTGACCGCGGTCTCCGTGCTCGATGAGATGTACGAGCGCTACACGCTCGAATTCGTGCGCGTCACCGGGCTGCCCGGGATGCCCCTGCAGTTCGAGCCGTATGACCGGCCGGTGATCGATCCCGAGGAGCCGAAAGCCGCCTAGGCTCTAGCCCGTCGACGTCGACGGGTCCGGCGCGGTCGCGGCGTCCTCCTCGTCGCTCCCCGTCGAAAGGCCGACCCCGAGGCGCAGCGCCGAGATCGCGCCACCTACGGAGGTCACCAGCAGGATCATGGCGTGGACCAGCAGGGCCATCGCGAACGCCGAGTCGCGGTCGATGCCGAACTGGGTCGCGATCCCGACCGCCGTCAGCTCGAATGTCCCGAGATAGCCTGGCCCCGATGGGACGATCGTGGCGAGTGCCACACCGCTCGACAGGAGCGCACCCTGCATCGGCGTGAGCGTGATCCCGAGGGCCGCTCCGCCCAGGACGAACGTCGAGATCGAGAAGGTCCACGCGACGGCGCTGAAGAAGATCGCTAACGCGACCGCGCGTGGGCTGCCCACGACAGCCAGGCCTTCGCGAAGTCGTCGCGCCAGATCGAGCAGGCGCGGAACCCGCTCGATCAGGGCGGTGGCCCGCTCGGCGCCCGGCAGTCGATGGCTGACGACCGAGAGCCCGAGGAGGACGACGAGGACACCGACGAACACGGCTCCGAGGATGACGGCGGTCGACACGATGCCGCCGACACCCAGCGCGAGCACGGCGAGTGCTGCGAGGCCGACGACGATCACGGTATCGACGATCCGCTCGACGACGACCGTGCCGAGGACCGTCGTCCGACTGATGCCCTCCCCTTCCCCGAGCGCGTGGCTGCGGACGAGCTCGCCAAGGCGCGCGGGAAGGACGTTGTTCGCGAGGTAGCCGACGAACGTGTACCCGACGACACGCGGGTACCGGACGCGCGCGATCGGCGCCAGGAGCGCGCGCCACCGTGCGGCTCGAGACGACACGTCCAGTACGACCGCGACCGCCATCAGGGCGACGATCGCGAGGTTCGCCGTCCGAAGCACCTCGATGGCGGCCCCGACATCGACGGACCGCAACAGCAGATAGGCAGCGACGACGCTGATTGCGATCCCGAGGATCCCGCGAGCCGCGGTGCGACGACTCACCGGCGAGCCCTGAGCTTCGGCGATGGGCGCAGGTGCAAGCGGTGGAGGAGGTAGCGAGCGACGACACGTAACGTCGAGAGGCCATACACGACGCTGCGCTTGAACCCGACCGAGCTCGCCTCCTCGAAATAGCGCGTCGGGACGCCGATCTCGCCGATGCGGTCACGCATACCCGCGGCCACGACCTGTGCGATCAGCTCCTGGTCGAAGACGAAGTCGTCGCTGTTCGCGTGATACGGGATCGTTTCGAGCAGCTGGCGACTGTAGGCCCGCAGACCCGTGTGGTATTCGGACAGGCGCAGGCCGAAGGCGATGTTCTCGACGCCCGTCAGGAATCGATTCGAGACGTACTTCCAGGTCGGCATGCCGCCGGCGAGTGGATCGCCGAGGAACCGGCTGCCGAGCATCAGGTCGCGCCGCCCGGCGGCGATCGGCGCCACGAGGTCGGGGATACGGGTCGCGTCGTACTGGTAGTCGGGATGGAGCATCACGACGATGTCGGCGCCCGCCTCGAGCGCCGCGTCATAACAGGTCTTCTGGTTGCCGCCGTAGCCCCGGTTCTGGGCGTGGATGATCACCTCCAGGCCGAGGTTGCGGGCGATGTCAACGGTCTCGTCGTGAGAGACGTCGTCGACGAGGATGATCCGGTCGATGCGGTCGTGCGGGATATCGGCATATGTGCGCTCGAGCGTCAGCGCGGCGTTGTACGCGGGCATGACGATGACGATGCGCGGATCGGGTCTTGGCTGGGCCACGGCGCGAAGGGTAGCGGGTCGCCGGCCACGCTGGAGGGGGCGGCGACCGGAGAGGTTGCGTCATGACGGCGGTAGGTCGGGTCCGTGGCAGAAGTTTCACCCGGGGACTGTTATGGCGCCATTTCGCAGGTCTTCTGGCAGAAGTTTCACCCGGAGACCGTTAGGTCGGGATCCGGCGCATATCGCGGCCTCGGCCTGACATGACGGTCTCCCCATGCAAGTCCTGCCACAACGCGCGTTTCGAGGGGGCCGCGACGGCGGCTGCCAGCGGTCACGGGATCGTCACGGACCGTGTGCGACCATAGCTGCGGACCCATCCAGGAAGGACCCCGCCCTCATGTTCGAACGCCTCTTCGGCAACACCGCCGTCGATCCAGCCACCGCCGAACGCATCCCGCCCGGCCAATACCGGACCGAGAAGTTCCCCGTCCTTCATTACGGCTCCGTCCCGCGGGTCGACCTCGCCACGTGGGACTTCAAGGTCTGGGGCGAGGTCGATGCGCCGTTCACCCTGACCTGGCAGCAGTTCAAGGATCTGCCGCGCAAGGAGGTCCACACGGACATCCACTGCGTGACGCGCTGGTCCAAGCTCGACACGACATGGGAAGGCGTGCCGATCCAGAAGATCCTTGAGCTCGCGCAGGTCCGCCCGTCGGCGACCCACGTCGTGAGTCATGCCGAGCAGGGCTATACGGCCAACCTGCCACTCGACGTCCTCGACGACGAAGACGTGCTTCTCGCCGACACATTCGGCGGCCAGCCGCTCGAGGCGGAGCACGGCTATCCGCTTCGGCTGCTCGTCCCGAAGCGCTACTTCTGGAAAAGCTCCAAGTGGATCCGCGGTCTCGAGTTCCTCGACCACGACCAGCTCGGCTTCTGGGAGCGCTACGGCTACAACAACGACGCCGATCCGTGGAAGGAAGAGCGCTTCAGCGAGTAGCGCTCCGGGCGTCGCAGCCGACGATGGCCGCCAGCAGGAGCCCCAGGCCCACGCCTCTGGCGGCCACGTCGATCGATGGCTTCGTTGCCATCTCGAGCGTGCCCGACTACCGGATGAGGTCGGCCCTCAGGGGATCGCTTCGCGGGACGTGATCCCGGCGGCGCGGTCTGTTCGGATCGCGCCGATACCGAGCCAGACCCAGCCACCGGCGAAGGCGAAGATGCCGAGGATCGCGAGGATGCTTCCGGCATCGCCAGGACCATTGGAGTAGGCGACTCCGAACAGCAGCGGCAGTGCTGCGACGGCCCCGATCATCAGCAAGATCGCGCCGACGCGCGATACGCGGCCACCACGCAGACTCGCAAGGGCGAACAGGCCGGAGCCGATGATCAAGGCGATGGTTCCGAGGACCCAGACCTCCCATGGACTTGCCCCGAACAGGAACGGCGCGTCGCCGACGATCGCCATGCCGAGCATGCCGACCGCCGAGATCGCCGCCCCGATGATCGGGATCGCGACCGCGGCCCAGACGAGACGTGGCTGCTCTCGACCCTGGTCGCCACTGAGACCGATCATCGCGACGAGCAGGGCGCCGAGTGCCAGCACGAACAGGGCCTGCCACGGTTGACCGTCGGCTCCCTGGATCACCGACGCTCCTGCGAGCGATACGAGCCAGAGGGCACCGCCGACGATGGCGGCGATGCCTCCAAGGCGTAGCGTCATGAGGACACCTCGTGAGTGGTCGCCCGCAGCGGCCACGCCACGCGGCCGGATCCGGGCATCGATCGCGGACAGGACGATGTCGGCGACGTCGAACGGGCCGAGGGGCCGCTCCTCGAGCAGCGCCTCGAACTCATCGCCGTACCGGGCTCGCCAGCCCGCCGGGTAGAGACGGATGAGGACGCGCGTCATCCGGCGGATCCCCGGAGCCGCTGGAGACCGAGCCGGGCGAACCCGGCCAGATCCTGCAGCTGCTCCTCGAGGACCGTCGCACCGACCGCCGTGAGGCGGTACGGCCGGCGGCGGTCGACTGGTTCGAGCGCCTCGATCAAGCCACGCTCCTCGAGGCGAGCGAGCGCGGCGTACAGGGTGCCCGGCCCCATCGGCCGGCCGTAGCCGGCTTCCACGTCGGTCATGATCGCGTAGCCGTGCTTCGGCCCTTCGCTCAGGCTGACGAGGATGAGCAATGCCGGTTCAGCGAACCGGCCGAACTCCGGGATCCGGGTCATGCGAACTACTCCGCTAGCCGATATATCGTGCTTCGTAGTATCGCCAACACCGTCATGGTGTCAAGCCCGGAGAACGAAAGGACGAAGGCCGATCATCCAGGCTTTGTCGCCCGCATACCTGGTGGTGACGATGGTCGGGCGTGACGACACCTTGCGCTCATGGCCGAGGGTCGGACGAATGCAGCGATCTGCGAGCGCCTGGGCATCGGGGCCAAGACGCTTGAGGGGCACATCAACACGATCTTCTCGAAGCTGGGGCTCGAGCAGACGCCGGATGACAATCGGCGCGTCCTGGCGGTGCTGACGTGGCTCCGCGGGTCGGACGGAGACAGCGCGGGCTAGACGGCTTCGGCGAGCGGCTCCGCGAACTGGCTTTCGTACAGGTCGGCGTAGAACCCGCCGCGCGCGAGCAGCGACGCGTGGTCGCCCTGCTCGACGATCGCACCGTGGTCCATGACCAGGATCGTGTCGGCGTCGCGGATGGTCGAGAGGCGGTGAGCGATGACGAAGGCGGTCTTGCCGGCCCGCAGGCGGCCCATGGCGCGCTGGATCAGGACC
>Ga0207674_10000920_pt1 | contig 38313 bp, 34 predicted proteins | sample KBSCornC72_FD_184303 | JGI IMG/M metagenome (GOLD analysis project Ga0207674, IMG submission 184303) | Corn rhizosphere microbial communities from Kellogg Biological Station, Michigan, USA - KBS Corn C7-2 (SPAdes) (version 2) | ecosystem: Host-associated > Plants > Roots > Rhizosphere > Soil ... | reverse complement strand
CCGGGAGACGCCGAAACGGGCACACCGCAGGCGGAGTGGGCGATCCGGGCAATGCACCGGGTTCGCAAGAGTCGCTTTATCAGCGCGCGACTCGACGGGGGCGAATTGGTCATGCGGGACGTCACCCCTGTCATATCGTAGGATCGGCGGCGGCGACCCGCTTTTGCCGAACCGGCGGTGTCTCGTCCCGAATCAGGCGCCGACTTGTTGTAAAGGATTTGATCATGCAGAGCCTCAAGCCTTACGTCCCGGTGTCTCAGGCGCCCGCCAACGTTGCGAACTACGACGGCCTCCTGCTGCGCCTGGGGGCGCGGGATCGGGCGGCGGTGGAGAAGCACGTCGCCGTGTGCGAGGCGGAACCGACCGCCGTGCACGTCACGCTCTGGAAGCGACTGGCGTGCCTGCTGTGCAACCTGGCGCCCAAGGCGATGCAGACCGCGGGGCAGCGTGCCGTGCAGTACTTCGCCGCCGACGGGAAGTACCGGCGGCAGGTCTTCGCGATGGAGGACCTGCGCGACGGTGTGCTGTCGGTCTACATGGTGGACGTGCTCAAGGAGGCGCGGGCGGCCGGCGTCCTCCGCGGGCCGGTTGGCAAGGACGGTGACGAGGTCGCGGTTTACCGTAATGGCGCGGCGGCGGACGGCGCGGGCGTGCCGATGACGGTCACGGCACTGACGGCGGCGAATACGACGGGGGCGCCGGACTATTACCGTCACATGGTGGGGTGGAACCGGACGGTCGTGAAGGTCACGCTGCCGTCGGCGACCGCGACCCCCGCGCAGGTGGAGGCGGTCGAGGCGCTTTGCGCGCTCGCCGGGAGCGCCGCGGCCGGGCCGGCGTAGGGGAATCTCCGGTCGTTCGCGCGGCGCGCCGGCCGCGTATGCCTCGAATAGGGCGGTTGAAGAGACCCGTTGATCGTCTATAGTCCCTTCACGCTGTTGGCGCGGCATGAGGTGTCGCGCTCGGGCGGCGGATACTCTAAGCTTTCGGAGGTCTCGGTGACTGTTTCTCGCGTCGGTATTGCGATGTTGACAATCGTGGGATTGGTGGGATTGGTCCGGGCGGAGGACAACGCGGATGGGAAGAAGGCCGACGCCCCGAAGACGGAGGCGGTGGATTTCCGCAAGCTCAAGGAGCTCGTGCCGGCGGAATTGAGCGGCATGAAGCGGTCGAGCTGCAACGGCGAGCGCAACAAGGTGGGCGAGATGTCCATCTCGCAGGTGACGGCGTCCTTCAAGAAGGACGATAACGACGGCTCGCCCAAGGTCGAGCTGACGGTCATCGACTACAGCAACCTGGAGATGGCCAAGGGAATGGCCGCCGCGTGGACGACGATCGAGATCGACAAGGATTCCGACGACGGGTTCGAGAAGACCGTTAAAGTAAAAGGCAACCCCGGCTTCTTCACCTGGCGCAAGGACGGCAAGCGCGGCGAGGTGCAGTTGATGGTCGGCCAGCGGTACATCATGACCGTGCAGACGGACAATATTGCGTCGGACGACGTGATCAAGACGGTGGAGGCGCTGCCGCTGGACAAGCTGGCGGCCCTCAAGTAATCGCGCGCGCGAGCGTTTTGCGGTGGAAGATCGCGTGACGCCGGCAACCGGTGGGTGGTTGCCGGTGTTTTTCTTTTTTGGGTTTTGGGTCAGGCGACGATGTCTTTGACGACGTGCCCGTAAACGTCGGTCAGGCGGAAGTCTCTTCCGGCGTAGCGGTAGGTGAGTTTTTCGTGGTCGAGGCCGACGAGGTGCAGCAGCGTGGCGTGGAGGTCGTGGACATGGACGGGCTTGTCGGTGGCGACCATGCCCATCTCGTCGGACGCGCCGTACGCCAGGCCGCCTTTGACGCCGCCGCCGGCGAGGAGCATCGAGAACGCCGTGTGGTGGTGGTCGCGGCCAGCCTTGGCCTTCGCGTTGCTATTCTCGGCGTAGGGGGTGCGGCCGAACTCCCCACCCCAGACGACCAGCGTGTCGTCGAGCATGCCGCGGGATTTCAGGTCGGCGATGAGGGCGGCGGTCGCCTGGTCGCTGTCGCGGCAGAGCTTGGGGTGGGTGGCGTCATGGTTGGTGTGCGTGTCCCACGGCTGGGTGCCGGTGGCCGTGTAGTAGACGGTGACGAAGCGGACGCCGTCTTCAACCAGTCGACGGGCGAGGAGACAGGAGCGGGCGAACGGGCTGTCGCCGTACATCTTGCGAGTTGATTCGCTCTCGCGGGAGACGTCGAATGTGTCCATCGCCTGCGCCTGCATGCGGAAGGCAGTCTCCATGTTCTTGATCTGCGCCTCGAGCTGAGGGTCGTCGTCGCGGGCGCGGAGGTGGGACTCGTTCAGTTCGGCGAGCAGGTCGAGCTGTTGTCGCTGTTGCGGGCGCGTGAGCGACGGATTCTTGATGTTTGCGAGGAGCTTCTCGACGCGCATGTCAGAGGTGTTGACGCTGGTCGCCTGGTACTGCGCGGGAAGGAAGCCGTTGCTCCAAAGCGCGGGGCCGACCACGATCTGGTTGCTGGGGCGGAGGACGACGTAGCCGGGGAGGTTCTCGTTCTCCGAGCCCAGGCCGTACAGGAGCCACGACCCGAGCGACGGCCGCACCGGCTGGACGTTGCCGGTATGCATCTGGATGAGGGCGGGCTCGTGGTTGGGGACGTCGGTGTGCATCGAGCGGATGACGCAGCAGTCGTCGATGACGCGGGCGATGTTGGGGAGCGACTCGCTGACGTCGATGCCGGATTGCCCGTGCTTGGCGAACGCGAACGGCGAGGGCATGAAGCCCGTCCCCTTGCTTTTCTTATAGAGGTCGCCGTCGGGTTGCTGGCCTTCGTACCGTTTGAGCGCGGGCTTGGGGTCGAAGGTGTCGACGTGACTGGGGCCGCCATTCATGAAGAGGAAGATGACGCGCTTAGCGCGGGCGGGGAAATGCGAGATCGGGAAGTGGGGAGATGGGGTGGTGGGGAGAGCGGCGGCCGGCCGCGGGAGCAGTGCGGCCAGCGCGGTGGCGCCGAAGCCGGTTGCGGTGCGCTGAAGGAGTTGGCGGCGATTGAGGAGGAGGGAATTAATCGACATAGAGGGCCTCGTTGGAAGCCAGAAGGACCTGGGCGTACTGCTGCCAGCGCGACATCTTCGAGTTGTCGGGTTCCTGCAGGAACTCGATCGCGAGGCGGAGCTCGTCCGACGTGGGCTGGCGGGCGAACAGAACCTGGTACGCCTCGCGAATGCGCGCCTCGTCCGGATCGCCGGCCGCGGCGAGCCGCTCGGCCAGCGCCTTGGACTGGCTGAGGATGAACGGGCTGTTCATCACGAACAGCTTCTGCACCGGTGTGCTCGTGACCGAGCGTTTCTCGGCGTGAACGTTCGGATCCGGGTAATCGAACTGCATCAGCAGGTCGTTGAGCTTCAGTCGGCTGATGCGGGCGTAGAGGGTTCGGCGGAGGTTCTTCGGGTCGTCGAGCTCCATCGACTTCCCGCCGCCGATTTCGAGCTTGCCGCTGGCAAAGAGGACGCCGTCGCGCCACTGTTCGACCGTCATCCGCCGGCGGTTCATGCGCCAGAGGAGTTCGTTCGACGGATCGATCTTAGCGCCGGCCTCGCTCGCCGCGGACGTCTGCCGGTAGACGGACGACAGCACGATTTGCCGCACCAGCGACTTGATCGACCAGTTGTTGTCCATCAGGTTGATCGCGAGGTAATCAAGCAGTTGCGGGTCGGACGGCGGCTGGCCGGAGTGACCGAAGTTGCTCGGCGTCAGGACGATCGGCTGGCCTGTGAAGAGGCCCCAAAGCCGGTTGGCGATGACGCGGGCGGTCAGCGGGTTGGCCTTGTCGGTGATCGCCAGCGCCAGTTCCCTTCGGCCGCTGCCCTCTTTGAAGGGAACGGGCTCGCCGGGCGAAAGGATGCTCAGGAAACGTCGCGGGACGATCGGCCCTTTGCGGGTGACGCTGCCGCGGATGAAGACGTTGAGATCCTGCGGCGTGGCGTTGTCTTCGACGACGTGTACCGTGGCCGGGTCCAACTCCTCCGCCTTGAGCTCGCCCTTCTGCACCTTGCCGTCGGGGGTCTTGTTGATCATCCGCGTGCTGGCGAACACGCCGGCCAGCGCGTAATAGTCTCGTTGGGAGATCGGGTCGAACTTGTGATCGTGGCAGCGGGCGCACGCGACGGTCAGCGCCTGCGAGGTGCGCATGACGGTGTCGACGCGATCCTCCCACTCCTCGGCCATGACGTCGAGACGGTTGCGGTTGTAATACTTCGGCCCCAGACCGATGAAACCGAGCGCCGCCTGATCGTCGTGCGTGGCCTCCGGGAACTTGTCCGCGGCGATCTGAAAGCGAAGGAACTGGTCGTACGGCAGGTCGCGGTTGAAGGCGTTGACGACCCATTCCCGATACTTCCAAGCGTTCGGGTAGAAGAACTTCGTGTCGCTGCCCACCTGGTGGGCCTGATCTTCCGCGTAGCGGGCGAGGGGCAGCCACATACTCGCCAATCGCTCCCCAAACGCCGGCGAAGCGAGCAGTCGATCGACCAGCCTCTCGTACGCGCCGGGCGAGTGGTCGGCGAGGAACGCCCCCACCTCGTCGGGCGTGGGCGGCAGACCGGTCAGGTCGAACGTGACCCGGCGGATCAGCATCTCGCGCGGCGCATCAGGCGAGGGCGCAAGGTGACCGGCTTCGAGCCGCGCCAGGACGTATCGGTCGATCGTCGTGCGCGGCCACGTGTCGTTGGTCGTCGTCCGCGGTGGCGGCAGGCGCCGCGGCGCGACGAAGCACCAGAACTGGCGATCTTCGGCCGTGATCGGGCGGTCGGCCGCGATCGGCTGGATCTCAACCGCGGGCTCGGGCTTGGACCTGTCGACCCAGTGCGCGCCGGTCTCGACCCACCGCTGCAATACGGCGATCTCTTGGGGCTTGAGGCGATCTCCCTTGGGCGGCATGGCCTGATCGGGATCGTTGGTGGTGACCAGCGTCAGCAGGTGGCTCTTCGGCAGGTTGCCGGGGACGACGGCGGGCTCGCCCGATTCGCCACCTTTGAGCACGCTCGGCTTCTGGTCAAGCCGCAGGCCGGCCTTCTGCTTATCCGGGCCGTGGCACTTGAAGCAGTTCTGTTCGAGGATCGGTTTGACGTCGCGGTCGAAGTCGGGTGGCGGCGCGGCGAGGCATGGGCCTGCGGAAACGATTGCCGCCGCACCCGCGAGAAGCCACCGCCATGTCCGCAAGAATCCTCGCATCCAATAGAAGCTACCGTCCACCGGGCCGGATGATGAAGAAAGATGACGGAAATCTTCAGTCGGCGTCGCCGGCGTCCTTTTCACCGGTGCCCACGTGCAGGAAGCGCACGCTCCGGTGGATGCCGCGCTTACTGGTGGCGACGAAATCCAGGAATTCCTGCACCTCGGGCACGGGCGGACACGTGTCCTTAATGGCTTGGATGACCGCCGGCATCATCCGGTTGTTGTGAAAGCAGTGGTAAACCTTGCGGATCGCGAAGAGCGACGGCTTGGGGATGCCGGCGCGTTTGCAGCCGATCGCGTTATACCCCTTGAGCGCGCCGTAACGGGCGGCGGCGAAGGGGGGAATGTCGGCGGTCGTGATCTCGTTCCCCCCGACGATCGCGAGCCGGCCAATGCGGACGAACTGGTGGATGCCCACGCCGCCCGAGAGGAACACGCCGTCGCCGATCTGCACGTGGCCGGCGGTGAGCGCGCCGTTGGCGAAGATGGCCCTATTGCCGACGACCGCGTCGTGGGCGACGTGCGAGCAGGACATGAAGAGGCAGTTATTACCGACGCGGGTGGCGTTTTCGATCCCCGGCTTGGTCGCGCGGTGGAGCGAGGCGGCCTCGCGGATGATGTTGTGGTCGCCGATGACCAGCCAGGTTTCGAGCGATTGGTCATGAAGCAGGTGTTGCGGGTCGCCCCCGACGTAGGCCGCCGGGCCGATCTGGTTGTCGCTACCGATGCGGGTGGGGCCTTTGAGGACGCAGTGCGCGTGGACGACGGTGCGCGGGCCGATCTCGACGGCGCCTTCGATGATCGTGTAAGGGCCGACCGAGACGTCCTCGGCAAGGGTGGCGCGGGGGTCGACGATGGCGGTGGGGTGGATCTTGGGCATTGGCGTTGAACCGACGCTTTAAATGTCGGCGATGCGTTGAATGGAATCAACTGTGGACCGTGCCGCTAATCTCCAACGTGGCCGGTGTCATTCCAGAGGCGAATGGCAGGGCGGTCCACGGTCTGCTCGTAACCGAGGCCGCATAATGCCGCCGTGTCGAGAGCGAGATATTGGCCGTCCGCGACCGGCTGACCGATCCAGCGGGCGGCCAGAGCGCGCAGGAAATGACCGCTGGAGAAGATCAGCGCCGTGGGCGCGTCGAGGCCACGGAGCTTCGCGACGACGCGGTCGGCCCGCGCGGCCACGTCCCGCACTGATTCGCCGTGTGGCCCGCCGTCGCGGAAGACGTTCCACACCGGGTTCTTCTCGTGAATCTGAGGCGTGGTAAGTCCCTCGTAGTCGCCGTAATTCCACTCGACGAGGTCGGGATCGATCGTGGCGATTCCGCCAAAGCCCGCGAGGTCGCACGTACGCCGCGCCCGCTGCAATGGGCTGGTGAAGACCGCCGTGACATTGATGGCTTTCAGCCGCTCGCCAAGCCGGACGGCATTGCGTTCCCCGCGCGGCGTCAGTGGAAGATCGGTACGACCCGTATGCCGCCCGGTCAGGGACCAGGCCGTTTCACCATGCCGAGCGAGGTAAATGAGCGGTAATGTGGACATGGTCGATCAAGTGAGCGCGTCGCCGACGATCTCCTGCGCCTCGGCGACGATCGCGTCGAGGTGCGACTGGCCCCGAAAGCTCTCGGCGTAAATCTTGTAGATGTTCTCCGTGCCGCTGGGGCGGGCGGCGAACCAACCGTTCTGCGTCGTGACCTTCAACCCGCCGATCGGCGCGTTGTTGCCCGGGGCGCGGGTCAGCTTGGCGGTGATCGGTTCGCCGGCCATCTGACTGGCCTTCACGTTCTCCGGCGATAGCTTCTTGAGCTTGTCCTTCTGCGCCGGCGTGGCCGGCGCGTCGATACGAGTATAGACCGATTCGCCGAACTGCCCGCTCAGCTCGCGATAGTGCTCGCCGGGGTCTTTACCGGTGACGGCGGTGATCTCGGCGGCGAGCAGCGCGAGCAGTGGGCCGTCCTTGTCCGTGCTCCAGACCGTGCCGTCGCGCTTGAGGAAGCTCGCCCCGGCCGATTCCTCGCCACCGAAACAGACGCGCCCGTCGAACAGCCCCGGCGCGAACCACTTGAACCCGACCGGCACCTCGCACAGCGTTCCCCCGAGCTGCGCCACCAAGCGGTCGATCATGCCGCTGCTGACCAGCGTCTTGCCGACCGCCGACGCCGGCGACCATTGCGGCCGGTGCGTCAGCAGGTAGCGGATCGCGACGGCGAGATAATGGTTCGGGTTCATCAGTCCGGCCGACGGCGTGACGATGCCGTGGCGGTCCGAATCGGGATCGTTCGCGAAGGCGACGCGGAACTGATCCTTCAGCTTCACCAGGCCCGCCATCGCGTACGGGCTCGAGCAGTCCATGCGGATCTTGCCGTCGTGATCGACCGACATGAACGCGAACGTGGGGTCAACGTTCGGATTGACCACGGTCAGATCCAGCCCGTACATCTCGGCGATCGGTCGCCAATACGCCAGCGCCGCGCCGCCCAGCGGATCGACCCCGAGCTTGAGCTTCGCCCCCTTGATCGCCGCCATGTCCAGGACGGACGCGAGGTCGCGGACGTACGGCAACACGTAATCGTGCTGACGCGTCGTGGGGGCCTTGAGCGCCCTCTCAAACGGCACACGCTTCACGCCGGCGTTGTCCGCTCGAAGCAGTTCGTTCGCCCGTTTCTGCACCACGTCCGTGACGTCGGTGTCGGCCGGCCCGCCGTTGGGCGGGTTGTACTTGAACCCGCCGTCCGACGGCGGATTATGCGACGGCGTGATGATGATGCCGTCGGCCAGGCCTTGCTTGCTCGCGTAACGGTCGCGGTTGTAGGTCAGGATCGCGTGCGAGATGACCGGCGTGGGCGTGAAGCCGTTGCCGGACTGAACGAGCACGTCAACGCCGTTGGCGGCCAGCACCTCCAGCGCCGTGCGCTGCGCCACGTCCGACAAGGCGTGCGTGTCCTTCCCCATCATCACCGGGCCGGTGATGCCGTTAGCCTTCCGATACTCGCAGATCGCCTGCGTGATGGCGGCGATGTGGGCGTCGGTGAACGTGCCGTCCAGGCTCGTGCCGCGGTGCCCGCTGGTGCCGAACGACACGAGCTGCGTCTTGTCCGCCAGGTCCGGTTTGCGGTCGCGGTATTCGGCTTCGAGCTTGGCGACGTCGATCAGTAGTTCTTTCGGTGCGGGCTTACCGGCGAGCGGCGACAGGGGCATGAAGTTCCTTCCGAAGTTGTTGCGGCAGGCATTCTATATCGGGACGGCGCCGGAATGAATGTGGCGCTGACCCTACATGAATCAATCCGCGACGCATTCGGCCAGGATCTTCTGATAGGCCTCCCGCGCGTGCTGGTACGCCGCCTTGGCGTCGGCCATTTCCGCCGGAGCATAAAACCGCTCCTTCTGCCCCCAGCACCGCTCGACGCCGCTCAGGCACCACTCGGCCGACCTGCGGCTGGCGCGGATCGGCTTGCCGTCCACGATCACGAAGATCGGGTTGGAATGGCTGGACGGGAAAATGCGCAGCGCCACCCAACTGCTCCGGTCGATCCTGACGTCGTCGAAGCTGACGTCTCGCAGCGAGCCGTCGGCGGTGATCGTCTTGCTCGCGACGGCCTGTCCATTGACGATCGCCTCGAGCTTGACGGTGCGCGTTCCGGGCACCCGGGCCTTTTCGATGTTCCACGGGATCGAGGAACGCGTACGCGCCGGCGGTTGCTCCGGCAGGTACGCGGCCACCTTCGCCGTCAGCCGCGCTGAGCCGGGCGCGGCCAGGCGAACCTCGCTGCCCTCCACGCCGACCTCCGTCTCGTTGAGCCGCATGTCGATGATGTGGCTGTGCCCTTCGCTGACGTAGTTCCGGCCGCGCTGGATTCCCTCGCACCAGGCGCTGTAGTCCGGCCCATTCGCGCCGTCGAGCTTCACGTACGACCGCCCCAGGCCGACGCGCTCGCCGGTGATGCACGGGAAGTCCGTCTCGCCCGACGCCCGCGTACGGAAGCCGCAGTTGAGCACGTGGTACCACATCGTCAACTCGGCGTGCGGCTCGGTGTCGATGGTCGAGATGAAGTCGACCGCCGGCACGGGCCGGCCCGCCGGCCCCTCCACCTCGTGCGTCACGTCCACCACGAACTCGTTCGCCCCGATGCCGTCGTAATTCGGCACCTGGTAACTCGGCAGGCCGCCGTCCTTCACCGCGATCCCGTTCCCACTGTGCGCCGGGCCGGTGATCGCTCCCTGCTTCTTTGCCCACTTCAGCGTATTCAGGCCCAGCGTCGGCCAATGCTTGTCCGAATCGCCGCCGGGGTACATCATGTCTTTCAACCGAAGCAGAACCAGGTGCCCGCTGCGGTGCGAGCCGAAGCCGCTCACCTCCACGTCGTACCGCAGCAGGTAAGGCGAGCGCGACACGACGTCGTCCTTGCCCGTGAAAAATTGCTTCTGGAAATCGAAGCAGGGGCCCCACGTCAAATTGCACCCGACCTTCAGGTCCTCCCCCACCACGTGCCGCATCATGTCCTTCGCGAAGACGCCCTGCGTCGGATTGTTGTAATGCGCACACCCCGCGGCGTGGATGTGATGGTCGCCGCTGTAATAGCCGAATTTGACGGGATCGATCCAGCGTTTCAGTGAAATGTCCGCCGTCCGTGGTCCGTCGTCGGTGGTCAGTTGCAGCGAGGTCGGAAGGTACTCCGGCCCGCGGGTGGCTTCGATCGTGTACTGGCCCGCGGGCAACTTGAGCGACTCGCCGTCGGCGCGATAAACCTGCGGCTGAAAAGCGAAGTCGGGCGCCAGCCGCTTGGCCGGCGACGGGTAAACGTGCCCCTGCTTGTCCTTCACGAGCAGCGCCGCGGTCGTCGGCCGGCCGTTCTCGTCGGTGATATGAAACGTCACGTCCGTCGTCGGCCTCGCGACGAACAGCACGTCCACGTCGTTGCGGAAGCCGATGTCCTGCGTCCCTTGGCCGACGTTGAACGCCAGCTTCGCCGACCGCTTGCCCGCGTCGCGGCTGTAAAGCTGGATGACGCGATACTCGAGCTCCAGTCCGGACAGGCGCTTCCCCATCAGTGGCCGATCGGTGAACAGCCCCAAGTCGAGCCACCGGTCGCCGATCGTCTCGGCCGGCGAATTGGCGAGCGGGATCGCCTGCGGCGACTCCGCCTTCAGTTCGGCCGTCACGCCCGCCGCGTTGTGCACCTTCACCAGGAACGTCCGCCACCCCGCCTGGATCAGTTGCGCCTCCGCCGGCCCGGCGCGCACCTTCACGCGCGACTCCGGATTGATGTCCACCGCCGCCAGGCAAAGCGGATCCAGCACCGCCTGGATCGCCCGAACCCCCTTCACTTGGTCGGTCTCGTTACACCCCTTTTCCAGCGCCGCCGCCCCCTCGTCCGACAGCGGCGCCCCCAGGAAGGTCAGCGCCTCCGCGATCGACTTCGCGTTGGCCGCCAGCGGCTGGAGCGCGACGTCGTCAACCGCCGGCAACGGATCGTCCGCCCGCGCAACGAGTGATAAGAACGCGAAAACCGCCAGACAACCGATCGTCGACAGGACGCGCATGACCAGCTCCGGTTGGAAGAAGACCGGAGACGATAACGCCCCGCGCCCAGTGGGTCACGACAATTCCAATCCCCGTCTTCCGCTTGCAGCTTAGCGGGCCGGCAGCGCGGTCCGTTCGAGCCATTGCCCCTACCCCGGGTTCGTCGCGCGCTGTGCGTCCGCGCCACCGGTTTTCGACCAATCTTCCAGAATGGCGATCGTCCGCCGCTCCCGTTGCTCGCCCGCCGCATTGTTGGTCTTCGCGTAGAGCTCCGCCAGCAGTTCGTGCGCGTCCATGTCGTACGGATCGACGTAAACCGCCTGAATCCCGTAGGCGACCGCCTTGCCCAGTTGACCGATGTCCCGCTCGACCCGCGCGATCCGCTTGGCGTAACGGTTGTCGTGCAGTTCGACCTTGTGCAGGCGCTCCAGGTGTTCGATCGCCTTCTCGGGTTGGTGGATCTCCTTCGTCAAATACAAACCCGCCAGCCGCTGGTGCGGCAACGCGTCCATCGGCCGCAGTTTGACGATTTCATTCCATGCCTTCAGCGCCGCCTCATATTGCCGCGACCGAATCAACCCCTCCGCTTCCTTGGCCAGCTTGTCATACTTCTTCGTCGTCTCCTCGTCATACCCCCACGTCGACACTTCCTTTTCCGTCCAGGCAAAAAAGTCCGCCTGAAACGCGCTGAGCGATTTACCGAGGATCTCGGGGAACACGTCCGACTGCTCGCGCCCTTTCCGAAACTCCTCCAGCATCGCCAGCATCTTGTCGTGGCCGAAGGTGTCCTCAATGTATTTGCAGATCCAGTAGGACTGCGCGTAGGCGAGTTGCCGGTCCGACGGCCGCTTCGGCCGCACGAACCCCCAAGTCAGGTTGTCCATCGTGAAGAGCTGTTTCTTCTTCACCGCGTTATAAAGCATCGGCACCCACTCCCACCGCAGCGGCGTATCCTCCTCGTACACCGCCAATCCCTCCGTCATCCAGTGGGCGATGCGATTGTCGGTGGCGGAGAGGGTCACGGTGTGGGTGAACTCGTGCCTTAGCACCTGCGCCCAGTTGTAGGCGCCCATCGTGTGCTTGCCCTTGCGCGGCGCGACCATGGCGATCACGCTGCCGGTGCTGGCGCCGACGGTGCCGATCCAGGGTGAGCCCGTGGTGCGGACCGAAAACGCGTCGTGGGTGGGAAAGACCTCGATATACGTCTTGCGGGAGGGTTCGTGTTTGAAGGCGCCGGTGACGTCCTTGTAGATGCTTTCGAGGTAGTCGCTGAAGTAGAGGGGGATCACGGGGTCGGTCTTCTCATCGTAAACGACGACGAAGTGGGCGGTCTCTTTCTTGGCGTACTTGCGGTAGTCGTCGAGCAGCTTGAGATAGTTGGTCGTGGCGTAGTTGAAGGGGTCGAGGACGCGGGCCTGTTCGAGCACCTTGTACGCTTCGTCCTCGTCGCCGGACTGGGTGTAGAGGAGGCCCAGGCCGTTGTAGGCTTCGGTCCACCAGGGGGCGCGTTCGATGGCGACGAGGTACTTGGCGGCGGCGCGCGGGTACTGCCGCATGGCCCCGAGTTGCTCGGCGACTTCGAGATAGGCGACCGCGTTGCCGGGGTCGAGCTTGTCGACCTGCCGCAGCACCGCGTTCATCTGATCTTCGTGCAGTTGCAGCGCGTAGACCGCCGCGAGCAAGCCCATGGCCTCGATGTTCTTCGGCTGGCGGTCGATCACGCGCTGGACGACGCGCTGCGCGTCCTTGGGGCGGCGCTGCTGCAGGAGGTTACGGGTTTCGAGCAAGTCGGCCTCGACCGCGTCGGGATCGACCTTGCGGATGAAGTCAACGGAGCGATCCCCGCCGTCAAAGTTGAACTGCTTGACGGCAATGCGCCCGAGCACGGCGAGGGAGCGGATCTCGCGCGGGTTCTGTTCGAGGACGCTCTTGAGGAGCTTGACGGCGGTCTCCTCGTCGTCGCGGGCGACGTGGAACTCGGCCGCCGCGAGCTTCGCGGGCCAGTAGTCGCGGTCGACCCGCAGGTAGGCTTGCCCGAAGCACTTTTCGAGGATCATGTTGTGCAGGGCGACGCGGTTCTTGTACTCGGAGTTGATCGTCGCCCAGCGGTCGATGCCGCGGCCGATCAGGGTAAGCCGCTCCGCGTCGTCGATCGACTCGGCGAAGAGCTTGTCGATGAACGGTTGGAAAAACGCGTACGCCTTGCGGGCGGCGTCCATGTGACCCGCGGCTTCGTTGATCCGGCCCAGGTAGTAATGGCCGGCGACGGACTCCTTGTCCCCGTCGATCACCTGCTGGAGGATCGTGATCGCCTGGTCGTGCTTGCCGAGCTCCGAGAGCACGCGGGCCCGCAGCACGCGCACACCGGCATCGTCGGCGACCTTCGGATCGGAGAGCGTATCGACGGCCGCGTCCTTCTGACCCAGCGCCGACTGCGACGTCGCCCTGATCAGCGCGACCTGCACCGGGTCGGCGTCCTTGGCCTTGCGGAGCGTCAGTAACGACAGCTTGTACCGTCCCGTGAACGATTCCAGCCGCGCGCGGTCGAGATCCTTGTAATACGCGGGGTAGTCCAGCTTATCGAGATCTTCGGGGATGAGCGGCGTGATCCACTTGTTCGGGATCGATTCGCGGACGAAATCGTCGGCGCGAGTCGCGGAGGCGAAACCGACCAAGGCGGCAACCCCGATGACGGCAGTGACGGCGGCGGCGGCGGGCAAGAGCTTGTAACGCATCACTCAAACCATCCTGCAAAAGGCCGATCCAACCGGCGCCACCCTCGCGGCACACCCATTGGACGCGCCGCTTGAGGCGAAGTTGCGGCGACGTCGTATTATACGGCCCGCCCCGATGCGTGTGGTAGAGTTCCGCCGGAGGTCGAATTCGGCCGCCCGCGCGCGAGCGGCCTTACACAAGGTTTATGGATACGACGCGTCACGACATCTCGAACTACGTGGGCAACGCCGACGAGTTCCCGATCCTGCGGCATTGGGATTTCTTCAACCACGCCGGCGTCAGCCCGCTGCCGCGCTGCGGGGCGGACGCGCTGCGTGAGTTCGCCGCCCAATACGAAACCCGCGCCTATCTCGACGCGGGGTTTTATAAGCGCGTCGACCGCTTGCGCGAATCGGCGGCGGCGATGCTCAACTGCGACCGCGCCGAGATCGCCTTCGTGAAGAACACGAGCGAGGGAATCGCGACCGTGGCGGCGGGGCTGGACTGGAATGCGGGCGACCGAATCGTTACGACGGCGGTCGAATATCCCGCCAACATGTACCCGTGGATGGACCTCGCGCGGCGGCTGGGCCTGGAGCTCGTTACGGTGCCCGAGGTGGACCTGCCGGACGGCGGCAGGGGGGTCGAGGTAGGGCGGATCCTCGAGGCGGCCGAGCACCCGCGCACGCGCCTCGTCGCGCTGTCGCACGTCGAGTATGCCAGCGGCCAGCGCCTGGACATCGCGACCGTCGGGCGGTTTTGCCGCGGGCGCGCCATCCTGTTTTGCGTGGACGCGATCCAATCGATGGGCGTGCTGCCGCTCGACGTCCGGGCGATGAACATCGATTACCTGTCGGCCGACGGGCACAAATGGCTGCTCGGCCCGGAGGGGGCGGGCGTCTTCTATTGCCGCCGGGAGTTGATCGCGACGACGCGTCCCCTGGCGATCGGCTGGATGAACGTCATCAACAACCAGGATTACGGCCACTACGACCTGACGCTGAAGGACGACGCCCGGCGGTTCGAGTGCGGCACACACAATCTTCCGGGGCTCCTGGCGTTCAAGGCGTCGTTGGAACTGCTGCAATCGCTGGGCGCGGCGGCGATCGCCGAGCGGCTGAAAACGTTGACAGACCGACTGATCGCCGTGCTGCGCGATAAGGGTTACGACGTGGTCAGCCCACGAGCCGGGGAGAGTTGGAGCGGCATCGTGAGTTTTACGTCCCGGACGCACGATCATGCGGCGGTGGCGCGGGAACTGCGGACGAAGCACCGAACGGAGATCGCGCTGCGCGAAGGGCGTATGCGCGTTTCGCCCCACCTGTATAATACGGCCGAGCAAATCGATCGACTGCTGGCCAATCTCCCGTGAGTCCTATGCGTCGCGTCCTGATCGTTCTTTTATCGACGGCATCGACCCTGTTCGCGGTGGCGGGGTTCGGGTTGTTGTTCCTGCCGTCGGCGCGGGCGGCCGGGCCGCACCAGTTGGAAGTGCGCGGCGCGGCGCTGGCGCACGCCATGCGCGGCAACGGCGGTTACGGCAGCGACGCCTGTCGCAAACAACTCGCCGCCATCGCCGCGATCGGTGGAAACTGGATCAGCATCACCGACTTCGCCTTCATGCAGGCCGTCGATCAACCGTCCGTCCGCTACGGCGTCGGCCGCTCCGCCGAAGGGCGCGGCATCCCGCAGACAATCCAGGACGCACACGCCGCCGGCCTGAAGGTGCTCCTCAAGCCTCATCTCTGGAGCCGCGATTTCGGCGGGAACAAGAAGTGGAACGGCGACATCAAGATGACCGGCGACACCGACTGGGACGAGTGGTTCAAGCAGTACGGCGCGTACGTCCTCAGCCAGGCGAAGATCGCCGCCGAGTACAAGGCCGAAGCCCTCAGCGTCGGTTGCGAGCTTGAAGGGACCAGCGTCACGCAGGAAAAACACTGGCGGCAACTCATCGCCGACGTCCGCAAAGTCTACGGCGGCTTCGTCATCTATTCCGCCGCCTTCGCCGAATGGGACAAGGTCCCCTGGTGGGACGCCGTCGATTGCATCGGCATCGACGCCTACCTTCCGCTCACCGACGTCCCCGACGCGACCGAAGATCAGCTCCGCGCCGCCTGGACACGCATTTACGATAACCAGATCGGCCCGTTCCAGAAGAAATGGAATAAACCGATCTGCTTCACCGAGCTGGGTTACACCGCCAGCATCAAAGCCGCCGCCCAGCCCTGGGCCTACGGCGTCGAACAACCCAGCCTCGCCTACCAGGCCCGCCTCTATAAAGTCGCCCTCGCCGAAGCCGCCAAGCGCGACTACATCCGCGGCGTCTTCGTCTGGAAGTGGTTCACGACCGACCAGGCGTCGGCGGATCCCCAGCGGGGGGATCCGTTTGCGATCCAGAATCGGCCGGAGGTGGTGGCGGCGATTCGAGAGGGCTTTGGCAAGGGGCGCTAGCAGCCGGTCGAATTGCGCAGTTGTGCCAGCATCCCGCGAATCGAATTGGCGCGGGCCTTGTCCCCCTCCCCGCCACGGACGAGAATCGTCGGCCATGCCGAACCGGCAAGCGGTCCTGCGAATTGCCCTCCAAGCGTACGAGGACGCCCTGATACGCGGGCTCTGTCCGGCCGGGGCGTTTGACGTTGCGATCGCTTCGATCCCGCCCGTCGAACCGGCGGTGACCATCGACGAATTGAACCTCGCCCTGACCGCCGCGGACGGCGACATCCCCGCAATTCGAATCAAGCCCGTGTACGACCCGCCGGCGGCGCAGGACGGCGTGTGCGTCCCCCGGCAGCACGTTCGTTCGCCGGCCACGGAATAAAACCGAAGCGGGCGAGGTCTGGTTAGAGAGATCGATTGAGCTGGCAACCGTCGTCGTCTTCGTCGCAGTTGGAATCGGCCGTCCTCGAACACGCGGACGCCGCCTATAACCTCGCGCGCTGGCTGGTGCGAAGCGACCAGGACGCACAGGACGTGGTGCAGGACGCGTGCGTGAAGGCGCTGCGGTCGCTGGAGACGTACCGCGGCGGGGATTTTCGCGCCTGGTTCCTGACGATCGTCCGCAACGCGAGCTTCACCTGGCTCCGCCGCAACCGGCCGCACCAAGGCGCCGGCGGGGACGACGGGCCCGACCCGGCATCCCTGGCCGCAGCGGACTCAAACGTCTACGACCCGGCGGCGATCGCGCTGCGGGCGGCGGACGCCGACCTGGTCCGCCGCGCCATCGACATCCTGCCCGAAGTACTGCGCGAGGCGATCGTCCTGCGCGAAATGGAGGGCCTGAGCTACAAGGAGATCGGCCGCATCGCCGGCGTGCCGATCGGCACCGTAATGTCGCGCCTGGCGCGGGGACGCAAACAGTTACAGGCGCTGCTGACCGCCGACATGAACGCAGAGGAGGGCGCGCGCGATGACTTGCGACGATAACGATGTCAATTCGCTCCTGACGGCGTACGTCGACGACGAACTCGACCTGGCGACGGTGCTGCGCGTCGAACGCCACCTGGCCGCCTGCGACGCCTGCCGCGCGCGGGTCGAAGCCGAACGTGCGATATCGGCCGGCGTGACGCAATCCGCGGTTTGCCATCGCGCACCCGACGCGCTGCGCCAGCGCCTCTCGCAAACGATTCGCACTCAGGCCGGGCGCCCCACGCCGACGGCAGGGGGGCCGCGGTCCTGGTGGCGCAGTCCGCTGACGATCTCGGGAATTGCCGCGGGGCTGGCCGCGATCATCGGGACGGCGTTCGTAGTGCTCGGGCCGCTCGCGTCCCGCGGGCAGGTCAATCAACTCGTCGACGCCCACCTCCGGTCGCTCGAGGCCGCCCACCTGCTCGACGTCGAATCGACCGACCAGCACACGGTGGCCCCGTGGTTCGCCGGCAAAGTCGATTTCGCCCCCCCCGTCGTCGATCTGGCGGCCGAGGGCTTCCCTCTGATCGGCGGTCGGCTGGACTACCTCGGCGGACGAAAGGTCGCCGCGCTGGTCTACCGGCGGAACAAACACGTGATCAACGTCCTGATCTGGCCCGGCGCCGCGGGTCCCGCCGCCGCCGCCGCCGCCGAATCAAAGCAGGGTTACAACCTGGTTCGCTTTGAGTGCGAGGGGATGACCTGCTGGGCCGTCTCCGATCTAAACGAAGGCGAACTGCGCCACTTCGCGGACCTGTTCCGCGCCCACCGAGCCGCCGCCGCCGCCGCCACGACGCGGCCGTGAAATCATTCCGACGCACGGAATAAACGCAGCCCCCGCCGGGTCTGAACGGCGACGCGTTACCGATCCCAACAAGGAGTCCAAATGAAATCCGCCGGCTTGCGACTTGGAATAGTCTTATTTACTGTAATAGCAATATCCCTGGCCGGTGGCCGATTGTCTGCCGACGCACCGCCGGCTATTGGGGGTCAGATTAATCCTGTCCGGTCTGGGTGCCACAGGTCGGCGTACTCGCAGACCTGTGTCTTCCCGGGTAACGGAAAACACAGGTCTCGGAGTACCGCGACCTGTGGCACCCACGAATACCAGGACTTCGAACCGGCCAATACTTTTCTGACTCTCAATAAACCCGCGGTCCCCGCCACCCGCCCCACCGCCAGCGTGAAGATCGACAACTTCGCCTTCACCCCCAGGGAACTCACCGTCGCCGCCGGCACGACCGTCACCTGGCAGAACGCCGACGACGTCCCCCACACCGCCACCGCCAGGGACGACCCCCGCACCTTCGATTCCGGCACCCTCGACACCGACGACAAGTTCGCCTTCACCTTCGAAAAGCCCGGAAAATACGCCTATTTCTGCAAGGTCCACCCCCACATGACCGGCGTCGTCATCGTGAAATAAACACACCGGCCACCGCATTGGTTGGCACTGGCAGCTCTCAGGCTTGCCAGTGGAAGCCCTGCGAAGGGGCCATCGATTCAGGATCTCAAACCCAACTCAAAGGAGTTTGCACGTGCCCGACTATATCAAAGAAAACACGACTAACGACGGCATCGACCGCCGCGGCTTCCTCCAGTGCATGGCCTGGGCCGGCGCCGGCCTCGTCTGGACCATGAAGGGCGGCATCCTCTCCGCCCGCGCGTTCGGCGCCGCCGACGCACCGGCCAACGACGCCGCCGATTTCACCTTCGCCCAGGTCAGCGACAGTCACGTCGGCTTCAACAAGGGCGTCTACACCGACGTGCTCGGCACCTTCCAGACCGCCGTCGCACGGATGAACGCGCTCCCCAAGCCGCCCGCCCTCGTCCTCCACACCGGCGACCTCACCCACCTCTCCAAACCCGCCGAGTTCGACACCGTCGCCGAGGTGATGAAGTCCATCAAGACCGACCAATCCTTCTACGTCCCCGGCGAGCACGATTACTTCGTCGATAACGGCAAGCGCTACATGGAACGCTTCGGCAAAGGCGCCAAGGGCGCCGGCTGGCAAAGCTTCGACTACAAGGGCGTCCACTTCGTCGGCCTGGTCAACGTCGCCAACATCGCCAACGGCCAAACCGCCCTGGGCGAGTTCGGCAACGAGCAACTCGAATGGCTGGAAAAAGACGTCGCCGCGCTCGGCGCCAGTACGCCCATCGTCGTCTTCGCCCACGTCCCCCTCTGGACCGTCTACGAAAAATGGGGCTGGGGCACGCAGGACAGCGCCCGCGCGCTGGGCTATCTCAAGCGCTTCGGCTCCGTCAGCGTCCTCAACGGCCACATCCACCAGATCATGCAGAAGGTCGAGGGCAACGTCACCTTCCACTCCGCCCGCTCCACCGCCTTCCCCCAGCCCGAGCCCGGCAAGGCCGAATCCCCCGGCCCCATGAAAAACGTCGCCGCCGAAAAACTGAAAAGCTACCTCGGCCTCACCCGCGTCGATTACGTCCAGCACACCGGCACCCTGGCGACGACCGATTCGACATTGGAAAACGAACCAAACACGGCGACCGCTCCGAAATGACAGGTCAGCCCAAAGCGTCTTTCCCCGACCCGCGGCCGGCGCGACGAATGCGCCGGCCGCCACCTTTTTCGTAGGGCTCGCTTCAGCGAGCGAACCGTGACCCCAAGTCGCCGCTCCGCACCGCCAAGTTTAGCCGGCCCGCTTGCGGGCCGCGTCCAGCGGCTTAAATCTGCAAGACGTCATCCGGCATTTGTCATGTTGAGCGCAGCGAAACATCTGGCTTCAACTTTCCAAGCCAGATCCATCTCGCGACCCGTTGATGACTTACTTCCCCTTCCCCGAATACCCCTTCCAAACATACTCCAGCGCCTCCGGCAGCAACTGCTGCTTCACCGCCCCGTCACAGTGTCCCGCGTTCCGCGCGAACACGAACTGATAGTGATACCCCTTCGCCGCCAACGCCTTGGCCGTGTTCTCGTTCGCCAGCACCCAGTCGTGCATCTCGTCCCGCATTGAATTCGGGTTCAAGAGATCCCGATCCCCGACCTGCAGGAAAATCCTCAGCGGCTTGGCCTCGCTATTGGGGATCAGCGTCTTGTGCAGCTCCCAAGCCCCGCCCGGCGTCTGCGGGTTCCAAGGCCACTGCTGGTTCACGAACGTGCCCGACGTCGTCAGCACCCGGTGATAAAGCTCCGGGTGATACCACGCCATGATCAGCGCGCACGACCCGCCCGAGCTGCACCCCATCGTCGCCCGGCCGTCCGGATCCTTCGTCAGCTTGACACCCGCTTCCTTCTCCACCAGCGGCAACACTTCGCTCTCCACGAACTCCGCATACAGTCCCGACATCGTGTCATATTCCAGGCCGCGCTGACTCCCCTGCGCGTCGCCGCTGCCGTTGCCAATCGAGATTGCCACCATCGCCGGCACCTTTTTCTCCGCGATCAGCTTATCGAGTGCCACGAACAGCGTTCGATCCACCCCGTCCGCCCCGACGATGAACGGCATCTCCGTCCCCGCCACGTAATCCTTGGGCACGTAAACGCCCACCCGCCGCGTGTACGGTTGCGGGTGGCTGGTCGTGACGTTCAGCTTCGCGGGATTCTCCGGGTCCGGCTTGCCGAACGTGTTCGGCTCGCGCGCGACGCCGGGATAGATCTTGCTGTCGCCCGACTTCATCGTCAGGTTGACCACCCGCCCCTCCAGCTTGGCGTCCTTCGCCCCCGCTAATTCCGGCGCAGGCTTGTGCGTCGGCCCAATGATGAAGTTCCCGTCCACGTCCGCCGGCGGCACCGCCCCGTCCTCCAACTCCTTCGCCTCCACGTATCCCGCCGTCTTCGGATCCCGCGCCGGCGGCGTCGGCCGCGGGCGACGAGCCTGCGCCGCCGGCGGATTCACCGGCGGCGGGTCCGCCGCAATCACCGCCTCGCCAACGACACACGCCATCAAACCAACCGAAAACGCAACGCCGAGCAGTGGGCTCTTCATAAGTCTCCCCGGGGGGTTAAGTGTTCGTTTCCAACTCCGCCGCGAAAATCTATCACCGCCTCTGACGATCGAAAAGGGCAGGGGGTTCGAGATAGTTAGGTGTTGACCTAAGTAATGTCGATCGCTATGCTCGCCCCCAATGTCCGCAGTCGCCGTCGATGACGTCTTCCGCGCCTTAGCCGACCCGACTCGGCGTGCCGTGTTGGAGCGACTAAGTCGCAGCCGCGCCTCCGTTAGCGAACTCGCCAAGTCGTCCGACATGGCCCTTCCGTCGTTCGTCCAGCACCTCAAGGTGCTGGAAAATTGCGGCTTGGTCCGCTCGACGAAGTCCGGCCGTGTGCGAACTTTTCAATTGGAACCCGGCCGGCTCAAACTCGCGGAGAACTGGCTCGGGCGACAGCGGGAACACTGGGAACGCCGCCTGGATCAACTGGACAGTTATCTCTTGGAACTGAAGGAGAAACGCTCATGACGCCCTCATTGCCCGATACGCCCGACCCCAAGCTCGACCTCGTGCTCGAACGCGTCGTTGACGTGCCGGTGAACCTGGTGTGGGAGGCCTGGACGAAGGCCGAGCACCTGCCGCACTGGTTCGTGCCCGCGCCATGGACCCTCGCCGAGTGCGAGATCGACGTCCGTCCCGGCGGCATGCTCCGGTTCGTCATGCGCTCGCCGGAAGGCAAGGAGTTCCCGCACGTCGGTTGCTATCTGGAAGTCGTCCCCAACCAGCGCCTCGTCTGGACGGACGCGCTGCTCCCCGGCTACCGCCCGTCCTCCCAGCCGTTCTTTACCGCGATCATCACGATGAAGCCCGAGGGCACCGGGACCCGCTACAAAGCCGTCGCCCTCCATAAGGACGAACCCGACCGCGCCCGTCACGAACAAATGGGCTTCGCCGACGGCTGGAGCAAGTGCCTGGACCAACTCGTCGCCCACATGCGAAAAAAGTAACGAACGCGGCCTTCTCCCTCTCCCGCACGCAACCGAAATCCCCATTCGCAATCAACCGCCCCGCGTGCGAGAGAGGGCCGGGGTGAGGGTCTTCCTCCAATTACCCAGAACCCTCGCACATTCCCCCCAAATCTCACTCAGCACGTTCGATAATCCAAACCCGATCCTCCACGGTTGCCGTGGCGACCTTCACGCACCCCCGACGCACGACGGGCAGCACCTTCGCCGGATCGCACCCTTACAGCCCCGCGCCCCAAGCCGAATTCGCCTCGATCACAGCCCACCGGCCGTCCGCCAGCCTCCCGACGTCGACGTCCCACCCGGCGCGGTTCGCGGCGCCGATCAGGGCAATCGAATCTTCCGTATAGCGAGGCGGCAGGACTAGGAGGGGTTTATTACTCATTCCACCCCATACTACGCGGAATCCCCTGGCGAACTGACCATTCAAGCCGCCTTCGGCGGTCCGTACACCTTCACGCAATTCCGATTCGCGCTCTTCGCCTCGTACAGCGCGTGATCCGCCGCCGTCAGCAGGTTTTGCAGCGTCACAATATTATCCGGCACCGACCGCTCCACCACCCCGATGCTCAGCGTCGGCTGGTGCTCCAGCCGCGCGATCGCGTGCGAGAAGTCCACCGCCCCGAACGCCTGCCGCAACTTCTGCACCACCTGGATCGCCTGCGCGATCCCCGTCTGCGGCAGCACGATCACGAATTCGTCCCCGCCGTACCGGAACGCCAGGTCCGTCTTCCGCAGCGTGATCCGCACGCAGTCGGCGAAGCTCTTAAGCATGTGATCGCCCGCCGCGTGACCGTACGCGTCGTTGATCTGCTTGAACTTGTCCATGTCGATCATCACCAGCGCCAGCGGGTGACCGTGACGCTCGGACAATGCGACCTCGCGCTGCAGCAGCGATTCCATCGACCGCCGGTTGTACAACCCCGTCAGCCCGTCGGTCAGGCTCTGCCGCTCCGCCTGCGCCAGCAGATCGAGGGAGATCAGCGTAGATGCCGTCGTGTTCACGTACGTCTGCGCCAGTTGCCGCTGTTCTTCGCTCCAATCCGCGCCGACCGGCAAGAGCATGTGCACCACCACCTGCATCTTCTGCCCCACGTTGAACGGGATGCAATACGCCGGATACTCCGGGCCGAGCGTCAAACACGAATCGATCGCGCACCGCACCGGCGAGCACCCCGCCTTGAAACACTTCGGTAGGTTCTGCCGCAAACACGGGCAGCTCGACGCCTCCATGTCCGCCACCGGCGCGTCCTTCCGCATCAGCGACTCCGGCCACGCCGCCCGGATCCTTACCGCCGGCGTCGCCTCCGGCTCGCTCGACACGATCGTCACCCCTGCCAGTCCCAATTCAGTCTGTAAGTAATGACTCAGCGACGCGAACACCTGTCCTACCGCTCCGGCCCCTTGGATCGTCTGCGAAAAATCCAGTAGCCGATTGACCGTGCTCGTCCGCGACGCCAGCACCCGCTGCGCGTCTTCATACCGTGACCGCGCCTTGAGCAGGTTCACCACCACCCGATCGAACGTCTCCTTCACCCGCTGCAACTCGCGGCTGGGCATCGGCTCGGCCGCTGAAACCTCCAGGTTCCCCGTCACCAACTGCGTCAGGTGCCGATCTAACCGCTCCAGCGGCGCCAGCAACAGCCGCCTGACCGCCACCATCACCACGCCAATGGAAACCACCGCCCCGAATGACAGCACCCCGATCAGTTCCAGCCGCAACCCCGCCCCCCGCTCCCCCACCAGGTCCCGCACCGCAAATAGCGCGCACCCCGCCGTGAGGACCAGGCAAAGCCCGGTCATCATGAAAATCTGCCCCGCGACTGACATTTTCCGAAAAAGGCGACCCATTCAGGCCTCCCAAGCCATACAACCGTTAACAAAGCTATCGGGCCTCACGAGGTCTCACTGAAGGACCCATTGCGCACCCAAATACTTTGATATTCCGCCCTTGACTGCTTATATTGTGGACATGCCCGACGCAGTATCGCCTATTATTCCAGCACACTCCCCTACGGCTGAGCAAGAACTATCCATCTTGACTGAGCTCGGGCAAATATTGTCGTCGACGTTGGAGTTACGGGACACGTTCGGCAGAATGATGCAAATCATTTCAGACAAATTAAATATGCACCGCGGCACGCTCGTCTTATTGGACGAATCGACTGGCCGGGTGCGCACCGAAGCGGCAGTTGGGCTGACCAGCGATGAGATGGAGCGGGGGAAATATGCGCTGGGGGAGGGGATTACTGGTAATGTGGTTGCGACGGGGCGGCCGCGGATCGTGGCGGACGTGCGAAAGGAACCGGACTTCTTGAACCGGACGGGGCGGTTTAATCCGGAAACCGACGAGGGGCAGACGAGCTTTCTTTGCGTTCCGATCAAGATCGAGGGGCGCACGGCGGGGGCGCTGTCGGTCGATAAGCCGTTTCATTCGGACGAACAACTTCGGAGTGATTACCGCTTCCTCGACATCGTCGCAGCGTTTCTCAGTCAGGCGATCCAGATCAACCGGATGGTCATGCGGCAGAAAGAGGAGTTGCTCGAGGAGAACGCCCAGCTTCGCGCGCAGGTGAGGGACCGTTACCGGTTTGAGAACATCATTGGTGACTCACCCGCGATGCACGAGGTCTTCGCGACCGTCGGCCAGGTCGCTAACAGCCGCGCTACCGTGCTCCTGCTCGGCGAAACGGGCACCGGCAAGGAGATGATCGCGAAGGCGATCCATTACAACTCGCCCCGGCGGGATAAGCCGTTTGTTCGCGTGAACTGCGGGGCGATGACGACCACACTGCTCGAATCCGAGCTGTTCGGTCACGTAAAGGGATCGTTCACGGGCGCCATCAAGGACAAGATCGGCCGGTTCGAGGCGGCGGACGGGGGCAGCATCTTCCTCGACGAGATCGGCACGATGGAGCCGCAGTTGCAGGTGAAATTGCTGCGCGTCCTCCAGGAGCGCGAGCTCGAGCGCGTCGGCGACACGCAGACGCTCAAGGTGGACGTGCGCGTGATCGCGGCGACCAACGTGGACTTGCAAGAAGAGGTGGCGCGCGACAACTTCCGCGAAGACCTGTTCTATCGCTTGAACGTCGTCAGCATTTACCTCCCGCCGCTGCGCAATCGCCGCGAGGACATCCCGCGGCTGATCGATTTCTTCCTCGACAAGTACAACTCGATCAACGGGCGGACGCTCCGCCGGATCAGCCGGGAGATGCTGAATATCCTCCTCCGCTATCCGTGGCCGGGCAACGTGCGTGAACTTGAGAACGCGATCGAACGTGCCGTTGTGCTGTCGGGCGGGGAGGATTTCAACGAAGACCTGTTGCCGCTCAGCGTCCGCATGTTCGCGGCGCAGCGCCGCACGAACCAGGCGAGCGAATCGATCGAGACGCTCACCCGCCGGCTTAGTGATCAGGCCATCGCCGACTACGAGCTGCGCGAGGGCGAGATTTACCAGCTCGTCATCGACCAGATCGAACGGGCCCTGATCGACCGCGCCCTTGCCAAGTGCGGCGGCGTCAAGACCAAGGCCGCCGACTTCCTCGGGATCAATCGGAATACCCTGAATAAGAAGGTCAAAGACCTGGGGATCGAAGCGGCGGAATGACGTTTTGCGTTGACTGAACTGTGCCACGTCCTGCCGGAGATTTGGTATACTGCTCGTATGGCTCTGGTGTACGAGGAACTAATCGATTTCATCATTTCACACGGTTCGCCGCGCGACGTGATCGAATTCAAGCCGTCCGAAGCCGCCCGCGAGCGAGTTTGGGACCTGATTCGGCGAGAGAAGGACGGCAGATTGACTCCCGAGGAAACGTCCGAGCTGAACACGTTCATGCAACTCGAACACATCATGCGACTAGCCAAGGCGCGCGCTCGCCTTAAGCTTGGCAATGAGTAGCTACGTCAGCCAAGAACTGAGGCGAATGGTCGAAGCGCGCGCATTCGACCGGTGCGAGTACTGCTTGACTCATGTTGACGACGCGCTCGTCGGCTGCGAAGTGGACCATATTATCAGCGAGAAGCACGGTGGCCTCACCATCGCCGAGAACCTCGCCTTTTCCTGTGCGTACTGCAATCGACGAAAGGGGACGGATGTCGGCTCGGTCACCGCGATCGGCCAATTCGTACGTTTTTTCAATCCGCGGACCGACACATGGCACGAGCACTTCGCCGTCCGGCGAGCGCGCATCGAATCCGTAACGGAGATCGGTTGGGTGACGGTCAAGGTTCTCGGCTTCAATGAGCCCGATCGCGTCGAGGAGAGGGCAATTCTTCAGGCCGCGAAACGCTTTCCGAGTAAGGGGTGACCGGTCGGCTGAATTCCGCGTGTGCGCCGCACTAGTGGTAGCGCCCGGGCGGAAGACATGCGGGCAGTCACTTCAGCTCGAAATCCGCCGGCTTCATTCCCTTCTTGAACCCGTCAAACCCGAACGCCGTCGGCTTGTAGTCGCCGACGAGGTCGACCTTCGCCTTGTCGGGCACCTTCATGTCGAGTAACGAATAGGTGGCGTTGACGAGCAGGCGGCGGAGGGCTTCGTTGGTGATGTCGGTGGCCGAACCCATGGTGGTGGCGAAGGACTTGCCGGGCTTGCCGCCGGGGAGCTGGTAGCTCTTGGTCCAGGCGACGGGCATCATGGGGTTGTTTTTGTCGGTGGTCTTGCCGTTCTTGTCAGTCGTGGGGCCGACCGGCTCGTTGTCGGTGGGGCTCATGCCGTAGAACGGGTCTTCGGTGTCTTTCTTCGCGGGGCCCTTGCGCTTGACGACTTGACCGAGCAGCAGAGGCTTGGCGTCGCCGGGGAGAGGGAGGCGGACGCCGTAGACATCCGTGGGCGTCCAGATTTCGCCGTCCTTGATGCCGTTCAGCAGCGGATTGCCGTTGGCGTCGGGGGCGAAGAGGGCGCGGGTGGATTCACTTTTGTGGTTGCCGTGGTGGCTGACCCAGCGCTCGCCGAGCACCAGCCGGCCGAAGCCGTCGGTCCATTCTTTCTCGCTCCCGTGATAGCCGTTGTTGTATTTCTCGTACGTTCCCTTCAGGCCGTTGAATGCGTGCGTCGCGGTGCGCAGGCCGATGACGGGCTTGCCGGCCTTGAGATAGTCGTCCACGTGCTTCATCTGATCGTCGGGGAGCGCGCGGAAGCGTGTGAGGATGATCATCAGGTCGGCCGAGTCGAGCGCTTCGATGCCGGGGATGTTGTTGAGGGTCTTGGGGTTGATCTCGCCGGTCTTGGGATCGACGGCGAAGAGCACGGTGCACTTGAAGCCGTGCTCGGTCGCGAGGATCTTGCCGAGCTGCGGCATGACTTCTTCGGAGCGGTACTCTTCGTCGCCGGAAACCAGGACGATCTGCTTGCCCTTGCCCGGGCCGTCGCCGCCGGGGTAGACGACCCACTGTTGCGCGTCGGCGGCGCGGGCAAAGGGCGCGAGGAGCAGGCAAGCTGCGATGGCGAGCAGGGCGGTACGGGCGATCCATTTCATGTGCGGTGATCTCCTTTGGATTGCAATCGTTATACCCACGTGGCGGCGAAATATTGTCGAGTCATTTCGGCGACCGGGCAACGCCGCTGTGCATGCGCGAACCGGGGGATTCGTGCCGAATGAGTTCCGCTTCGGCGTCGAGCATTTCGTCCCAGCGTTTGGCGACGGTTTCGGCGGGTTCGATCTGCTCGGCGATCTGGATGAACGTGAGATAATGCCCGTGCTCGCTGGCCCAGAGGCCCTGGTAGAGCTTCTTCAGCTCCTTGTCGTCGTCGCACGCTTCGCCGAGCAGCGCGAAGCGCTCGCACGATCTCGCTTCGATCAGGCTGGAGATCATCAGGCGGTCCACCAGCTCGCTGGTTCCTTGGCCGCGGCGGACGAGCTTGTGCAGCTCGCTGGCGTATGGGTTGGCGTGGGACTTGGTCAAGTGGCCGCCTCGCCGGGCGAGGAGACGGCAGACGACGGCGAGGTGTTCGACCTCGTCGCGCGCGATGGCGGTCATCGCCGCGACCCAGTTTTCCGGCGGGCTCGGTTCGGGCCAGCGGTTCAAGAGTTCCAGTGCGTTGGCGGCGGCCTTCTTCTCGAGGTGGGCGTGGTCGTTGAGGAGTTCGAGCGGACGCCGTAGGACGGCGGGCGCCCAGGTGTCCGGAGTTAAATAACGCAACGGCAGATTCGCTTCACGCATGAGTGGAGCAATGATAGTCCGCTTTGTCGAGCGTTTGGCAAGCGCGCGAACGATCGGGGGTTGCCGCGGGGCGGTTCTGGCCCTATTCATTAAGCCGTGGAACGTGCAGAGGTCGCCATCGTTGGAGCCGGGCCGCTGGGAATCGAGTTGGCCGTCGCGCTGAAGGAGGCGGGGGTGTCGTGCCTTCAATTTGACGCGAAGCAGATCGGTTACACGATCTCATGGTTCCCGCCGCAGACGCGGTTTTTCTCGTCGAACGACCGGATCGCGATCGCGGGCGTGCCGCTGCAGACGGTCGATCAGGGGAAGGCGACGCGGGAGCAGTACCTCGCGTACCTGCGCACGATCGTACAGCAGTTCGACCTGCGGATTAACACGTACGAGCCAGTGACCGGTATCCGCCGGGACGGGGAAGGCGGATTCACGATCACGACCGAACACTGCGGCGTCGAGCGCACCTATCGCGCGGAGCGGATCGTGCTCGCGACGGGCGGCACGGCGCACCCGCGGAGCTTGAACGTGCCGGGCGAGGAACTTTCGCACGTTCGGCCACACTGGACCGATCCCCACGACTTTTTTCGCAAGCGCGTGCTCGTGGTCGGCGGGAAGAACTCGGCGGTCGAGACGGCGCTGCGGCTTCACCACGCCGGGGCGTTCGTGTCGATCAGCTACCGCCGGCCGGAGTTGCCCGCCAGGTCGATCAAGTATTGGCTGCTGCCGGAGATCACGGGGTTGATGAAGAGCGCGGTAATTCGGCCGTACGTGAATACCTGCGTGACGCGCATCACGCCGACGCACGTGACGCTGTCGGACGGGACGGAGGTCGAGGCGGATTTCGTCGTGCCGCAGATCGGGTTTGTCGCGGACATGTCGCTCTGCCGCCTGGCCGGGGTGGAACTGGGCGGCGACCGCCAGGTGCCGACGTTCGACCCGCAGACGATGGAGACGAACGTGCCGGGGATTTACCTCTGTGGCACGGTCGTCGGCGGGACGCAGGACAAGTACGAGGTGTTCATCGAGAACGGGCACGTCCACGTCGACCGGATCGTCGCGCAATTGACGGGGCGCGGCGGCGGGACGGTGCGCGAGATCGTTTACGCGAACCCGGAGAGCTGAGTCATGGGGATGTCGCTGGGCAGAGTGGCGATGGTCGCGTGGCTGCTGGGCGCGCTGCCGGGCTGGGCGCAGACGCCGGCGCCGCTGCCGGCGAAGGAGAAGTACGACGCCTTCGCGATGACGCACCAGGGGGACGCGGAAAAGGGGCGGGCGTTGTTCGGCGATGATCAGAAGCTGGGCTGCGCGCGGTGTCATGCGGCGGACGGGAAGGGGGGCAAGGTCGGGCCGGACTTGCAGGCGATCGGAGACAAGTTCGGCCGGCGCGAGTTGGTGGAGGCGATCCTGTCGCCGTCGGCGACGATCGCGGAGGGGTTCGCCAGCACGATCGTGACGACGCGCGACGGCGACGTGATCAGCGGGATCGTCCGGCAGGCGACGGAGGAGGGGGTCACGCTCGTCGAGGCGGACGGCAGCGAGCACCGCGTCGCGGCGGCAGACATCCGTGAGCGCCGCGTTTCGGCGGTGTCGATGATGCCGGAGGGGCTGCAGAACGGCTTGACCGTCGCGCAGTTCACGGACCTCGTCGAGTACCTCGCCGGCCTGCACGCGAAGGAGTCGGCGGCGCTGCGCGCGCATGGCATGCCGGTGACGATTCCGGTGACGTCGCATCCGGTATTGCTCGAACCGTTCAACGCGCCCGAGCACAAGTTCGCTCATCCGGTCTGGTTCGGGCCAGTGCCGGGCGTCGCGGACGGGTTCGCGGTGGTCGAGCACGAGACGGGCAAGGTGTGGCTGCTCGACAAGCGTGGCGGGGCGGAGCGGAAAGTCGTGTTCCTCGATAGCGGGCGCATGATGCCCGGCGCGCACGGGATCATGAGCATCGTGTTCCACCCGCATTACGCGGAGAACCGGCGGTACTTCATCGTGCGCCAGCTCGTGGAGAAGGGGACGTTTTATACGCTGGTCTCGGAGGGGCTCGCCGCGGCGGATGGGCGGGGGGACTCGGGACGGCCGCCGCGCGACGTCCTGCGCATCGACGGCAGCACGTCGAACCATTGCGGCGGGGGACTGGAATTCGGGCCGGACGGCTACCTCTACATCGCGATGGGCGATTCGGGGCCGCAGCAGGACCCGCACGGGAACGCCCAGGACATGAAGTCGCTGCGCGGGAAGATGGTCCGGATCGACGTCGATCGCGCGGGCGAGGGCAAGGTTTACACCGTGCCGAGCGACAATCCGTTTGTCGGACAAGCGGGGGTGCGGCCGGAGATCTGGGCGAGTGGATTGCGCGAGCCGTGGCGGTACAGCTTCGATCCGGCGACCGGCGAGTTGTGGGTGGGCGACGTGGGGCAGGATCTCTACGAGGAAGTGGACGTGGTGCGCAAGGGGCAGAACATGGGGTGGAACGTCATGGAGGGGTTCGCGCCGTTCTCCAACCAGTACAAGCGCGCGGGTGAGACGTACGTGCCGCCGGTGTTCGCGTATAGTCGCAAGTACGGCGTGTCGGTCACGGGCGGGTACGTGTACCGGGGCGATGTGACGTCGGCGCTCAGCGGGGTGTACATCTTCGCCGACTATCAGACGCGGCGGATTTTTGGGCTCACGCGCGATGGGACGAAGCTGGGGAAGGTGCGGCAGATCGGGACTGCGCCGCAGCGCGTAGTATCATTCGGGCGCGGCGTGCGCGGGGAGTTGTACGTGGTGGGATACGAGGGGACGGTTTATCGGATGAACCTGGCGGACGCGTCGTTTGATTGACGACGCCACTGGCAAACCTGAGAGCTCGCCAGTGCCACCCAATTCCTGAGGATGATGCGCGTTACTGCGCTACGAAGGTCACGGGGATCGTCGCTTCGGCGACGCGCGAGGCTTGCTGGTCGACGATCGTGACCTTCAGGAGATACCGGCCGATCGTAATATTGGCCGGGAACTTGGTCGGTTTGACGACGAAGAAGTCGTGCCGCCGGTTGCGGGAGAAGTCGGGGATGTTCTCGGTCTTGTCCTGCCAGACGGGGAGGCCGGTCTCGGTGTAGAGGACGACTTCCTGCGACAGCTTGGTCTCCCAGAGCTTTTTCTCCGTGAGGTGGGAGGCGAAGTTCTCGACTTCGCAGTAGATGATGATCTTGTGCTCCTTGAGGGCGGTGAAGCGGGCGGGCTCGATGGGCTCGTAGACGCCGAACGCATCCACCTTGGTGCAGAGCGCGAGGGTGGGAATGATGAGGTCGGCCTGGGCGCGGACGCGGTCCGCCAGGTCCAGCAACGGGCGGACCTTGCGGCTCATGAGCATGTTGTTGTCGGAGCGGACGGCGTTGCGAAAATTCGACAGTGCATCCATGACCGCGGTGATAAGCTCGCGATCCTCGTTGCCCAGGGGCGCCAGGGCGTCGAGCTGCGGCGTGGGCTTGTCCTTGAGGAACTGGAGGATCTGGAAGTCGAGATGCGCCCAGAGGTCCTTCGGACTTTCGCGAAGGTTGCGGGCGAGGGAGAGCTCGAGGTCGCCGGCGTTGACGGACGTGTCGCGTGCGGCCGGACGCTGGCTAGTGACGGGGCCGGTCGTGTCGGGTTGGACGGTGGCGTAATTGACGGGGCGGTTGGCGCCGACGCCGCCAGCGGCCTTGTCCGGGGGGGGCGTGGCGCTGGCGATGGTGGCGCGCTGGTTGGGGAAGCTTTGGGTGGAGTCGATGACCGGCTGGGCGATCGGGACGACCTGGACGGGGGATTCGATCTTCCTCGGGGCTTCAATGGGGGTGGGGCCCAGGCGAAAGTCGGCGGGATCGAGGAAGTCGACGTCGGACGGGTCGCTCTTCCGGACGCGTTTGCTGCCGCTCAGCATCTGCTCCATGTCGTGTGCGTAGCTCTGCATCTTGATCGCGAGGGCTTGCTGGGACGTGGCGGGCGGTTCGATGGTGGCCCCGGGGGCGACGACGGTCGGCGCGGTCGTGGGGTGGGCGTCGACCAGGGGCTGCTGGTTGGCGGCGGCCGAGGACTGGGCGGTGTTTTGCGGTTTGTTCTGGCAGCCGGTGACGCCGGCGAGTGTGGCGGCGGTGAGGCCCGCGGCCCTGACGAGGTGGCGTTTCATCCGAAATCTCCGTCCGTGGAGTGCGATCACGCTCCCCCCAACCTCCTGTCGAGGGGATCGCAAACGAATATAACGCGTGTGGTTAACATGGCAACCTTGGGCCTTTGTCCGGAGCGCCGGGGGGCGCGGACTCGGAGAATTGCGGGCGTTGCGGGTCGGGGGACGAGTGATACCGGAGGTATCGCGGAACTGATAGCCTACGGTGTGCGGTGTGAGAGACCAGCCGCGCGGGAGGTTGCGCGATGACCTTGCGGAAATGTCCGGCGTGCAAGAACCAGTTCGATGCCGAGAGCGAGTCGTGCCCGATCTGCGGGTGCGAACCGCGGGCGCGGCGGGTGAGGTTCGCCGTGGTGTGGGGGGCGGCGGTGGCGTGCGTCGCCTGGGTGATGATGCACCATCACCGTTTCGTACGCTGATGGTGGCGGCGGATGGGCCCACACATCGGACGTGGCCGCGCGCGCGTAACGGCATCAATCTACAGGCGGCGCAGCGCCGACGCGGCAGACGTTGCGATCAGCGTCCCCGGCGATTCGTTCGCCAGGTCCCGAAGGAGTTCGACGGCATTGGGTGTTCCAATGTTTTCCAATACGCGAACGGCCCGGAGGCGGAGTCGAACCGCCGGGTCGCGCACGGGCTGCTCGAACTCTTCGGCCGCGGCGGCGCGTTGACGCTCGAGGTCCTTGAAGACGACGGCAAGCCGGCCCCGGACTTCGGCGCTGGGATTCGATTGGAACGCGGCTTTTAAATCGGGTTCGACCTGATCCGCGACCGCGACCAACTGGCCCTGCGCCGCTTCCCGCATTTTCCATTCCTCATGATCCAGTTGCCGGATCAGGCGGGCGACGTCGGCCGGGTCGGGCTTGGTTGGCGCGGGAAGCTCGCTGCGGACGAATGCCACGGTGGCGTCGCCGCCCGCGCACAGTTGGCCAACTGCCTTGGCCGCCGCGACCGGGTCCACGTTGGCGCAGAGCTGCCAGAGGCGCTCGCGTTCCGCAGGGGGGAGGGTACGCGGGGCGACACACGTGCGAACGGCCTCGGACATGAGGACCTCGCGCGACTTGGGATCGATGACCGTCGTCGTCATCCCCCCCGTCCCGTCGGGCGTTGAGCTTAGCAGCACCAGTTTCCCGCCCGTCGCGACGAGCTGCGCCGGGGCGGAGCGGAATTGGGGCCCGGCGACGTGCGGGATTCGCCCCTTAAGTTCGATGACCGCCCGAGATTTGCCGGCGCCGTCGATCCGGTACAGGCCGCCGCCGCCGCCGTTCAAGGACGTCGATATCCCGTAGAAGCAATCTTCGTCGGCGGCGTACGTGAGCGACGCCAGGTCGAGGTTGTTCATGTCCCCCAGCAGCGACCAGCTCCCGACGTCGGGCCGATACGCATAAAGGTGTCCGACGCCGCCGAAACTGGCGATGACGATCCGATTGCGTTTCGTATCGAACGCGATCCCGCACGGCCAGCTCATTTTGGGGAGGTCGGCCGGAGTCGTAATGCGTGTGACGGCGTTGAGTGTCCGGTCGTAGCGTACGAGCCCCTCGCTCGTCAGGCCGTAAACCGTTGGCCCGCGCGGGTCGACGACGACTCGCGTCATCGAACCTGGCATGGGATGAAATGATTCGTCAATCGGGCCGGCCCCGGTGAAATCGCCCAACTCGCCGATCGGCACTGGAACTCGTTCGGGGCTGAGCGTCCACCGGATGGCCGTGAAGCGAAGGGATTGAACGGTCTGGCGGACCGCCGCGCGAGCGAACGCCCCGACCTCCCCGTAGATCGGTTCGAGTTCGAACAACGCCCGTTGGATGCGCCAGTCCGTGTTCGACGGGCCGACGACGATCGGCTTGGTCGGGGCCGAATACCATCCCTGCGACGTCGTGACGTCCAGCCCGGTCCAGCCTTTGAGCTTTCGATGCGCGCTCGCGATTTCCGGCGCGCCGTGGTTGTACAGGATGACGTAGTCGAAGCGTCCGGCCCCGCCACCGCTGTGGGTGCGAGTTTCGACTTCGGCGTCGACCGGGTGGGGTTCCACCACCTGGTCGTCGTAACCGGAGGCGATCACCTTTCGCAGCTTCGCGCCCGCCGCCACGCGCAAATGCCAGCGGATGGGGGAATGCCCGCTGAGGACCAGGACGATCGGTCGGCCGGTCGCTTCGACCGAGACGGTTGCGCTGCCGAACTTCGGGTCGTGGTCGGGATGGTCGCCTTCGTAGAGCCCGATCACGTGAAGCTCCGGGGTGTCCGCGCCGGGCAAGAGTGCCCCGGCATCCCCGGCGTCGAGTGTCGCGCGGATCGGTCGGATTTGCAGGACGAGACGCTCCGCCCGGGCGGCGTGCTTACCGCCCAGTTGCCGCAGACGCCCGATCTCACGGTCGATCGTGTCGAGCTCCGTTCGCAGACGCTTGCCGAGTGGGGACGTGAGGTCGGTCGTAATCGGGTCGAAAGGATCGGCATCGGCCGCCCGCCCCACGTGGTTCGCCGATAACGCCAATGCGAGGGAAACGATCGCAGACCAGTAGGCGCGCATGGGCATGGAGTGCTCCCTCTTGGTTTGCAGGTGTGCTGAGCCTAGCGACGTCCGCCGCCCGTCCGCAAGCGCAATCTGCGCGGCCCCGCGGTGGCTCAGAGCACTTCTTGCGCGCGGGGGTAACTGCCCAGGACGGTCAGTTGCAGGCAATGCTGCCGGGCTTCTTCGATGGCCTTTTGCATGGCGGGGTCGTCGGCGTGGCCCTGGGCGTCGATGAAGAAGTAGTATTCCCAGTTGACCTTTTTACTGGGCCGTTTCTCGATGTCAGTCAGATTAATGCCGTTTTCCTTGAAGACGTCGAGCACCTCCGCCAGCGCGCCGGGCTTGTGGGCGGTGGTGAACATGACGGCGGTCTTGTCCTCGCCGCTGCGGCGGGCGGGCTCGCGGCCGATGACGAGAAAGCGGGTCTCGTTGTCGGGGTTGTCCTCGATGTTCTCGAACAGGGTGCGCAGGCCGTACAACTCGCCCGCCAGCGCCGTGCCGATGGCGGCGACGCCCTCATGGGTCGAGGCGAGCTCGGCGGCTTGACTTGTAGAGGCGGCGGGCTGGACGTCCCGATCCTTGGCGATGGCGCTCAGCCACGTGCGGCATTGGCTGAAGACTTCGGGCTTGGAGTAGATGGTGCGAATCTTCTCCCACGACTCGCGCGCCAGGAGGTTGTGGTGGACGACGATGCGGACCTCGGCGCAGATCTTGGCCGAGGAGTTGAGGAAGGCGTCGAGGGTGTCGATGACCCCACCGTGGAGTGAGTTTTCCACGGGGACCAGGCCGTAGTCGATGTGCCCGCGGACGACTTCCTCGAAGACCGAGGAGATGTCGGCCAGCGGGACGTGCTCGACGCTGCTGCCGAACTTGCGGACGCTGGCGAGGTGCGAGAAGGTTCCGAGCGGGCCGAGGAAGCCGATCTTAAGCGGCTTCTCGAGCGCGAAGGAGCCGCTCATCAGTTCGCGGTAAACGGCTTCAAGGCAACTGTTCGGCAGGGGGCCTTTGTTCAGCCGGCGAACGCGCTCCAGTATGATTTTTTCGCGTTCGGGGGCGTAGATGGGGGCATTGGTCTGTTGCTTGACGCGACCGACCTCGACGACGATCTGGGCACGCTGATTGAGGAGCGAGACGATCTGATGGTCGAGCGTGTCGATCTGCCCGCGCAGCGCCTCGAGCGCGGGAGAGGGGGCGGACGAAGGGGGCACGTCGGGCATGATGGAATCTTCTATCGCTCTGGGCGGGGGGCGTCAAACAGGCCGCAGGGGCGTCCGATTGTCGGTGATTGAGGCCGCTGCCCCGGAATGATTCAGGCCCGCGAACAAGTATCGGCGCATTATTCTGAGTTTCGCGCCGATCGGGTGCCGGTGGCACTGGCTTTGCCAAGCTGAACATGTCACCACGCCTCGAAAGGCGCCGCGTGTGGTCCGAAGGAGAACGAACGATGACCGACAAGACAAACCCCGTTAATCCGAATGATCGAGAAGTTGTGAAGGATCGTGATTCCAATCCGGATCCGATCACCGGCGCGCCGGGCTCCCATCCCGTCGGGACTGGTGTTGGGGCCGCCGCGGGCGGGGCGGCGGCAACGGTGGCGGGCGCGGCGATCGGCGCCGCGGCCGGGCCGGTTGGCGCGGTGGTTGGTGGCGCGATTGGCGCGGTGGTCGGAGCCGTCGGCGGCGGGGCGGCTGGCAAGGCCGTCGCGGAGAACGTCGATCCGACCGCCGAGACCGAATACTGGTCCAGGAACTACAACGCCCGCCCATACTACGAATCGTCCTACACCTACCAGGACGACTATGCGCCCGCTTATCGCCAGGGCTGGGAAGCCCGGAACAAATACCACGGGCGAGAATTTGACGAGGTGGAGCCCGACCTGAAGAACGATTGGGAACGTACCAAGACGACGAGCCGGTTGACCTGGGACAAGGCCAAGTCGGCGGTTCGCGACGCTTGGGACCGGGTAGACAACAGGGTTGATCGCGCGGCTTATCCGAATGACAGCCGCACGTCGCGCGTTGTCCCGCCGTCGGATCGGGTTTGATCGGATTCGTCAGACGGAACCGATTGTCACAAGAAGAAACCTGAGATCGAAGCGAATCAGCCCCCGCTACCCGAGTGCGGGGGTTGATTCATTTCGGGGTGAACGGCCGATAATACCGCCGAGGCCGTGCCCATGATCCAACATCTCCTCGTATTGTTGCCCCTTCAGTTGAGCTCGATGGCCCTTTTGTTCGCGCTGACGGGGGCGGCGCTGGGAGTGGTCTTGTGGTTGGCGGGATCACGGTTCAATCGGACGATCGTCACGCTGATTTCCGTGAGCGGTGGGGCACTAATCGGTTTGCAGATGCCGGGCTGGTTCGGGTGGGGGCTGGAAGGGTGGGCGACGGCGGTTTTGGCGGCGATCGCACTCGGGATTACGGGGTACGTGCTGCCCAAAGTGTGGGTAGGCGTGGGATTAGGGACGATGCTGGCAATCTGGGTGGGGGCGGCGACGCTTGGGAATTGTGGTGACGCGACGTTCGCCTGGCCGGGAGCGGAAGCGAATTGGCGCGAGCAGGTGGGGCAGATCTGGAATGGCCTGCCGGCGGACGCGCGGCGGCTCTTGCCGTTCGCGTGTGCGACCGCATTGTTCAGCGGGTTCTCATTGGCGCTGCTGTGGCCACGACTGGGGACCGCGCTGCTGTATAGCGGGGCGGGGATCTCGCTGCTGCTCGGGTTGGGATTGCCGGTGCTGAACGCGGTTCGGCGCGATTGGCTGCGGGCGATCCCGGGGCGGACGTCGTCGCAGATCGTAGTGCTGTTCAGCTTGGTCGCGTTCGGGGCGATCGTGCAGTGGCGGTGCGTGCCGGGGGCACGGGTCCGGCCGCCGGTCGAGGGGTAAGGCGAACGGTTTTTCTCACAAAACCAGAGATCGTCTGCCGACTTATGAGGATGTGGAACTCTTACTTGCGGTAGCGAAAGGGCAGGCAGTAGCGTCGGCGGCAGCGGCGGCGACTCAGTCGACGTCCTCGGCGTCATGGATGCCGTTTATGCCGACCCACTGGCCTGCGCAGATGGACCTGCTCACCGCCTGCCAGAACATGGGGCCGGGCGAGGCGTGCATCCTGGTGCTGCTGGGGATCGTCTACCTGATGTTCGGGTACTCGATCTTCAAGTTCCTGGTGACGCTGAACGCGATGGCGGCGGGGGCGTACCTCGGGGCACTGCTCGGCAAGAGCACCAACGCCGTGGCGGGCGGAGCGTTCGTCGGCGCCGTAATTGCGGCGGCGATCACCTTCCCGCTGATGAAGTACGCGATCATGATCATGGGCGGGATCTTCGGCGCGGCCCTGGGGGCGAGCCTGTGGCGCCAAGCCAATCTGCCGTCGGAACTGGCGTGGGCGGGGGCGCTGTCGGGGCTGATCTTCCTCGCGATGCTGTCGATGATCGTCTACCGGGGAAGCGTGATCCTGTATACGAGCTTACAGGGGTCGGTGATGCTGGTCTTCGGCATCCTGTCGCTGCTGTACAAATACCAGTCGCTGGCCCCCAACGTGACCGACGTGTTCGCCAAGCGGACGTTCGTCCTGCCGATGGTGGTGCTGATTCCGGCGCTGGTGGGGTTGCTCTATCAACAGTCGATGTATCCGGCGCCGGCGGCGGGGAAGAAGTAGGGCGGCTAAGAACCCGAATCCGCCAGCGGCGTCGGCGCGAGCCCCGAGAAGTTGACCTGGAAACTGAG
>Ga0207674_10000918_pt1 | contig 38366 bp, 53 predicted proteins | sample KBSCornC72_FD_184303 | JGI IMG/M metagenome (GOLD analysis project Ga0207674, IMG submission 184303) | Corn rhizosphere microbial communities from Kellogg Biological Station, Michigan, USA - KBS Corn C7-2 (SPAdes) (version 2) | ecosystem: Host-associated > Plants > Roots > Rhizosphere > Soil ... | reverse complement strand
CGTACAGATCCATGGCGGCTACGGTTTCATCAAGGATTATCCGGTCGAGAAATTCTATCGCGATGCCAAGCTGTGCACCATCGGCGAAGGCACCAGCGAGATCCAGCGGCTCGTGATCGCGCGCCAGTTGCTGAAGAGCTAAGGCTCATGTCAGAGACTGTCGAAAAGATCCTGAATGGCGATCTTCGTGCCCTGGCTCGCGCCGCAACGTGGATCGAGAACCGGCGTCCTGAATCGGAGCGGCTGTTGCGCGAGCTCTTCCCGCACACCGGCCACGCGCTCATCGTAGGTGTCACCGGTCCTCCAGGCGCCGGAAAAAGCACACTCTGCGATCAGCTTGCGCGGCTTCTTCGGAGGGAAGGGAAGACGGTTGCGGTGATCGCTGTGGATCCCAGCAGCCCCTATTCCGGTGGAGCGATTTTAGGCGATCGCATTCGCATGCAGGATCATCACGCCGATCCTGGGGTCTTTATCCGTTCCATGGCGACCCGCGGATCGCTGGGCGGCCTCGCGCGTGCGACCACTGAAATGGTCATGCTCTTGGATGCCGCGGGTCGGGACGTGATCCTGGTCGAAACCGTCGGCGTGGGGCAGGACGAAGTCGAGATCGCACGGCTGGCTCATGTGACTCTGGTGGTCCTCACGCCGGGCGCGGGAGACGATGTTCAGACGCTTAAAGCGGGTATTATGGAGATCGCTCAAGTGTTCGTCATCAACAAAGCCGATCTTCCGGGCGCCGATAAACTCGAGCGCGAAATTCAAATGACCTTGGGCCTGGCGCATGGACCGCAGCCGGAAATCGTGAAGGCGGTCGCGCAGGATGGCACGGGGGTAGCAGAAGTCCTTGCGGCTGCCAGACGTGCTGAGCCGCGTGGACGCGACGCTGAACACTCGGCTGAAATCTGGGCCGGGAGATTGCGTGAAATGCTGCGCGATCGGTTGCTCGATAACTTTTCTCGTGTTGACTTTCTTGCGGCAGGACGGCAAGTCGCGGCGCATGAGCGCGATCCGTTTTCTATAGTTCATGAATGGCTCAAGAATTAATCACCTAGGGATAGCCGTGCGCTCCATCGATCAGGCGCTCGGATTCTATCGCGATCAACTCGGCCTAACGGTCTCGTTACGGGAAACCGTCGAGGTCGAAAAAGTTCATGCTGCGATGCTGCCCGTCGGTGAATCGCGCATCGAACTGCTGGAAGCCTCCGCGCCCGATTCGGTCATTGCGAAATTTATCGAGAAGCGCGGCGAAGGCCTGCATCACGTGGCCCTCACGGTTCCCGACCTCAACGCTGCCGTAGACAGACTAAAGTCCACGGGCGCACGTCTGCTCAACGAGCCGCGTGCCGGTACGGGCGGACACCTCTACGTATTTATTCACCCTTCCTCAACCGGCGGGGTGCTCTTAGAACTCATACAAGAATGAAACCAACCATTGGAATTATTGGCGGCAGTGGACTCTACTCCATGCCGGGATTTGAACGGCACGAAGAACGCAAGATCGATACTCCATGGGGAGCGCCTTCGGACGCCTACATCGTCGGCGAACTGGGCGGGAAAGAAGTCGCGTTTCTGGCGAGGCATGGCCGGGGCCATCGTCTTTCGCCCTCTGAGCTGAACTTTCGCGCCAACATCTGGGGGATGAAATCGCTGGGAGTCGAGCGGATTCTCTCGCTGAGCGCGGTCGGATCGCTCAAGGAAGAACATAAGCCACTCGATTTCGTGATCCCCTATCAGTTCGTCGATCGAACACGTGGACGAGTGTCCACGTTCTTCGGCGAAGGACTAGTCGCGCACATCAGCTTCGCCCACCCTATTTGTTCGCACATGGCCGATATCGCATACGCGGCCGGTCGGGATGCCGGTGTGCGCGTGAAGTTGGGCGGAACATACCTGTGCATGGAGGGTCCCGCGTTTTCGACGCTGGCCGAATCGAACCTGTATCGAAGCTGGGGTATGGACGTCATCGGCATGACGAATCTGCAGGAAGCCAAGCTCGCCCGCGAAGCTGAGATGTGTTACACCACCATCGCCATGGTGACGGATTACGATTGCTGGCATCCCGAACACGATGCCGTGACGGTCAACGACATCATCGCGAATCTGACGCAGAATGCGGCCAACGCGGCCAAGTTGGTGAAGGCAGCGGTCGCCGCCATGCCGGATCAGCGCAATTGTAAATGCGGATCCGCGCTGGTGCACGCTCTCATCACGGATCGCACCACCATTCCCGACGCGACCCGGAAAAAGCTGGAGCTTCTGGTTGGCAAGTACCTGTAGCGAACTGCTGCAACTTTGCCTCCGGGGAGAGCCTTGGTCTCCCGAGCTCCTGGATCGCGCGATTGCCGACGACGAGGGCCGCGCGCTGCTGTCTATCGTTGTGGAGCGGTTGGCAGATTTGTTCGAGCCTCGCCTGGCCGACGTTTATGAGCGCCTGTTTCGCCAGGTCATCGAGCGGTTGACACCTGAGTTAATCACCAGGCTTCAGACAGTTCGTCCGCATGAGTTTCCTCGGTCGGCCGACCGTGTCTACGTGCTCTCTCGCATCACACTGGGAGCCGACATCGCTGTTACCAGTGTGTTGCTCGATGCCGCCAAGCGACGTTATCCATCCGCCGAGATAGTCCTCGTCGGTCCCCGTAAGAATCACGAGCTGTTTGAAGCCGATCCGCGCATCGTTCACCGCGAAATCGCGTATGCCCGCGGCGGAACGCTTGCGGAGCGGCTGCGCGCATCTGCTTCGCTATGGTTGAACGACGGCATCGTGATCGATCCTGATTCGAGACTGACCCAGCTCGGCTTGATTTCGGTGTGTGATTCCGATCGGTATTTCTTCTTCAACAGCCGATCGTATGGGTCTGATGGCGATGGGCGATTGCCCGACCTCGCCGCGCAGTGGGCCGATGACTCACAGGCACGTCCGTATATCGCTCCATCAAAGTCAACGCAAGCTGTCGCCGACATCACTGTCAGCCTCGGCGTCGGTGAAAATCCCGCCAAGCGCCTGACCGGCGCGTTCGAACGCGATCTCCTTCAGATGCTAGCCGCGACCGGCGCCTCAATCTTGATCGACAAAGGCGGCAGCTCTGAAGAACGCAGCCGCGTTGAGCGTGCAATGCTTCCCGGCATGGTCGCCCACGATGGAGCGTTTGCCCCCTTCGCCGCCCAAATCGCGCGATCGAAGCTGTTCATCGGCTACGATTCGGCCGCCGGGCACGTCGCTTCAGCCTGTGGCGTACCACTGATCAGCATCGCCAAAGGCTTCGTCTCTCCGCGCATGGCTGCTCGTTGGCGGCCCAATGGCGTGATCCTCGACGCAAACGGCGGCGATGTACTGGACCAAGTGCGCGAGGCACTAACTACATATACATTCCGCCGTTGACGTCCAGCACGTGCCCTGTGATGTATCCTGCTTCTTCGCTGGCCAGAAAGCGCACTGCCGCGGCGACGTCCTCCACTGTGCCGAACCGGCGCAGCGGAATGTGCGTCAGCAGATTGTTTTTCACGTCCTCGGACAATGCCGCCGTCATGTCGGTTTCGATGAACCCCGGCGCCACAGCGTTTACGGTGACCGTCCGGCTGGCGATCTCCTGTGCCAGCGATTTGGTCAGTCCGATCAACCCGGCCTTGGACGCCACGTAGTTCGACTGGCCGGGATTTCCAGTCTCGCCCACGATGGATGAGATGTTGATGATCCGGCCCCAGCGCTGTTTAAGCATGGCGGGAAGAACCTGCTGGATCGCCAGAAACGCGCCGGTAAGATTGGTCGCGAGCACAGCGTCCCAATCGTCCTTTTTCATGCGCATCGCCAATCCGTCCTTGGTGATGCCCGCGTTATTCACCAGAATGTTCACCGTGCCTGCTTTGGCGAAGGCTTCTTTGATCGATTCCGGCGACGCCAGATCGATTGCGATGCACATGGCCCCCGGAATCTCGTATGCGACCTCCTCCAGCTTGGCGGCATCGCGCGCCGCGAGAATCACCCGAGCGCCTGTCTCCGCCAGCGCTTTGGCACACGCCCGGCCGATACCGCGGCTCGCTCCCGTAACAAAAGCTGTCCTGTTTGTCATACTTGATCTTTCATAATAGCCCGCAAAGGGCGGGGCGGCTCCCTTGTTTGACGAAGGTAAGATGCCGTCGCGCTCCGTTTTGCGGGCTGCAAGTTAGGAGCAGAACATGCCATATGATGACTTGCGCGAGTTTATTCGCGCCTTAGAGAAGGCCGGAGAACTGAAGCGCATCCCCTTTGAGGTAGACCCGTATCTCGAAATCACCGAATTCGCCGATCGTAGCGTGAAATCCGGCGGCCCGGCGCTGTTGTTCGAGAAGCCTAAGGGCTCAGACGTCCCAGTTTTGATCAATGCGTTCGCCAGTATGCGCCGGATGGAGATTGCGCTCGAAGTTGCTTCGGTCGAAGAAGTGGCAGCGCAAATTTCTGAGCTGCTGGCCATGCAGAAACCCGAAGGCCTGCTGGGCAAATTGAAGATGCTGCCCAAGCTGGCCGAGCTGGGTAATATCTTTCCCAAGATGGTTTCGAGCGGACCTTGCAAGGATGTCATCCGCCGCCAGGGCGAGTTCGATCTCAAGTATTTTCCGATCCTGCACTGCTGGCCGCAGGACGCCGGCCCGTTCATCACCCTGCCGATGGTGTTCTCGCGGAACCCCGACACTGGGAAACGCAACTGCGGCTGCTATCGGCTTCAGGTTTTCGATGGCGCGACGACCGGCATGCATTGGCAGACGCACAAGCAAGGTGCCGAGCATTATCGACGGCTCCGCGCCGCGGGTGGAACGAAACGCATGAACGTGGCGGTCGCTATCGGGGCCGATCCCGCCACCATGTATTCGGCGATTCTTCCGCTACCGCCCGATCTGGACGAAATGATGATCGCCGGATTCCTGCGGGGCAAGCCCGTCGAAATGGTCAGGTGCGAGACGTCCGATCTGGAAGTTCCCGCCAACAGCGAAATCGTGCTCGAAGGCTACGTCGAATTGGGCGAGCTTCGCCGCGAGGGGCCCTTTGGTGATCACACCGGCTTCTATTCGCTAGACGACGATTACCCGGTCTTCCACATCACCTGCGTTACGCATCGCAAGAAGCCGATCTACGCTACCACCATCGTCGGCCCGCCACCCATGGAGGACTTCTACATGGGCAAGGCCATCGAGCGCATTTTTCTGCCGTTGATGCGGCTGCAGCTTCCCGAGATCCGCGATATTTCCATGCCCGCCGAAGGCATCTTCCATAACCTGATCCTGGTGGCGATTCGTAAATCTTACCCCGGTCACGCGCGCAAAGTGATGCATGCCATCTGGGGTCTCGGCCAGGCCATGTTTTCGAAATGCATCGTGGTGGTGGATGAAGACGTGGACGTGCAGAATAGCGGCGAGGTCGCTTGGAAAGCGCTGAACAACATCGATCCGGAGCGCGACATTCAGTTCGTGATGGGGCCGGTCGATTCGCTGGATCATTCCAGCCGTCTGCCGAATTACGGATCGAAGATGGGCATCGATGCGACGAAGAAGTGGCCCGAGGAGGGTTTCACGCGCCCCTGGCCCGACGTGATCCGCATGCCGGATGAAGTTCGCGAACGGGTTGCTGCGCTATGGAAGAAAGCCGGGTTACACTAGAGGGGTACACGGCGGCTGTAGCTCAGTTGGTAGTAGCGCCAGATTGTGGTTCTGGATGTCGTGGGTTCAAGCCCCACCAGCCGCCCCAAAGCTCCGATCTAACCTTCCTCCACCGATCCCGTCTATAGTATTGATATATGCAAGATGAACAGGGCGCTCCAGGTGTAGGTGTGCCTACGCCGCCATCCCCCTCTCCCGCCGCCACCCGCACTCTGTTTTGGCTGCGGGATCTGGCCGTTAGCGTCGTCATCGCGATCGTCGTCATCCTGTTTCTATACCAACCGGTCAAGGTAGAAGGCACCAGCATGACGCCTTCGCTGATCAATGACGAACGCATCTTCATCAACAAATTCACTTATCGCTTTGGACTCGCCGATATCGGCCGTGGCGACACCGTCGTGTTCTGGGCGCCGGAAGATCCTGCCCGTTCCTACATCAAGCGTGTCATCGGCGTGCCTGGCGATGTGGTAGAAATCGATCACGGCGCGGTGATTCTGAACGGACAGCGCATCCCTGAACCCTACGTTCCTGAGGACAATCGCGATCGCGTTTCCATGCAGGCTCGCACCATCGAACCAGGCCACTACTTCGTGCTGGGCGACCATCGGAATTCTTCCAACGATAGCCGCAGTTGGGGCACCGTCTCCCGCGAGGCGATCTACGGAAAAGCTGTGTTCGTGTACTGGCCGCTGACGCGGATCGGACTCTTACACTAAGTGTCTTCAACTATCTTCGGCCGATCAGCCACATCACCAGACTCAGCACGGCGCTGATGATGATGCAGGTGACAATCGGAAAGTAAAACACCCCGTTCTTCCCGCGTACGACCACATCGCCCGGCAGCCGGCCCAGCTTAATCGGAAGCTTGCCGCCCAGCGTCACCAGAATCCCCGCCGTCACCAGTACCAATCCGAGGATGATCAGCATCCGTCCCACGCTTTAAGGATAGTGGGTGTTCGATAATAGGGTCAGTATGCCTACGGAAGCCGCTCCGCCTTCGTCTCTCGGGCTAACGTCACCTTCGCCCACTCTCAAATCCGAACCAGGCATGGCCGACGAGTTTAACCCGCGCCTCTCAGCGGAGGCCCGCTTCGATCAGGCCGCCGACCTTCTAGGTCTGGACGACGGCATGCGAAAGGTTTTGCGCTCTCCCTCGCGCGAAATCATCGTTCATATTCCGGTCATGATGGACGATGGCCGCCTGGAAGTCTTCACCGGCTATCGCGTGCAGCACTCCATCGCGCGTGGTCCTGCCAAGGGCGGGATTCGCTACGCGCCCGACGTATCGCTGGATGAAGTTCGCGCCCTGGCCGCCTGGATGACATGGAAGTGCGCGGTGACCAATATCCCCTTCGGCGGGTCCAAGGGTGGCGTCATCTGCGACCCCACCATTCTCTCTCGCATCGAGCTGGAGCGCATCACGCGGCGCTACACTGCGCAGTTGTTCGAATTCATCGGTCCGGAAATCGACGTGCCGGCTCCCGACGTCAACACCAACGATCAAACCATGGCCTGGATCATGGACACGTATTCCATGCATGCTGGCCACACGGCGACCGGAGTCGTCACCGGGAAGCCGATCGATCTGGGTGGATCTCGCGGACGTACCGAGGCTACCGGCCGAGGCTGCATGCTTGTAGTCGATCAGGCGCTGAAGCGCTTTGGCCTGGAGCGATCGTCTACCCGCGTCGTCATTCAGGGATTCGGCAACGTCGGCGGCATGGCGGCGAAGTTGATGGCCCGGGCAGGCTTCAAGATTATTTGCATCGTCGAATTCGACGGAGCGGTTCACAATCCACAAGGTCTGGATATTCCGGCCCTAATGAAGCATCGCAAGGAAACCGGATCCATCGTAGATTTTCCGGGCGGCCAGAACATGGATCGCGAGGAAGCCATGTTTCTCGAAACCGATGTGCTGTTGCCGGCCGCGCGCGAGAACGTGATTACTTCGATGAACGCTTCGAAGCTGCGCACGAAGATCCTGTGCGAAGGCGCTAACGGCCCGACGACGCATTTCGCAGATCCCATTCTCTCGGAGAAGGGCATTTTCGTGATTCCCGATATTCTGGCCAATGCCGGTGGTGTCACGGTCTCGTATTTCGAATGGGTTCAGGATCGCCAAGGCTACTTCTGGAATGAACAGATGGTGAACGATCGTCTGGAAGAGATCATGGTGAACAGCTTCAATGACGTCGTGGCCTACGCGGAAAAACACGGCGTTAATAACCGCGCAGCGGCATATATGCTGGCCCTGGACCGGGTCGCATTCGCCATCAAGCTTCGCGGAATTTACGCCTGACCGCCGTCAGCTAGACTATAGCCAGATGGCCGTTCGAGAGCAGGTCCAATACACGGTGCTGTTTGAGCCAGCCGAAGAGGGCGGCTACGTAGTCACCTGCCCAGCTTTGCCCGGCCTCATCACAGAGGGCGACACCCTGGCGGACGCGCGGGTTATGGCGGCCGATGCGATTCGGACGTACTTGGACAGCCTTCGCAAAGATGGTCAGGCGATCCCCGCCGACAAGAAACTTTCCGCGGATCCTGTTAAGGAAGAGATCACAATTACCCTCGACTCCGCATGATCCGTCTTCCGCCCACGAAGCCGCGTCTCGTGCTTCGTGCTCTGCAGCGGGCTGGATTCGTCATTCACCATACCTCAGGCAGCCACTAATTCTGAAACATCCTGGCAAGCTCGAGCGCGGGTTACGCTTCCCTTTCACAACCGCGATCTGAAGCGGCGTACTCTTGAATCCATCCTCGATCAGGCAGGCCTAACCCACGACGAGTTTCTGAGACTTCTCTAGTAGACTGAAACAAAGACTTCAAGTGAGGACACGACTTTATGAAAGTAGCCATCATAGGCGCCACAGGGAATGCCGGCTCGCGGATTGCATCCGAGCTCGTGAATAGAGGACATCAGGTTACCGGCATCCAACGCCATCCCGAGAAGGGACAAGGCGGTGCGGGTCTCACGCTTCAGAAAGGCGACGTGAAGGACCAGGACGGGCTTACTAAACTGCTGGCCGGCCACGATGCCGTGGTCCACAGCGTGCGTTTTCTCGATACCGATGAGCGTGCGGTTGTCGGCGCGACGAAGAACGCAGGCGTCAAGCGATTGCTGGTTGTCGGCGGAGCCGGCAGCCTCGAAGTCTCGCCTGGTTCCGCGCTGGTGGACACTCCCAACTTTCCGGCCGCCTATAAACCCGAGGCGTCCGCCGGGCGCGACTTTCTGAACGCCCTGAAGCCCGAACGCGACTTGGATTGGACGTATCTTTCGCCGTCCATTGTATTCAGTCCCGGCGAGCGAACAGGTACTTTCCGCGTGGGCAAAGATCAGGTTCTCACCGCCGCCGACGGGAAAAGCAGCATTTCCATGGAAGACTACGCCATCGCTCTGGCAGACGAGATCGAGCGTCCGCAGCACAGCCGGCAGCGCTTCACCGTTGGCTATTAAACCCAAGAATGCGATGATGGTGGTATACCCGGAGCAAAGATAATGTATCTTTCCGACGATTTTCGCTTAAAAGTTGGCTTGGCCGAGATGCTCAAGGGCGGGGTCATTATGGACGTGACCAACGTCGAGCAGGCCAAGATCGCCGAAAAAGCCGGCGCCACGGCCGTAATGGCGCTGGAGCGCGTCCCCTCGGATATCCGCAAAGAAGGCGGCGTCTCGCGGATGGCATCGATCCGCATCATCCGAGAGATCATGGCCACCGTGTCGATTCCGGTAATGGCCAAGGCGCGCATCGGCCACTTCACGGAGGCTCGTGTGCTCGAAGCTCTGGGTGTCGACTACGTCGACGAGAGCGAAGTCCTCACGCCCGCTGACGAAGAACATCACATCGACAAGAAGACTTTCAAGGTTCCGTTCGTCTGCGGAGCTCGTAATCTAGGCGAAGCTCTGCGCCGCATCGCCGAAGGCGCGGCCATGATCCGCACCAAGGGCGAGGCGGGTTCCGGCAACATCGTCGAAGCCGTGCGCCATATCCGCACCATCGTCAAAGAGATGAAGCACCTGACGATCCTGGGCAAGGAAGAGCTGGTGCATGAAGCCAAGAACCTGGGCGCACCGCTGGAGCTGGTTGAATGGGTGGCGGCCAACGGAAAACTGCCCGTGCCGAACTTCTCAGCGGGCGGAATCGCTACGCCGGCCGACGCTGCGCTCGTCATGCAGCTCGGCGCGGAAGCAGTCTTCGTCGGTAGCGGCATTTTCAAATCGGAAGATCCCGATTCGCGCGCCCGTGCGATCGTGAAGGCGGCCACCTTCTACAACGATCCGGTTAAGCTGCTGGAAGCCAGCGAAGAGCTCGGCGAAGCCATGCGAGGCCTGGATATATCAAAGCTCCCCGAGAGCGAACTGCTCCAGACCCGCGGCTGGTAGCCCGAGCCCTGTAGGGGCGAGGCATGCCTCGCCCGCATCGTCACCATGAAAACCATCGGCATCCTCGCCCTGCAGGGCGATTTCGACGCTCATCTCAAGGCGGTCGAGCGCGCAGGAGGCCGGGCCATCGAGGTCCGCACCGCGCAGCAGCTCGATTCCTGCGACGGCCTCATCGTTCCCGGCGGTGAAAGCACCGCCATGCTGAAGTTGCTGGAGATCGAAAACCTGACCGAGCCTCTGCGCCAGTTCGCCGCGCAGAAGCCGATCTTCGGTACGTGCGCCGGAGCGATCTTGTTGGCACACTCTGTTACGAATCCCGCCCAACCAAGTTTGAACTTGATCGATATCGATGTCGAGCGCAACGCGTACGGGCGTCAGATCGACAGCCGGGTGGCTCGAGTGCAATCGGACAGCGGGGAAATGGAAGCTGTCTTTATCCGCGCGCCGAAGATTCTTCGGGTCGGTGCTGGAGGCCGGGTTCTTGCCACTTACAACGGCGATCCGGTGTGGGTGGAGCAGGGCAGGCACATGGTGACTACGTTTCACCCCGAGCTGACGCCCGGTTCGCGCGTGCACGAACACTTCTTGGAACTTACTTGACGTTTACGCGTTTGACGTCGGCGGGCACGTTCAGTTCGAACGCGGAATCCGGTAGGGCGGGATTCATCTGCACGTCTGAGTACTTGATTTGATCGTAGTCGCCAGATGTCATCGTGACTTTGCTCTGAAGGGGAATGCTCTCACCCTCGGGAATCCAGAGATCGATCTTTACGACCTGTTTCTTGAGGTCGTTATCTTTCGGACTGAGTTCGATCCGCGTCGTCGGCTTCCCATCGATCGGTTCGGTTCCGCCGGCGGTAATGTTGAAATCCCGCCGCAGGTCGGAGCTCGTGACCCCGATTCCCAGTAGGAGCAGCTGGTCTGCTTGTTTACCGATCTTGCCGAACTTGCTGGCGTCATAGACTTCCACGCGCTTGGCGTCGGGATAGTAGACTTCTACCGTCTTACCGGCGAAGCGGATTATCTGGCGATTCTTTCCGAAGAACTCCACCATGCCGACAGTCTGTCCGTTGGCTCGTTTCAGCCGCCGGGCGCCGTCCGATTCTTCTTTCTCGCTGAGCACCTTGGTGAACTGAGTGCGCCTGATCTTTGCCGAGAACGTCTTAAAGTTGCGAGCCGATTGGTCCATCCGAGCCAGGATGTCAGTCAGAGCCTCCGCCCGGAGACTCGCTAAGGCAAGAGTGGCAAGGAGAGCAACGCGAGCAATGCGAGGCATTTGATTTTACGGCTTGGTGTAAGCCATGTAGCCGGTGATCTCGCCTTCAAGATCGTCGCGGACCGGCGCCACGTGAGTGATCGCCGTATGGGTCTTGAAACGCTGATTGACCAGTTCCTCGGCCCGTTGCGGCCGATCGGCCTCGGGCACGTTCGCCAGCAGTTTCGGCTCGATCAGGTATCCCTGCTGCGCCGGAAGCATCTGAATGCTGGCGGCCCTCGGCTGATCTTTGAATACATCCCGGGGAGTCAGGAAGATGAAAGCCAGGATGACCGCGACGATCACATCGTACTGCCACGAAGCCCGAGGAAATTCCCAGAAAATGAGCCTGCCGAGCGCTTTCATCACTTTCCAGTCTACCAAGTCCGGTGGTCAGACCGGCCGGCGCACTAGCGACAGGAACTCATCCCTGGTCGCCTTGCTTTTGCGGAACGTTCCCAGCATGTTGCTGGTGACGGTACCGGAATGCTGCTTTTCCACGCCGCGCATCATCATGCAGAAGTGCTGGGCTTCCACCAGTACGGCCACGCCGCGCGGCGCGATCGCGCTTTCTACCGCTTCGGCGATCTGCTGCGTCATCCGCTCCTGCAATTGCAGCCTGCGGGCGAACATGTTGACGATCCGCGGGATCTTGCTCAGCCCGATCACTTTTTCCTTGGGCAAATAGGCCACGTGGACTTTTCCGTAGAACGGCAACAGATGGTGCTCACACAGGCTGAAGAACTCGATGTCCTTCACGATCACCATTTCGTCTATCTTCACGCTGAAGATGGCTTCGTTGACGATTTCTTCCAGGCTGGTGCTGTACCCGCTGGTCAGAAATCGCATCGCTTTTTCGGAACGTTCCGGAGTGCGCAGCAATCCTTCGCGCGATGGATTCTCACCCAGCAGTCTCAACATTTCACGGAGGTGGCCGGCTATTTCGCCGTCTTGCGTCGGCATCACCTTGACCACGGCTTTATTCTTCATCCTTCGGAACCTCCAACTCAAAGCTATTGCGGCCAGTCTCGGAAATCCGCACGCGCGCTAAGCGAGCCGGCAGCGTCCAATGCTCGGCAAGCGCTCCGTGCACTAGCGTCGCCAGGTTCTCCGTGGTCGCGACCGTTGCGGCGAATTCTGGTAAGTCCGCGTTCAAATTCTTGTGATCCAGCCGGGCCAGGACGCGTTGGCGAATCAGCGCATCCATCGCCTCTCGATTCACCACTTGGCCGTCAGGGTCCACCGGACCTTCCACGGTGATCTCCAGCACATAGTCGTGGCCGTGTCCGTGAGGATTATTGCACTTGCCGTACAACCGACGGTTCTCCTCCGGCGTCAATGCCGCCGTATCCAGCCGGTGCGACGCCGAGAAGCGATAGCGCGATGTGAGCGTCACTGCGGGCCTCCGTAGTCGACATACAGATCCGCGGTTTCATACAGCCGGACATTGTGGAGGGCCACTCCCTTGCGCGCGATCACGGGCTCGATCCGCTTCCAGATCTCCAGTGCGATGTTTTCGGTGGTCGGAATCACCTTGTCGAACGGCGGAATTTCTTTATTCAAGAACCGATGATCCATAGGATCCACCACCTCCCGGTTCAGGATTTCCTTGAGTTCCCGCAAATCGAACACCATCCCCGTGACCGGATCCGGATCTCCTGCCAGCGTAACCTCCAGCACGTAATTGTGGCCATGGCCGTTCGGGTTGGCGTTGTTGCCATAGACTGCCTGGTTCTGCTCCGCGCTCCAGGCGGGATTCGCACACACGTGCGATGCGGAAAACTCGGCTTTTCGGGTTAAGAACATGCTTCCTTTAGTTTGGATGCAGACGGCCCTAACCGCGCTCCGCCAGATCCACTAAAATAATAGCGTGAAGAGCAATACGGACCGAATTCTGATTGGCTTGGTGGCGGTGTTGGCGATTGGGCTCGCCTGGGTGGTTTCGGGGACACTGGACGACGGCATCGTCCGCATAGGCGACCTGGCGCCCGATTTCAAGGTGGTCAGCGATAGCGGCAAGACGCTCACCCGGTCCGATTTCGGCGGCAAACTGCTGGTTCTGCATTTTTGGGCGACTTGGTGCGGAGGCTGCGTAGAGGAAATCCCCTCTCTGGAGGTCTTCCAGCGCGAGTATGGGCCTCAGGGAGTGGTTGTCCTGGGCGTCAGCGTGGATGCCAATGAGAAGCTCTACAAACGCTTCATGGACCAGTTCAAGGTCTCTTACGCGACCTCCCGCGATCCTTCCTGGGATATCGCGGCCAGCTACGGCACGTTCCAGCTTCCCGAGAGCTACATCATCGATAGTTCGGGCAAGGTGGTCCAGAAGGTGGTTGCGGCCCAAAACTGGCAGAATCCAGTCTTCATTCAAAGTATTAAGAAGTTCCTGTGAAGTTACTGATTTTAAGTACGATTATCGCTTGCGCGGTGTTCGCTGCGGACAAATCGCTCCCCAACCAGGCCGGGAACGGCAACATTGACCTCGCCGGCAAGGTTTTCATCGAAAATAACGATATCCAGCAGCTTTTGGGCGCTCCCATGGACCCAGGTTATATCGTCGTCCGGATTAAAGTAGAGCCTCGGATGTTGCAAGCTATCCGTATCAGTGTAGATGACTTCACGCTGGTCTCCCGCAAGGACGGCGAGCGTAGCGACGCCCTTCAGCCCAGCCAGATCGGTGGCGCTGCGAACCTGATTCTGAAGTCCAAGACCACCTACGCAGGCAGCCCGGGAGTGAGTTCCACTGCAGTGGGTGTTGCTCCCGCAGGGAAGCAAGCCGCGCAAGACAACAGCGCCTTGGTTAAGATCCTGGAGTCCAAGATGCTCGCGGACACGGAGACCAAGGAGCCGGTCGAAGGCCTGCTCTATTTTCTTCTCGAAGGAAAGAACAAGGTCAAAGACCTGGGCCTTCTCTACAAAGGGCCGGCGGGCCGGTTAGCGATGGACTTTAAGTAGCTTCTGGCACGGGAACATTCTTCGCGTCCCGCCACAGGCGCTCCAGATCGTAATACTCGCGAGCCTTGTCCGAGAATATGTGGACCAGGTAGTCGCCGTAATCTACCAGCACCCATTCGGCATTGTCGTAGCCTTCGATGCTGTTGGGGATTTCACCGAGCTTCTTCAGCCGATGATGAACCTCGTCGGCGATGCTTTGAATCTGGCGGGTGTTGGCGCCGTTTACGATCACGAAGAAGTCTGCGAAAGTCGTGACCTCTCGTAAATCCAGCACCTTGATGTTGCGGGCTTGTTTCTCTTCTGCGGCTCTTACAGCTTCCAGCCACATCGGCGGCGGGGGAGCTGCGGGTTTCTTTCGTGGGCTTCCCAGTTAGCAGGCCTCCTGCTGGTATCGTACTACGTATGTCCTCGCAACGGGTATTGATCCCGGCTGAAAAGATTCAGGCGCGCATTGCCGAACTGGGTGCAGAAATCGATCGCGACTATCCCACGGGGCCCGTCTACCTGGTCGGCGTACTCAAAGGCGCGATCATGTTCATGGCGGATCTGGCGCGCGCCATGAAGACACCGGCTCGCCTGGAATTCGTAGTGATCGCGAGTTATGGTAAGGGCAAGACGTCCTCCGGTGAAGCGCGCTTGATCAAGGATCTGGATCATCCCATCGAGGGCTTCGACGTAATCGTCGTGGAGGATATCGTCGACACGGGAATCACGCTTACGTATTTGATGCAGGTCCTGCGGCAGCGCAATCCGAAGTCGCTACGAATTGCGTCGTTGCTGGATAAACCATCGCGCCGTCAGCGTCCGGTCACTGTGGACTATAGAGGTTTCGAGGTTCCCGATCAGTTCCTGGTCGGCTATGGACTCGATTATTCGGAGGATTACCGCAACCTGAAGGATGTGTGCGTTCTAGAGGGATGATGGCGGGCTGGGCATGCCCAGCCCCTACACCTACATTGGAATTGTAGGGCGAGGCAGAATGCGCGGTGGAAATTGTAGGGGCGAGGCATGCCTCGCCCACGGCGGGCTATTTCAAGAGCGGCTTGACGACCTTCAAGACCGTCTCCGAAACGATCGCCGCGCCCTCCGCCGTCGGATGGATTCCATCTCTCTGCAAAAACCGCAGGTCCGGCGTCACAATATCCGACAGCAGAAACGGGATCAGCTTCAGTTTGTACTGCGCCGCCAGATCCTTGTAGATCTTCTCGAAATCTTTGATGTAGGCCGGACCATAATTGGGCGGCAGCGTCATTCCCGCCAGGACGACCTTCGCCCCGACTTCCTGGAACGCTACGATCATCTTCTCCAGATTCTGCTTTGTAACCTTCAGCGGCAGCCCTCGAAGCCCGTCATTGCCGCCGAGCTCGAGTAACACCAACGCCGGATTCAGCCGTATCGCCGAACCGATTCTGGAAACGCCGCCCTCGGTCGTGTCGCCGCTGATACCCAGATTTTTCACCTGCCAGGCGTAACCCTGCTTATCGAGCGTCCGCTGCATATCGTCCGGGAAACTTTGTCCCGCGGATAGCCCATACCCTGCGCTCAAGCTATCGCCGAACACGACCAGGACCTTCCGAGTTTGCGCAAACGCAGGCGACGCCGCCAGCGCCGCGATCAAAATCCACCTTAAAATTACGTTCATTTGCGGCCTACCACCATAATAGAAGAAGTGCCAATTCTTGAAGCGCGAAGCCTCACCAAGTCCCTCGACAGCGGCAGTCATCGGGTCGAAATCCTCCGCGGAATTGATCTGGAGATCCCAGCCGGCCAGTTTGTCGCGATCATGGGCGCTTCCGGCAGCGGCAAGAGCACCCTGCTCGGACTTCTTGCAGGACTGGACACGCCGACATCCGGGACCATCGTGATTGACGGTGTGGATATCACAGGACTTAGCGAAGACAAGCTCGCCCTAGTGCGAGGGCGCAAAATCGGATTCGTGTTCCAGAGCTACCAATTGCTTCCCACGCTGACCGCCGAAGAAAACGTCCTGCTTCCGCACGAGCTGGCCGGAGGCGATGTAGCGACTGGCGTGGCCCGGGCACAATCTCTGCTCGAAAGCGTCGGCTTGGCCGACCGGATGGATCACTATCCCGTCCAGCTATCCGGAGGCGAGCAGCAGCGGGTCGCCCTAGCCCGAGCCTTCATGGTGAAGCCGCCGGTCCTGATGGCCGACGAACCCACGGGAAACCTGGATAGCGTCAATGGCGCGCATGTGCTCGATTTGCTGATCGCCCTGAACCAGCGCGAAGGTACGACCATGGTGCTGGTGACGCACGACATGGCCCTCGCATCGCGCGCCGACCGGATCGTCACGTTACGCGACGGGCAGATCGTGTCTGACGAAGTTCGCGAACTAGCCCGATCATGAGGCTTTCGATTCGCACGGCCTCCCGCATCGCCTGGCGCGAAACGCGGTCATCACTATCGAAATTCCTGTTTGTTGTCATCGCAGTTGCGATCGGCGTGGGTGCGCTGGCCGGAGTCCGCGGATTCAGCGAAAGCGTCCGCAGCATGTTGAACAGCGAGGCGCGCACCATTATGGCGGCTGACCTGAGCGCACGCCAGTTCGCCCGGCCCAAACCCGAGCAGTTGGCCGAGCTCGACAAGTTGGGAAAGCGCGGCGTCGATCGGACCCTGATTACCGAAACGGTATCCATGGCGGCCGCGACCACGCCAGATGCGACTCCCGCTCTAGTCTCGATCAAGGCTGTGGACCCTTCCAAGTACCCGTACTACGGAACGGTCAAACTCGCGCCGGAAATGCCGCTGACCCAGGCACTTGTGCCCGACTCCGTGATCGCCGGCGAAGACGTTCTGATCCGCCTTGGCGTGAAGGTCGGCGATCCGATTCGCCTGGGATCGGCGGATTTTCGGGTGGCAGCGGTTGCGCTGTCGGAGCCGGATCGCATGTCCGGAAGCCTGAACGTCGGCCTGCGCATGATGATCTCGCGCGAAGGGTTCGAACGCACGGGGCTCATGCAGCTCGGCAGCCGCGCCGCCGAACGGTACCTGTTTAAGATCCAGCCCGGTGGTCCGACCATGGAGGACGCTCGCTCGGCTATTTTGGACGCTCTGCCGGAAGCGCGCGTGATCGATTCTCGCGAATCCAATCCTCTGATCACTCGCGGTCTGGATCAGGCGACCACGTTCTTGAGCCTGATCAGCCTGATTGCGTTGATCGTAGGCTCGATTGGCGTCGGCATGGCGATGTATGCTCATCTTCAACAGAAGATGGACAACATCGCGGTGATGAAATCGCTGGGCGCAACCTCGGGCGAAATCATCCGCATCTATACCCTGCAAACACTCCTGCTAGGACTCACAGGTGGAATCGCGGGCGTGCTGCTGGGTAGAGCCGTGGAAGAAGCATTCCCGTCGTTAATTAACAAGATCTTTGAGATCCAGGCGACCACGGGCTGGCATGCCGATGCGGCCCTGCAGGGCATCGCTGCGGGAGCGCTCACGACACTGTTATTCACGCTTCCGCCGCTGGTTGCCATTCGCAAGATCCGGCCCGCGCTGATCCTGCGCCGCGGCATGGCGGATACCAAGCTTTCCTTCCGCCGCCGGATTTCCAATCTTCGCGAAGCCGTGATTTTGGGCGGCGTGATCCTGTTGGGCCTGGGCGGAATCGCCGGATGGCTGGGAGGCTCGGCACGCGTCGGTGGATACTTTGCAGGCGCTCTATTTTTCAGTCTGCTGGCGCTGACGATGGTGGCCGCATTGCTGCTGCGATTACTGCGGCTGTTCGTGCGGCGATCGCCCGTACGCCTGCCGTCGCTGGTGCGGCAGGGTTTCGGAAATCTCTATCGCCAGGGCAACCAGGCGCAAGCCATCCTGGTCGCGATGGGCCTGGGTGTGATGTTCACGCTTAGTGTCTACCTGATTCAAAGTTCGCTGGTGGATGAGATTATTCAGACCGCTCCTCCGGGTGTGCCGAACGTCTATCTGGTGGGCGTGACACAGGAGCAATCGGCGGAATTGAAGCAGCTTATCGCGGCCCAGGACGGCGTTCTTAGCGCACCGCAATTATTTCCGTCGGTGTCGGCCCGGTTGGTCCGGATCGATGGCCAGGATGTCGCATCGCGTCCGATGAAAGGCTTCGCGCGGCGGTATTTGAACACTCGCTCGATCACCTGGGAGAGCGGCAAGCCCGACAACATTCGCGTGGCCGAAGGCGCCTGGTGGAAGAGCGACGCCACAGAACCCGTCCTCTCGGTGGAGGAGGAGGCTGCCAAGACTCTCGACATCCAGCCCGGGGCGAAGATCGAGATGGAGGTCTCCGGCCGGACTATACAGGCTCGGGTGGTGGCTACGCACCGATATGAAGCGGCTGGAATTGGACCGTCGGATTTCGTGTTCAACCAGCCTGCGCTCGCGGGGCTTCCCGTCGTTTACAACGGCGGAGTCCGCATGAAGCCTGCGGCTGCGGCGCCGCTCCAGCGTGCGATTTTCAACAAGTATCCGACCGTAACCGTGGTCAATGTGGCCGACGTGCTCCAAACCGTGCAGCAGATCATCGATCAGATCGCGTTGGTGATCCGTTTTCTGTCGGCGTTTGCGATTCTGGCCGGAGCGATCATCCTGGCCGCAAGTGTCGCCGGCTCCCGCTTCCGGCGCGTCCGTGAAGTTGTGATCCTCAAAACCCTGGGCGGCACGCGCCGGCACATCGCTAGCATTTTCTCGATCGAATTCCTGACGCTGGGTGCGGTGGCTGGGCTAATGGGCGGATTGCTGGCCAGCGGCTTCTCACGCGTCGTCCTGACTCGCCTGCTGGACGCCAAATTCCAACTGGACGTGCGTGCGATCCTGGTCTGCGTCGTCTTGACTGCGCTGCTGGCGAACGTGTCCGGTTGGTTCGCCAGTTTTCGGATTCTGAAGCAGAAGCCGCTAGAAGTGCTGCGCGAAGAGTAGCGCGCGGAAAAAGGGGACAGGCCTCGACCTGCTCAATCTTGCGAGTGCGTCAGGACAAGGGCCTGTCCCCTTTTTCCCTTACCAGCTCTTCCAAATCCTCGATCTTATCGGTGAGCTCGTGCAGTTTGCCTGCGACTGCCTGGATCTCCGCCTCCGCCCGCCGGTTCACATCGAAATCCAGCTCGCCGCGCAGGCGATCCTTGGTGTCCTGCCGGTTCTGGCTCATCATGATGACCGGCGCCTGCACCGATGCCAGCATGGACAGAAACAAGTTCAGCAGGATAAATGGGTATGGATCCCACGCTCGTCCACGCAAGAAAACATTGACGGAGGCGTAGACCACCAGCGTCACTCCGAAGGCGATGATGAACGTCCAGGATCCGCCGAAGCGCGCAACCGCATCTGCAATACGCTCTCCGAACGTCGATTCTTCCTCGATCACTTCGTTCGGATTCCGCATGGAGCGGCCTCGGACCAACTGATGCGCGGCGTGATACTGGCGGCCCAATACCGAGAGCATATCCATTCCGGCATGCGGCTTTCTTTGGATCAGCTCGAAGATATCGTCGCGATCCACTTCCACGCACACTGTCTCTTCGAGCGCCATCGAGCCGGTCTCATGCGGTGTCTGCTGGAGCATGGACGCGAATCCGAAAAAGTCTCCCGCCGTGGGCTCATCCAACACTACTTCCTGGTTATCCTCATCCACCGTGGTCACGCGGGCTTTTCCCGACACCACTACATAGGCTCGGCCGCCCGGCTCGCCCATTTTGTAGATGCGCTGGCGCGCGGCGAAGGTCTTCAGCTCCACCTTGTTCGCCAGCAGCGCGATCTCATCGTCATCGAGTAAAGCGAATAGAGGGACCTGCTTCAATACTTCCGGATTACACGACATGAATCACCCCTTGGGTATGAACAAAATTAAATCGCCTGTTAAGCGCCGGTTAATGATGAGTTGCATCCAACGTAGTGAAAGCGAGTCACTCGCTCATAGAAGGAAGGTACCTAATTATGAAGATTCTTACCATTTTGATCGCCGGCGGCGCGCTGATGTTGGGCACGGCATTCGCTCAGGACGCTCCCAAGCAGGCTGCTCCGGCTGCTCCAGTTGCCAAGCAGACGAAGGTGAAGAAGCATCGCACGCATCACAAAAAGGGTGCGGCCGCGACCGCCGCAACTCCGGCGGCTTCGACCGCAGCTCCGGCCAACGTTGCCCCCAAGAAGTAACGCGGGAGCAGGGTACGAGCTCCGGGGCAGTCCGGGGCTCGTCTCTTATTTTTTGGGAGCCGTCCGAAATTCCTTGTCCGTCACTTCTTCCAGCCAGGTAATGCCACCGCGCGTAACATTGTACTGAACCCCGCCTTTGTCTGGCGCGGCGCCATGCCAGTGAACCACCCCAGGACCAGCGTACGTCGATTCTCCCGCCTTCAGCTCGATCACCGGACCGCCCTTGACCTGCGTATGGGCGACGCCTTCTTCCACCAGGATGATCTGGCCGCCATCGTGGCTGTGCCACTTGGTGCGAGCACCTGGATCGAAGCGGAAATGGGCGATGGTGGACTTGGTTCCCTCATCCAGCTTGGTGACGGTTCCACCGGTGAAATTCGGGTTCTGCTTCTCCTGCGCGTTCAACACGAGTAATCCTGCGAATGTCGTAAAAACCACGCTCAGCGTATAAATCTTTCGCATACGGGCGACGCCTCCTCGTGGGAGTCTAACATGCCGAGGTAGACTAAATACAAGGATCGCCATGCCGTTATACGACTTTCGCTGCCTGGATTGCGGAGATACTTTCGAGGCTCTGGTATTGAAGACAGCGCCGGCCTGCCCGGCGTGCCAAAGCGCGCGGCTGGAGCAACAAGAGATAACTTCATTCGCTGTAAGCTCGGAAGGAATTCGCGAATCCAACTTGAGCGGCGCCAAGCGCAAGCACGCCAAGGTTCATCGCGATTACACGATGGACATGCAGAATACCGAGAAGAACCACCACCACTAGAGCCGATGCATGAGGCTGCACCGAGCCGTACGGCGCTTCGTGTCGCTATAAGGCGGGCCGCACATCAGATCCTGGATCGTCCTCTGGTTTTTGCCGATCCGCTGGTACTGCGCATCATAGGTCCTGAACATTCCGCAAACCTGGAAACGAATCGCGATAACGCGGCTTCGCGATCGCTACGCGCCTGGATGGCTGTCCGCAGCCGATATGCGGAAGACCATCTCGCCAAAGCCATTAACGAAGGCGTTCGTCAGTACGTCGTCTTGGGCGCAGGACTGGACACATTTGCGTATCGCAATCCGCATGCCGGGCTGCGTGTCTTTGAGGTGGATCATCCGGCTACTCAGCAGTGGAAGCGCAAGCAGTTGCAGGCCGCCGGCATAGAAATCCCTTCTGAGGCGATGTTCGTGCCCGTCGATTTCGAACGCCAGAATTTGCGCAGCGAATTAGAACAAGGCGGTCTGCAGATGGATAGGCCGGCATTCTTCTCGTGGCTGGGCGTGGTGCCCTATCTGACCGATCGCGCCTTCGAGGAGACGCTCGAATTCATTGCGTCGATGCCGCAGCCCAGCGGAGTGGTCTTCGATTACGGCGTCGCGAGGTCGGCACTTAAATGGACCGAGCGATTGGTACTAGACGCCTTGGCTGCGCGCGTCGCCGCCGCTGGAGAGCCGTTCCAGTTGTTCTTCGAACCGGAGCAGCTCGCAGCCCGGCTGAAAGGGATCGGCTTCACAAATATGGAAGACTTAGGATCGGCGGAAATCAATCGTCGCTACTTCTCGGGTCGCACCGATGGTCTGGAGCTGAAAGGCAACCTCGCCCGCCTGGTTACTGCTTCCCGGCGTTCTGATAATCCGGAACCTTGATGCGGCCTTCGAACAGTCCGCGATTGTTCTCTTCGCAGGAGTATTCCTGAATTTCCCAGTCCGGACGCAGCGTGAAGGTGCGCTTCTGGACGATGGGCTTGGTATAGGTCTTGGGATCGTCGTAGGTGACTTCGTAGGCGATGTGGCCCAGGTCGGTGCGGGTGAACTTCTCGATCATGTGCAGCTGATTGCTGTGCGGATGCCCGTTCGTGTCCAGGCGCGTGTAGCCATTGAAATTGGTGGTATCGACGACCATAGTGTCGCCCTCCCAGTGGCCAATGGAATCGCCAAACCAGGTTGGGACCTTCTTGGGATTATGCGCGCGGCCGTCGATCGGTAACACCTTGAACCACGAATTCTGCTCGTACAGGAATGCCATGGACGTGGGCGTCAGCATGATCTGAATCGGATCGGGCGAACCCATCGCGCGGGAATGTCCGAAGGGTAAGCAGGACCCGGTGTAGTCGCCCTCTTCGGCATTGTAGGTATCGAACTGCTTCTTGCCCCATTCGGTGTAGGGCAGGGGACCGCCGTTCGCGCGCTCGATATCGGGAGTGTACGGCCGTGCCCACACGCCGTTCAGGTCGAGCGTTCCCCAGGGGGTCTTCGGCGCGGGACCTTCGGGTGGCTGAAATCCGCCGCGGCCTTTACCTGCTCCCGGACCGCCTTTTCCAGCGCCTTTGCCTGCTCCGGGTCCGCCTTTGCCCGCGCCATCTGGAGGCGCTTGGGCTGTAATCAAAACGGCCGAAACTAAACATGCGGCCGCAACAAGCATCAGGCGGGTTTTCATATGCGATGTCCTAACGGGCGCCTTCGGTCTGACTCAGCACAGTGCGGCCATCCTTGGCCTTCACGGTGCGAGTGCTGCAGATGTTGGTGCCCTTCTTGGCCAGGATTCCATCCAGTACGAGCTCATCGCCAACCTTCACCGATTCCTGGGTAAAACCCGCCCGGTTCATGGCGTTGGGCGAGCCCAGCTCGCATTCCCATTTCTCGATGGTGCCGCTGGCGTTCTTGACGTCCATAAAGATCCAGGCGTGGGGATTCCGCCAGTCGAGCTTGGTCAGTGTGCCAGTGAGCGTCACGGGCTTCTTCTGGTCGAATTCGGCTGCCAGGGAATGATGGGCCCATAGGGAAGTTCCCCCGAATAAGCCCAGGCAAAAGGTAAGAAGGATCAGGCGTTTTTTCATGTATGCGCTCCTACGGATCTCCCCATATTTCAACACGTTCGGAGGCAGTTTGGCAAGGCTGCAGCCCGCATCAGCAGCCGCAACCGTTCCTCGGTGCTTAGGCTGGCGATGTCTATCGGACGGAAGAGATTACTATATCCCCGTTCAAAACTCAATCGACGCGAGGACTTCTGACGGTTTCTTATCAAACGCTCTGCAGATCGCCAGAAAGCTTTCGATGCTGGGAAGGTTCGTCCCGCGCTCAATCGCGCTGATCTGCGAGACGCTCAGGCGGGTGTGCGCGGCCAACTCCTTCAGCGACCAGGCTCGGGCGACACGCAACAGTTTGATCGCGTGCCCCAGGCGTTCGCGCAGACGATCCTGAGCAGCCTGGCTGAGCCCGTACGCCTCCACTGCATTCTTCAACACCTGCCTGAGCTGCGCCAGTGAAAACGGTTTCGACAGGTAGTCGAATACTTTCAGCTTGAAGGTGGTGCGCATGTCTTCGAGCGATGGATACCCCGTGATCACGATCACGCACAGTCCCGGCCACCGCACCAGCAGTTGCTCCAGGACCTTGTCCCCAGTCACGTCGCCCATCTTCATGTCGAGCAGGACAATGTCCGGCACGCGCTCTTCGCAGCCTGTAAAGAACTCGGCAGCGTTGCCGAACGCGCGCACCGTGTAGGCGCCTTCGTCTTTCAGGAAATCTTCCAGGTAGGTACGGAAATCGAGATCGTCGTCCAGTACGGCGATATCAGCCAGTGCTTGTCCAGTCGTCTCCACCATGGCCAATGATACTTAAGTCGCCCGCGCCGCCCGACCTTTCCATTCGATGGGCCGGTCCGCCAGCGCGCCGATCAAGCTATAAACCAACATGGGCAGTGCGGCATAAATCGCCAGCGGAGCAAGCAGCACACGCAGCGGGTTGCGATACCAGGGAGCCAAAAGCACCAGCACCAGCAGCACCAGCGCCGCAGGCGCGATACGATAGCCGGCGATCCACAGCCACGCAGTGAGGGGAAGCCATAACGCGGCGCACAAGGCCGTAATCAAGACAGTCAGGTTGCTCCAGGGATTCACTTCAGCCAGGCGGAAGGTATTACGTTCGAGCCCTTTCCAAGCGCCCTTCCAGCCGGCGTAGTTGCGAACGCGACCCAGCGCTCCGGCTCGCATTGTGCCGAAATTCATGCGATGCCGCTGGGCCAGTTGGGCCAACTTCACGTCCCCAGCCAGGTATTTCCAGACAGCGGCATGTCCGCCCAAAAATTCATACGCGTCGCGGCGCGCAAGGATGCACTGGCCGTGGAACATCGCCGCGGGATCGCGTTGCGGGCTGGCCGCGCTGAAGAATAGCGCTGACGCGTACGGTCCGATCATATGGTCCGCGAGGTTCCTGGGCTGTGGCGTAAGGTGCACGGAGAGCAGCGCTAGACCGGATTTCTCAGCGGATTGCACAACCGATTCGAGGAAGCCTTTCTTGTACCGCGTATCGGCATCGGCGAACAGGATCCAGCGCGATTCCAAAATCCGCGCTCCGGCCATGCAGGCGTTGGCCTTCCCGGACGCCCCTGCCACCAGCGGAGGAGCATCCAGTACGCCAGCCCCGGCTTCGCGAGCCTCTTCGACGGTTGCGTCGTTGGAATGGTCATCGACCACGATCACGGAATCGGGCGGAAGACTCTTCACAGCTACGCCGATGACTCCTTCTTCATTACGTGCCGGAATCACGACCATGCAATCCGGAGGGCCGTCGCCTTCTTTCGCAAGCGGAAGCAGAGGCAGAGCAAGGTAGCGACACCGTGCGCGCACAAACAGGGAGGAGCTGACAATCGCAAAGACGACGGCCGAGATTATACTCGGCGTCCAAACAACGCTATGCACTCATACTTCTCCACAGCCTCTTGGTCATCGGCACTGCCAGGGAACGTGCCGTAATCCAGTATCGCTCCATCACGGGAAGAGCCGGGCCGCGATCGAAGACGTCGAAGTCCGACGCCTCAATGCAGGCCAGCGTTCGAAGGCTGAGGTCGTACGCCACCTTGACCGCGAAACGGCCGCGCTGGTCAAGCAGGTCGAGCCCGGGGGCCACTCGCCGGTAATACGTGCGAGCGCGCTCAGCTTGAAAGCCCATCATGGTCCGGAACGCCGAGTTGCGCGTATGCTGGCGCAGCTCGGATTCGCTATATCCAAATGCCTCGATTTCCTCCAGCGGCAGATAGATACGGTCTCGCGTCAGCGAGTCCCCGACGGTGCGCAGAATCGAAGTCAGTTCCATCGCCAAGCCCAGGTCGGCCATATAATCCAGCGCCGGACCGCGATAACCGATCAGGTGCGCCATCAGCATGCTCATAGCGCCGCTGGTGCAATAGCAATATTCGCGGAGCTGGGCGAAACTCCGGTAACGGGTGTGGTCCAGATCCCTTCGCGCGCCCTCGATTAAATCTGTCGCATATTGGTGTGGGATCTTGTAATGCTCCACTGCATCCAAAAAGACTTCGAGGACCGGATTCCGGACGAGCTGCCCTCGCAATCCCTTATTCACCTGGACTGCCCACCGGTCCAGATCGCGCATCCCTTGCTCGGGAGTGGCGGCCTGACGTCCATCCGCCGAACCAATACACGGCGTGAGCTGCGCGGGCTAACTCGGAGGGAAAGAAACGTATGGCGAAGAAGAAGGTACGTGATCCGGAGTGCGTGGCTTCAGCAGCCTGGGCGTAAAGCACCTCCAGAGGGTTGGACATGCGGATCAGGCGATGATATCACGGCGGGCTGGGGGTGGCGCGGCCTATTTCGAGGCATTCCTGGCGTCCATTGGCAAGAGCCGGAACCCCTTGAATAAAGGGTGGAAGATCCGTATTCCCGGTGGTGCACGCCGCCTTCACCCGAGTGGACGCTTGTTCCCAGAAATCGAGATTGTGCTGCAGTGCGGCGAATTGGAACAGCAGCGCGATGGCCGCAACTGCGTAGCGTGCACGCCCGCTGAGTCCGTCTACAGCAAGTGCCAGCAGAATCGCGAAACATACCGACGGTAGATACAGCACTCGGGTTCCCGTTAGCGTCGGCGAGCCCGAGAGCAGCGACAACGGCGGGATGCACGCAATCAGAATCGCGACGACAACGGGCCACAGAGGCTGGGCGGGCCGAGATCGCATCGCCAACCACAGCATCGCGCCCATGTAGGCGATCGCTAAAAGAGCTAGGAGCAGGGAAGGGTCCTGGCTCCAGTTGATCGGAAAATAGAGAGACGTCCACAGCCTCACCGCGACGGCTTTCAGCGTCGAACCGACGCCCAGCGAGAAAGCCGCCGGTCGACCGGTGGCTGGAACGAGATATCCTCCGATACCTCCGAACAAGCTCCAGCGATAGAGGAAGAGAATCGCCGCCAGTACGAAATATGGAATCGTCCACACCAGCGGCTGGCGCTTCAAGAGAGCGTAACCAGCCACGAACAAGGGAAATATAAACGCAGATTCCTTGCTAAGAGCCGCCAGCGCGAAACACGCCAGCGCAGCGGCATGTAGCGCTAAACGGATCGTCTCCCGTGTTCCGAGCAGTGTGAAGAGCAGAAATCCAGCCAGTATGAAGAATGTCGCCAACAGATCGAATTGTCCGGCGATCCAGACTGCTGCTTCAGGGCGCGTTCCGTGGATTCCGAACAGCACGCCTGCGAACGCCGCGGCCAGCGCCGATGCTCCCAACCGCCGCGCGAGGAACATTACGAGTACGGAATTCGCGGTGTGAATCGCCAGTGCCCAGGCGTGCCAGTCTACGGGATCCAAACGCGCCCAGTGGCCGGTGAGTGCCACCACGATGAATCCAACAGGCCGAAAGAATCCGTCGCCGCCGCCGTGCGTGAGGATGTATCGGTAAGAGGCAGCCGTCCAATCGGTCCCGATTTTGACCACTGCGAAGTCGTCTGACAGGAAGTAGATTCCGAAAGTCCTGCGTAGTGCGAAGATCGTGATCGCCGCGACTGCCAGTGCGAGCGGTATCGCTCCGCCGCGCGGCCATGGGACTGGCTTCGCCGATATTTCCATCCATAGAACAGCAATGATCGCCAGCCCGAACAGTCCTTCGGGATTGAGTGGCACGGTTACGGTGATGAAGGAAAAGTGGAACGGGCCGAACACCATTCGCATCGCGACGACGGCTCCCATGCAGGCCGCCAGCGCCAGAAATGAGATGCGTAAGAGTTTCAACGTCCTATAATAGTGCGAATGATTCGAGTCAATGTACTATATGCCAACAATGCCGGCGCGACTTTCGACATGGATTACTACCTGGCAAAGCACATGCCGATGGTGCGCGAACGGCTGGGATCGGCGCTAAAAAGCATGACGGTTGACCAGGGCGTGAACGGAGGACTGCCGGGCACCGAGCCAGCCTATCAGGTGGTGACGGCTCTGGGCTTCGAATCGGTGGAAACATTTCAGCAGGCGTTTGTGCCGCATGCACCGGAAATCCAGGGAGACATCCCCAAGTTCACCAACATCGCCCCCACCATCCAGATCAGCGAAGTAAAAATGTGAGCCGCCGTGGAGTATTTCTTCTCATGTCCGTATTGCTGGGAAGAGATCTCCATGGTTTTGGATACATCCGTCAAAACGCAGACGTATGTCGAGGATTGCGAAGTGTGCTGCAATCCCATCCAGGTCCGCTATTCGGTTGAGGACGATGCCATAGCCGATTTCGAGGCGAAGGTTCTCGAATAAATGGAGTCCCTGCTTGCAGGATTGGTGGAGCATGGCTACGGCATTCTGTTCGCGGCCGTATTTCTGGAAGCCATCGGCCTGCCTGTGCCTGCGGCCTTAGCACTACTGCTGGCGGGCGGAGCCAGCGCTCGCGGCTCACTTCACACCGGAATCGCGCTGGGCAGCGCACTGGGCGCCATGGTTATGGCCGATACGCTCATGTTTTTGATGGGACGCTACACGGGATGGTGGCTGCTCGGGATGCTTTGCCGCGTCTCGCTCAATTCGGAATCCTGCATCCTGCGATCCGCGGATTCATTCTATCGCCGGGGCCGCATTCTGCTGGTGTTCGCGAAATTCGTTCCCGGCATCAACGCCATGGCTCCGCCGCTCGCGGGCAGCATGAACATGCGCCTCGTGCAGTTCCTGGGACTCGATTTAATCGGCGCGTCCCTCTACATCGGAGCGTATTTCTCCGTAGGATTTCTGTTCAGCGGAGCGCTGGGCGCCATCACGAAAAACTACCTGGCGTTCGGGCGCGGACTGACCTGGTTGGTGATTCTGGCGCTCGCCTGCTATCTCGGATACCAGATCTGGATGTGGCGCAAAGCGCGCGCAGTGGGTACCGTGCCATTTGTAACTCCGGTCGAGGCTGCCCGAGCATTATCGGAAGGCGCCCTGGTCTATGACGTCCGCAGCCACGGTTATTACGACCGCAAGGCCATGCGGGTTCAGGGCTCCAAGCGGCTGGAGCCGAACGGGATCAATCAGGTTGAGTTGGAGATCCCGCCCGGCACACCGGTCTATCTCTATTGCACCTGCCTGCGCGACGCCACCAGTACTCGCGTGGGGCACCATCTGTTAGAGAAAGGGTTGCGGGTGGCGGTCATCCAGGGCGGCCTCCGGGCGTGGAAGAAGGCCGGGCTGCCGCTGGAGGCCGTGCCGATCGCGGAAATGGCCGACCTGCCGCTCTTCGACTAGGCCGCGCGTTTCGCCCGCCAGCGCCGTCCGAGGGCTGGGATGATCGCGCCGCCGATATTCGCCAGATTGGCGTCAGGCAGCGGGGCGCGTTCGGCCCGCGGATCAATCGAGCGGATCAGCGAGCCGCCTAGCCGAAGCATGGCCTTGGCCTTCTGAATAAATGAATGCTGCGGCTGGCGTCCATTGGCTCTTATCACCAGCACTGTGACATCGTCGTCGGACAGATTTTTGGGATTTCGGTCGACGATTTCCCGCAGTAAGGTTTCGATCAGTTTTTGCGGCTCCACGTCGCCCAGCAGGCGGACAATCTTCAGCAGGCCGCGTTCGCCCAGCATCTCGCCGTCGGAATCGAAGGATTCTATCAATGCGTCGGTGTAGCTGACCACGCAATCGCCGGGTTCCAGCTCGACGTCAAACTGTTCGTAATCGGAGGCGTCGATGAGGCCCAGCGGTATGTTGCTCGGCGTGGGCTGGCTGCCCGGCCCGGCATGTCCTATAAAATCCCAGCGCTGTTGCGAGGTTCGATACATGAAGGGCCGCGGATGCCCTGCGTTACACACCGTCAAACGACGGCTGGGAGCAAAGTAGGTGCTGACGACGGCGGTCGCGAATACAGCTTCCTTCGCCATCTCCATGAACTGTTGATTCAGCAGCCGCACAAACTCAGTCTGATCCAGGCGATTGACGAATCGGCGCATCAGCGTTCGCAGGTCGGCTGCGGTCGCAGCCACTTTGTTTCCATGTCCCGCCACGTCGGCGATCAAAAGGCGGCTGATGCGTCCGGTGGCGCAACTGGAAGCGTAATAGACATCGCCGCCGCTGTGGGCCTCTCCGTAGGGTTTGCTGTAGACCCAGGTGTCCAGGCCGCCGAATTCGACGCCTTGCGTGGTGAACTGGTTTCCGCCCCAGACCTCCATGCACGTCATGTGCTGTTGCGGCGCGGCGCCCATGCAGGCATTATAATCTCCCATATGACCAAACGAGTCTTTCTCCCGATTCTGGTGGCGTTCGCGCTCGCCACGACCGCCGGCGCGCAATCCAAGCTCACTTTGAAAGTGCACACGGGAAAGGGCGTCAACGGATACGACGTCAACTCCACCATGATCTCGGGCGAGAAAGACATGCTGGTGATCGATCCTCAGTTCAGCCTGAGCGAAGCCCACCGTCTGGCCGCGGAGATTCTGGAATCGAAGAAAAACCTGGTGACGATCTACGTCACCCACCCGCACCCCGACCATCTGTTCGGGCTTGCGGTGCTCCACCAGGCGTTCCCATCGGCCAAGATCGTCGCGTTGCCGGCGACGGTGGCCGGCGCGAAAACCGGCTGGCCGGCACGCCAGAAGTTTTGGTTTCCGACCTACGGCAATAACATCCCCGGTCCCGATCCCGTGCTCCCCGAGGAGCTTTCATCGCCCATGCTGACTCTGGAAGGCGAGCAGTTTCCGATTACCGGCGGCGTGCAGGGCGATGGTCCCGGCAACAGCTTCGTATACATTCCGTCCCTCAAGGCAGTGGTGGCGGGTGATACTGTCTTCGATCATGTCTACTTTGGAGTTCCCAAAGACAAGGCTCGCGAAGACTGGATGAAGACTCTGGATCAGATCTCCGCCTTGAAGCCCGAGATTCTGGTTCCCGGCCATCAGGGCCCCGGCGCTAAGAACGACCTGTCGGCGATCGCGTTCATGAAGAAGTACATCGCGGATTGGGACGCGAACGTCAAGGCATCGAAAACTCCTGCCGAGATGAAAGCGAAAGTGCTGAAGCAATATCCGGGCCTGGGGATGGAATTTACGCTCAACGATCGCATTGCGGCGTTCTTCCCAGACGCGAACAAAGGTAAATGACACGATGACTCTCAAAGGCGCGGCGTTCTTGGCTTTCATCGGGACATTACTGGTGACAGCTCTGCTCGTATGGGATTTTGTGTTCAATCTCTTGAATGTCCTGAGGGGGCTGACTCCGGCCGTGACGGTGTTCTCGTCGCTCATCTATGCGTTCGGAGCGCTCACCGTGACAGTGTTCTTTTTCGTCTTCCAGAAACAGCGATCCTGAACTATCCGGGCGCTGCACGTCGCATGCTACCTTCGGAGCGATGACATGGCTCACATGGTCCTTGCTTTCGGCTCTTTTTGCGGCTGCTACCGCCATACTTGCGAAGCTCGGCGTTACAGGAGTTGACTCGAACCTTGCAACAGCAGTAAGAACTTCGGTGGTGGTGGTCTTCACTTGGCTGCTGGCTTATAACACGGGACAACAATCCATCAGCTTTCAGGGCTTTTCGAAGAGAACCTGGATCTTCCTGGTGCTTTCCGGACTGGCTACGGGACTGTCCTGGCTGTGCTACTTTCATGCTCTCCAGATCGGTCCGGCATCACGTGTCGCGCCCATCGATAAGCTGAGCGTGGTGCTGGTAATTCTGTTCGCCGCGCTGTTCCTGGGGGAGCGGCTCACATGGGCGAAAGGACTGGGAGGTATGCTGATTCTGTCCGGCGCAATCGTGCTCGCACTGGAATAGGAAGCCTATAGGATGAGTCATCAAAGGGGCCTACTGAAAGGATCGAAATTCAACGGTCGCCACTCGACCGTAATCCCCAGTGCGATCCCAGCGGTTGAAGCGGCCAAAGCCTGCCAGTACGTCACTAAAATGGCGTTAGGAATCATCACGCCGACCAAGCTCGCGGAAGAACGCCTGAAGTTCACCTCCGTCAGCGGCGGTCTGAAGATGCAGGTGCGAGGGACCCATGCGATCCAGGTGTTTTACGTCTATACCAACCATCCCGATGACGCGATCGAAGAGATCACGCGCAAGTGGGACGAACGCTAAAAACCGGTGTCAATCTGATCGACGCTTAAGATAGGACCCGGAGTCGTCATATCCGGCTGCAGCGTTCGCTGCCACCAGATGACGTCATGCCACGCGCCCTGTTTGTAGCCTGCGTTGCGATAGATCCCGATCGTCTGGAATCCGCACGATTCATGCAAGCGGGCGCTTCCGGCGTTAGGCAGGGTCGCTCCGGCATAGGCGGTGAAATACCCCTGCGCGGTCAGGATTCGAAAGAGCGACTCATATAAAGCGCGGCCAATTCCGCGCCGCTGGAAATCCGGGTGGATATAGACCGACGTTTCCACAGCCCACTGATATGCAGCGCGCGGTTTGTGACGTCCCGCATAGGCGTAGCCTGTAATGCGGCCGCGATCCTCGCAGATCAGCCACGGATAGACGGGCATCGTTTCCCGGATGCGCCTAGCCATCTCCACCGCACCTGGAGGATCGATCTCAAACGATGTCGGCGTGGATCGAACGATGGGATCGTAGATCTCCGCGATGCCAGCCGCATCGTTTTCGGTTGCTATTCGAAGGATCACTTCAATTGGGCAGTTTTTACGCCAGCTTTTGCATCGCCCCAGGCGATCCACGTTTCATTTCCTGCGCGAACGATCTTGGGATAACCCAGGCTGGTCCGCGATCCTTCCGCGATCTGAGCCACCGGCCCCGGAACTCCCGCCGGTGATACTACCCGCATCATCACGCGCGCCGATTTGTCCGTCTCTTCCAGCCAGGACACGAACGCTCCGCCGTCGTTGTTGAGAGCCGTTGAAGCGTATCCCAGCGTATCGCCAGTGTTCAACACAAGAGGCTTGGTGAACGTCGCTCCCGCATCCGACGAAAAAACCAGCTGGACGCGAGGCTTGTCGTCAGCCTCGGTATACCAGGCGATTGCAACTCGATTATCCTTCGCGGCCGCAGAAGCCGCGTTCACCGGGCACGCGCTGATTTCCCACTTGTCGGCGTTCAGAATCTTCGATGCCGACCATTTCGCATTTTCAAAACGCAGCACGGCGATATCGCGAATGTCCTTGGAAGTGTGATCGCGATAGGCCACTAGCAGTCCTTTCGACGTCTTCACGGCGGAAGTGGGGCAGCAGGAACACACATCGGCATCCAGCTGTTCTTCTTTGATCTCTTTGCCGTCGGCGCCGACGATCGTCCGCATCAGCGAAACCGGACCGTCTTCACCCTTGAGCGCCTGGAGCCACAGAATAGACGCCTCGTGCGGCGCGCTCTCGACGATCGAAGCCAATCCATGCTGCTGAGGACTGCGGTCCTTGTGTGCGATCGCAGGCGGGGTCCAATGGACGCCGTCGCGCGAGCTGGAAACCAGGATGAACTCTACCTCGCTGGATTCGTCGCTCTTTTCCACCCAATGTGCCAGCAGAGTGCCGTCGCTGAGAGTGAGCAACTCAGGCACCTCCGCGGGATGCCGCCAGAACTTACGTCCTGCGACAATCGTGCGGGCTTCGGTCCAGGCCGCGCCCCGCCGTACGGCATATCGCAGGGAGTATGTCCCGCTTGGCGCCCGCTCCACCCAGCTCAGCATCGCGCTACCGTCGGCCGCCACGGCCCAGTTGGGCTGAATACTTCCAGCGACCGCTGGATTCGGAACAGGAGTCGGCTTAAGGGCTTGCGCAGATCCCGTCAAGGCTGCTGCAAGAAAAAGGAGGAAACGAAAACTCTTCATGGTGTACCCGAAGCGATTCTACCAATTGCTTCGGGCTAGGGGCCGGCGTCGCCTTACCCACTGAAAGGACGCAAGCGACGACACGCGTTCTGTCGGGGATACAGTCCGACACCGCATCCGGCCCCAGCGAATTAGAGTCGCCTGGTACAGCGGCGTTTCCCAAACACAGTGAAACAGAATCGTTGCTAGCCGGATCGTACTAGTCGGAACGGTAACTTTAGGCCATGGATGCTCCACAGCAAAGCAGCGACACTAAGCTTGGAATGGATAGAGCCCAACGCAGCTGGTGGCATCGCTTCTGGTCGGACTGGAAATGCCGCCGCGAGCTTCGGCGCTTGTGCCAACGCCCGCCGCACCATTCCCACTAACCTCCGCCTAACCTCCAACTCACTCTCCCAAACGAAAAAAGGGACCGGCTGGATCAACACACCGCATAACCACCGTTCAGTGGACGCTGCGGCGCAGAGAGTTCGTCGGGGATACAGTCCGACGCAACCGGTCCCGCTGATTAGACTCGCTTCAAGATCGAAAGATTTCCAGTTTACTGCCATATCTTTTGATACTTTGACCGCTCGCAAGGCGACGTTTAAAATTGCTGAACACGCTGTTTTTCCCAGCAAAATATTCACCACCTTACTGGCAATGGCTCGATCTCTATTCACCGATGCGGAGTTAAAAGTGATCGCCCTGAGGGTGAACGGCATCAAGCCGGATGAAATTGCCAGACTGCTGGGTTTCAAGCGCCGCAAGGTGAACGATATCGTTTCCAGAGTCTATAAGAAGACTGGGGCAGACAGCATCGTCAGACTCACGCTTTGGGCGCACGAACACGGCTTGGACAAGATGCCGCCAGAGTGAGCGGCGGCGCCTAAGCCGCGACCGGCAAAGGCACTTGACGCCCCGCGGCCCGCACTGCATCGGTGATATGGCTGCGATGCAACCCTTGATGGAGCGCCAGGGTCAACAATGCCTTGCCGTATGTAGCGAAATGTGTCTCAAGTCCCGGCGGCGGATTCGAGACGCATTTATCCAGATCCGCTTCGCTGAAGGAATCGAGAATCTGGTAGGTTCGCTTCCGGAGCTCCGCATATCGGGAGCGTACTTCCTGGAACGGCGGATACTTTCCGGTATCCGCACTCGTGATGGTGGAAGGACCGAACATCGAGCCCCAGCTTGCGATCGGATTCGCCTCGCCGGTCAAGAGTTCGTGCGTCATGGCTTCCACGAACGCCAGGTGCCCCAGCACCCACATCGGATGGCATCCTCCATTCGAAGTAGGGAAGGTAAGTGGTGCATCCTCAATCGCTAGCAGCGGTTGCAGCATGGCTGCCTCGGCCAGATTCAATGAGAAACGAATTGCGTCTTTCGTGTACACAGTATTCTCCTGTTGGTGTTTTGGTTGCGGACGAATCCGCGATTTGGGTTTTGCCTTTTTAGGCTTTTGCGGGTGGATCTTGCGGGCCGCGTTCAGTACGGCTCGCTTCAACGTCCTCTTGGATGCGAAGCAGATGGTCCGACCAGAATTCCGAATAGCGGCTCATCCAGCGCTCATAAATCTTCCGGATGGGCGCCGCGTTCAGCGAATTGATTCGCTGCCGTCCCTCTTCGCGAGTGTTGATCAGCCCTGCTTCGCGCAGAACGTCAATATGCTTCATCACTCCGAAGCGAGTCAGATGCGGAAACGCGTCCACAATCTCGGTCGTCCTTTGAGGACCTGCACGCAACAGATCGAGAATCGCCCTTCGCGTCGGATCCGCGAGCGCTTTCCAGATTGCGTCATCGTTTGCAGCAAGGTCCTTTGACATCCAGGGTTAGACGAAGTCCTTGCTGACGTTGTCCAGGTAATGCTGCCAGCCTTTGCTGATATTCTGCCGATGCGTTTCTTCCAGCAATCCGATCGCGCGATGACGCAGGGTCACCTTGGTCCCGCCGGCGACCTGATCCAGCTTGACCTCCACGTGATTGATGGCCGGATAGGACATGAACACCGGGCCGCTCAACTCGAGCAGAACCGGCGCCTTAATCACCTGTACGTGTCCCCACAGATGGCCCACGCCATTGCCGCGATCGCGAAACCAGCGCCCGCCCGGCCATTGCTCCAGAACCATCTGCATCGACTCGCCGTTGGGACTGGTGCTACCCGGGCCGAAACGATTGAGTACGCTCTTAAACACATCGCCAATATCTGCTTTCACATCAACGTGCTGCTCGACGTCGATGGTCATTTCTTCAATTTTCATAAGGTTGAAGGTCTCCTTTACGTGCCTCTATAATAACGTGACAAAGTAGTCACGTCAAGAGCAAAGTTGGAGAAATTTCGAAAAGACCGGCCGCGGAACATCGCGCGTTGACGGTGCGATACTGCGTAGATGGAAATAGGGCTCTTTCCCAATCCGTACAGGCCCGGAATTGGCCTGCGACCGCGCCGAGAAGCCCAGCGCCCCCTTCTGCCGCAGCACGCCCGCCACTGTCCCGTGCTCGAAGCCGGAAGCAGCGCAGGCTTCCTGGTCCATCCTCCGCTGGGTGAAAAAGAGACCTTTCAAGTCGCGTATGAGGGGGAGGGCCGTTATCAATTGATCTACTCGGTGAACACCAAAGGCACCAAGTGGGATCCGATCTTTACCGTGACGTATCTGCTGCCGATGGGCGGCATCGGCGCCACCAAACGCGAAATCAAGATGCACATCCAGGACACGCCCGAAACCCGTGAGATCGCCCACTTGATGCCGGGCATGTTCATCTCTCAGGATGATATGGGGACGCCGGCCGGCGCCGTAACTCTGCGGGGAGCGTGGAACTTCCAGACTCCGCCGGGCTGGGACACAATGTACACTCCGGTCTTCAACAATATCGAGCGGCCCTTCGCCCCGATGCTGGTGATCCGCGTCGAGACCGATTGGCACGTTCACGACTCCGAGTTCCGCTACGTCCTCCAGCCGGGCGAAACGATTTCTGCGTCCCACAGCATGCCGGTCGGGCAGGTGATGTTTGTGCCTCGGGAAGAGATCACCTTCCGCGACGGCACGGCAGAGGAGATCGCCGCGCGCCATCAAACCGCTAAGGCTTTCTACGACGAAAAAGCGAAGTTGAAGGTGAAGACGCCCTACGGATTGGAATACAGTCCGCATTATCAGAACACCAGCCGTCAGAAGAAGGTGGCTACCAAACCGCGTGGCGGGGACGTCGCGGGCGATCCCACAGCGTAGGCAGAACGCTGGTTTTCGTTTCCATAAGGTTGGGTGATTCATGAGCCGCGTAGAGAACATCGAGAACCAGATCAAGGAGCTCTCGCAGGACGAGTTGACGGCTCTTCGTGAATGGTTTGCCGACTTTGACGCGGAAGCGTGGGATCGTCAGATCGAAACTGACATTATTGCTGGAAAGCTGGACACCCTTGCGGAACGGGCGCTTCGCGATCATGAGGGCGGCCGGTCCACGAGGCTGTAAACCACACCTGCTTTCGCACGCTACGCCTGCGTCCCCGACTTGGGTTCACGATCATCTACTTGAAAAGTCTGCTTGAATCTTTCCAGTATCTCTGGAGTCATCCCCGGCAATTGGCTGATCTCCTCAGTTGTAGCGACTCTGTCCCGAAACAGCCCTTCCAGCGCGTAAGCGAGCTCAGCGTCGATGTTGAGGGCAGCGTGAAATCCTGAGGTGTTGAAGCGCAGAGGAGACAATTTCTCGATGGGACCTCCCGCGACTATTCTGCCGAGATTCCTCAGGGAATAGACCGAAAGGTCAAGCCCATTTGCTCCCGCGAGCTTGGGCAAACACTCTTTCACACACCTATTCAGGTCGACCAGCGACTCTCGAATCTTCTTCAACTCGTCTTTGGCATCCCGCCGTTCCTGGCGCTTATCAGAGAAGATCACCATCGAATCCCGGTACGCCTCGAAGTCTAACGGCCACACGTGAGAGATGCGCTTTTGAAGCCAAGAATGCGTATACTCGACGCGGACCGTAAAAGTTGCGGGGATCTCTGGATTTGCGAAGAGCTTAGCGGATGTTTCACCTCGAAATCGAAGGCGCTGGCCCGGACCAAGATGTTTTATTCCCGACGTAAATTGCGTCGGAATAACGTCGCTGGGCCACATCCGTGTCGAGGATGATGTGAAAGTAATATCGTCAGCCGGGTATTCCCCTGCGTTACGTACGTCTACCGCGGTCAGAACGCCGCCCCGGGTCGCCGTCGAAACGACGACTAAAGGGGCTACCGAGATCCGCCGTCGCCGAAGGTCTTCGATCTCGTGATGCGCCATCGGTTGGTTGTGGTGCTCGAAGCGGCGGTAGTACTTGTGATCCGATCCCTGGTGAGGCGCGTCGTCGCTTCGGGGCACGGAGACGACGAGTACGCATTTGTCCTGGGGACCGAGCATGGGGAAGATTCGCAGTCCGGGAATAGGCGGACGAACGTTAGTGGCAACCACTTGACCCACTTGCTCTCGATTGATCTGTTTGCCGTCGATGCCGTCGATCAATACTGGTTGATTATCCTTCTCGGTCACCCCCACAACGAGAGTCCCCCCGTCGGAGTTTGCAAACGCTGAAATGCTCTTTGTGATTTTTTCCTTAAAGTCGTTAGTATTTTTAGGGCGACCGGACTTGTAGTCCAAATGTAAGTCCTCTGGGACTCTATTCTTTACCAGGCGCTCCACATCTGCATATGTCGAAATGCTCGCGATGTCTTCGGGGGTGTCCATTAGACTAGACTACGCCCAGCGCAGCTACTTAGTGCTGAAAGCAGCTTGCGGAATTTCTCGTGAGAGCATTGGGGACGGACGGGAAGAGTCTAACGAGGTTTCTGCGGAAGGTAAAGCGTTTCGCGGACGCGTGCAAACACGTCGCCCTCCTCAGCGCAAATCGCCCGCCAGCGAAACCGACAACCAACCCGTGATCGCGTCGCGCAGGTTTTCTTCGAGTTCCTCGATTGTCTCGCCCTGAGTGGCGCAGCCAGGAAGACTGGGCACCTCTGCCCAAAAGCCACCTTCTTCGGCTTTGTGTACGATG